>Ga0126371_10001579_pt1 | contig 19355 bp, 14 predicted proteins | sample PanSoiMetaPlot_4_FD_110145 | JGI IMG/M metagenome (GOLD analysis project Ga0126371, IMG submission 110145) | Tropical forest soil microbial communities from Panama - MetaG Plot_4 | ecosystem: Environmental > Terrestrial > Soil > Tropical forest > Bulk soil | place: Panama | collected 2016-02-17 | reverse complement strand
GGGACGGGATCCATCAACGGCACCAGCCCGAAGGACGACACGCTGAATCAGTTCCGGGTCGGCAATGGAACCGGAGTGTACTCACTGGGGTCGCAACGACAGATTGAGTTTGGTATGCGGCTGGAATTCTAAGGGCCAGTCGAAGCAAAAAGACGAGAACAGTTAACCAAGGCCACCGAGGGTTCGGTGGCCTTTCTTGTTTCTGGGTTGGAGTCCGGAAATTTGATTCGGTTGATAGCGGTGACGAGTCCTAATCTCATCCCTCGCACGGATAAAGTACAACAACATAGCAAAGACACTCAAGGGCAATGGGTGCTATGCCGGCCCCGATCGGCGAAGGCGAGCGCGCCGTCCTGGCAGCCGTTCATCCGATGAGTCCCTGCAGAAACATTCATCCCTCTGGCGTCCATTCTACCTTTGCGAATCTCCTCGATGGCCCATTAAGAAAGGAAGTCGCGCAGTTGACGTAACCAGGCGTCTCTGACAATGTCGGTGGTGTCAATCCGACCCATGCATCTCTTCGATCCGCAACTTCGATCATGAATACTAGTTCGGACTCCTCTTTCTAGGAAGAGGAGCAGATGCGCGTGCGCGCTTGCACCATCCGGTGGCGATGCCACAGCAGTTGCCGCAAATCCCGATTCTCCCAGCTCGGAACCCATATTGGCGGAAAGTCGTCCTTTCGCAACAAGCCCAGAATATGCTGCCCATCCTGCCGATCCGTCTTCTGTTTACGCCCGCGCTTGCGCCGTATCTCGGACGCATCTCCCACTTTAGCTCAGTCCTCAGCTCCGCCAGCAGTCGTTCGAACCAGCGTGCGTGTCCACTGGCCTCCATACCGACATTCACCCGCTGACCCATAGCCGCCAGAGTACGGTAGACCTTCTCTGCACCCTCGCGGTGCATGAGCCGCTGCTCCTTCCGCTCTCCCGTTTCTGTATCGACGAAAGCAATTTGTTGCAAGCTCGGATGGTAATCACGCCCTACAATGATCATGTTCGGCGCCTTTCTCCGAGCCTGTTGGTTGGCTTCACACCACCAACTTTACTCGGGCAACTGGAGCCGACATTGTCTTGGAATCAACAACGCTCATTGACTGCCCCGTCTCGCCTTTGGGATCTTCGCCGGCGGTATCGCTTCGTACTCGTCGCGCTCTGCGTACCCTCGTTGGCAGGTGTATTCCGATACCCTGTAGGGGAAGGCTTGCGGTCCGTCGAAATGCCGCTTCGCCCTGCATATACACGCTAAGCGGAATGGAGGATGAGGGGCAGAACCCGGAGTGAATAGTATCCATTTTGCCCTGTCAGGATGTGCCAACAGGTAGATGCGCTCGCATTGTTCACACATAATAGCGAAGCGGATGGGCACCGAGTGAGGATAGCATGCAACATTAGCGACGGTGAGCGCCCTTCGTGAGTCTTGGGTTTTCACGTCATCAACGCTTTGCTCGACGATGTTGCGTTCGATGCGGAGAGTACCGTTCAGCCAATCGGCAATGTCCAGGAGAAACGCCCACGTGTCGTTGAAAAGTGAAAGAAAATCTATTTCTTCGGTACAAAAAAGCACCTCCTCACCTCTTTTACTAATCTTCAAATCATGACAAAGGTTGTTGATCAGCACTACCGGGGGGAGCGACCAGGTCCGATGACGACTCGAGAATTGAGATTGTTGTGCATACGGATGAACATAAAGTCATCGAAATTACGTCACCGTCGCAGCAAGAGTTCATGCTGCCGTGGCAGGTATCGAGTGTGGGTCCGGGCAGATATTTTACCTGGGACGCAACATTCAGTTGGTAATAACGCAGTTAGTGCCAGAGGGCTTCGTCAACAGGATCGAATCGTTGGCCGTTGTTTCAGGCAGACTCTGTTCGACAGGGTGATGGGGAAATGAAAAGGTGACGCTTACTAACAATTGTTGGAACTCCGCCGTGTGCTCTTCTTGAGATAAAGAGAACAAACGAATTTTGGACTTTTCTATAAGCACTCAGGATGGGAAGTCTTTACCCTTGTGATAATGCCTTCCTGGTGAGGCAAGCTCCAACAGTTTGGAATTGGGCTTATAATCGCGCGGTACGTCTCCCGGAGGATGACGTGGATGGCAACTTCCGCGTGGGATCGTGGTTTGTCGAACCCAGCCTGAACACTGTTTCCTTCAACGGCACCACTGTCCGCCTGGAACGAAAGCAGGTGGAAGTTCTGGTGTGCCTGGCCCAGCACCCCGGCCAGCTTGTATCGAAAGAGAATCTTTTGCGGACTGTTTGGCCGGACACTTGCGTCGGGGACGACGTACTTATCCGCGCTATCTGCGAGTTGCGGCGTGTTTTCGAAGATGACCCCAAGGATGCGCGTTTCATCCAGACCATCCCGAAGCGGGGCTATCGTCTGGTTGCCCCAGTTCAGCCGGTAAATGGGCACAAATCGACCACGATTGAGTTGAGCTTTCCCTCAACAGCATCTGCCGCGATCGAGCCAACCAAGAAAAACAAGAAATTGAAGACTGTATTGACCGAGGTCCTCGCCGTGGTTGTGATTTGCGGCATACTACTGGCCCTCAATGTGGCAGGGAGTCGCGATCGAGTATTCGGCGGTCACACACCGGTCATAAGGTCCCTTGCGGTTCTTCCACTCCAGAATCTTAACGGGGACCCGTCCCAGGAATACCTGGCCGATGGCATGACAGAGGAGTTAATTACCGAGCTCTCACAGATCAGCGCTTTAAGAGTAATCTCGCGTACGTCAGTCATGCGTTATAAGGGCAGCAAGAAATTGTTGCCCGAAATTGCGCATGAGTTGGGAGCTGACGGAATTGTTGAAGGGTCGGTACTAAGATCCGGGAACAAGGTAAGGATCACTGCGCAACTCATCTATGCCCCGCAAGATACCAACCTCTGGGCCGAGACCTATGATCGCGACCTGGGAAACGTGCTGGCATTGCAGAGTGAAATTGCTAACAACATAACGAGCGCGGTCAAGATCAACTCAACCCCGCAAGAAAAAGAACGTTTGAAAAATGCTCAACCTGTGAATGTTCAAGCGCTGGAGGCATATCTCCAAGGCGAATACCACCTGAACCGATACGGAAGAGGCTTTGGTGACGAAGAGGACAAGGCCGCCATCTCCTATTTCCAGCAAGCAATCTCGGCGGAGCCCGGGTTTGCAAGAGCATATGTCGAAATGGCCAATGCCTACGAGGGCCTGATGTTGCCTGCAAATAAGCGCTGGCCAATGGAGCGGGCTGCGACCGAGAAGGCGCTGGCGCTCGCTCCGAATCTCGCGGAAGCGCACTTCACGATGGGAAGGGTAAGACTCTTTTCCGACTGGGACTTTCCTGCGGCCGGTCGGGAGTTTCAGCGGGCGATCGAATTGAACCCCAATAATGCCGAAGCCCACGACTGGTACGCTCTCTACCTGTCGTCCGTAGGACGCGATGAAGAAGCGAAGGCTGAGGGCAAGCTGGCGCAGCAACTCGATCCTGTTCACTACTTGCATGACCTGCCCGGCGACGAAGATCGAGGAATCATCCTTTTGCAAAACTACCTAGAACTTAACCCTGAGGATGGATACGCGCATCTAGATCTGGCCAATCGATATGCTCGGAAAGGAATGCAAAAGGAACATGTCGGCGAGTTGGAGAAAACGGCCGCCTCGTTTGGATTCCCGGCATTCGGCAAGCAGGTCGCGACGGCTTATGCGAGATCGGGATATCAAGGAGCTCTGCGCACGTGGGCAGAGGGCCTCGATCGCAATGGCGTGAACCGGCCTATGATGGTGGCTGCGGCGTACGTTAGGCTCGGCGACAAAGATAAGGCTCTCCGTTGGTTGGAGCGGGCCTATAGCGAACATGACGACGACATGGTTTGCCTCAAAGTGGATTCCGTTTGGGATCCACTCCGCTCCGAACCGAGGTTTAAGGAGTTATTGCGAGCGGTGGGCCTCAATTAGTAGCGGAGTGGTTGTTCTTGGCGGGAGAGAAATAAGCTTGACGAGACTCCGTTTGAGATCATTTCACGCGCTTGACCTCATCACGTTCGGGGGAGTAGTCCGCCGTATCTCGTAGATCGCCATTCGCATTTGTTTGTGGCCAGTTCTGAAGATCTTTGGTCAGTATTCGTGAAATCGCCGGCTAACGGTTTACCCCAATCCGTTTTTTGACCTCCAAAGCAGTATTCGTCAAAGTGACTAATCGCTTCCAGCTTTGCGCGGCGGCCTAGCGGCGGATCGCCTCCGTGACACATTTAGAAATAAAACTTAAGAGACATCTGGACTATGCGCGGACTTGAATCGTAGCCTAAAATTCGCCCGAAGTCTCCGGGTACTACAATCTGTCCTTGAGAGCCAAGCTGTGCCACGCCCAAATTACTGACCGGGTTATCGCGGCTGGGATGGTTCAGCAAGTTGAAGAAATCCACTCGAAATTGAATAGAACGAGACTTTTCAAGAGAGAAGACCTTTGCAACCGAAAAGTCGAGATTGCTCTGCGCTGGTCCGTACAAGACATTGCGACCCACAGTGCCGAGATCGGTTTCTATGTCACCAGCGAGTGCCGTTGAGTCATGGGCGCTCGGAATCGGTTGGTTCGGCTGGATGAGGGCTTGAGCAAACGCTGCGGGATTGAAGTAATAACCTCGTGGGATGTCAGCGCGCGCTGTTTTTCTACTCGCGGCGGGAGCCCAGTTAGGACGGGCGCCGACGAGTCCATACACTGATCCTCCTACGGGATCGAAAATGTCGATCGGTAACCCCGACATCGCGATCGCGGTGCCGGATACTTGCCAGTTGGAAAGGACAGAGCGCCCCAACGTTGAACTCTGCCAGAAGGAGCCCTTGGGGATGTCCCAAACCCAGCTGAGTGACAGCGCGTGCGTTCGATCGAAGTCCGAAACGCCACGATTCGCTCTCGGATCTAATGCATTCGCCCAGACGTTGCCGGTGTCCAACCCTCCACTACGATCTGTGGTGCCGTCGAAATTCGCTCCGCCACCGGGATTGGATGTGTCGTCTATAGACTTCGAGAACGTGTAGGAAAGTGAGAATTGCAAGCCATGCGACATACGACGATTGAATGTGGCTTCCAAGGAATGATAAGTGGACTGGGCGGTCGATTGGTTGAGCGAGAAGAAGCCGGGATCTACCCCTTGCATTGGAGCGCGTAGAGGCGCGTTCTGATAAGTATTGACGGTTATGGTCTCGCCAGTGACTGGGTTTACAAGGGGATGATTCACACTTGCGATTCGAGCCTGGTTCACGGGAAGGCTGCGATATAAGCGGACGCCACGAGAGCCTGCGTAGGCGACCTGGAAGACCGTGTCGCGCAGCAACTCGTACTGCACGCTGGCATTGAATTGCTGGTAGTAAGGACTGCGATTACGACGATCGAGGACGGTCGCGGCGAGGGGGATCCCAGTCTGAACAACGGGGAAGCTGTTGGCGGGAGGAGCACCAGGAAAGGGTGTTTCAAATGGTTGGCCGCCGAAAGCGGAGACTTGAAAGAATGGCGGCGCGAAGTAATTCAATCCAAGGTTTATGAAAGAAGGGCGCGCATAGAAGATGCCGTAGCCGGAGCGCAAAGCGAGACGTCCCGAATCGAGAGGGGACCAGGCAACGCCGATACGAGGTCCGAAGTTAAGTGGATCGGTGCTTTTGAGAATCCGTTTTCCGACGCGAGTGACGCCGGGCAAGGTGTAGCTGGGTGGGGCGTTTCCGGCCTCAATGATGCCTTCTATAGGCGGACCCGTTGGCAATCCGTTTTCGTCGACTTCCTTGCGTGGTTGGTAGAAAGAAGGGTCGAAGCCTCCGATCACGCCGTGCGACTCATACGGTGGAGGGTTCAATTCATACCGTAAACCGAGATCTAGGGTAAGTTTACGGGTCAACTTCCAATCGTCCTGCGCAAAAAAATGGTAGTCGGTGGTTTGCAGATTGACGTTTGTGAACCCGGTTCCCAGCGCGGAGAAGGAGGTATTCCCGGTGAGAAAATCCTGGAACGAGAGAAAGTCGATTTCTCCGAAAGAATTGACGGCCGCATTCACTTTCCACTGAAGGTGACGGAGTTCTCCCCCAACGCGAAGATAGTGCTTGCCTCGCTGAAGCAACAATGAATCCGCAAAGGACAAGGACGGAGTAATCCCGTGAAGGAGAATGCTATTCGTCCCAAACGAGGCGCCTCCTGAGTTCAAGACAATGAGAGGAAGCCCGGGAAATGAGGAAGCGGAAACACGCGTAATGCCGAGATCGGAGTCTTTTACGGGCTCTTGCGGAACTTCATCGTTGCGGATGAAGTTGTAACCGAATCGAGCTTCATTGACAGTGGTGGGACTGAAGGTGTGAATTTGCTGCAGGGAAAAGATGCGATTGTTGACCTGCAAGTTTGTGCCGAAGCCGGGAAGGGCCGGAGGAGTACCGAACTCGGAATGTCCCAGCGCGCTAAAGAGAAATGAATTCGCGAGGAAAAACTTGACGGTAAGGGAGTCGGCAGAAGTCAGTCGATAATCGAGATTCGCATTGAATTGATCCTCGCGATAGGTGGAAACGGCCGTACCTGACACGGAGCCATCCGGTGCTTGCGGAGTGGGGACAAGAAAGCGTCCATCGGGAAGCGTGAGATTAAGCAATTGCAACGCGACAGGATCCACGTTCGAGACACCGCAGTTTGTCTCGAGTACCGACGCACTTCGGTCCTTGGTCAGGCAGGGTGCGATGAGAACACTCTTGTAAAGACTTTGATCGGTGGCCCCATTGGACTCTCGTTTTCCCTGATACGAGACAAAATAAAAAGCGCGATTCTTACGAAGAGGTCCGCCAATGGTAATGCCATAGACATTACGCTTCAAAATAGGTCGTTCGCTTCCCACAGCCTTTAGATTGGGATCGTTGGCATTGAGCGCGTCATTCTGGAAGTACTCATACACACTTCCATGAATTGCGTTGGTGCCTCCATTCGTAATCAGTTGAATGCTACCGCCGCCAGCACCGCTGACGGAGGCGTCGTACATGGAGGTCTGTACTTTGACTTCCGAGATTGCTTCCTGCGCCGGTATCGCAACGTAAGAAAGCTCGTGCTCGGAAATATTGTTCGCATCGATACCGTTGATCTGGTAGCTGTTTTGCGTGACACGCGCACCGTTGATCGAGACATTCGGCGAGTTACGACCGATGGCGCTATTGTTGGAGAGAGGCGCAGTTACGCCCGGAGTGAGTGTGAGCAACTGAAGAACGTTCCTACTGGAAGTGGGCAACTGCGACACGCTCTGAGCGTCCAGCGTGGTGGCCAGTTCGGAACCGCTGGTTGTCACCGACGGAGAGTTGTCGCTTACGTTTATGTCGACGGTAAGTTGAGCAATCTGAAGCACGACATTGAGGTTCGTCGTGTCCGCGAGCGCAACGGTTAGCTCGGGAACGAATGCTGGTGCAAACCCTTCAGCCTGAACTCGTAAGTTATAGGGACCCGGCGCGAGCGACAAAACCACGAAGTTGCCAGACTTGTCAGTCGTGGTTGTCCATTTCTCGCCAGTGGCCGTCTGTTCAGCCGAAACCTTAGCGTTAACGATTGCAGCACCTTGCACATCGTGAACGAAACCGGAAATGCGGCCGGTGGTCTGAGTCTGGGCAGGGGCTAAGAGTCGCGAAGCGACACAGAAACAGAGCGTCAACAAGTGGAGTGAACGTCCAGCGGCGCGCATGACCTCAGCTCCAATCGCAATGCAGGGCCGAATTGTACTCCGTCGAAAAGCAGCTAAAACACATTCAATCCGCTACTGCGTCATAAGCCGAGCTTGGGAGTTATTTCACGTTCAAGACTTCTCTGGTCTCGAGGAACTGCCCGTGATCCTGAGGCAAGCCAGCTCGGCGAACATACTCGGCAAAGCGAGGATCGCTCCGGATGGGATCCCATATATCGTCTGTGTTCAAATTCAACATGCACCAACTGTGTTCCTGATAAGCCTTTTCGAGCCAACGGAAAGCTGCGTCCTTGTCTCCCAGATTGGCGTACAGGAATGCGGGCCAGAAGGGTGGCAGATATCGGTGTTCCGCTTGCTTGTCCCAGTCCTTCATCCAGCGACGAATCGCGTTCTTGTATTTTCCTTGCGCATAGTCACGACGCAATAACTCAGCTTCATCCTCGTAGCCGTAAAGCTGGGTCGTCTTTATATACTGCTCAACCGCCTCCCGGTATCTTCCGTTGATCTGATAGCCTTTACCAACCGCGGCACGCACAAACGGATCGTCGGAGCCTTGGTCCAGAAACTGCCTGGCCTGATCAAGGCTCCAATCCATTGGGAAGACATTCATGAAGTGATTGTGTTTTGGATCGAGTGCTTGCGCCAGTTCGCGCTCCTTCTGGGCTTCTTTCTCTTTAGCGAAGGTTTCGAGATAGTTGGCGTATGCATCGTGGACGTCTGCAGAGTTGGGATTCAGTTGCAGGGCTCGCTGATATTCCGCACCGGCCCTCGCGTAGTCATAGTCCCATTGCATGAAGAGCCAGGCCATATCCAGATGCGCTTCTACGTAACTGTTGTCCAACTCAAGCGCCTTCTTCACGGCTTGCTTGGTCAAAGGTATCAGATCCAGATGAGGGACGAGGGCAGGATTACCAACGGCATCGAAAATTCCGAGATAGGCAGGTAAATAGTTGGGATCTTCGGCGATCGCTTGTTGGAAAGACGCCACCCCTTCGCGAATCTCGTGGTCGAATTCTTTGTCTTTTCCCATGTGGAATTCGATCGAGCCCGCCTTCGTGATGTGATTTCGACCCACAAGGTAGAGGTCGAGGGCCTTGCGATTTACAGGGTGTGGTGCAGCCAAGTGTGCCTTTTCTTGTGGTTTGACCTGTACGCGGATTTCTTCGGCGATGGACCGGGCTACGGCGCTTTGTAACGTCAGAACGTCCTGCAGGTCGCGGTCGTAGGTTTGGGCCCAGACATTGGTGTCCTTAGGGGCATAAATCAATTGGGCAGTAACGCGAACGCGGTCGCCGGATCGCACGATCGACCCCTCGACGACGGCGTCAACGTGGAGTTCGCGGGCGATCTCGGGAAGAGACTTCTTGCTGTCCTTGTAAGACATCACCGAGGTGCGGGAGATAACGTTGAGAGCGCTGATGCGAGAGAGCTCGGTGATCAGTTCCTCGGTCATGGCGTCGGCGAAATAGTCCTGGCCGGGGTCGCCGGACAGGTTTTGCAGTGGAAGTACCGCGAGGGATTGAATACTAGCGGTGCCTCCGTCGCTCGCGAATCCCTTGCGCAGATCGGTCGTCGAGAACGCGCCGAACAGCATCAAGCAGAGTATTCCGAGTGCGACGCCGATCTCCTTGATTCCCTTGTATTTCTTGGCGGATGTCAGGTTGGGAAGCGGCGCCAACGCTTCGACCGATTCGCCGCTCGGTCGCGCGACTGGGGCAATAAGTCTGTAGCCGCGCTTGGGAATTGTCTGGATGAATTGCGGCTCTTTGGCATCGTCCTCGAAGACCCGTCGCAACTCTGATATTGAGCGCACGAGAACGTCGTCGGTGACGAAGGTGTCGGGCCAGACGGTTTGCAGAAGCTCTTCTTTAGAAACGAGTTCGCCGGGACGGCGAGCGAGGCACACCAACACCTCCATCATCTTCGGCTCAACGCGAAGCGACGCCCCGTCGTGAGAAACGGCATTCAGGCCGGGTTGAACCTGCCAAGGCCCAACGCGGAAGTCGTTACCCACCACGCCCCCCAACCCACTCCAACGGTCGTGCATTATAACCCTATTTTCCGGTGTCACAAGACCAAGGTCATGCAGCTGCCCCCTCTGGCATCTGGCCTGAACTACAACCTCGGGGAATCTTCCTTAAAACCTCGGCTCAAGCTCAGGACTCCTGACGTGCGTAGGCCTAAGGTGCCATCACTGGGGCGAGTATCGGGCAGGCTACCGTTTTCGAGGCACAACGAGAAGGTTGCTGCAACTCACCATCACTGGGCCAGCCTCTCGCTGAGTCGCTCCACGGTGAGGTCACCATGAAGATATCGACCAAACTAGGGGCTGGCCTGGGTGCTGTGGGAGCATTGCTGTTTTTGACCGGTTGCCCGACGCCGGCATCACTTTCTCCTGGCGTTTTAACCTTGCCGCCGCAACTCGTTAACCCCGGAGCTGGGGCCAGTACGCCGCAAACGGTTACGCTAAAAGCAGGGGGCGCAAGTCATACGGTCAGCACAATCACGGTCACTGCGCCATATTCACAGACCAACAATTGTCCATCCAGCTTGGCGGCCAATGCGACTTGCACAATTGAAGTGAGCATTGCTCCAAACGCCGTAGGACCAATTAATGGCGTGCTCGAAGTATCTGGCGGAGGGCTCAGTCTGCGCGCCGTGCTTATCGGCACTGGACTTGCGCCCGTTGGAGTGTCGCCTTCGAGTCTGGATTTTGGAACGGTTGCCGTCGGCCAAGCGAGCGCAACGCAAACGGTCACGCTGACGAACAATCAAAGCGCAGCATTAGCGATACAAGCCATTACTGCCAGCGGGAACTACACCCAATCCAACAATTGCACGGCAACGCTCGCGCCTGCAGCGAGTTGCAACATCAGCGTTGGCTTTACACCCGGAGTAAAGGGCACCCTTACAGGTGCGATCAGTGTTGCCACGGATGCATCTCTGGCAGCGCAACCGGTAGGCCTGACAGGGGTCGGGTCCGGAACAACAACAGCTGGGATTTCTTTGTCGCCAGCCAGCCTGGATTTTGGCCTCCAGGCAGCCGGAACCAAAAGTGCCGCTCGTACTGTGACACTGACAAACACGAGTTCCAATGGCACTGTGACGATCACGAGCGTCTCTGCCACAGCGGGTTACACCTCCACCGACACATGCTCGGGCAAGATGATCGCGGCCAACGGGACCTGCGAAATCTCGGTGACCTTTCAACCGGCAGCGAACTTGGTACCGATTTCGTATTCCGGGGCGATCACCGTGGTTGACAGTGATCCCACTGGTGCCCAGATCGTGGGCCTTGCCGGATCAGGCGTAGCGCCGGTAAGTCCATCTACAACGTCGTTGGACTTCGGAACGATTCTTTTGAACACAACCAGCACCCCGAAAACAGTTACCTTCACGAATGTCAACAATGTAGCCGAGACCCTGACGCCAACAGCCTATAGCCCATTCGCAGTCGGCACTAACACCTGCACAAACAACCTGGCGCCGGGTGGTAAGTGCTCGGTGGACCTCACATTCGGTCCCTCGGGTGTCGGGACGAGGAATGGTGTGATGACAGGCGACTTCTCTAGTGGCGGATTCTTAACGCCGCAAGTGGTGAATCTTTCGGCTTGCGTAACGGAGGTATCACGTAATCCCCAAAGCCTCAACTTCGGGGCAGTCCCTGTGGGAAAAACGAGCGACCCTGAGACGGTGACCATCAGCGGCGGTGTCATCAATTTCTCTGGAGTCGCTCTCGCAGGCGCCAACGCTGCGGAGTTCGCGATTTCCAACAACACGTGCACGGGCGCGTTAAACGGGGGAGCGTGTACGGTGGAGTTGACCTTCACCCCGACTGCTTCGGGCGTGAGAACCGCATCGCTGCAAATCGCGGATGACAAGAACTGTAGCCCGCAGACTGTGAGCTTGACCGGTGGTTCGTCGACGGGTCCGTTCGTGTTGACAGGAATTCTGAATGGCACCGGAAGTGGCAATCTGACCAGCGCCCCCGCGGGTTTGAATTGCGGCAGCCAGGGCACCCTCTGCTCCGCCAGCTTTGCAACGGGGACGTCGGTCAGCGTTACAGCAACGCCCGATTCGACTTCCAATTTCGCGGGCTGGAGCGTCGCTTGCAGTGGTACGGGCAAATGCAACACGACGATGAGTGCCGATCGCCAGGCGACCGCCACGTTCAATCTCAACCCATCCCTCGTGGTAAACGTTGGCGGCAATGCCGCTGGAACAGGGACGGTGACCAGCAGTCCTGCTGGGATCAGTTGCCAACTGCCACAAGGCGGTGCATGCCAAGCTTATTTCCTTCCGGGCACTCCGGTGCAACTAACGGCTTCTGCTGGATCGGGTTCAGTCTTTGCAGGTTGGAATGGAGGGTGCAGCGGAACTTCTACCTGTGCGGTGACGATGAGTGCGGACCAAACTGTCGGAGCGATTTTCAACGGCCCACCAACCATCACGGTCGGCCTCTCTGGGACTGGAAGCGGCACAGTGGTCAGCAAACCCGCAGGTATCAATTGTCCGACCCAATGCTCGGCGTCGTTTCCATCGGGAACAGCGGTGAGCCTCTCGGCCACCGCTGGTTCTGGGTCGGGCTTCGATGGATGGACCGGGCCTTGCTCGAGTACAGGATCCTGTTCGTTCAGTGCAACGTCCGATCAGTCCGTGGGCGCGGCATTCGATCTCCCAGATTTTTCGGTGACCACATCTCCGTCAACTACTCCAACGGTTATCGCCGGTGGCTCGGCAACCTTTAGTGTCGCAGTCGGTGCCTTGGGTGGTTACAACAACTCCGTGACACTGGGCTGCTCTGCTCCTGCAGGACAAGGGGTAAATTGTACGGTCTCGCCGACATCAGTCAAACCGGGGGGTGCGTCTACTCTCACAGTAACTACAACCGGGCCTTCGGGGTCGCTCGCTCCGTTGCCGTGGGGAACAAGGCCTTCGGGTCCCATCTACGCCGGGTGGATCTTATTGCCGGCGTTCGCTCTGGTTGGAGCAGGTTCAACGGGCTTAAGAATTCGGCGACGTCGCTTGATCTTTACGCTAGCTTGCCTTTTGTTGATCGGGCTTGTCGGACTGCAAATAGCGTGCTCAAGCGGAAGTGGGCCCGCTAGTCCCGGAACTCCAGCAGGCACTTACATGGTTAACGTTAATGCCACGTCGGGAAGTGCGTCACATAGTACGTCCGTCAACATAACTGTGCAGTAGAGCGGCTAAAGAAGCGGATGAGACCCGGTATGAGATGTGATTCAGTTGTTGGCCGAAGCACCGTGTGTGCGGTAACGATGCTGATGCTTGTCTTTTTCAATCAGCGAGTGGGTGCTGAAGAATCTTCAGTCGTACATGTGCCAGCGCCAAGCGGTCCCTACGCAGTTGGGACAATGACGATCCGGTTGGTGGATGCGAGTCGTGACGATCCCTTCTTGCATAATGGGACCAAGAGAGAACTAATGGTTCGGTTCTGGTATCCCAGTCCCCGCTCTGGGACGTGTGTTCCCGCCGAGTACAGTTCTCCTAACGTGAGGCGCTATCTTTCGCTGTTGGGTTTGCCGGAGACGGAAGTCCGTACGAATAGCTGCCGCGATACTCCGGCAATATCAGGAGCCCATCCTGTAATCGTGGCATCTCATGGCTATACAGGGCTGTTCACGGACTACACGTTTCTGTTTGAAGACCTGGCAAGTCGTGGATACGTGATCGCTTCCATCGCGCACACATTCGAGAGCTCGGTTGTCGAAACGCCCGATGGGAGACTGTTACAGTCACATCTGGGCATGCACTTCGTCGGCGACAGTTTGCGGACGGACGATCAATCGATACGGTTCGCAATGTCTGTTCGTGTGCGAGACATGGCATTTGTTCTGGCACAGCTCAAAGGGTTGAACGAAACGAAGGGATTTTTATCCGGGAAGCTTGACCTGCAACGAATCGGTGCGTTGGGACATTCCATGGGGGCGGATACCGTGATGACCAGTCTGCGGCAGCAGCCCAATCTGAGGGCAGCAGTACTTTTCGATCCGGTGCTGTTGTCGGCTGCGTCGACTGCAGGCACCGACAAGCCGGTGGTCCTTGCGTCGACAGGTCGGGAAGAGTGGTCGGAATCTGAGTGCGAACTCTGGAGTCGTGCTCGTGGTCCGCGGGTCGCTTTGATGTTCGCCGGCGCGGAGCATCTCACTCCGACCGATGCGGTGTGGCTGGGTGACTACCTGCCAGCCCTCCATGTTGAAACGGGTAGTCTGGGGCGGGATCGAACAATAAGGGCCATAAGAGAGTTCGTGAGCTCTTTTTTTGGGGCACACCTTGAAGGCAAACCTCCGGGTCTGCTATTGAACGGACTCTCTACCGAGTTTGTTGATGTCACAGTCACCCCTCGAACTGGTGCCTTGTGCGCGCAGTCGTCGCAACCACTTGGCATTGCCAGTAGGGAAAGCAGCAGTGCAAAGAAAGGTCGATCCGATCGGTGATAGTCTGACTTAATCGGCAACTAGAGTTGTTTAGGACTATTTTGGAAGCTGTTCGCGAGAACCGCGAAGCAGAGCTGCCAGCGCGGCTCATTCCAACAGATCGCCTTTTCTCCAGCAATCCCCCCTGATGCGGCCGCCCCTCGTTTGCCATGCGCTCCGCCTCGGCAATCTCGCCCGGGGTCATCGCCTTAGCTAAATCGCGAAGTTCGCCACTCCAATCCTCCCCGCCGGTCTGTTCTGAGAGTCGATACCACTTGTATGTCTGAATCGAATCCCGCTGAACACCACGTCCAACCTGGTAAAACGCGGCAAGATTGGCTTGGGCATGGCCATCGCCTTGTTCCGCAGCTTTCGAAAACCAAACGGCTGCTTGGACATCATCGGCGGTAACACCCTGTCCTTGCATGAAAAGAATGCCGAGCCTATTTTGTGCGTCTGGGTTGCCTTGCTGCGCTGCCTTCGGCAACCAGGTTCGGTCAACTCGTGGCGATGATCTCATCGCGAGCTATGCCCTCGCTCGTTTGGTACATGTTGCCGAGGTTGTTCTGCGCAGCAGCAAGGCCCTGCCCGGCAGCTTCGCGCAGCAAAGCCAAAGCTTTGCCGTAATTCTTACTTCGCCGTTTTCGTACATGGCGCCGGCGCGGAATTGTGCTTGCGCTACGCCAGCCGCTGCTGCCGTCTCAAACCATTTGGCCGCCAGCGACAGATTGCGCTCCACGCCCATTCCCAGGTAGAGCATTATGCCGAGGTTATGTTGAGCCTGCGGATCGCCGGCTTCAGCAGCTTCCGAGAACCATCGCACGGCTTCATATGGGTTCTGGCTTGCAATCTCGCCCTTCGCAAATGCGATCCCGACGTGGGTCTGAGCGCGCTTGTCGCCATGCTGAGCTTGCCGTAGTAAGTTTGCAAAACGAAGAGCGTTCGGTGGAGGAAACTGCTTTTCAGCTGACCTCGTGTCGCGCTTTGGGCGCGGGCCCTTTCCTACGTGCGCACCGACGACGCTTAGATTGAGGACCACCGCCAACACGAATGCCATCCCGACCATCTGCATCCGGGGACGGCTCATCGGGTCGCCTTCGAGGGAAGAGACGTAGGGCGAGGACGAGACTAAGAATACTGAGGCACGGCTGCCGCGAAACTTACGCGCTGAACCGTGCCACCCACCTTCAATCCCGAGTGAATACTCTGTTCCCGTCGATGGTGATCACCACTGGGACGTTGGTGCCGTCCGGCAAAGTCAGCGATTGAAAAATCCCGCGCAGATGGTTGCTATTGCTGTCATAAGCGAGAGCCAGCACGGCTGTGCGTTGCAGCTGTCCGCTGACCAGCACCTTGATAGTTGCGCTGGCGGTGCAATCTTTGTTGACGCTGACCGTTCCCGCTATGTCCTCGACACCGGACTGGCCGGCGACACTTCGCGTCTGGCTTCCCGTGATGTTCCCATCCGCGTCCTGGTGAAAGTGCCCGACGGATGCGGCAGGGAGAGGTCCGTTCTGCGTGAAGATGGTCCCGGTATAGGTATAACTCCAGTTGCCGGCCTCGGCAGCAGCGGAGCATTGGCTGGCTCCGGCCTGGGTCGGGACTGCGAGTAGCCCTAGTGGGATAGCCAGTAACACTAGAAGGCGAGCATATTTGAGTTTCACGATTAGTCTCATCTCGGTTTCTCTGGATTTTCTTCACACGGGCGAGACGGAGTCCGCCAATTCTTTTTGCTTTCGCACCTTCCTGTTCATTCCCATTTGTTCCGGCAAAATCGGATGGAGGAACCATGTTTGCCCGTGTCGTGTAGGCACTCTAATCTTGGTTAAGTGCCCGAATCCTTAAGGAAACACGAGGTTATTCTTAGGTTTTGGTGAAGAACTATCGCAAGGATGGTGCGCACCGCGAATAAAAACCTGGGTAGGGCTAGCTGAATTAAGCAGTAGCCGTCTGAGATTACTGATGATGTTTACACTCTATCGAATACGCCAAGCGGCAGAGGATGCTTCCGTGGCAGTCAGTGCGGCGCTCGCGGCAGTATGACGAATTTGTTGGACGAACACCGTTAATGGGCCTTTAACTTAGCCATGGTAGGGTCGACGTGCCATGGACTATTTCTACTGTGGAGCTGTCTGGTTTCGAAACCCGCAAGACGCACTCGGTACAACTTGCGGGATGCGAGCCGAGACACTGTGCTACGACTGCGGCACCAGTCTGTGCCGGTCACATACGACCACTTGTGACTCGTGCCACGAGAAGTTTTGTCAGCCTTGTTTGGCCCTGCACCCACAAAACCACCTGACCCAACAACGACTCGATCGTGCCAGCTAGTGCGTCCTCATCTTGGTGAAAGACAAGCATTTCGCGAATATGCGAGTCGCTCCTTTGGAATCGAACTGACCGCGTGCGACGAAGATCTTGCGGAAGGCGAAAGTGACAAATGGCAAGAAAAACGATGGCGATGTACTTCTGAGTAGAAGTCTTCACATCAGCGTAACAATTATGGGTGTAGCATTGCGCGCAAAAGAGTGGAAATCCAGCCTGAGGAGACAGCCTATGGTCGTCCGCTGCCCTTATTGTGTTCAATTCGACCACTTCATGACGATGAGCGCCCATAGCGATGGCATCTATGTCTGCCCGAAATGTGGACATATCGCCATGCCCGAGAACAAGCGGTTTCGGTGTGCGTGTCAACATTGCGAAGCTTTGGAAGCGTTCAACCCGCGAAAGGAACGAGCGTGGCTTGCGTCCGCGTGACCTTCACGAGGCCGTTTTATTCACTCTAAAAGGTCTGCCAATCGAATCGAGATTACCAAGCACGTTAGGGGGAATCTGCAGCGAAGAGGCTCTGAGATTCTCGCGGAGGTGGTCGGGGGAAGATGTTCCCGGAATTAGCAGTATGTTGGGTGAGCGTTGGAGAAGCCAAGCAAACGCGATCTGCATGGGCGTGGCTTGCAGTGATGCGGCCACTGCATTGAGCTCTGATGACTGTAGTGGCGTGAAGCCTCCTAGCGGAAGAAACGGAACGTACGCGATGCCTTGCTCGGCAAGATTATCGATGAACGCATCATCCCTTCGGTGAGCCCACGTTGTAGAAATTCTGTATGCAAACAATCTCTGTAATGCCCTGAGCCTCTGCCAGTTGCTTGAGGGATGCTCTCCTACCAGTTCTTCGCTCTTTTCCCAGAAGCGGCGATCGCGATCGCGTCACGCGGGCGTGCGCGTGTCAGTCGTGCGGCTTCCTCCGTCTTCTTACTTACGGGGGAATGTAGTGTTAGGCGCATCAGAAGCGAGAGAAGTATGCGCTTTCTCCTCGTCCTATAGACCGGTTTCAAGCGAACACAACCGTTTTGTTCTGGTACACGAGGATGCGGTTTTCGAGATGCCAGCGCAGCGCGCGCGAGAGAACGACTCTTTCCAGGTCGCGTCCCTTTTGCAACATGTCCTCGACCGTGTCGCGGTGTGTTACGCGTACAACGTCTTGCTCGATGATCGGGCCCTCGTCCAAGGTGGCCGTGACGTAATGGCTGGTCGCACCAATGAGTTTCACACCACGTTCAAATGCCTGATGATAGGGTTTTGCTCCAATGAAAGCGGGCAGGAATGAGTGATGAATGTTGATCATCCGAAGCAGATATTGGGCCACGAAATCCGGGCCCAGGATTTGCATGTAACGAGCGAGCACAAGCAGGTCGACGCTCTGACCGAGCAGCTCGAGCATTTCCTTTTCACAAGCACGCTTGTCTTGGGGGTGGGTCAAGGCATGGAAAGGGACGTTGTAGAAGTCAGCGAGGCGCTTGGGCGTCGTGTGATTGCTGATGATCATTACAATGTCGCAGGCGAGTTCCCCAATCTCATGCCGGTACAAGAGGTCGGCCAGACAATGCTGGTAAGCGGAAACCAGAATCGCGACTTTGGGTCGATGCTGCGTTAATGCCAAATGATAGTGAATCTGGAAGCGTTCGGCGAGGGGCTTGAAATACTTTTCGAATTCAGCAGTCGGGATATCGAATCCGTCTAAATCCCATTCCAAACGAGAAAGCAGCAGATTGCGGCCACTATCGAGATGATCATCGCTATGTAAAACGCTGCCCTTGTGTGCGACCAAGAACTGCGAAATATCTGCGACAACGCCCTTGCGGGCAAAATCCATTGGGGTGCTGAAAAGCAAAACGGCAGTGTTCATGCATCGTTCACAATATTTTCGCGAATTGATACAGACCAACACTCTGCGAGACCGGTTTGCGACAACCGTTGGCCGGCATCCGTCCTTCATTTATCCTGCGCTAACGTCTGCCACGACTCATCAAAGTCGATCCAACGCTCCGAATCCAGGGAACTGAATTGCATGGCGGGAACGTGCAGCATGCCATGTGCCCTGTCGCAAAGCAGATCACAACCACTGGGATCCAACAGAGGGACAGATGAGGCGGTCAAAATGATCTGCGTGCGAAGGCGCGTCAAGCAGGAACGACAGCGAGCATTTTGATCCCGAGCCGACCAACCCAGAGCGACATTCAAACCCACCAAGAATGCCCACATCGCTACACCGCTTGTCATATGTAACGGGACAAGCGCCAGCCTCTGTAACACGCCCTCAACGACGTCTACAGACAACAACCAAACGAATGCCACCAACAGAGCGTTCTTCAAGGCGAAAAATCCCCACCATCTGAAAGCGTCGAGAGTTGACCGGCGCGGACTCGTTGCGCAAAGCTGGCGAAATGCTCGCCAATTAAGACCAACGATCACCAGGATTGCGAAAGCACCGATTCCGAACCACGATCGCAGAGAACGATAACGAATGTCTTTAACCGAGAGCACATCGAGCAGAGCCGGTGTCGGGAAATTCGTTTCGCGGACCTCTCTTTGAATCTTCGCTACGTTCGGGGGAGCGCCGTTCGCCAGTCGAAGAACGACGCCTGGCCACTCAAATCCCGGCAATCGCACGAAGGGAGTGGCTTGGAAGGGTGTGTATACCTGAACATCCGCATCAGGAAGCCGGAAACGGTCTGAGACGACACCCACCACCTGAACTCGCCGTCCATTGAGACGCAGAAATTCACCGCTTAGTTTTGTGTCGCCAGGAAACTGTTCACGCCAGATTGCATCGCTCAGAACAACGCAATCCGAGCACGCCGAATCGACGTTGTCGAAGGTCTGGCCCCAAAGAGGTTTCGCTCCGAGCAGCTTAAATATCTCTGGAGTTACCCGCGCACTAAGCACATCTTGCTTGC
>Ga0126371_10001578_pt1 | contig 19359 bp, 16 predicted proteins | sample PanSoiMetaPlot_4_FD_110145 | JGI IMG/M metagenome (GOLD analysis project Ga0126371, IMG submission 110145) | Tropical forest soil microbial communities from Panama - MetaG Plot_4 | ecosystem: Environmental > Terrestrial > Soil > Tropical forest > Bulk soil | place: Panama | collected 2016-02-17 | reverse complement strand
TGCTTCTGGTGGGGACGGCGCGGCGGCAATACGTCGATGTGAAGCGGCACATCCAGTCGGCAGCGATGCTGGTCGGCGGATCAAGCATCGTGCTGGCGATTTTGCTCAGCAGTTGGGTCGCGGTCCGAGTCACGAAACCGGTAGAGCAACTGGCGGTTGCGGCGCGCGAGGTGGCGAGTGGGAACCTCGGGACCTCGGTGGATGTAACGTCGAATGATGAAGTCGGGGACCTCGCGGAAGCATTTAACCGCATGACGCGCGAACTGCTCGAGCAGAAAGATCGACTGGTGCAGACGGAACGAGTGGCGGCGTGGCGGGAGCTGGCCCGCCGGCTTGCGCACGAGCTGAAGAATCCGTTATTTCCCCTTCAGTTGACCGTGGAAAATCTGGTAAAAGCGCGAGCACAAAGTCCGGCGTTGTTCGAAGAGATTTTCCAGGAGAGCGCCGACACCCTGCTGACGGAGATCAACAACCTGAAGCAGGTGATCTTGCGATTCAGCGAATTTTCGAAGATGCCGCAACCCCACTGGCAGAAAGTCGAGATCAACGATGTGGTCAAGAACGTTGCGAGATTGTTCCAGCCGCAGCTGGAAGCGCGCGCGCGCGGATCCATCGAATGCCGAGTCGATCTTGGCGCGAATCTACCCGCGATTGCGGGGGATGCAGAGTTGCTGCACCGCGTGATCTCAAACCTTGTCTTGAACGCCATGGATGCGATGCCAAAGGGCGGCACGTTAACGTTGCGAACGCGGCAGATTGGGGATCGCATTGTCTGCGATGTGAGTGACACCGGCGTTGGATTGACGCCCGAGGAATGCGCACGGCTGTTCACGCCGTATTACACAAGCAAGCAGCATGGGACCGGACTGGGGCTGGCGATCGTACAATCGGTGATCAGCGATCACGGCGGGAGAGTCAGCGTTGATAGTCAACCCGGCCGGGGCACGACATTCCGAATTGAACTTCCGCGCAATCTGAATAAACTGCAGACCACCGTCGCACAAGTTTCGCCAGTTCTGACTCGAGGTCAATAGAGGAGTGGCTTTGCCGCAAAGAGCGCGACTTCTGATCGTGGACGACGAGGCCAACACGCTGGCATCGCTCTCGCGTGCCTTCCGGCTTGGCGGCCACGAGGCATTTGTGTGCGACAACGCGACGAAAGCGCTCGAGATGGCGAAGTCACAGCCGTTCGATCTGATCATGTCGGATGTAGTGATGCCGAGCAAAGACGGCCTGTCGCTGCTGGAAGACTTGAAGGCGCAAGGAGTGAGCGCGCCGGTCGTGATGATGTCGGGGCAGGCGCACATCGAGATGGCCGTGCGTGCCACGAAGCTGGGCGCCCTGGATTTCCTGGAGAAACCAATCTCCACGGAAAAATTGCTGCTGACCGTCGAGAACGCACTTCGCTTGCGACGGCTGGAGTCTGAGAACCAGCAGTTGCGGCAGCGGCTTGGCAAGCATGAGATTGTCTGGAAAGGCGAGGCGATGCGCCGCGTCATGGCGCAGGTGGAGCGCGTAGCGGCGACCGAAACACGGGTCTGCATTCTCGGCGAGACTGGAACCGGTAAAGAGTTGGTCGCGCGGACGCTGCACGACCGCAGCGCCAGGGCCTCTGGACCGTTTGTCACGCTGAATTGCGCGGCGGTGCCGGGGGAGTTGATCGAGTCCGAACTTTTTGGACACGAGAAAGGCTCGTTCACAGGCGCAGCGGGACGCCACGTTGGCAAATTTGAGCAGGCGGAGCGCGGGACGATCTTTCTGGATGAGATCGGCGACATGCCCCTGCAGATGCAGGCGAAGTTACTGCGTGTGCTGGAAGAAAATGAAATCGAACGAGTGGGTGGAGAAAGGCCGATCCGCGTGGATGTACGCGTGCTAGTCGCGACCCATCGCGACCTTGAGGCGCAGGTGAAAGACGGAAAGTTCCGCCCGGACCTGTTTCACCGCATTTATGTTTTTCCCTTAGTGCTGCCGCCGCTGCGTGAAAGGCGCGAAGACATTGCGTCGCTGATCGAACACTTCGCGGCGCAAGTCTGTGCGCAAAACGGATGGAAGCCAGTTCCCTTCTCCGCTGCGGCGATCGAAGAATTGCAAAGCCTGTCGTGGCCTGGAAATGTGCGTGAGTTGCGAAACATGGTGGAACGGTTGATGCTGCTTGCACCCAATGGCGAGGTCGATCTCGACACGGTGAAGCTGGCATTGCCTCGCAGTGCAGTGGCGTCGGGAGATGCGTCTGGTGGTTCTGGGACGCTGGCTGACCGCGTACAGAGTTTCGAGCGCGAGGTTATCCTGGCGGAACTGAAAAAGCATCATAACAACGTGACCAGCGCGGCGAAGGCTTTGCATCTGGAGCGGAGCCATCTGTACAAGAAAGCCGAGCAACTGGGTATCGATCTGCGTGCGGTACGCAGAGAACAAGATCTGTCGAGCAGCTGAAAGGTTTTCCCTGACAATTTGACGGGCCGAGGAGGCAGTGTTGCTTCGAAGCGCGCATCTCCTCATACAGATGATCTTGCTCGCGAGTGCCGCGGTCGCGGCTGAGCCGCCGTCTCCGCCAACCTACGGCGTGCGGATGGAGAATGTCTGGATTCCGATGAAGGATGGAGTCCGGCTGGCGGCCACGCTCTACATGCCCGATGGCGCCAAACCGGGTGAGAAGTTTCCGGCCGTACTCAACTATCTGCCTTACCGCAAGGATGACAGCACGGCTGCGGGCGACTATCCGACAAACGCGTATTTTGCGCGACGGGGCTACGTTGGGGCGCGGGTGGATATTCGTGGATTCGGGTCGAGCGAAGGGCGTCCGACGGACCGCGAATATTCAGAACAGGAGCAGATCGACGGAGAGCAAGTGATTCACTGGCTCGCGACGCAGCCGTGGTCGAACGGGAAAGTGGGGATGTATGGAATCTCGTGGGGAGGATTCAACGCGCTGCAGATGGCGATGCGCAATCCTCCCGAGTTGAAGGCAATCATCGCGACGGACGCTACGGAGGAATTGTTCCACGACGACATTCACTACATCGACGGACTCATGCACCTGGACGAGTTCGAACTGAACATGGATATGGCGCCAGGAATGACCGGAGCGCCCGACTACACGCTCGACGAAAAGGTGCTGGGACCGCGCTTCGAGGCGGCGCCGTGGTCCCTGGATTATTTCGAGCATCAACGGGATGGGGAATTCTGGCGCAGTCCGGTACGCCCGTTGAGCGAGATCAAGGTTCCTTGCTTCCTGATTGGCGGGCTCGCGGATGGGTATCGCGACAGCATTCCTCGCATGCTGGAGCAGGTGAAGGCTCCGGTGAAGGCGCTGGTGGGACCCTGGAACCACTCGAATCCGAACGACGCGGATTTCGGACCGCGGATCGAGTGGCGCGAAGATGCAGTGCGCTGGTGGGATTATTGGCTGCAGGGACGCGATACCGGAGTGCTCCAGGATCCGAAGCTAGTGATCTTCATGCGGCACTGGTTTCCGCCGGATCCAAATCTGGAAACGGTACCGGGCGAGTGGCGCGCGGAGACCGGTTGGCCGCCACATGATGCAAGGGCGTCTGTTTTTTTTCTGCAAGCAAATCACACTTTGGCGCGAACCCCTGCGGAGAGCGACGTTCATCGGCTGAAGTACATCCCTTCGATCGGTGTGGAAGCGGGGTTCTGGTGGGGAGAGTTGTTGTCCGATCAGCGGCCAGTGGATGCGTTCAGCCTGGTTTATGACTCGGCGCCGCTTACTGAAGAATTGGCGATCATGGGACGTCCGCATGCTTTGTTGCGGGCATCGGCCGACGCTCCGCTCGCGAACTGGTTTGCGCGCTTGTCGGACGTCGCGCCCGACGGTACGGTCACGCAGATTACCGGAGCTGGTCTCAGCGGGGCGCAGCGCGAGTCGATCAGCGATCCCAAGCCGCTGGAACCCGGAAAAACGTATGCCCTCGATGTTGAAATGCATCTGACGACGTGGGTGTTTCCTAAGGGACACCGGATTCGGCTTTCCGTTTCGAATGCGCTTTGGCCAATGGTGCTTTCGACCCCGTACAACATGACGACGGCGTTGCAACTTGGAGGGGCGAGCGGTTCGCGATTATCGCTGCCCGTGGTGCCGCGTACAGGAAACGCGGCGAAGGTTTCTCCGCCGCAACCGACGGAAGAGCGCACCGACCTGAAGTCATTCGGCTTCCCGTGGCCGGGGGAGTGGCTGGTCACGCGTGATGAGGGGCGGCAGAAGACGACTGTGCTGTGGAAGGGCAAGATGGGCGGGCAGTATCCGTGGGGAAAAGAGACCGATCTCGAGAAGCTCACCGACGAGATCGACGATGCGCATCCTGAAGTCAACGTGATTCAGGGTGAGGCGGAAACAACGTTTGAGTTGAAAGATCGTGTGCTGGTCTGGAGCGGCCACCTGAGGTTTACCAGCGACGTGACCAACTTTTTCTATAAGTACACGCGAGAGTTGCGGAAAGATGGCAGCCTGATCAAGACGAAGACTTGGGAGAAGACGATTCCTAGGGATTTGCAGTGAGAGTCGCGGGGGCGCCAGTAATCTTTCCATGACGGGCCGCGATCAAAGATTGTACGGGGATTAATCCGCCGCGGCCGCCGCTTGCCCCAATCCACTCTTGAGGTCCGACGCCAGCAGCCGATGGAACAACTGCTCTCCTGCTTCACGCCGAACGGAAAGGCGTCCGGCACCATAGGCCCGCGATTTCAGCCCGCGCTGCACGTCCTCGCAGATTCCGAGATCCTCGTCCTGCACGCGGTCGCCGACGGCGATGCTCTGCGTGTTGTATTCGCGACGGGATTCGCTGATATCGTCGAAGTAGAAATCGAAGACGACGCGGCAATGATCGACGTCGAGCGGGATGACCAGATTGGTGTCCATGTACCCCGCGTAGCAGTTGATCATGAAGTTCGGATATTGCCAGAAGTACCAGGCGCGATCGCCCTTGCGCGTTGCGCCGGTGGCAGCGTCTTCGTCGGACGCCACCATCGGGCTTGATTGCAGGCAGTAACGATCTTCGTTCTCGATCGTGTATTGCTTGTAGTCGAGTACGCTGCTGAGTCCTTTGTGCAGGTGAGGAACGTGGTATCCGCCGTCGAGGTAGTTATCGACGTAGACCTTCCAATTGCAGGCGATGTCGTAGGTCTTGCGCTCGAAAAAATGTAAATTGCTTGGACCGAGTGGAGCGCAACGCTTCACGAGACCACCAAGAAACTCGGCAACCGGCGTGGCCTCGGGATCGAGATTGACGAAGACGAAGGCTTCCCAGGTTTCGACCTTGACGGGAACGAGGCCGTTGTCTTTTCGCTCGAAATTCTTCACACCCTCGAATTCCGGCATGCCTTTCAGCGAGCCGTCCAGTCCGTAGTTCCAGCCGTGGTAAGGACAGTGCAAGATCGACGCGATGCCGCAGGGTTCGGTAACGACCTTGGCGGCATGATGACGGCAGACGTTGTAGAAGGCGCGCAGCTCGCCGTCGCTTCCCCGAACCGCGACGACCGGTTCCCGGGCTACGGTCGCAGTCACGAACTGGCCGGGCTTTTCCACCTGATCGACGCGTCCGACAACCTGCCACGTCTTGCTAAAAACGGTAAGATTTTCCAGCTCCGCGATGCGTGGATCAACGTACCATGGCGCCGGAATCGTAGACGCTTCCGATAAAGGCGCCCGATCGTTGTAGCTGGCGAGAATTTCCTCGAGTGAGGCCTGCCCGAGCATTTGATGGGTCTCCGTGGCGAAGGTGGACACGATCAGCTCACCGGCGTCTCTGCGCCGATCGCGCGACGCAAGACCTCGAGGAACTGGGTGATCCGGCTCTCTTTCTTTTCGCCAATCTCACCCTGCTTGCGGAACAAGCCAGGGTCGAGCTCCTCAGTGAGGAGAGCATCCTGGAACCGTTCCATCGTCCAATCGAGAATGGAAACGACCATCTCGATATCCAAATCTTTGCGAAGTTCGCCTCTCTGCAAGCCAAACCGAACGAAGGCGACGGTCCCGTACGGATCCTCGGTTGTGAGGAACCGGTTAATTTCGCGCTTAAGAGTGAGATCCGTGCTGTAGTTTCCGAGCAGCGAGACGCGGTACGGGATCCAGTCCTCGTGCAAGAGATGTTCGGTAGAGGCGAGCCAATAGTGCAATACGTCAAAAAATCCTCTGTCGCGGACTTCGGCAGGAGCGTCAAGGTAGGCCGGGAACGTGCGCACAGCCTTCTTGTAAACTTCGAAAAACAGGCCGTCTTTGCTCCCAAAATGTTGGAACACCGACCCCTTGGCAATGCCCAGCTGGGCGGCGATATCGCCGACGCGGGCGGCGTGGTATCCCTGTTCGGCGAAATGACGCATCGCGGTGTCGATGATGCGGGCGCGCTTGGCCTCGGAACGGGGACGGGGGGGGACATGATTGCGGTACTTCGGGGGGCTCACAACACTACTGGCAATTCCACTCATGGTTGACCTCAAGTCACGGAACGATACAGAAAAATAATTCCGATTTCAATTCCAATTTTTCGCGCCCCTGCGCTAATGTGATCTTCCCAACGGCCCCGTAGTACTGACCTGGAGTCAACGCAAGCTTGCCCACATCCTCGAACAAGGTGTTTGACGTGGCGGTTGTGGGCGCCGGCCATAACGGTCTGACAGCGGCAGCTTACCTCGCCCGAGCGGGGCTGAATACGCTGGTGCTCGAGCGGCGGGAGATTGTCGGTGGTTGTTGCGTGACCGAGGAAATCGCGCCGGGATGCAAGGCGTCAACGACATCGTACGTCGCCAGCATGCTGCGACCGGAGGTGATTCGGGATCTGCAACTGGCCGAACACGGGTTGCGGATGGTTCCGTGCGATCCGGCGATTCAGGTTGCTTTCCCCGACGGGCGCGTTGTGCCCTGGTGGGCGGAGCGTGACCGAGCGGTCAGCGAATTTAGAAAGCATTCCGCGAAGGACGCCGACACGTTTGTTCGCGTCGACGATCGGCTCAAAAAGCTGGCACGTTATCTCCAGCCTTTTTTTCTTGAGCCTCCGCCCGAGATCGATGCGAAGAGTATCGCCGGTTGGAGCGATCTGCTCCGCGTCAGCAAGCGCTTTCGAAATATTTCGAATGGCGAGATTGCACAGCTGATTTCGTTTTTGACCGGAAGCCTCGGCGAGTTTCTTGATCGCAACTACCAGTCGGACGTGATCAAGACGATGTTTCTCGCGAACAACGTCTACGGAAAGCATGGCGGTCCGTATCAGCCCGGAACTGCGATTGGCCTGCTGTTTCATTTGCTCAGCGGCGGTGAGCATGAACTGCAGGGATTCTACGGGCACGTAATGGGCGGGATGGGTGCCATCACGCAGGCCATGGCTTCCGCGTGCCGGAAGTTTGGCGTGGAGATACGCACGTCTTCTTCAGTGGCGCAGATCGACACGAACAACGGCCGAGCGCGCGGCGTGGTTCTGGAGGATGGGACGGAGATCCGGGCGCGCGTGGTGCTTTCGAACGCCGATCCGAAGCGAACGTTCCTGAAGATGCTGCCCGAAAGCGAAATGCCGGCTGAGTTTCTACATGCGGTGCGCGGGATCAAGATGGCGGGCCCCTGTGCGAAGGTGAATCTGGCTTTGTCGGAGGAGCCGCGGTTCACGGGGACCCCATCGAGCCACTCGAAATTGCAACGCTCGTTTTACACGCTCGTACCGTCGCTGGAGTTTGCCGAACGCTGTTACGACATCTCGAAGTTCGGCGAGATTCCTGAGGAACTTTGGGTCGATTGCGTCATTGCCACGAATGCCGATGACTCGCTGGCGCCGGCTGGTACGCACATCATGACCTGCTTTGTGCAGTACGTCCCTTACAAGCTGCGGCAAGGAACATGGGACGAACATCGCGAATTGCTAGGCGACCGGGTGGTCCGAAAGATCGCGGAGCATGCGCCGAATGTACCTGGCTCGATCGTCGTAAGACAGGTAGTGACGCCGCTGGATCTTGAGCGAACCTACGGACTCACCGAGGGCAACATTTTTCACGGCGATCTCACCCTGGAGCAGCTGTTTTTCATGAGGCCAGTCCCGGGGTGGTCGCAATACCGCACTCCGATTGATGGTTTGTATTTGTGTGGCGCTGGTGCGCATCCGGGTGGCGGAGTGACCGGGGCACCGGGCCACAACGCAGCGCAGCAGGCTCTGCGCGATTGGAAGAAAGGCCGCTTCAAGGAGGCCGCTGCGTGAGCCTGAACGGAACACGATCGGCCGACTTCGTGATTGTGGGCGCGGGCGTGATGGGATCTTCAATCGCATTCCATCTCGCGCAGCGAAAAGCCGGCAAGGTCCTGGTTCTCGACAAAAGTCACGTCGCGAGCGGCGGGAGCGGACGGTCGTCGGCGTTGATTCGCATGCATTACAGCTTTCCCGCAGAGGTTCAGCTCGCACTAATCAGCCTGCGGACGTTCGAACAATGGGGAGAGTTGGTGGGTGAAACAACGCTATTTCAGAAGACGGGTTTTGTGCGGATCGTGCATCCCCACGAGATGGACCGGCTACGGTCCAACGTCGAGATGCAGCGCGGGCTGGGCGTGAACGTGCGTCTCATCTCGCAAAGCGAACTTCGCGAATTGGAGCCCGACTGGCTTCTAGACGAAGTGGAGTACGCCGCCTATGAGCCGGACTCGGGATATGGCGATGGTGCGGGCGTCGCCAACGATTTTCTCACGCGGGCCAGAGAGACAGGAGTCGTATACGCGTCGAAAACGCACGTGACGGGGTTCATCCTTGAAGACGGCCAAGTTCGTGGGGTTCAGACGGATCAAGGTGAGGTCCACGCAGGCAGAGTGATCGCGACGACAGGTCCGTGGACGCGTCCATTGTTCGAGAAGGTCGGATATGAGCTTCCTATCGAGACGGAATATCACCAGGTGGCAATCCTGAAGAATGCGCCTGACATGCGGGGCGGTGGCTGCGCCTGCATTGATTCGGGAACCGCAACCTATTTCAGGCCCGACGGTCCCGACAAATTCCTGGTCGGCGATTTCTACGGCAAACGGCCGATCGATCCGGACGATTTTCCGCAACGCGCTTCGGATGAATCGCTCGAGGAGTTGATCGAACGAGCGGGCCGCAGAATTCCGAAACTGCAGAACGCCGAAGTGATGCGGGGTGTAACGGGGGTGTATGACATGACGCCGGACTCGCGACCGTTGCTTGGCGAGGTTCCCGGCATCGGGGGCTTGTATGTGTGTGCAGGTTTCTCAGGGATGGGTTTCAAGATCTCGCCCGCCATCGGGCTGGTGATGTCGGAATTATTGCTGGATGGAGCCGAAAAGACCGTGGACATCAGCGCATTCAGTCCGAACCGGTTCGTGGAGAACAGGCCAATCAAAGCAGAATTTGAGTACGTGGACGATTAAGGAGCGCGCATGAAAAAGAAAGGAATTCTCGAGCGTCTGAAGGAAGGCCCGGTGTTGGGTGACGGCGGATACCTGCTTGAACTGGAGAAGCGGGGCTGGGTGCGTCCCGGACCATTTACACCGGAAGTGGCGATCGTGTATCCGGACGCGCTGCGCGAACTGCATGTAGAGTTTCGCGAGGCTGGCGCGGAGGTCTTGCAGGCGCTTACTTTCTATGCGAGCCGCGACAAGCTGGCGACTGTGGGACTAGAAGATCGCGTCGAAGACATCAACCGGGCGGCGGTGCGGATCGCGAACGATGTCGCGGGGAACGAGTGCCTGGTTGCGGGAAACCTGAGTCTGACCTGGATGTACGAGCCTGATAGCCCATCGGCCGCGGATCGTGTTCGTGCGACCTTCGATGAGCAATTGCGTATACAGGTCGATGAGGGAGTGGATTTCATCGTGGGCGAGACTTTCTCTTGGCTGGGCGAGGCGCTGCTGGCGGTTGAGCGTGCCAAGAAAACTGGCTTGCCAGTTATGGTCACGATCTGCTTTGAGAACAAAGACCAGACGATGGAAGGAGACAGCGCAGCCGACGCAGCCAAAAAGCTGCTCGCCGCTGGCGCGGACATTGTCGGGATGAATTGTCTTCGTCCGCCCGAGCATATGCTTGGCCCGATGGAAGAGATGCGCAAGGAAGTGGATGGCTATCTTGCATGTCAGCCGGTCGGCTTCCGGACACCGAGAGAAAAGCCGGACTTCACGAGCCTGCCGGAATTCCCGTATGCCCTCGATCCTCTGCAGCTCAACCGCAAGGAGATGGGTGACTACGCGAAGCGGGCGCAGGAGATCGGGATCAACTACATCGGCTCGTGCTGCGGCTCGGTGGCATCGCACGTTCGCGAGATGGCGAAAGCTCTCGGCAAGCTACCGCCCGATACGCGCATCTGGAAGACGGGTGGAGCAAAGCCGATGTCGGCGTTCGAGTACTACGACCACGACAAGGTGGAAGCGAAGTAGACTCTCATTTTCCGGAGTGTTGGTTCGAATTTCGAAAGTTGCTTCCTAGGAAAATCGGCCAAACCTGAGGTGGATCTCTGAAAGAATCCGCTCCCAGGGCTGGCCGAGTTTTTCCCCGTAAAGACTCGCGGAACCGAAAGAATTTCCGCTTACGCCGCGGCTCCCGGTTCCTCCGCGATCACTAGGGGCACATTCGCCAGGTGCTCGTTGATGAACCACTGCTGCAGCTCATTGGTTCGCAACACATCACTCACAACCAGATCGTTGCTGCCGTCATCGCCGATGGTCTGTGCCCGTTTTGCCAGCTTTCGGCAAGCACCAATGATGATTTGATGCGCGTCCAGCAAACGGGAGATCTGCACCGGGACCTCTTCCCGGCCTCGTGGAGGACGCTCAATGCGTGTCGTCTCAGCAATGTCAGGCGCCATCGCAAGACTGATGCCGCCGAGAAGTTGAATGCGCTCGGCGATCTGATCGACCAGCTCGCTCTGTTCTTCGTAATGTTTGTCGTAGAGAAGGTGAAGTTGATAGAAGGTCGGTCCTGCCACCTGCCAATGAGATTTCTTGTACAGATCGCGTAGGGTGATTGTGTCGGCGAGAAGCTGGTTCAACTGCTCGGTCATTTCAAGCCGAACCGGCTCTTCCAATTCGAGTGGAAGCAGCGGCTCAACCGTCCCGTAAGTTTGAAGTTCGCGAGCGCGCTGATGGATGCGCGGCTGGGCGCTGATTTTGTGGTGGTTCGCAGATGCGACTTTCTTAGCCATGGGAGTGCTCCTTGCAGTGGGAAAAGATGAAGATCGAAACTTGTGCTTAGCTTAGTGAGTCTACGCCTTCGCGAGGTTGGATGAGTAATGGCGGGGAAAGTTGAAATTCTTTCTGAAAAATCGGGGAGGAACTTCGGTTCGGTCGGACACTTTTACCGCCAAGCACGCGGAGAGGACCGCTGAGATCGCAGAGAACCGCTGTATCCCCGCGGACAGAGAGCGCATGGGCCACGAAATCCCGGATTCACCTGATTTGGAGTTGTACCTGCGCGAGGCTGGGGAGCGTCTAGACCACGGGATGACGCAACTCGCTCTGGCCTCGTCCCACTCACTATCGCGCCCGTTACCGAACGGGCCACGAGTCAGATCGCGGAACCGAGGAGGCTATAGAGGAGCACGAGCAACACAAAGGTCGAGATTCCCACGTAGAGCCAGTCTCGTTCGATCGAGAACGCGAAGGCCGCAAACGCGACCCGGGCCACCGGGGTTGCGATCAGAAACAGCAGTCCCAGCTGGATGATTCCGCGACCATGGAGCGCCAACGTTGCGCGGATGATTCCGTGAAATTGACGGAGGTCCGTGGGCTCGCCTTTGAAGACGCGATAGTTCGCCGGGCCAAACCCGTGAAGCCCAAGAAACATGAGTCCGCCGATCAGAACCATCGCGGCGGAAATGATGACACCGACCCGCAAGAGATTCGCGATGATCACCTCGACGTCTTGATCGGTCCAGTCGCTTCGTTTGAACATCTAAACTTTCCCCGTAATTGCGCCGTAGATCATCTCGACGCCCAACGCGACGATAACGGCGCCGAAGATCCAGCGTAATTGCTTTGTCTTGGTGCGGGCCAGAACGCGGGCCCCGGCGAGTGAGCCAGCCAACACTCCGAGCATGACAGGCATGGAAAGGCCTGGGTCGATGTATCCGCGACTGAGATAGACGCCCGCGCTCGCGGCTGCGGTCACGCCGATCATGAAATTGCTGGTCGTGGTAGAGACTTTGAAAGGGATGCCCATGGCGTGGTCCATGGCGAGAACTTTCACCGCGCCGGAACCAATCCCCAAAAGACCCGACAGCGCGCCGGCTCCAAACATCAGGCTGAAGCCGGTTGGAACACGATGCACGTTGTATTGCTTTGGCCCGGCCAGGGAGGGATAAACCCCGTTCATCCCCAGACGCGTTGCGAGCGGATCGGCCGGTTTGTCGTCAGCGGAGTCGGATGGCGTGCGACTGGAGAGAAGGCCTGAGTAGAGCAACACTACGCCGAAGACGATGCCGATCGCTTTCGTAGACACGATAGCGGCGAGAAAGGCTCCGAAGAGAGCGCCGAGAGTGGTAGCGATCTCGAGAAACATCCCGATGCGGATGTTAGAGAATCCTTCGCGCAAGTAGGCGGCCGCTGCACCGGAAGAAGTGGCGATCACAGAGACTAGCGATGCACCGACGGCGTAGCGGATATCCACCTTAAAGATAAGCGTGAGCAATGGGACGAGAACCACTCCTCCCCCGAGTCCGGTAAGCGCGCCGAGAAATCCGGCGATAAACGATCCCATCCCAACGAGGAGTGTGAACTCCAGATTGTTCATTCCGCCTCCGGCAACCAGTGTGCCACAGACGTAGAGGTAGGAACCCTCCGGTGGGATGAGGAAGGTTACAAATGCGTGACTGGTTGCGTGGCTGCGGTCTCCCGACGGCTACGTCTCGAGCTGCGATCCTTCCCCGGTTAACTGCACTAAAGTTGGAGGAAGGTTGTCGGGCAAGTGAAGGCCGCATTCGGTCTTCTGCGTTCCAGCCCAGCGACCCGAGCGGGGATCCTCACCGGCGCGGACGGCTCGCGTGCAGTGCGTGCAGCCGATGCTCGGGTAATTGAAGTTATGCAGCGGATTGTAGGGAACATTGTGAGTGTGAACGTAGTTCCAGATATCCTTCGTCGTCCAGTCAGCGATGGGGTTGATTTTGATGAGCCGGAATTTGCGATCCCATTCGACCTTCTTAGCACTCGCCCGGAAGGCGGTCTGATCGCGACGAATGGCGGTAATCCAGGCGCGCAGCGAAGCAAGTTTCTCTTTCAGCGGCTCGACCTTGCGCAGCGCGCAGCATTGATCGGGATTCGTGCTCCACAGGGCCGGACCATAGGATTCTTCCTGATCCTGTGGCGTCAGACGCGGGCGAACGCGTTCGACCTGGATTCGATAGCGCTGCTCGACTCGCTCGATGAGTTCGTAGGTTTCAGGAAACAGGAAGTCAGTGTCGATCGTAAATACATGCAGGTCGGGATTGATGCGCGATGCGATGTCGATCAAGACCATTCCTTCCACGCCCATGCCCGAAGCCATCTGAACGCGGCTGCCAAAGGAATCAAAGGCCCACTGCAACACTTCGGGAGCATCCCAAGCTTCAACCATGGCCTGCGTTTTTTCCAAATTCTCGTTCACGATCAACTCCTAGTCACCCCAGAACACCTGGTTATCTGCAAAAACTTCTAAATTTGATGGCGGCATCGAAATGCCGAACTGATTGAGCGGCACGTGGGCAACATGCGTGCGTGCAGCAACTCCGACTTCGCTCTGGCGGAAAACCTCGCCAACCAGCAATAGCACCGGCGCTGGCAAAGGTGGTGCAGCAACGAGGTCGCCAATGCTGGTGCGGTGAACCTGCTCGTTGGGCGTGCTCGCGTTGGAGACAAGAACGCACGGCGTATCGTCGTGAAGGCCGCCGGCAATCAAGCGCGCGGCCACACTTTCGTAGTGAGAGCCAGGCATGTAGATCGCAAGCGTTGCTCCTGACCGAACGTAGGTTTGCCATTCGGGATTGGAACCCGCAGGCGCCTGATGTCCCGTCACAAAAATCACGGCCGAAGCTTTGTTCCGGTGAGTGAGCGAAGCACTGACCGTGGCGGCTGAGGCAAACGCCGAGGTCACGCCAGGGATGATCTCGTAATCCATGTTGGCATTCCGCAAAGCCTCGATTTCTTCGCCAGCACGTCCGAACAAAAGCGGGTCGCCGCTTTTGAGGCGCACCACCTTGAGGCCGAACGATGCAAATGCAATCATCAGCGCATTGATTTCAGCTTGCTGAATGGACTTGCGGCCACAACGTTTTCCGACACTGCGGATGTTCGCGGCCTTCGGGGCCAGCTGCAGGATTGCAGCGCTGATCAGGTCGTCGTGCAGTACGACATCGGCTGATCGCAGTGTCTTGAGCGCCTTGATCGTCAGAAGTTCGGGATCACCAGGCCCGGCGCCGACCAGAAATACCTTACCGGCCATGGCTGACTCCTTGCCCGAGGAACTGATACGTCGTACTGACTGGAGATGGGACTTGATTGGCCGCAGCGTGCAAGAGCCTTCTTCGCTGTTCGGGATCCATGGGCCGAGAGAACAACTCTCTACGAATTCTTCCGAGCCCCTGCAGCCAGCCTGCATAAATCGGCGCCAACTGTCGTTCGAATTCGCGACGCAGGCGTTGCGCCAGTGCGGGGCTTTGGCCTCCTGTCGAGATGGCGATCTGCAGGTCCCCGCGACGAACGACCGCGGGGTAGTAGAAGTCGCAACGATCTGGAACATCGACGACGTTGCAGAGGACGCGTCGGGTTTGCGCTTCTCGATAGACCTCATCATTGACCGCAGTCGTTGAGGTCGCGGCCACCGCCAGAAAGACGCCATCAAGATCGCTCGGGTGAAATTCGCGAGGCACCCAGCGCAGCACTCCTGCGCGGTCCCAAGCGGTCACCGTGGCTGTTGCCCTCGGTGCGACGACATGGACTTTCGCGCGCGACACAAGCAGGCTACGAATCTTCGATTCGCCGACCTTGCCGGCACCCACCACCAGGCAACTTCGGCCCTCGAGCTTCACGAACATCGGAAAAAGACTCATTTGTCAGACCCCTGACTCAATGCAAGAACCGACACTATCCTTCCACCCCGTGCGGAACTTTTTCGGTGGGAGCGTCGCGAAGCACCGAAGGCACCCACTCCCCAGCCAAGAACTCGCGCAGCTGCGCGTCGGTGTGCCGCGCAAAAAATTTTCTGAGATTTTCGTTATCTCGGCGATCGTCGAGGTAATGCCGCAGCAGACGCTCGATTGCATCCGGAACATTCGTCGCGAGGCAGCGGTAGCCGATCGGGCGCGCAATGGATTGGTGCAATCCAAGTGCGCCGCCAACGCAGAAGTAGTAGGCGTCTTCCATGCAGTCGCCCACTTTGATCTTCTTGCCGTCAAGCCCGATGTCGGCGATCCAGTGTTGGCCGCAGCTGTTCGGGCAGCCCGTGACGTGCAGCTTCAAATGCTGCTCGAAGCCAGGCAGCCGATCTTCCAGTTCTTCAACAAGCCAGCGTGAGAAGCTTTTCGTCTCGGTGATGGCGAGCTTGCAGTATTCCGACCCGCTGCAGGCCACCGCGCCGCGCCAGAACGAAGACGCGCGCACCGGCAATCCAATTTCGTCAAGCCCTTGAGAGAGCGCGTCGACATTCGCCCACGGAACATTGACGACCAGCAGGTTTTGCATGTTGGTGGTGCGAAGTTTGCCGTCGGCAAATCGATCAGCCAATTCAGCGGCCTGCAACATCTGGTTCGAGGAGATCCGCCCCCGCAGGACGGAGGCACCTACGTAAAAGTAGCCCGTTTGTTTTTGCGCATGGACACCAACGTGATCGCGGTATTGATCGTCAGGCAGTTGCTCGTCAGGCGCGGGTTCAAACTGGAATCCAAGACGACGTTCAAGTTCCTGTTGGAAGGATTCGGCCGTCCAGCCGTGGCGTAGAAAGAGAAATTTCAACCGGGCGCGCTCGCGATTTTCGCGAAGCACATCACTCTCTCGGAAGATCTCGGCGATGCCGCGCAAAACCGGGATCACCTGATCCTGTTTCACGAACGCATTCAATCGGGCCGCGAGGTGCGGATCCGCAGACAGGCCGCCGCCGACGCGAAGAGAAAATCCAGTCTCTTCTTTCCCGGCGCGCTTGCGCGTCACGGCAGTCAGGCCGATATCGTTGATCTCCGGATAAGCACACCACGAACGGCATCCGGTGATGCAGATTTTGAATTTCCGGGGAAGGTTATAGAACTCTGCGTTGCCAACAAAGAAGCGATTCGCTGCAAGGACCAGAGCAGAAGCGTCGAGAATTTCGTCGGCATCGACCCCGGCTAGCGGGCATCCGGTGATGTTGCGGGTGTCGTCGCCGCAAGCCCCCATGGTGGTTAATCCGGCACGCCAGAGCTCGTCGAGGACTTCGGGGAGGGCTTCAATCGTGACCCAGTGCAGTTGGATATTCTGGCGAACGGTTAAGTCGGCGGTGCCGCGACCATACTTCTCACTCACGCTCGCGATCGTGCGCAACTGGCGAGAATGCAACAGTCCGTTCGGGATGCGAATCCGGACCATGAAGTACGGGATCGCCTTGCCTTCTCCGTTCTTCCCGCCGATGACCCCGACGCCATCACCCTGCGTGTAAACGCCCCACCAGCGCAGGTAGGTGCCGATCCACTCCGGCGGAATGGACGCAAACCCTTCGCGGGCAAAGCCGCGGATCTGCTCCAAACCCTCCCAGGGGTTCTGTTCGCGCTTCAGGCGCTCGACTCGTTGTGCTTTCGTCTCTTTGACTGGATTTGTCATAAAAGCAAAAAACCCACCGCCAGATACTCTCTGGCGGTGGGTGGATAAGTGCTGATTATGAAGAACTTACTAAGTCAGCTGCCTCCCGGTGCCAGAGAGCACAATGGTGCGACAACAAGTACAACAACACACCATGGTCGTCTGGCTGGAGGCCAACATCATCGGCAGATAGTAGATGCTCTTCGCATTCGTGTCAACAACGTATTCACGCGCATCGATGCAAATTTCTAATGGATGTAATCAGAAATTTGCCGCCGGCCATCCGAAGGTAACGTTTGACTCGGCTCGACCGGTACACTACCTTCTTCCTCGTGATGCTTCTTCGTCACCACCACCGCCATCATCACCATGCGCATCGCGTGTCGGCGGGGGCGTGCTTCTGAAATAAACAGCACTCATAGCCATTCAGCCCGCTGACGCCCAAAGGCCAGCGGGCTTTCTGTTTTGGGAAGGTGAAAAATGGATGCCCAGATCGATTTTGGAAAGATGCAGGGCCTTGTGCCCGCCATCATTCAGGACGACGCCTCGGACGAAGTATTGATGCTCGGATTCATGAATCAGGAGGCGTTCGACAAGACGTTTCAAGGTGGTTATGTGACGTTCTTCAGCCGCACTCGTAACGAGCTCTGGACTAAGGGCGAGAGTTCGGGCAACCGGCTGAAAGTCGTTTCCATTGCGACGGACTGTGATCGGGACACTTTTCTGGTGCGCGTCAACGTCGAGGGGGCCGGTGTCGTTTGCCACCTGGGAACGCGATCGTGCTTCACCGCTGAGGTGTCTGTAACCGGATCGGCGATCGAAGTTCAAGCGCAGGAGCGACTGCGATGAAGCTCCGCGTGGGAATCCCAAAGGGCAGCCTGCAGGAGGCAACGCTCGAGCTATTCAGCCGTGCGGGCCTCGAGGTCTATACAAGTTCAAGGTCGTACTTCGCGTCCACGGCCGACGCGGAAATCGAATGCATGCTGATCCGAGCGCAAGAGATGGCGCGTTACGTGGACCACGGAGCGCTGGACGCGGGACTCACCGGGCTGGATTGGGTTATCGAAAGCGGGCTTGATGTGGTCGCCGTTGCCGATTTGATTTACGCCAAGCGCAGCCGCGGCAAAGTGCGCTGGGTCCTTGCCGCCCCTGAAGACTCGCCATTTCAACGACCCGAGGACCTTGCGGGAAAGATCATCGCGACAGAGTTGGTGAACGTCACGCGCAACTACTTCCGGGATAGAGGCGTCGACGTTCAAGTCGAGTTTTCGTGGGGAGCAACCGAAGTCAAGCCACCAATGTTGGCAGATGCGATTGTTGAAGTTACTGAAACCGGAAGCTCCCTGAAGGCGAATCGCCTCCGCGTATTGGAAACGGTACTTGAGTCGAACACCCAGATCATCGCCAATAAGCGCACGTGGGCAGACTGCGAAAAGCGGCGCAAGATCGAGAATCTGGCTCTTATGTTGCGCGGTGCGATGGAGGCGCAGGATCGCGTGGGGTTGATGCTGAATGTCCGCAAAGAACATCTCGCGGGTGTGCTGTCGGTGCTGCCGGCGCTCAAGAATCCGACGATCTCAACGCTAAGCGACGGCGAGTGGGTCGCGGTCAACACGGTGATTGAAGAATCGGAAGCGTGGCAGGTCATCCCGAGATTAAAGGCTGCCCAAGCGCAAGGCATCGTTGAGTATCCGCTGAACAAGGTGGTGCTGTGATGCGGATTTTATCCCGGGCCGCGGCCGAGCGCCGAGTCAGGCAGCTCGAAAATCGAGGCAGCGATTTCGCGCCGCTTGAGCCCAAGGTCCGCAAGATCATGGAGGACGTACGCCGGGACGGCGATCGTGCCGTGCGGCGCTACGCAGAGAAATGGGATGGGCTTCGGCGCGCTGCTGCCCTGCGCGTTTCCCAGACAGAGCTGGACTCCGCTGCGAATTCAGTTCCGCCAACGCTGAGGAATTCGCTCAAGCAGGCAGCCGCGAATATCCGGCAGTTCTGCCAGTGGCAGAAGCCGCAGGCGTGGACGCGGCCGGTCGATGGAATCTCGCTCGGCCAAATCGTTCGCCCGATCGGATCGGTGGGCTGTTATGTTCCCGGAGGCCGTCATCCCCTGGTCTCGACTCTACTCATGACTGTGATTCCTGCGCAGGTAGCGGGCGTACCCGAGATCCGGGTGGTGTCGCCGAATCCGTCGATCGAGGTCATGGCTGCGGCTCAACTCTTGGGAGTGCGTGAAGTGTATCGCGTGGGTGGGGCACAAGCCATCGCGGCGCTTGCATATGGAACGAAGTCGATTCCGCGAGTCGACAAGGTCGTGGGTCCGGGGAACATCTACGTAACGATCGCCAAGAAGCTGGTGGCGTTCGATTGTGCGATCGACTTCCTCGCAGGTCCCACTGAGGCCGTGGTCCTCAGCAAGCGCGGGCGAGCCGATTTCATCGCAGCGGACCTGGTCGCGCAGGCCGAACATGATCCGGCCGCGATTCCTGTTTTCGTCACAACGTCGAAACGGCTCGCCAGGGACGTGAGCGCGCGTGTGCAGAATTTCCTCGCGACGAATGAAGTTGCGGCAGAGTCGGTCCGTCAGAATGGCGCCATCTTGCTTGCGCCCTCTGAAAAACGGGCGACTG
>Ga0126371_10001577_pt1 | contig 19366 bp, 18 predicted proteins | sample PanSoiMetaPlot_4_FD_110145 | JGI IMG/M metagenome (GOLD analysis project Ga0126371, IMG submission 110145) | Tropical forest soil microbial communities from Panama - MetaG Plot_4 | ecosystem: Environmental > Terrestrial > Soil > Tropical forest > Bulk soil | place: Panama | collected 2016-02-17 | reverse complement strand
TCGAAGCTGCCATCCGCAGAGAATTTCGTTTGAAGGAAGAAGCGAGAAAATCGCATGGCCAAGAAGAAAGACTTTTAAAGGCGCGCCATTGCTGGTTAGAATACCGATCGAGTCGGTAATATGCTGGCTCCTCTTCATTGTTATGCATGTCCTCGTCACGGCTGACACGCTTTCGGGAGTCTGGACCTACACCCGCGAACTGGTAACCGGGCTGGTGAGCCGCGGGGTGAGAGTGACGTTGGTCAGCTTCGGGGAACTGCCGCTTCCCGATCAGACGTCGTGGATGGACAACCTTCATGGGCTGGATTACCGGCCCACCGCTTTCCGCCTGGAATGGATGCACGAGGGGGAGCAGGACTATGAGGAATCGTCGGCGTACCTCGCCTCGATCGTCGAGGAGATTCAGCCCGACGTCTTACACCTAAACCAGTACTGCTATGGCCGCCTACCCGTGGACATACCCCGGGTTGTGGTCGCCCACGGAGACCTGATCACGTGGTGGCTCGCCGTTCACGGCCACGAGCCGCGATCCGCACGCTGGTTGAGTCGTTATCGCGAAACGATCGTGCGCGGGCTCCTCGGGGCGAGCGCGGTAGTTACCCCTTCGGCGGCCATGCTCGATTCTCTCCATTTGTCCTACATTCAGGTGAAGCGGGAGCAGGTGATTTACAACGGGCGAAATCCAATCTTTTTCAATCCGTATGTCAGCAAAGAGGATTCGGTCTTGTCGGTTGGGCGCCTGCTGGACGCCGGTAAACAGGTCCATTTGTTAACGCAACACCAACACTCATTGCCGGTGTGCATCGTGGGATCCGAACAGCCGGTAAATCCTCCGCGAGTTCCCATCAGGGCCGATGTGAAAGTAGCTACCGAACAACTCTGCGTGTCGTTGAAGGGTCCACAAACCGAAGCTCAGATGCGCAATCTGTATAGCCGGGCTGCCGTATATGCCGCGACGGCACGTTACGAACCGTTCGGAATCGAAGCGCTGGAGGCCGCACTCTCGCGTTGTGCGATTGTGGCCAACGACATTCCGAGCTATCGAGAAATTTGGGGAGACGACGCTCTCTATTTCCGCACCAATGACGGGGCAAGTCTGGCGGCGGCGATTCGGGAGTTGACCGAAGATCGCGAGAAGTGCCGTGCCTACGGGAATCGCGCCTACCAGCGCGCCCGAGACCGCTACAATCACAAACGCATGATCGATGAATATCTGCAGCTTTACCGGAGCTTGTCCTCATCGGAGTGGGCAGCCGCCTAACCTTCCCTGCGTGCTATCTTCGTAACCTGCGATGTCCGGCTTCGCTGGCATTCCAGAGGTCTCTCTCAGGAGAAAATCATGGCAACAGTAAAAATCACTGTGCGTCCAAATGGTCCTTATCGTATAGAAGCTCCAGAAGGGTCGATCGAATTGGTTGATGCGGCTGGAAACAAGTACGACCTGACCGGCAAGCCGGCGTTCTCGCTATGCCGCTGTGGGGGAAGCGTGAACAAGCCGTTTTGTGATGGGACCCACAGCAAGATTGGATTCCAAGCTGCCGAGGCGGCGGTTCAGGCCGAAAAGAATCCGTAAGCCCTTTCCGGTGCACGAGATCATTGATTGATGGGGAACGTCAGTGGATCGTCTTCGTCTTCCGCGACATGTAGTCCATCAAGAGATACTGCCCGAGTGTGTAGGGAGTGGTGAAATACGCCTTGCCGCGGCACATTTCAGTGACTTTCTGCACGAAGTTCACGAGGCCGTAGTCTGAGGCGAGCATGAAGGTGTTGATCAGCACTCCGGCACGCTTGCACTTGGACACTTCTTCCAGCGTCTGCCCGACTACGAGTGGGTCGAGTCCGAAGGCGTTCTTGTAGATCCGGCCATCTTCCAGTGTCAGGGCCGACGGCTTGCCGTCGGTGATCATGACGATCTGCTTCATATCCTTGCGCTGTCGCTGCAGGATCCGCTGAGCCAACCGCAAGCCTTCGCGAGTATTGGTGTAATACGGTCCGACTTTGACACGGGCCAGTTGGCCAAGAGGCACCTCCTCGGCTGAGTCGTGAAACAAAACAAGGGACAGGGAATCTCCCGGATATTGTGTCCGGATCAACTGCGACAGGGCCATCGCAACTTTCTTCGCGGGCGTAAAGCGATCCTCTCCGTACAGAATCATAGAGTGCGAGCAGTCGAGCATTAGCACGGTCGCACACGACGACTGGTACTCGCATTGATGCACGTTCAGATCGGTGTACTCGATGTTTATGGGCACGTGCAGCCCTTCGCGCTGGATCGCGCTCGAGAGCGTGGCGGTGATGTCGAGATTAAGCGTATCTCCGAACTCGTAAATCTTGGAGGCACCGCTCGCCTCGACGCCGGTCGCCATATCGCGCGTATCGTGACGTCCAAAGCTAGACTTGCCCAATGAGCCCAGCAGATCGCGCAGAGCTTTGTAGCCCAAGAAATCAAGGCTCTTGTCGGTGATCTCGAATTTTGTCTGCTGTCCTTCGCCGACTTGTCCGCCAACTGACGAGGGCTGGGAACGATCGGGAGGCTCATCGATCGAGATGAAATCCTCCTGCGCCATGCGCTCGATCAGCTTTTCAATCAACTCTTCGAGCGTGCCGTCCATTTGCATCTGCCGCAGCCGCTCTCGCAGTTCGTGGCTGAAACGATCACTCTCCATCAACGCCTGCCCAATGGCCTGGCGAAGAGCGTCGAGAGTTTGATCGTCCTCGGGCATGTCATAAAACATGTAGTTCTGGAAACCGCTCTGCAGGAGATAGTCCGAGAGCGCACTGAGCAGATCCTCCATGCTCATCTCGCCGGCCGGATCGGGCACGTATTTGGAGTAGCGAATACGCTTCATAAAAGCAGTCGTCGGTCGTTCTGTCGCTGATCGTCAGCCTAGTTGTACGGTCGACGTCCTCGAACAGGTTCGTCGCGCTCAAAAGTTCGTTGCTCTGGTTTTTTGGGCTGTTTCTCGCCAGCGGTAAAGACTCGCTCCTCGCTGCGGCCGATGCGCTTGTGGGCGTATAGACCTTCAAGGATGAACTCCGCAGCCGAGACCTGGCTTTCCACGTAGTCCTTACCCGAGATGTTGAGCGCGCTGAGTTTCTCAGTAAGTCCCTGGATGCTCTTCAAGCCGTCCAGGACATCCTTGGCGCCCGCGCTATCGGTCATCTGGATTTCACCGCCGAGATCGAACCACTGGACTATCTGGCGCATGTCAACGCCGCTAAAGTAGTCGTCGTACGTTTTGGCAATAGCTGTGCGGATGATTTCGCGGCTCACATGATCCGCGCCTTTCATCTCGCCTTCGTACTCCAGTTCCAGCTTCCCGGTGATGGCGGGAAGCGCCGCGTAGATATCGCTCACACGCGGGACCACGGTTTTCTCGTCGTTGCGGATCGCTCTGCGCTCTGCATTGGAGATGACGTTCTCCGTGACGGAGATGGGCAACCGCTGGCTGACCCCCGAGCGCTTGTCGATTTTCTTGTCTTCACGGGCGACGAAGGCGATCCGCTCGATCACTTCCTGCACATACTTCGGCAGATAGAGTTGATAACCATCACGCTGCGCCCAAGCCTCCTGCACCGTAATGGAGATGCCTTCCTCGACCGTCGCCGGATAATGCGTGCGAACTTCCGATCCGATGCGATCTTTCAATGGCGTGACGATCTTTCCGCGAGCTGTGTAGTCCTCCGGATTCGCGCTGAACACGATGGCGATATCGAGTGGAAGCCGGATCGGATAGCCCTTAATCTGCACATCGCCTTCCTGCATGATGTTGAACAGGCCAACCTGAATCTTGCCGGCCAGGTCAGGGAGTTCGTTGATCGCGAAGATCCCGCGATTCGCTCGCGGAAGCAGGCCGTAGTGGACGGTGAGTTCGTTGCTCAGTTCGTGTCCGCCACGTGCTGCCTTGATGGGGTCAATGTCGCCGATGAGGTCAGCAATTGTCACATCGGGAGTTGCGAGTTTCTCAACGTAGCGCTGCTCAGGAGTCAAGTAGGCGATCTGCGTTTGGTCGCCATGTTTGGCGATTTCATCGCGACAATGTCGGCAGATGGGCGCGTATGGATTGTCGTGAATCTCGCAACCTGCCACATAGGGCATCTCTGGATCGAGAAGGCTCGTGAGGGCACGAAGGATCCGGCTCTTCGCCTGCCCACGCAGGCCAAGAAGGATGAAGTTGTGACGCGACAGGATCGCGTTCACGATCTGCGGCACAACCGTGTCGTCATAACCCACGATCCCGGGGAAAACCACCGACTTGCCGCGAAGCCTGGTGACCAGATTGTCGCGCATTTCATCTTTCACGCGACGACTCTGCAAGCGCTGTTCGGAAAAAGGACTCTGCCGCAACTCTGCTAGAGTGCGAGGAAGACTCATGTTGGGAACCCCCGGGGAACCACCTTGCTGCTGATTATACGCCCGGATAAAAGATGCACTTGCGCAGGGGGACGATCCATGCCGCTAGAGTTCTTGCCACCCGACTCGGCACACTCCCGTGCTGGTAAAGAATCGTCCTCAGTGAGAATGGCCGTTGCCGCCGGCTTTCTTGCGAATATGAATCGCCCGACGGAGGTTAGGGAGGATCTTCTCGAAATACCCGATCACCGTCTGAATCCGTTGAGGCTCTGACCTAGTGGCCAGGAGTTGTTGCTTAAAGTCGAGGTCGAGCGGCAACGAGCCGGCTAGATGGTAAGAAAGCGGAGTGTCGTCACTGGGCACATCTTGTTCGGCGTTGGCCAGCGCGAGGATCTGCTTGTGTAGATCGAGGGCGTGCGCAACGTCAGCAGCTGAGGCTCGTTCGGGCTCGTCGGTAACGTAAAGAACCTCGCCTCGCAGGAACGTTCGCTCCTCGTTGACGACTACGAGTTCAAAGCGTTCGCGGCCTTGCGTAACGATGTCCATGCGACCGTCTTCGTAGGTCTTTGTGACGGCCAAAATCTCGGCAGTACAACCGATATCCGCGAGATCTTTTTCTTGCGCGCGAATCACACCGAAAAGTTTCTTCTCGTTGAGACATTCATTGATCATCTCTTTGTAACGGGGTTCGAAGATGTGCAACGGCAAGGGGGTGCCAGGAAAGAGAACCAGATCCAGGGGAAACAGCGGAAGAAGCGAACTCAACAGGAACTCCGTTTTTTCCGGGACGGCACGCCGCCCGTGATTCCTGCGATTGTACGCCCTCCCTTGACTTGCGGTTCGCCGAGGCATAAAAGCCTCGAATGGAAATCGCGGGAAAGGTGGTGGTCGTCACCGGCGCGTCCATGGGGATTGGAGAGGCGATTGCCAAGGTTTTTGTCGACCATGGCGCCAAAGTTGTACTACTGTCCAGAGAAGCGGAACGTGCGGAGGCGGCGCGTCGCAGGCTTAGAAATCTGGATAGAACGCTGGCCCTCGCGTGTGATGTGCGACACAGCGAAGAGATTGATCGCGTTGTCGCGTCAACCGTTCAGCATTTCGACCGAATCGACGTTTGGGTCAACAACGCAGGGCACGGCCTCATCGACTCGGTTGCGAAGATGGATCTCTCCGCGTGTCGCGACCTGTTTGAAACCAACCTGTTCGGCACTCTTGCAGGGATGCAGGCAGTGATTCCGATCATGAAGGAACAGGGATCGGGAACGATCATCAACGTCTCCAGTGTTGCCGGGCACGTTCCGTTGGCGTACAGCGCGGCATATTCGGGAAGCAAGTTTGCGATGAACGCGATGGGAAAGGCGGCACGAATTGAGCTTCGCAAGCGCAACATCAATGTGCTCACCGTATGCCCCGGGTATGTGCAGACCAACTTCAGCGCGAATGCGCTTCGAGGACAGGAGTTGAAGAAAGTCCGCCCATCGACCGTTCGCGGGATTACATCGGAGCGCGTTGCGCGAGCGACGCTGGACGGATATCGGAAACAGAAGAGGGAAGTGATCGTGCCGTGGACGATGATTCCGGTCGTGAAGTTGTATCAGTTGTTTCCGGGAGTGGTGGAGCGAGCGATGCTTAGGATGGCGAAGTCTGCGGAGTGAGTTACGCTCCCAGCTCCGCCAGCATGCCTTCCATTTCAGATTGCGCGTGAGGATTGCCCGTGCGCTTCGCAGATGCGATGCCATCCGCAAGCATGTTCCGCGCTTCGTCATGGCGGTCGGCTTTGGCGAGCGTCTGGGCGGCCATGAAGTACCCCGCTGTGTAGTCTGGATGAACAGACAATAGTTTCTTAAATTCAGACAGCGCTGTCTCTGTGTTGCCTTGGTTTGAGTACTCGAGCGCCAGACCATAGCGCGCAAAGGCGTCGTTAGGATTCTGCGCGAGGATTTCGTTCAGCGTCGCAATGCGGTCCATAGAGTAGAAGGCAGTCCTTGGTCGCGGAAGAATTCTGTTGTCATTTCCAAGCTTACTACAGGAAATCGCATCACACGTTTTCAACAAAGAATGCACATAGGGCGCTTCAGTTCGTCTGTTTTCCCGCTTGCCAGGTGGGTACAATGGCGGTTCGCGAATTCCAAACTGGAGCGCTGGCGTGGCTTGTCCGTTTTTCTTGCCCTTGAAAAAGTTTGAGGAAGGCGTTTGGCTGCACCCTTCACGCTTGCCGCTGGGCGCGCCATGGCAGGGATGCTGCACCGCGGCTGGTGACGCCGCGGTTTCAACAGCCGGCGAACTTGAGCAATGCAATTTGGGATATGCCAGCAATTGTCCGCGGTTGCCGAGAGAACGCCAGTGGGATGCGGTGCGGTTCGCAGTGTCGAGCGATCACGAATCGAGCGTCTGCCTGACATATGTCTGTGAGAAGGACCATCAGCCTGGTGGTAACGGTCATCTCGAATTCAGTGTTGTTAGCGATCGCTGGCTGACCTCTCATCCTGATCCGCGTATTCAAAAGATGGCCGAGTGCTTTCTGGAGTCGTGGCGGGCGAGGTCGCGCAAGATAACAGACGGTCAACCGACAGCGGATCTTTCGAAAAATGAACGAAACTAGCTCGTTGAAGCCGCGCGTCGTCAGCGAATCGCAATCGGAGATGGCTGAACTTGTCCTGCCCAATGATGCTAATCCCTTGGGAGCGCTGCTGGGCGGTCGCTTGATGCATTGGATCGACCTCGCAGGCGCCATGGCCGCTCATCGGCATGCGCGAAGCTACGTGGTGACGGCCTCGGTGGACCACATAGATTTCCTGGTACCTGTGCACGTCGGCTCGCTGGTCATCCTGCGGTCGTCGGTGAACCGGGCCTTTCATACTTCGATGGAGGTTGGCGTAAAGGTGTGGGTCGAAAACTACATTCAAGATAAGCGGCTCCACGTTGCGTCGGCTCATCTGACGTTCGTCGCCATCGACGGAAAGGGAGGGCGCCTTGCAGTTCCGCCTGTAATTCCAGAAGGCGACGACCAGCTACGGCGTTACGAAAATGCTGGCCGCCGTCGTGAATTACGGCGCCTGGAGATCGAACGACGCGCCAAGAAAAAAGAATGAGACGTGCGATGTGGCGCCTGTCACATCGAGGTTGTAACGCAGCGCTGATAAGGGCTGGTTGGAGGAGATAGGCAAGCAACGATTATGGATAGCCCACTCCTGATTCACCGCCTTCACTTCGCATTTACCGTAACGTTCCACTACCTCTTCCCCCAACTGACGATGGGCCTTGCGCCCTTGATCGTTATTCTGAAGACGCTGGCATTGCGTCGCAACGACGAGACTTACAACCAGGCGGCGCGCTTTTGGGCGCGCATCTTTGGAATCAACTTCGTGATCGGTGTGGTAACTGGAATCCCGATGGAATTTCAGTTCGGCACGAATTGGGCTGTGTTTTCCCGATTTGCCGGCGGGGTGATTGGGCAGACCCTCGCGATGGAGGGAATGTTCGCCTTCTTCCTGGAGTCGGCTTTCCTGGGATTGTTTCTTTACGGCGAGAAGCGCCTCAGCCCGAGAGCTCACTGGTGGTCCGCAGTGGCCGTCTTCCTCGGATCGTGGTTGTCGGGGTTTTTCATCATTGTTACGGACGCGTGGATGCAGCACCCGGTTGGGTATGCGAAGGCGGCTGACGGCTCGGTGCAGCTGAGCAGTTTCTGGGAGCTCGTGCTCAATCCGTGGGCATGGTGGCAGTATGCGCACAACATGAGCGGAGCCGTAATTACCGGCGCTTTCGTGATGGCTTCGGTCGGCGCGTTTTATCTATTGTGGGGAAAGTTTCAGGAGCACGGAAAGATTTTCGTGCGGGTGGGTGTTATCGCGGGTCTCATTTCTTCCGTGACCCAGCTGTTCCCAACGGGTGACGGGCAGGGAGTTTTAATCGCGAAGCATCAGCCCGTCACGCTGGCGGCGATGGAAGCGCTATTTGAAAGTGGACCCGGGGCTCCATTGGTTCTGATCGGTCAGCCTGACATTGCTCAACGCAGAATCGATAATCCTCTGATAATCCCCAAGATGCTCAGTTTTCTCACCTACCGTGCATGGGAGGCCGAGGTCCGCGGGTTAAATGCGTTTCCCCCGGATATGTGGCCGGACAACATCCCGTTGTTGTACTTCAGCTATCACATCATGGTTGGGCTCGGGACGATCTTTATCGCCGTCATGGTGATTGCAGCGCTGCTTCTCTGGCGAGGAAAGCTCTTCAGCGCGCGGTGGATGTTGTGGATACTGCTGCTAAGCCTGCCGTTTCCTTACATCGCGAACACCGCTGGATGGACTACTGCTGAGATCGGTCGGCAACCGTGGCTGGTTTATGGCTTGATGCGGACGAGCAGTGGCTATTCACACATGGTCTCCGCCGGCAACGGCTGGATCACCTTCTTGGGATTCCTGGGCATGTACATGGTGCTGGGAATTCTGTTTCTGTTCCTGGTTCGCCGAGAGATCGAAAACGGCCCCGCAGCTGAGACGGCAGCGAGTCACTGAGGGAATATTCATGGAGACTGTCTGGTTCATCATTGTTTCGGTCATGATCGCGGCGTACGTGGTCCTGGATGGATTTGATCTGGGCGCCGGCATTATTTATTTGATTGTGGGCAAGACCATTGACGAGCGTCGCAAGGTGCTGCGCTCTATCGGTCCGGTCTGGGATGGCAATGAAGTGTGGCTGCTGGCGGCGGGCGGGTCTTTGTATTTCGCGTATCCGCAACTCTATGCCTCAGCGTTTAGCGGATTCTACCTTCCCCTGATGATGGTGCTCTGGCTGCTTATGCTGCGCGGCATCGGGATCGAGCTCCGAGCCCACATGGACAATCCGGTGTGGCGTGGTTTCTTCGACGTAATCTTTTCCGTTGCCAGCGCGTTGCTGGCAATTTTCTTCGGGGCCGCGCTGGGCAACGTGATACGTGGCGTTCCCTTGAACCCTGATGGGTATTTCTTCGAACCGCTATGGACGAATTTCAAGCTTGGGACGCAGCCCGGAATACTCGACTGGTACACGGTGATGGCCGGAGTCGTGGCGCTGGTGACCTTAACTGCGCATGGCGCGTTGTATGTCGCGCTTAAAACCGACGGTGAACTGAGCGACCGAACCCGGAGAGTCGCGTTGTCGGTCTGGCCAGTGCAGTTAGCGGTGACGCTTATCAGCCTGGTGGCCACGTGGTTTGTGCGTCCATCGATCAAAACGAATTATCTGGCGTATCCCATCGGCTTCCTCATTCCTACCGTTGTCTTCGCGAGTCTAGCTCTCATGTTCGTTTGGACGCGGCGAGGACAAGAGATGCGTGCTTTCCTCGCATCGTGTGTTTACATCACAGGAATGTTGGTGGGTGCGGTGTTTGCGCTCTACCCCGTCGTATTGCCTGCAAGTACGGACCCTGCGTTAAGCCTCACAATCTATACCGCGGCCGCTGGGCATCACGGACTGTGGGTTGGACTGATCTGGTGGGTGTTCGGCATGATTCTCGCTCTAGGGTATTTCATCTTCGTCTATCGCATGTTTCGCGGGAAGGTGCAGCTCGAAGGCGAAGGGTACTAGCCTCTTTCGTTACAACGCGTGCGGTGGGGTGGTCACGCTCTCCGGGAGCCGCTTATAATCGAAGCTTCGGCCCTTCTCTGCGGTCGATCTGGAAGGTGATCCCGTGAGTCACATGCATGCTGGTCAGCAACCTCCGCGTCCGCAACCTCTCCCCGGTGTCAGCAACATCATTGCAGTCGGTTCCGGCAAAGGTGGCGTCGGAAAGACCACGCTGGCGGTGAACCTGGCAGTTGCGCTGTCACAACTTGGGCATAAAGTTGGATTGCTGGATGGCGACGTCTACGGTCCCAACGTTCCCTTGATGCTCGGTACGAACATGCAGCCTAGGGCGACAGGGCAGGAGCGTATCGAGCCTGTGCTGGCTTGCGGACTGAAGGTGATCTCGGTCGGGTTCCTGAATCCGGGAGACAAGCCGATCATCTGGCGCGGCCCGATGTTGCATCAGATCATCCGGCAGTTCCTGAATTCGGTGGAATGGGGCCAACTCGACTACCTGGTGATCGACCTGCCGCCGGGAACGGGCGACGTGGCTTTATCGCTGATTCAAACCGTGCCGCTGACGGGCGCTGTTGTTGTTTCGACGCCATCCGATGTCTCGCTGCAGGATGGACGCAAGGCCATTGAGATGTTCCGCCAGATGAAGGTTGATCTGATCGGCGTGGTTGAGAATATGAGCTATTTTGTGTGCCCGCATTGCAACCACGAGATCGACATCTTCTCACGCGGAGGCGCGGAGAAGACAGCCCACCAATTTGGTGTGCCGTTCCTGGGCAGCATTCAACTCGATCCAGAGCTACGAAAGTCGGGTGATAGCGGGAAGCCGGCGGCATTGGCGGGTGAGACATCCACGCATGCTAAGGCGCTATACGACTTCACGCGGAAGGTGATGGAACGCGTCGACGAGATTCGCGCCAGCGCTCCGGAAAGCGTCATTCAGATTCAGTAGAGTCTGCCCCAGCCTGTGGCGGCCGTCAGGGGTTACCCGATCATTCCACTTATTTTCTGAAGCGGTCCAATCGCCAGCCAGAGTCTGCTTCTTTGCCTTCCAGAACAATTTTGGCGACCATTTCGCCTAAGGCGGGACCGTGTTTGAATCCGTGTCCGGAGCCGCCTCCGACTAACCAGACATTTTCAGCAACGGGATGACGATCAACGATGAAGTGACCGTCGGCTGTTTGTTCGTACTGACAGACACGCGTCTCGACGAGAGGCGCATTCTTCATGGCAGGGAAGCGAAATGCCACGTATTCGCGTGCCATGACGAGCCTTTCATCGCTGATGACGCGTTCTCCTGCCGTGGGATCAAAGTCCGGTCCGCGAGTGTCGTCGGCGATCTTGAAACCGCGAGCCTGATTGCCGGGGATGCCGTACATGAACCGTCCGCGGTGATCGGCCCAAACCGGAAGGTGAGTGTCATCGAAGCGAGGATCCCCCGCGGGGGGGCCGAAGAAGAAGACTTCCTGCTTGGTCGAGCGAATCTTGTCGCCGATTGCATGCGGAAAGATTTCTGCCATCCATGGTCCGCAAGCGAATACATAGCGATCCGCCTTGAGTCGATTCCCGTCTGACAACGAGAGGCCTTTGCACCGGGCAGACTCAAGTCCTTCTACTGAGACAGCGCTCTGCCGATACTCGCCCCCCTCCGCGATGAAGCCCTCAAGGACTCGCTGGCATGATATTCGGGCTTTAACGTAGCCACTCTCCGGCTCAAAGACTCCCCAGTGCACTCCTTCGAAATTGATCTGAGGCCAGCGCTTCTTGAGCGCACGGAAAGAGAGGCGTTCGTAGGGAATGCTGGCTTTTTTCAATTCATCGATCGAAACCTTCTCCCAACCGTCGTCGTTGTCGGCAGCCATCCAGAGCACACCGATCCGATGAACGAGATAGCACTTCCACTTGCGCTCGTTCTCGCGCCACAGTTTAAGCGCCCGAGCGGCCAACGCAGTGTACGGCTGACGTGGGCCGTAGGTCCCTCGAATGACTCGCGTTTCACCACCCGACGATGATCGGGAGTTTCCAGCACCCCACGCGTCGATGAGCGTGACGCGCGCGCCCTTCCGCAATAAATACAGCGCAGTCCAACCACCGAAAGCTCCTGCACCGACGACGGCAACATGAATCGGTTTGGGCATCTGGGCTCGATTTTTTTGGCAGACGAGTGACAGCTAAGAAGAATCGCAATCTCACAATCAAGTGACCAAGCTGTGAGGATATCTCAGGCCGCTGAATCCCGCGATTCGGGACGTTGACTAGCACTCGCAGCGCACGAGTGCCAAGTTGACAATGGTTCACTCAGGTTTTTAAAATTGGTTAGGATCGGTATCGAGGGGCATTTCTAAGCTGCTGTAGGGAAAAGTCTTAGACGCGCCGCATGCGACGCCGCGATTGTCACTTTCGGCGATGTGCTCAAAGTGATAGAAGGAGTTCATGGCACCTCCTGGGTCCATCGGCGACAGGGAAAAGGAAATCCTAACTGCGATTGTCGAAACGTATATCGCCACCGGAGAACCGGTTGGATCGCGAATTCTCGCTCGTGGCAGCCGCGAAGGGTTGAGTCCAGCGACCATCCGGAACGTGATGGCGGATCTCTCGGATGCGGGCTATCTAGGGCAACCGCATACATCTGCAGGACGCATTCCGACCGCCGAGGCTTATCGCTACTACGTCGAGCAGATCAGCGGCGAGGCCCATTTGTCGCACGAAGACGAGAACGTGATCCATGACTCGCTTGCTGGCATCACCGATGTCCAAGAGTTCATGGAGCGCACGTCGCGTGTGCTCTCGATGGTCTCGCGCAATGTTGGTGTGACCATCGCGGTTTCCGGTCCCAAAAACGCGCTGGAGCATGTTTATTTTTCGCGACTGGGCGATCAAAAGGTGTTGGCGGTCGTGGTTACGCGTTCGGGCCTAGTTCGAGACCGAGTCTTGCGGACCGATATCTCGCAGGACGATCTGGATGCCTCGGCGCGTTATATAAACGAGAACTTCCGCGGCTGGACGATGGATGATATGCGCGCCGAGTTAGAGCGTCGTATCGACAAAGAACGCAGTGAATATGATCGTCTGATGAAGTCGCTGGAAACGCTTTACAGACAGGGTGCCCTGAACACTGAGCACCGCAACGAAGCCGTTTTTGTGGAAGGTGCATCTAATCTGGTCGCGAACGAACAGGACCGTCAGCGTCTGCAGGAGATGCTGAAGACCCTGGAAGAGAAGGGGAAAATCGTCCAACTGCTGAACGCGTATCTCGATACCAAGCAAGAAGCCGTGCGAGTGGTCATCGGGTTAGACAAGGCATTGCCCTCGATGAGCAACTTTGTCTTGATCGGTGCCCCTGCCCGGGTGGGTAATGAAGTGATGGGATCACTGGCGGTGATCGGACCGACGCGCATCGATTACCAGCACACGATGACGGCAGTTTCTTATATCGCACGCCTGTTCGACAAGATACTTAACGAATGGGAATAAATAGTTTTATGGCTAAGACAAACGGAAAGTCACAAGTAGATCCGCAAGAACTCGACCTGGAGCACGAGCTTCCCGCTCACGAGCTTCCCGCTTCAGACGAGCAGGACCAGACACAGCAGATCGGCGCAAAGCCTGCGGGCACGGTCGCCGAGTCTGAATTGCAGAAATTGAAGGCCGAGCGCGACACTTTGCTCGATCGATTGGCCCGCTTGCAGGCGGAATTCGAAAATGCGCGGAAGCGCGCCAGCCGTGAACAGCAGGAATTTCGAGATTTTGCTACCGCGGATGCAATCAAGGCGTTGTTACCGATATTCGATAGCTTCGAGCGGGCACTGCAGACGCCCGCCTCGCAATCAAGCGAATTTCGCAACGGGATTGAACTCATCTACAAGCAGCTCCAGGATGCATTGTCCAGGCTCGGAGTACGACCCGTGCCGGCCAAAGGCGAGCGGTTTGATCCCCATGTGCATGAGGCGATCGAGATGGTCGAAACGACTGAAGTCGCCGATCACGAGGTGATCGACGAGTTGCAGCGTGGATACAAGCTGAAAGAGCGCCTCCTTCGGCCTGCAATGGTGCGGGTGGCTCGGAATTCCAAACACTAGCAAGAGCTTCGCGAGATCGTCGCAACAGGGGAGATTCCTATTCTGACCAGTAACGGAAAACGCGATTATTACGAGGTACTCGGGGTCTCGCGGACGTGTGCCGAACAGGAAATCAAGAGCGCATACCGCAAGCTTGCGATGCAGTACCATCCGGATCGCAATCCGAACAATCCGGATGCAGAAGAGAAATTCAAAGAGGTCACTGAGGCCTACGCGGTTTTGATCGACGGCGAAAAACGGTCGATGTACGACCGCTACGGACACGCGGGCGTATCAAACTCCTCTGGGGGAGCGGGTGGTTTCGATCCTAGCGCCTTCCAGGATCTGAGCGACATCTTCGGTGAGTTCTTTGGGTTTGGTGACATCTTCGGTGGCGGGGGTCGTCGGCGTACGCGCGCACAACGCGGGCCGGATCTGCGGGAGGATCTGACGCTGGAGTTTGAACAAGCGGTCTTTGGGATTGAGACCAAGGTCTCCGTCCGCCGACATGAGACCTGCGAAGAGTGCGGTGGTTCCGGATCTGCGCCCGGCAAATCCGCCACCACTTGTCGCGCTTGCCAGGGCCGTGGGCAAGTTCGTTATCAGCAGGGATTCTTTTCAATGGCGCGCACATGCCCGACGTGCCAGGGCGCAGGCAACGTGATTACCGATCCTTGTCTGAAGTGCAAAGGTGAGGGGCGCGTCCTGCACCAACGAACCATCGAAACGAAGGTTCCCGCCGGAGTTGAAGACGGCACCCGCATTCGCTTCAGCGGCTACGGAGAAGCGGGCGCGTTTGGTGGACCGCCAGGTGATCTCTACGTAGTGCTGCACGTGAAGGAACATTCGTTCTTTACGCGCGAGGGTAATGATCTGCATTGTGTCGTTCCTATTTCCTTTACTCAGGCTGCGCTCGGAAGCGAGCTCAAGGTCCCGACCCTGGAAGGTGAGCATACGTTGAAGATTCCGGAGGGTACGCAGTCGGGAACGACTTTCCGCATCAAGAGCAAAGGTGTTCCTGTGCTCAACGGGCGAGGCAAAGGCGACTTGTTCGTGGAAGTTCGCGCCCAAACACCAACCAAGCTCAACAAACGGCAGCGGGAGTTGCTGCAGGAGCTCGACGGCCTTACACGCATCGATAACAAGCCGCAGCGTGCGACCCTGGTTGAGAAGATGAAAGATATCTTCGGGTAGCCATCTAGCCTGTTTCGTTTACTGATGATTCCTTCATGACCCGCCGACGGTGGATTGCGGATGAAGTTTCCGGAAATCGAGCGGCTCTTGTTGGTGATCATGCGCAGCATCTCGGTCGGGTGCTCCGCGCACAGGTGGGCCAGAGCATGGAGATCGTGGCCGACGGAGTCGTGCGACTGGGCATGATCCGTTCAGTGCGTGAAGCTCGCGTCGAATTCGAGCTAACAGAAGAAATTGTTCCGAGCACGCTCCCCGACGTTAGTTTGTTGCTTGCCATTTTCAAGTTCGATCGTCTGGAATGGGCGATCGAAAAGTGCACGGAATTGGGTGTCCGGCGGATTGTTCCGGTGATTGCGCGCCGTACGGGCGCTCATCTGGCTGCCGCCGCCCCCAAGCGCGTGGAGCGATGGCAGCGCCTTGTCCAGCAGGCCGCCGAACAGTCTCGGCGAACAGCGGTCCCTGAGATCAGCCTTCCCGTCAAGCTGGAAGATGCGGTAGTTGAGACTGCGCGCCTTCGCCTCCTGCTCGCGGAGACTGAGAAACAACAGAGTCTGCTCGAGACCTTAGAGGCCAACCGGACCAGCCAATCTCTGCTCCTTGCGGTCGGGCCGGAAGGTGGCTGGACCGAAGATGAGATTGCTCTGTTCACGCGGGAGGGTTGGATCTCGACTTCGCTGGGCGACACAATTCTAAGAGCCGAGACCGCGGCGATGGCAGCGACTGCCATAGCGTTTTCTGTGCTTTCCTAACCCGGATTCGCACAGCAACATCCACATCGGACTCTGTTATGCTCCGATCAATGGCATCTACGAAGTCCACCTCACGTTCCACCACGATCATTCCCGACGAGCGTCAGCAAGAGGCAATTCAGCATGGGGGTGGCCCAATGCTGGTGGTGGCGGGGGCCGGAACAGGCAAGACCACGGTTCTGACGAGGCGGATTGCCGCACTTATCCGCGACGGCCATGCTCGCCCAAACGAGATTCTGGCGCTCACCTACACCGATAACGCTGCCAAGGAGATGCGAGAACGTGTGCAGGCAGAGTTGCGCACGACCGACCTTTCAGGTCTGCGAGCCGTGACGTTTCATGCCTACTGCAACGAACTTTTGAAGGACAATGGCCAGGGATTCGGCGTTCTCGACGACAAGGATCTTTGGATCTACTTACGCAAGCGCCTGCGTGATCTGCACTTGAACTATTTCGTCCGTGCGGCGAATGTCGCACAGTTTTTGGACGATTTGCTGGACTTCATCCGACGTTGCCACGACGAACTCGTGACGCCGCAAAAATATGAAGAGTATGTGCGCCGGCTCGAGTGCGGCGAACTGCCGATTCCGCGGGTTGCTAAATCGAAAGACGCAGCTGCGCTGACTGACGAGGAAGTTGTTGGGCGCTGCAATGAAATTGCCGGCGTCTTCAAGATGGTGGAAGAAATGCTCCGGGCAGAGAACCTGGGTACTTTCAGCCACATGATCACGCGTGCGTGGCATTTGCTTCAGGAAGACGCGCAGCTTCTGGATCGCGAGCGTGCACGAGCGCGCTTCATTCTGGTGGACGAATTTCAGGACGCAAATTTCGCGCAGGTGAAAATCCTCTCGTCGCTTGCGGGGACCGAACGGAACGTGTTCGCAGTAGGTGATCCAGATCAGGCAATCTACCGCTTTCGGGGAGCATCCAGCGCGGCGTTTGGACTATTTTGCGGGAACTTCCGTGGAGCGCGGATGGTGGTGCTCGAAAAGAACCAGCGATCCACAACGCCAATCCTGCAATGCGCGTTTGCCGTCATCGACGAGAATCCGACGGTCGCGGGCGGCTTGGTCGCCATGACCAGCGAGCCGAGCTTTCGCTACCGGCGGTCGCCCCTTAAGTCGGCGCGAGAAGAGCGGGCGCTGGCCGAGGGCAACGGGCTGCAATCGGGTCCCGTTGAGATTGTGCCGTTGGCTGCTCGGGATTTCGAGCCAACGGATGTCCTCGCGATGATCGAGCAAAAGAAACGGGAGGTGCGGGCACGCTGGAAGGACTTCGCAATTCTCTATCGCTTGCACTTCCACCGGGATGACGTTGCGCGCGAGCTTGGGCAGAAGGGAATTCCGTTCACGATTGAAAACATGGATGTGATGGAGACCCCCGAGGTTCGTGACGTCGTCGCTTGCCTGGGCGCGATCGACTCGACCGCGGACGCAGCCAGCCTGCTGCGCGTAGCTGCACTTCCGAGGTTCAAGATCGACCCGGAGAAGGTTCGCGGCGCCTTACGCGCCGTGCCGCGCGAGCCCCAGTCAGCCAAGAATATTACCTTTGCCAGCCTGCTGCGAGAGATTGAGGGTGGCCCCGCAGTCTTGAACGCGCTGCAGAAGTCGCGTGACCAAATCCAGCGCGAAGGTTTGAAGAGCTATTCGGCGCTGCAAGTCATCGTGCGCGATTTCGGCTTTGACGCTGCGGCCCCCCCTCTCCGGGCACTGCTCAAGTTCGTCGAGGCTTGGGAGCGTAAGCCTTTGACGAAGACAGGCGAGATTGGTGAACTTCTCGAATATCTGAATTACTTCCGTGAAGCGCGTGGCGCTGTGTGCCTGCAGTCGGAGGGTGAAGACGCAGTTCGCCTGATGACCGCTCATTCGGCCAAAGGCTTGGAGTTTCCCCACGTATTCATCATCCGCGCCACGTCGAATTCGTTCCCTGGACAATACAAAGAATCGTTGGTGGAGTTCCCGCAAGATCTTCGCGATTCAGACTCGGTCGGTGAGGGTGACAGCCGAGCGTTACACGAACAGGAGGAGCGCCGCCTCTTTTACGTTGCGATGACGCGGGCGCGCGACTCTCTGACCCTTTACGGGAAGCAGGGGACCGGGAAAGACAAGACTCCAGCAGGCTTGCTACGGGAGATGCTGAAGGAGCCGTCGCTCAGAAACTGGCTTACCTGCCGCACTGCCCGCGCGTTTCAGACCGATCTCTTTGCCGGGACCGCGCCCGTTGCTGAATTCACCTCGCGGACGGCGGAATGGCTCGCGCTTCCACCTGCATTCTCGATTAACCGGCTGAGCGCGACGGCGGTCGAAACGTACGAAACGTGCCCATTGCAGTTCAAGTTGGAACGCGAATGGAGAATTCCGCAGGACGTGCCGGCCGCCATGCAGTTTGGTGCCACGATGCACCGCGTCTTGCGCACGTACTTTGATTCGGTAAGACAGGAGCGTCCCAAGACGGAAGCTGAGCTGATTGAGTTGTTCGAGTTGGATTTCGCTCAGGCAGTGATCGAAGATGTCTATCAGCGCGAGCTCTATGAAGAGCAAGGGATCCAACAGATCAAGGATTTTCTGGCCGCGCTACGAGGAGCGGCTGTCCCGAAGGTGCTGCATACCGAGGAACACTTCGAGGTGCGTGTTGGAGGCGCGACGGTAGCCGGGCGCATCGACCGCATCGATGACCTGGGGAACGGGCGAGTAGCGATCGTGGACTATAAAACCGGGAAGCCACGAGCGCAGGAAGATGCGGATGAGAGTCTGCAGTTGTCCATCTATGCGATCGCGGCCCATGAGAAGTGGGGATACCAGGCCGAGCGCTTGATCTTTTACAACCTGGAAGAATCAGCGGCGGTGATAACCTCCCGCGATCGTTTTCAGCTCGAGGAAGCCAAGGCCAAAGTGAAGGACGTCGCGGAGAGGATCGAGTCTGGGGAGTTTAGTCCGAAGCCTGGCTATCACTGTCGCTTCTGTTCCTATCGCAATCTTTGCCCTGCCACCGAAAAGCCGCTACCCAGCGCGCCCTCTGCGAAAGGTGCTGCGACGAATTAAGCCCGCATGCGAATCGTTCTTGCAGTACTGAATCGTGTTGGAAGTGCGGTCGTGAAGCCTAACGGCAACGTGGCCAACCCACGAGTTGAGGATACGGAAATTTTCGCGGCGGGAATGGTCTTCTTCAATTCGATCAAAAATACGGCACCAAAAACTTTGGGGGACGCGTTACGCGTCCCCCATTTGCCTTTTTGAATCCGACTTCTAGTGTTTCTTTTTCTTCTTTGCTGCCTTCTTCTTGGTTGCCATTGATCTATTCTCCCTTTCCATTGTTCATGGATAATGCAACGGTCTTCAGTTGCAACTGTTTGAATGTATAGAGTTATTGAAAAATGATGTCAAGAGAAAAATGACGTGAAGAGCATGCTCGACCCTCGCACTAAAGTCACCGCAAGTCACTTCGCGTCGATC
>Ga0126371_10001575_pt1 | contig 19375 bp, 21 predicted proteins | sample PanSoiMetaPlot_4_FD_110145 | JGI IMG/M metagenome (GOLD analysis project Ga0126371, IMG submission 110145) | Tropical forest soil microbial communities from Panama - MetaG Plot_4 | ecosystem: Environmental > Terrestrial > Soil > Tropical forest > Bulk soil | place: Panama | collected 2016-02-17 | reverse complement strand
GTGCTCGCGCAGGTGCTCTGCGTTGTGGGTAGCACCTGGGTGGGTGTGGCGGCCGTGCTCGGACGGGCGCAGGCGCTGACGTGGATCGCGGCCATGCTCCTCTTTTATTTTCCGATGGCGGCGGTGGTGGTTGTGCTCAACCGCTGTATGCCGCTCGAAGGCGGCTTGTACGTTTGGGCCCATCGAGCCTTCGGCGATCTCGGTGGTTTTCTCACCGCTTGGAATCTTTGGTTTTACGGAGTGTCGATGGCGGTCGCTATTTTGTATGCGACGCCCACGGAACTGGCATACCTGATTGGCCCCCGCGCGATCTGGCTGCCGGAGAACCACGCGGCCTCACTCGCGATTGTCGGTGTGATCATCGCCGCGATCACCGTGGCCGCGATCTACGGTCTGGATGTAGGCAAGTGGATCCACAACCTCGGCGGGGCGGCGATGATAGTGCTCTTCGCCGGACTCATTTTGCTTCCGGTGTGGACTTTTGGAGAGCGCAGACATGCGATAGCGACACCCGGCATGGGACTGGCGCTCGCCTTGCCGACGCGCAGTTTACGCTCGCTCGCGCTGTTTGGGCAGATGCTGGTGGGGGCTCTGAGCGGCCTCGAATATGCGGCCATCTTCGCCGGAGAGAGCCGTCAGCCTCAGCGCAATATTGCGCGTTCGGTGTGGATCGCTTCGCCGATCATCTGCGCCATGTTCATTCTGGGGACCAGTTCTGTCCTGGTGTTCTCGCAACCTAGCTCCAGCATTGACCTAATCGCGCCTATTCCGCAGACGCTGCGCATTGCACTGGGCAATTCCGGAATCGGAAACGTGGTTGTAATTGCAGCCATTCTGCTGCTTGAGCTCAGGCTCCTCGGCGCGGCGAGCTATATGTTCTCCGGTGTGACTCGCCTTCCCATGACCATCGGCTGGGACAATCTTTTGCCGGAGTGGTTCACGCGACTCGATCCGCGACGGAAAACTCCGGTGAATTCGATTCTGTTCACCTTCGTGCTGATGATGTCGCTGCTAGTCATGGCAAGCGCTGGCGTCCACTCGCAGGAGGCCTATCAGGTGCTCTCCAACGCCAGTCTCACCCACTATGAGCTGATGTACATGGCAATGTTTGCAATTCCGCTGGTCGGTGCGGTATCGCTGCGCAGGTCGTTGCCGACCTGGCTCAAGTGTATTTCGCTCGCAGGATTCTGCGCCTCCCTGTTCAGTTTGCTGATTTCGATTTACCCCTTTGTCAACGTTCTTAATCCGCTCGAATATGGTGTGAAGATTGCCGGCACTGTGCTGGCTAGCAACGCAGTTGCGGTTACCTTCTACGTGTTGCGCAAGCGGAAGCTTGCGGCCAGAGAAGTTTCGCGCGCGATCGGAAGCGGCGATAAGTGAAATTCGTTTGCGCTCCGCGGCATACCACGAACGCCAATGCGCAAGATTGTCAGCTGCTGGCGTTCTGTGGACAGATTCTGCCGTGAGGGGAAACCGATATGTACCGTTTGCTGGCGGTACTTCTTGCGCTCACCGTCGCCGCGGCCAACCTCGGTTGCGCCCAAAGGCGGCTACACCAAAAAGAATCAAATCTGCGCGAAGCATTGTTCGTGATTCGGTCGGAAATCGCGCAATTCACGGCTGACAAACAAGAGTCTCCGACATCGTTGACTGAGCTTGTCAGTGCCGGTTACATGAAGGAGATCCCAGTCGATCCGTTTACCGGCAAGAACGACAGCTGGAAAACCGACAAACGGGCAAATTCGTTCCAAGTCCACAGTGGGTCATCCGGCATCGCCAGTGATGGCACATCCTACAGTTCGTGGTAACTGTCGTGGAGCATGATCCCGACATTCGAACAGCAGAGACTCTATTGTTCTAGCGGCAAGTCGGTGTTCTTCTCCGTAAACTCTAGCGAGAGCACCGTGTTTGGCTGGTCCGAGCGCCAATGCATCATGCAGCTTCCGCCGGTTTGATCGAATGACACGGTGGAGCTTCCCCCTGAAAAGCCAGAAGGTTCCAGTTGCCTTGACGCAACGCTTCGAATAACAGACATTGGTAGCGGCGGCAATTCCCTGGACACGCCCTTCGCGTTCTCACTCCGCATCTTCAACGTCCAGCTGCCGTTGTGAGGGTCCTTCGCCGGAAGCACAGTGTAATGACCCGCCGGGACACTCATTCCCCTCACCGTCAGAAGGTCTTCGGCAGTCGCCAATTCATAGGTCTTCCGCTCGGGAATGCGTGTAACCGTAACCGTGTTTCCACCAGAGAATTTGCATTGTGCGTCTGCCTGAAATTTGCCCGGTTCTTGAGGAAAAAGCCGTAGCGTCAGGCACAGTAAGAACGCCAGAACCACCATTGCCCTCATCGCTATCCCTCCGAATCTGCGGACTCATTGTAACCCCAGAGCAGGCAAAAGCCAGATATCGAAAACGGCGACTTACCCGTACCCCATACTCAGTAATCGCAAAAGTTGCGGCAATTGCCGGTTGGTGACGATACCAAAAAAGGAGGAGGGCATTTAAGTTCAGCGGGGGGAACTTAAGACCTCGAAGCCCGGTCTAATACGGCCAGATTTACACCGGACAGAGTGTTGGACTGATGCCTGGTCATGTCAAGGGTCTGCGTGAGTTTGGGAGGGTCGCAAACTCCATGCTACACGGGCAGTACGATTATGGCAGAGTCGCTACATGCTGACGACTGTCATTTATTACAGTTTTTTCTGAATTACTCGGAAAAATCGCCGAGGTTGCTTTAGGTGAAAAGCGCTCCACCTTTTGTGACTTCTTCTGCGTCTTATGGAATCGATTGTCGTAGTCTGACTTACAGGGCTGCGAGGAAAACGACTGTGGAAACACTTTCCACACAATCTCTCACCGAAGTCCTACGAGGCGATGGCGTAGTCGTGAGGGATCCCATTGTCTGCCTGTCGGCGGTCTCGCCCGTATTTCTGTTGTACTTGCAATAGAAACTTAGCCTTGTTTGCACGAACAACTCAGCAACTCAGGAGCACATCTTAACCGGGCCAAGGAGGATCAACAGTGAGATTCTCGCAGCGCGCCCTATTCCTCTCTATTATGCTTGGCCTTTCGGTTGTTCTGGTCAGCTGTGGAAGCGGAAGAAACTCGAGCACGGAAAGCCTCAATCAACCTCCAGCCAATTTGCCCCCACCTGCAGGCAGCGGAATGTTGAGTTGGCATAACGATGCGGGGGTAACCGGACAAAATCTGAAAGAGACCGCTCTTACAGCGGCGAATGTAAATCAGAGCATGTTCGGGAAACTGTTCTCGTACTCACTGGACGATCAAGTCTACGCGCAACCCCTCTACGTTGCGAATGTCACGTTTCCTGGCGCCGGGCAACACAACGCGGTATACGTAGCCACGGAGTCCAACACGGTCTATGCCTTTGATGCGGATGGAAATACTCCGGCGCCGTTTTGGAAGCAAAGTCTAATGCCGGCCGGGGCCTCTCCGGTAGACGGGACTACGACCGGTGGTATTGGCGGGCCGATTACTCCGCACGTCGGCATTACCAGCACGCCGGTGATTGACGGTTCCACCGGCACGCTCTATGTGGTTTCTGTCACCCAGGAGAGCGCTGGACAGGTGCATCGACTGCACGCACTGGATATCACGACTGGCAAGGAGAAATTCGGCGGTCCTGTGGTCATTCAGGCTTCCGTCGCTGGTACCGGTGCAGCCAGCAGTAACGGGCAAATTTCCTTCAATGCAACCCTGGAGCTCCAGCGCAGCGCCTTGGCACTCGTCAATGGTGTCGTTTATATCGCGTGGGCATCGTATCAAGATTACGGCAATTACCACGGCTGGGTCATGGGCTACGATGCCTCAAGCCTGAAACAGGTCCGGGTCTGGAATGCGACACCCAACGGGCGCGCAGGGGGCGTCTGGATGGCCGGGGCGTCGGTATCGTCCGATACGAGTGGCAATCTTTTCCTGGTTACAGCCAATGGCACTTTCGACGCAAACACTGGCGGACCGGATTACGGCGACAGCTTCGTCAAACTGACCCCCAATGGAAGCGGTTTCTCCGTCAGTGACTATTTCACACCCTTCAATCAGGCATACCTCTCCGCAAATGATGTAGACCTCGGATCAAGCGGACTAACTCTTCTTCCCGACCAGCCGGGCTCTGTGCCGCACTTGTGCGTGAGCGCCGGAAAGGCAGGCACCATCTATCTGGTCAACCGCGACAGTATGGGTAAATTTCAGGCCGGTAGCGACAGTCAGATCGTTCAGTCCATCCCCAACGCAGTAGGGACACTTCCCAGCGACAACGACTACAGCACGGCCGTCTATTGGAACGGCAACATCTATTTCATCGGCGATAAGGATGTGGTGAAACAATTTCAACTTAACAATGGCCAACTTTCGGCCGCCCCGGTAAAAGTCGGAACATCCGTGTACGGTTACCCGGGAGGGAATATGAGTGTCTCCTCCAATGGGACCAGCAATGGAATTCTGTGGTCCATCGAAGCAGGCGGGGCCAATGTGTTGCATGCCTACGACGCCACCGACGTTTCCAAGGAGCTCTATAACAGCAATCAAGCTGGCGCCCGCGATCATTTCGGAGCCGCTGTTCGATTCACGGTTCCGACCGTGATCAATGGCAAAGTCTACGTGGCAGGTGGGAGCCAACTCGCCGCCTTTGGGCTGCTCTGATAGGAAGAGCGGAAAAGGGGCCAGAGGGTCGGCGGGCGGACCTGGTTGAGCCCCTCTAGCAACCCCGTTCGGTGCATCGCGATCACGCATAGGCCACGGTCGGCGGAAACGCCTTGTTCCTCGGAACGTCCACGGCGCTCACACAGGCGAAAACCGTCAGGGCGGCCCAACCGAACAGAAATCGCCATTCTTTGCCCTGTTTTTTAGCAGAAATGCGACAACCATCTCGTTGTCCCGGGGACTCTTACTTCCAGGTGCCTCGAATGGTGATTGTGCGCTTTTTGATGGTGGTCCTTTTCTGTTTTCTATTTCTTCGCGCAGAAGTCGCGCGCAACCCAGAGCCGACCACGCTACAGCTTCAAACCCGAAACAATACCAGCGCCAGCGATAAATTTCGTGGTATGGAAAACGGCAATCTCCCTCCATCCCATGTCAGCAAGCTGCCGTTGCGATCCATGCTTTACCCGGGAGCACAGACAATCATTCTTGCCCGCGTCGTTCCGTTCTTTCTTCCCAGTCAGAAGCACGTGGATGTCGGATATAACTCTGGCGACGAGCGCCAAGCGGCCCGCCAAACCGAAGACATGATTAGCCGCGGGATCGACGGCGCTATCGTGGACTGGTATGGCACCGATCATCCTGACCTCGGTCGTACCGCAATCGGCTTCCGCAACGCGGCGGAAAGTCATTCCCCATTTAGGTTTGCGATCAGCGAGGACAAGGGGGCTCTGAAGAACTGCCGGCGTGAGCCGGGCTGCGATCTTACTCGTCAACTGATCAAAGACTTGAACTCCGCGTATGATCACTTTGAAAAAAGTCCCGCGTATCTGCGCCAGGACGACCGACCCCTGGTTTTCTTTTTTGACGTGAACCAGGATCCGATTGATTGGGGCCGAGTGCGGGGATCGATAAAAGGCAATCCGCTTTTCATTTTTCGCAACCCCCACGCACTATCGTCGTCCGAGAGCGACGGTGCGTTCGCCTGGGTGGATCACACGGGAAAGCGAAACCTGCCCTATCTCGACGACTTTTATAAAAAAGCGCTGGATGCGCTCCGCTCCCGACCCGTGATCGTTGTGGGAAGCGTATACAAAGGATTTGACGACCGAGCTGCTTCCTGGAGTGAGAATCGCGTTACCGACCAGGAGTGCGGTCAGATCTGGCTCGACACCTTTGCTCGGGTCAATCATTACTTTTCAGCGGACCGGCCTTTGCCCTACCTTCAAGTCGTTACCTGGAACGACTACGAAGAGGGCACACAAATCGAAACCGGGATCGACAACTGTGTCCAGGTCCAGACTTCCATTTCAGATCGCTATCTCAGCTGGAAGGTTACGGGTAACGAGGCCACCATCGATCACTTCGTGATCTATGCATCCCCTGATCGTGAGCGTCTCCTGCCGATTGCCGAATTGCCAGGGCACGCGCGCCAGTGGGAGCTCAACGCGAGTGGGCTCGCCCCTAACCAATATCAATTGTTTGTCCAAGCAGTCGGAAAGCCCAGCATCGTGGACAAAATGTCCGAGCCCGTTGCCTGGGCAGTTACCGCACCCTGACCGATTCCTTACGAATCGGATCTCTCCCGTAGAGCTGCTGATTCAGAGAGCGTGGCGGGGACCGGTTCCGGTCTTCGAAGTTCTAGCGCGACAAGTTTTATGGGCACAAGGGAGCCCGTCGTTTCGAAAGTGTGCGGACTCGCTCGCGAAAACAGGGCGTCCATGGCACCAAGATGGTCGTATCGTCTGCCCCGCAATGAGCCGTATTGCGGACAACCCTAGGCGGCATCCACAACCGACTGTCTTGTTATAGGTGTTGCCGCACCAAACTGCGCCGGCATGCCGACAATCCGAAATCGTATTTGGTCTAGCAACCGGTCAGGCAAGAACGTGCCCAATAAGGCTAGCAGGGTGGAATGCTTCCCCACGCGGTAGCGAGTGCGCGGCCGAGCGGCGGTCAGGGCATGGTGAATTGCCTGGGCCACGACATCGGGGGAACTACCATTCATTTCCCGCTGATACGCACGCCGTGCGAAAGACATCAACATCTCGCCGTATTGTGCCGCACCGTTCGGCGGCAAGTCATGAACCACGCCGTCAACGTCCCCTAGAGTCTTGTTTACTGCTGGTGTCTTGATGGCTCCCGGCTCAATCACGGAAACATGAATGCCGAAAGGATGCAATTCGAGTCGCAGCGTGTCGCTGAAGATTCCGAACGCGCTCTTACTCGCATTGATGAGGCTACCAAACGGGATTGCAATGTGCGCGCCAACGGAACTGATGTTTACGATTCTTCCGTGAGCAGCTCGCAACCGGGGAAGCAGTGCCTGGGTGACGGCAAGCTGGCCGAAAAGGTTGATGTTGAAGATTTCGAGCAACCCTTCTTGGGTGACGTATTCGACTGGCGCCACTTTGCCAATGCCTGCGACGTTAACCAGACCATCCAATCCAGGTCCTTGAAGCGCCTTGGAGAGTGCCTGTGCTGCCGCGTTGACGGACGCCCGATCGGTAACATTCAGAATTATGGGAGTGACTGCAGTGCCGAACTCAGAACGCAAGCTCTCACCGTCTTGCGGCTTACGTACGGTCCCGAACACTCGCCAGCCCGACTGCACCATGCGGGCAACCGCCGCTCGCCCGATTCCGCTGGAGGCACCGGTAATGACCACAGCCCTTTCCTGCACTGAATTCATGAACCCCTCCGAGCACAACCGCCCTCGATTCTAGCTGACGAACCCTGAACAGAATGTGCCTCCATGCGGGAAGCGGATCAAATCCGGCCCCCCTTTGTGCCTCCAGGAACAATCCAAACGTTACAGGAATGTTCGAGCAACGAGCAGCCCCGGCGATAGCTGCTCCTTCGGGGTAAGCTGATTCCATCGCTTACGAAAAATCTCTGCAGTTGGCCGATTCGAGCACTGGACGCTGGTTCCAGAGAATGTTATATAGAGTACGAGGAGGTACTCTGATAACCGCATGCAAGGAGAAATTCTGGAAGAATGGCAAAAGCTCTGCGATCAAGCCGCTAAAGAACAAGATCCTCAACGATTGTTGGAGCTAGTGAAGAGAATCAACTATCTGTTGGAGCAGAAGGAACAACGGTTGATCGGAAACGTGAAGAAACAAGGCGCCGCCTGACCTATACCCAGGGTTACCTTACCCGGGTTCTCCCCTTTCAATCCTCTCCCCGGGTGTTTTACTTCCAAAATTGCAGAATGTACGGTATCGAACGTTTTTCGTGTCGTTTTTCACCGCGTTTTGGCATCCAAACATTTAGCTTAGCGATAGTTGCTAGGGATGCTTGCCTGCATGCGCCACGGTCCTCAATCAGAACGGGATGCCCTCCGTATCAACCTGCTCGAAGCCCTCAAAAACAGTCTGGAGAATTTGGACAATCTCCGGCTGGTCCCTCCCGATGATGCTCGTGTTTTGGATCTAAAAAAACACCTGCGCGACAAAATCGCAAAACTCGAACACGACGGGGGTTAAACCGAGGCGGCGACCTACACTCAACTGCAGGGTGCCGCCGGGTCCGTGAACCTAAAATTGTGACATGGCGTTTCTTGGCGCTTTCCCCGCTTCCGCCGAGCGGTAACCTTAATAAGCTACAGGCAAGCAAGTAGCCGATTGCCCCTGGCGCCGTAAGGTGACGACAGGGGCAAGACTCCCTTTCCAATTTCTGTTCTCGGCAGCAGTAAGGAAACTCTCGCGTGCAGGTTTGGGTTGTCCTGGTGAGCACATGCAAGGCGCGATAAAAGAACGCTGGCAAATACTCTGTCAACGAGCTGCGGAAGAACAGGACCCCGTGCGGCTGCTGGAACTGGTTGATGAACTTGACCGGCTACTCCGTGAAAAAGAGGAACGGCAGGGTTCGCAGCAAGTAGATTCCATGAAAGTCGCCTAAAAGGTTCTCGGCTCAGAGATCCCCCCGAATCTGAGCGTCGCATCTTCAATGCCAGTGCACCCATGTTACGCAGGTCTCGTGAGCTCTCTGGGACCTCCTCTCTCGCGGATTCCTAAGTCGAAACGTGTGGTCCTGGGGTTGGCTCAACTTGGGGAGGTTTGCGGGCGTATAATCCCGTAGCCAGTGAGACTTTCGGGGGCAAGTTATCAACGAAACTCAGTGGAGCACGGAAGAACTATCCACACACCTCCGTCGGCGGCATGCGCTCTTTGTCCTCGATGTGCGCGCCCGTGAAGAGTTCAAGCGGTTTCCACTCGAAGGGCCCGGCGTTACGGGCATCAATTTTCCTTATTTTGAAATGCTGGAATCGGGCGGGCGGGACGACATGGTGGATTCCGTAGTCGCCTGCGTGGAGCATGACCTTGCCGAGCAGCTTCCCAAAGACTCGCCAATTCTGGCGGTTTGTGCCAAAGGGAGCACCTCGGAATTCGTAGCTCAGGGCCTGCTCCGCCTGGGATATGAGGCGAACACCCTCGAAGGGGGTATGCAGGCTTGGGGCAATCATTACGAGACGCAAGCCGTTGAGGATAGCGGCGATCTAGGCATTTTTCAAATCAGCCGCCCAGCTCGCGGATGCCTCAGCTATGTAGTTGCGATGGACGGAAAATCGATTGTCGTCGATCCCTTGCGGCACCTGCATCCTTATCTTGAGCTCGCACGTGCCCGCTCACTGAAGATTTCTGCCATCATCGATACCCACAGTCATGCTGACCACATAAGCGGCGGACGAGCTTTAGCACAGGAGACCGGAGCTTCGTACCATCTGCATCCGTATGACGCGATTCATCCCATAGACATCATGCCCGCCAGTTTCGCTTACGAACAGCTGCGTGATGGTCAAGTCTTTCAATTCGGGCAACACCGGGTGCATGTTTTGCACACGCCGGGCCACACGCTGGGCTTGGTTGCACTGCTCGTGGATGACAAATACCTTCTTTCCGGGGATAGCATTTTTATTCACTCCATCGCGCGCCCGGATCTGGGTGGCCAAGCCAACGCATGGGCACCACTCCACACCCGATCACTTCGCATGCTTCTCGATTTGCCGGAGCACACGACCGTGTTGCCAGGTCACTTCAGCACGCTCGAGGAACGCGACGACAAAGGCGTATTTCAGGCTAGCCTTGCCGAATTGAAGCAGGACAACGAATCGCTCGTGCGATTGCAGAGCATGGGTGATGCTGATTTTGTCGAATATCTAATGGAGAGCTTGCCACCGTTGGTTCCTGAGTATGTCGAAATCAAGCGGGTTAACACGGGCTTGATCTCGCCTCGAGAAGATGACGCCGCTGCTTTGGAACTCGGCAAGAACGTGTGCGGACTGGAGCAAGCCTCCGCCCCAGGAGAACTCCGATGAGCATAGCATTCGACAAAGTTCTTGATGCGCGGGGCATGAATTGCCCGATGCCTCTGGTTAATGGGCAGCTTCCTCGACTCCCGCTTCCTAACCCTCCTGTTTGCTAGCGGCCGCGCCGCCACCCTGAAAATCGGAAGCGGTCCCTTGGGAAGGCCAACCTCGCCTGGTATCGGCGCACCCAATCTCAAAATCTACAAATGGAGCAATCACCCTGGCTACTATCGGAACCAAAATTCCGCAGGCCAACCGTATCGCGGTCGCCGGCCTGTTCAAGGATGAAAGCCATAGCGAGAAGGCATTGGACGCGCTGCAAGCAGCAGGTTTTTCAGGCCGGGAAGTCGGCGTGGCTGCGCCCGAGGACGGTAAAAGCCGGAGGAAGGAAAGTTTATACCCCCTCCGCAACAAAAAAAGGAAGCCGACAAGGCTGCCGAAAAACGCAGACGATTGGTCGAGCGGGTGTGACTGTCAATTTTGAATTCCTGCCGCGGCTGCAGTCACGTCAGTGTACTTTAATCCAGCGCCCGTGTTGAACAGCACTACGCGGTCGTGCGCCTGCAAGAATCCTGTCTCGAGCAGGTGGGCGTACGCTGCCGTCGAGGCCGCCCCTTCCGGCGACAGAAATATGCCTTCGTTCCTCGCCCAATCTTTCAGCGATGCCAGGATGCTTTCATCTGGTAACGCCACCGCCACTCCGTCCGATTCCTGCAAAATCTGCAGCATGAGGTAGTCGCCATAGGGTTTCGGTACCCGTAATCCCGCGGCAAAGGTCGCTGCATTTTCCCACATCCGGCTCACCTTCTGATGCTCTTCGAATGCCCTCACCACGGGCGCGCATCCCGATGACTGGACGGCAATCATTTTGGGCTTTTTCCCCGGCGAAACCCACCCCAGTTCTTCCAGTTCTCGAAAGGCCTTCCACATACCGATCAGCCCCACTCCGCCGCCGGTTGGATAAAACACCGCATCGGGATATTCCCAGCCAAGTTGTTCGACCAGTTCATAGCCCATCGTTTTCTTGCCTTCGATGCGAAATGGTTCCTTCAATGTGGAGACGTCAAACCACCCTTCTTTCTCCTTTTGCTCCGCAACCATTCGTCCGCAATCGGAAATCAAACCATTCACCAGCGTCACCCTTGCGCCGTACATCGTCGCTTCCACATAGTTCGCAAACGGCACATCCTTGGGCATGAAAATATGCGCTTCGATTTCTGCCGCCGCCGCATATGCGGCAAGCGCTCCGGCCGCATTTCCCGCCGAAGGCACGGCCAATTTCTTCAATCCGTAGTGCTTCGCCATGGTCACGGCCAGCGCCAGGCCGCGCGCTTTGAAGCTTCCCGTAGGATTCGCTCCCTCCTCCTTTACAAAAACGTTGGGATAGCGCCTGCTTTTCAAAAATGGCGTCCACCCCTCGCCCAGGGTCACCGGCTCCACTTCCGGCAAGACCGCCCGATAGCGCCACATTCCGGCCCATCCGCCGATGGCGGCATCGCGCGCGATCTCGTCCCGGTTCGCCGCGCCCTGCAGGCCCCCGAGGTTGTACCGCACATAAAGCGCACCTGTGCACTTCGGACAAACGGTTTGTGGCATCTCCGCCGAAATCTTCTCCGCGCAGCGCGAACACTCCAGGTTTCTTATCGGGGGCATTTCAAGACGATAACAACGCTGATCACTGTCTTCAACCTGCGGCGCGGTTTGCGCTAGCATATCGATCCGAGAACATGGCTGGGAGTTCTGTAGCCAGCAGTTGGAGTTTTTGCCCATGGAAACAAATCATTTGCGGCGCGCGATCGGACGATGGAGCTTAGCGGCGCTGATGCTGAATACGATGATTGGCGCAAGCATATTTGGTCTGCCCTCCTTGCTGGCAGCACATCTTGGCAAGCTCAGCTCGCAGGCGTATTTCGTTGCCGCACTGGGGGTTGGTGTGATCGCCGCCTGTCTGGCGGAAGTCTCGTCTCAGTTCCGAGCCACGGGAGGCCCTTATCTTTACGCGAGAGCGACTTTTGGACGATTTACGGCGATTTGGGTGGGCTGGCTCTTGTGGTTATCGCGCATCGCGGCTTGTTCCGCCGTAGCGGATCTATTCATTTCCTATTTGAGTCAGTTCTTCCCCGGAGTCGCGATTCCTTTGGCTCGCGGAATCGTGCTGATATTGCTCATCGGCTTTTTGGCCACCGTCAACTACCGTGGCGTGACCGGGGGCACACGGCTGAACAACGTCTTGACGGTTACGAAGCTAATTCCGCTACTCCTGTTAGCGGGCGGCGGGCTGGTGGCGATGCTGCTCCATCCCGCCATCCGGGTCACTCCAGAAACCGTACCCGCGAACGCTTCGGACTGGTTCGAAGCCATCATTCTCATGTGCTATGCCTACGCTGGATTTGAATCAGCCCTTATCGTTTCCGGAGAAGCGCGGGATCCGCGCCGAGATGCTCCGATGGCGCTGCTTATCGCCTTCGTCACGGCCACGGCCCTGTATATGTCCGTGCAATACGTTGTGATTCATATACTCCCCCACGCAGGGACTACGACTACTCCCGCCATCGATGTGGCAAAGCGTCTCGTGGGGCCGCTGGGCGCAAGTCTCTTTACCAGCGCGATCCTCGTTTCCATGTACGGATACCTCGGCGCGAACATGTTGCATACACCGCGACTGACGTTTGCCATGGGCGAACAAGGAGACTTCCCACGCTTCTTTGCAGCGGTTCATCCTCGCTTCCGGTCGCCTCATTTATCCATCGTCACCTTTGCGCTGCTGCTGGTGGTCTTCTCGATTGCGGGCAATTTTCGTTGGAACGCGATCCTGGCGGTGGCGTCGAGACTATTCGTCTACGCTTCTATCGCTGCCGCGCTGCCTGTGCTCAGGAGGAAGCATCCGTCCGCTGATGCCTTTCGCCTACCCGGGGGACTCCTGTTCGCTACCGTGGCTCTGTTATTCGCCGCACTGTTGGTCACAAGAATCCATGCCGCGGAGCTCGTCATCATCGCTGCCACGTCCCTTGTAGCGGTGATCAACTGGCTGTCGGTGCGACGAAAGCTGGAGTACCCAGAAGCCGCGGCGCGGAACGTTGTTGATCGTGCTTAGCCGCCGCCGCTCAGACAACTGCGGGTGTGAAGCGTCTACTATGCGCAGACTCTGCGGGGGTATTGGGATGGGTCCACCAGAGCGGGGAGAATCGGGTTTGCGGCAACTCCTGTGGCACCGGCAACGCATGGTGACTCACCGGGGCGACTGCATCGGTTTCAGTGCGGAGCCGCGAATCCGCACTGCTTCCAAAGTTTCTCCCACATCCAGATTTCGTAGCCGGCTTTGACGGGGAACCCCAGCTGGTGGGCCAGCATGCAGATCTGGCCGCGGTGATGGGCGTCGTGGAGGATCATGTAGGCGAACATGGCGGGGCCCGTGGGCCAACCTCTAGCCCAGCCGTCGCGGCGAAATAATTTTACGGCACCCCTGGGATCGAGAGCTTGGGCGAGCATCTCGGAGCAACGTTGGGTGCTTTCCGCCAGTGCGGCGCGTGCCTGCTTTTGCGTGCACCGCGTGCGGTCGAGTTGCGCCGGCAGTTCGAGGTGCGGTGCCGAGAGCCGTAGCCACTTGCGGCGGACGTTGTGCATGTGGGCGAAGATTTGAGCGATGGTGCGGGCACGGCGGCCTGGCGTCTTGGCCCGCCAGGTTCGTGGATCAAGACGTTCGAGGAGGAGCTGGTTCATGCGATCGTTCACGGCGTAGGTTTCGAGCAGCGATGGATAGAAATCCGGAAAAGTCGAAAGCGAGGCGCGGGCCATCGAGCCACCTCATTTCCTCAGAAGAGTCGACCGTTTGGAGCAAATGGTAACGCGGAACTGCCGGTCCAAACAAAACGGAGGAGGGCTGGACCCTCAGGCCAGGGATCGCAAGGGGTAGGGCAGCCCTCGGTTTCGTGGAAATGGGGTGTTTTTACCGCTGAAATTGATCTTTTCGATCGAAACTTCGCTCTTGACTTAGGCGGGGCTGGAGAATAGGATGGATCGAAATACCGACCGACCGGTCGGTACGACCGTCCGAGGAGCTAATACTACCGTGGCTACTATCTTCTATGAGCGCGACGCCAATCCTTCGGCGTTGAAGGGAAAAACCATCGCCGTTTTCGGATACGGCAGCCAGGGACATGCCCAGGCCCAGAACCTACGGGACAGCGGCTACAACGTAATTATAGGACTCGATCCGTCGCGCGGCAGCGCCACTCAGGCCAAAGCCGACGGGTTCACTGTTCTCGAACCGGCGGAGGCTGCCAAGCGCGCCGATTGGATTCAGATCCTAGCCCCCGACGAAACCCAGGCCGACCTTTTTGAAAAGGAGATCCGGGCGGGACTGGCCAAAGGCAAAGTGCTCAGTTTCTCGCACGGCTTCAGCATTCATTTCAAGACCATCGTTCCTCCCCCCGACGTCGACGTCGTCATGATCGCGCCCAAGAGCCCCGGACATTTGCTCCGGCGTGTGTATGCCGAAGGCCGCGGAGTCCCCTCGCTCATAGCCATTCAACAGGACGCCAGCGGGCACGCCCATGAATTGGCGCTTTGCTACGCCTACGGTATCGGATCTACCCGAGCGGGAGTTCTCCAGACCACGTTCCAGGAAGAAACCGAGAGCGATCTGTTCGGTGAGCAGGCGGTGCTTTGCGGTGGTCTGACTTCGCTGATGAAGAAAGGGTTCGAAACTCTCGTCGAAGCCGGTTATCAGCCCGAGATCGCCTATTTCGAATGCATCCATGAAATGAAGCTGATCGTCGATTTGATCTACGAGGGCGGGCTTGAGCGGATGCGCTATTCGATTTCGAATACCGCCGAGTATGGTGATTTGACGCGAGGTCCGCGCGTCGTCGGAGATGAGACCCGCGCGGCCATGAAGAAAATTCTCGCCGATATCCAGAGCGGTACTTTCGCGCGCGAGTGGGTGGATGAACACAAAACTGGGGGAAAGAAGTTTGCGGCGTTGCGCGAAGCTGAGAAGAAACTCGAGGTCGAAACGGTAGGAGCGAACCTGCGCGGCATGATGTCGTGGCTGAAAGATTCCAAGCAGCGAAGTCAGGCCGAACCAGCGCAAGCGAAAAAGGTCGTCAATGCTTAAAGGCGCAGAAATTTTTTTGAAGTGTCTGCGGGCTGAGGGCGTGCACCTGGTTTTCGGCTACCCCGGAGGCGCGATCATGCCGTTATACGACGCGCTCGAGGGCAGCGGCATTCGGCACATCCTGACCCGTCATGAGCAGGGCGCGGTGTTTGCAGCGGAAGGGCATGCGCGCGCAACCGGCGAGGTTGGCGTCGCCATCGCAACCAGCGGTCCCGGCGCGACGAACCTGGTGACCGGAATTGCCGATGCGAAGATGGATTCGGTGCCCCTCGTCTGCATTACCGGGCAGGTGCGCAGCCCCCTGATCGGCACCGACGCGTTTCAGGAAACTGACGTTTTCGGTCTTACCCTTTCTCTGACCAAGTGGAGCCGGTTGGTCCGCTCGATGGATGAGATTCCTGCGGTGATCGCCGAAGGGTTTTACTGGGCGCGTGAAGGAAGGCCGGGGCCGGTGGTGATCGATATTCCGACCGACTTCCTGAAGGCCAAGATGGAATTCTCCGGCCCCGTGAAGTTTTCGCCGAAGCCGCGGCCCTCGGATGGGAAAGCCGATGCGGCGTTTCCTGACGACGTCATCTCACTCCTCTCCCAAGCGCAAAAGCCCGTGGCCTTGATCGGCGCGGGGGCGAAGCTTTCGGGCGCGATTGCCGAGCTTCGTAGCTTGCTCGATGATCTGAACATTCCCGCCTTCGCCACCGTGCATGGCCTGGGCGCGCTTTCGCCCGAGGTGCCGTATTACCTGGGCATGGTCGGAATGCACGGCACCCGTGCCGCCAATATGGCACTGCATGAAAACGACCTGCTGCTGGTTTTTGGCGCGCGGCTGGATGATCGCGTGACCGGCGACCCGTCGCGGTTTGCGCCGAACTCAAAAATTGTTCACTTTGAAATTGACCCGGCACAGCTGGATCGCGTGCGCCAGTGCGAACGGGCCGTGATCGGAGACCTGGCGCAGACGATTCCGGCATTTCACCGCAAAATCAAGAACGCGAAGTTGCCTGATTGGAGCGGCTGGCGCGCGGTTGCATGCGGAGAAGACCGCGCAGAACTTGATCCCCGCGGACTGGCGCAGCCGACCATCCGCTTCCTCGACGAACTTTTCGGACGGCTTCCAAACCATAGCGTCATCCTGGCCGATGTCGGCCAGCACCAGATGTGGGCGGCCCAGCGATATCGCTCGGATTCGCCGCGAGGATTCATCACTTCCGGCGGGTTGGGTTCAATGGGATTCGCCCTGCCCGCGGCGGTTGGAGTGCAGCTTGCGAAGCCGGACGCAACCGTGCTTTGTGTTTCGGGTGACGGCGGCTTCCAGATGAATATTCAGGAACTCGCTACCGTGCGGCGGCTGAATTTGCCGATCAAGATGGTGATTGTGGACAACAAATATCTGGGCATGGTGCGGCAGTGGCAGCAGCTTTTTTATCAACGCAATTACGCTGAGACAGACTTGAGCGATAACCCGGATTTCGTGGAGATTGCCAAGGCGTACCGCATCAATGCCGAGCGAATTCACGAAGATGCGATGCAGGAGTTTCCCGTGACCGAGGACACCGCAGACACGCTGGAACGTTTTCTGCACTCGTCCGAGCCGGAATTGCTGGTGTTCGATTGCGCTCCGGAGGCCAACGTTTATCCGATGGTGCCGGCAGGAGCGGCGCTCTCGGAGATGTTGTTTGAAGAGGAATAACGCTCAGTTGAGAAGCAAGTCGCGGCCAGGCAATAAGAGGCAAGGGCAAATTGGTTCTGCCATGGCCCGCAGCTACGTAGTCCGTGGTTTTGGGAGAAACACATGAACGCATTTCATATTCAGTATCGCAATACGCAGGGCACATTGATGCGCATCTTGACTGCGGTCTCACGGCGCGGAATTGATATCCCTTACCTGCACGCCGCTGCCGTGGATGGCGCCTTCCGCGCCGATCTCCTGCTCGAAGTGAATGCGAAGCAGATCGGCCAACTTCGCCGCGACTGGCACGCGATTGTGGATGTCATCGATGTTCGGGTCGGTGCACCTACTTCGGAGATGATTGAAAATCTGGCCTCGTCGTTTGTGGCGCCGCATCCGCCCGCTTCGACAGCCGCGAGCGGCCGTTCCGCTAGTGCGGCCATGGCGTAGGACGACAAGTCGATCCAGTCATCGAAACGCTGGATGCCTACCCAACAATTCTTCTTCTTTGAAAGTGCCCCTTCGTGCGATGGAAACCCCACTTTGTTCGCATGAACATCATTTCATTTTAAGACCGTGCGAGTCGACGCGCGCGCGCATCTGCACCCCGAAGCACGCGTAGAAGGCGGCCTGAAATTGCCGTCCCACTGAGGGCAACATCGAACCAGACACGTTCAGGCGGTATTTTGTAAGGCGTTGTAAACTGACAAGTAATCAGTGTGGCCCCGTAGCTCAACTGGATAGAGCATTGGTCTTCGGAACCAAGGGTTGGGGGTTCAAGTCCCTCCGGGGTCGCCAGTGGAATCATAAACTTAGGGGAGCCGCTGATGGCTCCCCTTTAGAGTTTATGCGTGTTTTATGCGTGTTCTCTTACATCGCCCGTTTCGGCATGGTGACAACGTTCTGAGCTTGCGCCGCCCGCCACAGCATTGCAGGCCCGCGTCGTGGGCCTGATACGCGCTGATAAGTTCGGCGCTGACATCGGGGAAACGATGGAGATGGCCTATGCGCAGTTGGTCGCTGAGGGCGTAACCCGAAAATTGAATGGTCTGGTCTCTGTAGTTTTCCGTTGGTTCTTGTCTCGTCATGATTCTGTCGTGGTCGCGCCATGGGAGCATTCTGTACTGTATTGGGCACGGCCTAACAAGTTGGGTCCGGGAATCCCCCTTGATCTCCGGACCCTTTGCAGTGGCTTCGCCCTGGCTACTTTAGCGAGGCGACTCGAATTTCATCGGTTGCGGTTATGTTCTGGGCCCGCAGTTCGGCCTCCGCCTTACTTTCCGGCAGCCGATAGGTAATTGTGCTGCCTTCAATCTTGATCCCGGATAGGAAATATCGGTTGTTGTAGCGGTGAAAAACCAAGGCACAGGAACCGGCTGGTTTCTTGCTTTCATCCTTCTGTGGCAAAGAAAGCAGCCCGATGCTAGCATCGCGGTTCTGAATCAAGAGCCCACCGCTCATAGGCCCCGATGACACGGTCCACTCACCTGCAGGAACGGCTTTGTCCCCGACGACAAAGCCGAACGGCACCTGGGCCGTGATCCTGGAGCTGGCCAGTTGCGCCAGGGCAGCACCAGTAGAGACCAACATCAGCGCGAGCACCAACATTGCACGTTTCATAAAACTCTCCTCTCTGGCCTGCCTTCACTTCAACAGCCAGTGATCGCGATGTTGCGCTGAAAAGCCACAAACGTCCATGGAGCCAGTCTGAAGCGGTATCAATTGATCTGAAGAAAAACTGCCCCACGTGGCATGTCGGCTAGAAAATCGGCGTGATGCTGTGGCCGCAGTCTGGGCAGGGAGTGTTTAGGGATGCGCGAATCTTTTCTAGGTCGAGTTTGCCGCGGCGAGGCATGCGTAGCATTATAGGCGAAGAAAAAGCGCAGACTTGTGTAAACGCTGATTTCAACAGTTACGGGTTTCAACAGTTATGGGCCTTTTTTTGCCGTCATGCACTGACGAACGCAAGAAGCATGGAACTTCTTCCACCCGTTCAGCGCAGCGAAACTCGCGTCACTGCTATCCACATGTACTGCGTAAACAGGCCTAGTTGCTGGATCTCGACCCGTTCGTCGTTGCCGTGATGCGTAGCCATCTCAGCTTCAGTCTTTGGGACCGTGATTCCATAGGCCTGGACACCTTTCGCGCGTAGGAAAGCAGAATCAGATCCACTGTTTGTCATAACCGGCAGCGTTATAGCGTCAGGCGCAACGGCGCGCTGTGCGAACTCAAGAGCCTCGAACATTTCACTGCTGAGACTTGATGCCGGTGGCGACAGCCTCGGCCTTTGCATCTTCGGGGACTATCTCAATGTTCGGATCCTTGATGGCTTTCGCCAATGAATCAAAAAGTGCTGCCGGATCTTCATCGACGCATCCACGCCTATAAATCGCCAAGCGCCAACCGAAGAACCGTGGCAAGCTCAGTGGGCCGTGCGTCAGCAAGCCGCCCACTTAAGCAGATCGGCCATTCCAAAATCACCGTCGGGCCCCGCCAGTTCTGGCCGCCACTCTGGGGCATTTAGTAGCGAGGATGGATCATTGCGGAGCAGTTCGAAGATGACTTCGGCAACGATTCTACCGCCAACATCGCCAAGGTATTCGCCATTGTGTTGGACCTCAGCT
>Ga0126371_10001574_pt1 | contig 19376 bp, 20 predicted proteins | sample PanSoiMetaPlot_4_FD_110145 | JGI IMG/M metagenome (GOLD analysis project Ga0126371, IMG submission 110145) | Tropical forest soil microbial communities from Panama - MetaG Plot_4 | ecosystem: Environmental > Terrestrial > Soil > Tropical forest > Bulk soil | place: Panama | collected 2016-02-17 | reverse complement strand
GATCGACTTCCGAGGCGTTGGTCGTTGCCCGCGGACACAGCGGCGCCATCGATCTTCTCATCACCGACATGGTGATGCCGGCCGCAAGCGGAGGGCGCATCGCCGATCAGATCGCTCCTCAGCATCCCGAAATGCGCGTCCTTTATATCTCCGGCTACGGCGATCCCGTCGCTCCGACGGCCGGCGCCGCCTTTCTCCAAAAACCGTTCTCCAACGCCGAACTTGCGCTCAAGATTCGAGAAGTGTTGCAACCGGCGGCGAGCGTCCATGGCTCCGGAGACGTTTGATCTTCGCGCCATCACTTTTCGATTCGTCGCGCGCGAGCCGATCAAGTTTGACGGTTGTGGGTCTGGAAATTGGCTGCGTGGGGCCTTCGGCGGCGCGCTGCGGGAGATCGCTTGCTCGCCGGATTGCCCCGGCCGCGCCGGCCTGCCGATTGCGGCTTGTCCGAATTCGGCGGTCTGCACCTATGCGCGAGTTTTCGAGCCGCGTTCCGTGAAGGGACCGAGCGGGCTTTCCGACCCCCCGCGCCCGTTTGTTTTTCGGCTCGCGCATCTGGCGAACCGGTCCCTTGTTTGCGGCGACGAGTTTTCGGTGCAGATGAATTTCTTCGATACGAGCCGTGAAGATTTCGATGAATTCGCGCGCGCGTTCAGTCGGCTGGCTCGCGCCGAGCTGATCGGGGCGTCTTCGACCTTGTGCTCGCTGACTCTAGGCACGGCGCCAGAGCGGCCGGACGGCATTAGCATTCAGTTCTTAAGCCCGACCGATCTAAAAAGCAGCAGCAACCCGAATTCGAATGTCGATTTTTCCACCGTATTCGCTCGCGCGCGCGACCGTGTCAGCACTCTGCGCGCGCTATACGGCAAAGGCCCGCTCGGTATCGATTTCCGCGTTTTGGGGGAGCGTGCGCGCGTGATCCGGACCGCGCGTTTGGACCTTCACCGGGTCCGTCAGCAGCGCCGGAGTGCCCGCACCGGACTGACGCACAACATTGGTGGGTTCATCGGGACCGCCGAATATGAAGGCCCGGTCGCCGAGTTCTTACCCATCCTCCGAGCCGCTCGTTGGACCGGCGTCGGCCGGCATTGTGTCTGGGGCAACGGCGAGATCGTGACCGTGACAAAATGAGCGACGGACTAGTCGAGTTAGACTGCCTCCCAACGTTATCCTGAAATCATGAAGGCATTCGCGGTCTTCCCCGCTAAGCGCGAATCCCGGCTCGTGGATCATCCGGAACCCAAGGTCATCGCGCACACCGAGGCCAAAATACGCGTGCTCGACGTCGGTGTCTGTGGCACCGATCGCGAAATCGTCAGTTTCGAATACGGCGATCCGCCGGAAGGTTACGAATATCTGGTAATCGGCCACGAGTCGCTCAGCGAGGTCGTCGAAGTAGCCGATCAGGTGTCGCGCGTCAAGCCGGGCGACCTGGTTGTGACGACAGTCCGTCGTCCATGCTCACACCCGGACTGCATCGCCTGCCGGGAAGGGCGCCAAGATTTTTGTTATACCGGCGATTTCACCGAACGCGGCATCAAGAGCCGCCATGGCTTCATGACGGAGCTGGTAGTAGAGGAAGAACGTTACCTGAACGTGGTCCCACGCAGCTTGCGCGACGTTGGCGTGTTGGTTGAGCCGCTAACGATCGCGGAAAAATCCCTCGAACAGCTCGCCCAGGTTCAGCAGCGCCTGCCTTGGGCCACGCCGATGGAGCCAGGCCAGGCCACTGGGGCGGGCCGCCGCGCTGTGGTGCTGGGCGCCGGGCCTGTCGGTTTACTCGGAGCGATGGCCTTGCGGATCTCCGGCTACGAAGTCGCCGTCTACTCCCGCTCGCGGGAGGGCGCGGATCGAAACGAGATCGTCGCCGCGATCGGCGGACAATACATCCCGGCCGAGAAGTATGCTGTGAACCAGCTTCCCGCCCTAGCCGGTCCCATCGATGTTGTGTACGAGGCGACAGGCGCGTCGGCACTCGCATTCGAGGTCCTCAAGTATCTCGGATCGAATTCTGTGTTCATCTTTACAGGCGTTCCCGGACACAAACCACCAATCCCGATCAACACCGACCAAATCATGCGCGGCATGGTGCTGAACAATCAGGCGATCGTAGGCAGCGTCAATGCGCCGCCGCATTGCTTCCAAGCGGCGATCAATCATCTTGGGATTTTTATGGGGCAGTGGCCCAACGCCCTTCGGTCGCTCATCACCAGGCGCTTCCCGATCGAGCAGGCCATGGAGCCGCTCGCGAGCGGTGCGGGCGGCGTCAAGAACGTAATCGCGATCGCCTCCTGAGGTCAGTGGTGTGAGCAACGCCTGGATCGACATCTCGGTGCCGCTCTACGAGGGAATGCTCTATTGGCCGGGCGATGCGCCCTTCGAACGCCGGAAAACACTCGCAATTGCCGATGGCGACGCGTGCAATCTTTCCGAGATTCGCGGTAGTGCGCACACCGGCACGCACATGGACTCGCCGCTGCACTTTATCGAAGGCGGCACCAGCATCGACGCCATGCCGCTCGATGCCACCATCGGCCGCGCCCGAGTAATCGAAATTCAGGATCCGCACCTGATTCGGATTGAAGAGCTGAAGCCATACCATCCCGGGCCGGGCGAGCGGCTGATTTTTAAGACTGCCAACTCACGGCTATGGAAGATCCCCGAGTTTCAATCCGATTTCGTCCACATACCGCCGGACACGGCACGTTATCTGGCCGAAGCCGGGATTCGCACGATCGGGATCGATTATCTTTCGGTTGGGCATGGGGAGGGAGGTGGCGCCGAGACCCACCGAATTCTGCTCAAGGCTGACATCTGGATAATCGAAGGCCTGCATCTTGAACAAGTTACGCCAGGCGATTACGAACTGGTCTGCCTGCCACTAAGGATCATCGGCGCCGACGGCGCCCCGGCCCGTGCAGTCCTCCGACGCCTTCCCTGACTCGGTTAGTAACCGAGTACCCGGAGTAACAAAGTGACAGAAGGCCTTCCCTTAGCAGCAATCGATACACTTCCTTTGGGCGGGTAGACGTTTACTACCCAAGGAAGAATCTTGAAGATTACGTCAAGCTGATTGAGGTACTGGGGACTGCCTTTTGTTCTCAGCGATCGCGTCCGCGGACACGCTCTGGACGCTGGACGATGTCACGTTTTAGTACATGACGATAGTCGGTCAGCAATTAAACAATCAGGCTGCGGGTAGCTTTACTGTCGGAGCTGGATTGGTCATTGACAACTGGAATATCACGGTAACCGGTTATCAGCGAGCGGATGGACCTTACAACAATTCAGACAGTTTGGCCATTGTTCTGGACAACGGTACTTACATCTTCTTCAGCAATTTCCAAGGCTTTACTCTTCTCGGCCTTGGACTTGGCATCGGCGCTGAACAGCGGTAAAACCACGATTGATTTGGCGTCCGGCTTCAATTTGGCAACTTAATACCACCGCCGCGTGCGGAGTTGGGATACTGCCGTGTACCTTCCTATAATTCCGGTTCTATAGTGGACAGACCCGTGCCGTCGCTCGACGCCCGAACCCAGCTCTATTGCACTGTCGGTCCCCGCAATGCTCGGTGCGGCAACGGTCCTGCGCCGGCGCAAGCTTTTCGCGAAGTAAATTAATTCACAACTATGGTCTAAGCGGTGCGCGAGTAGTTCTGCTCCCGCTTATTTTTGTTTCAGGCCTTGCCTGCTCGTAATCGACATTCGCATCCCATACTTCGTCCTGAGCGTGATCAGAGGCAAGATATCGACTCTCTGATCTGGCTCGAGACGCAAGGTCCAGCGCTGAGCGATGGTCGCCAGAACCAGTACGCCCTCCATCCAGGCGAACCGCTCGCCGATGCACACTCTCGCGCCGCCGCCAAACGGGAAATAAGAGAACCTAAGCCGCTTTTCGCGCGCTTCAGGAATCCAACGCTCCGGATCGAAACGCTCCGGATCGGGAAACCACCGCGGATCGCGATGCATCACGTAGGGACTCGCCAGGCAAATTGAGCCTGCGGCAATCTTCACGCCGCGCAGGTCGCAATCTTCTTTTGCCATGCGTCCAATGGCCCAAGCCGGCGGATACAGGCGCATTGACTCGGCGAACACCATCTCCGTATACCGCAACGAGGTCAGATCGCCGACCGTAGGAACTCGCCCACCCAGCACGGAATCGAGCTCCTGATGCAATCGCTCCTCGCAGGCGGGATTCTGCGATAACAAATACCAGGTCCAGGTGAGCGCGTTGGCCGTAGTTTCATGACCGGCCAGGAAGAGCGTCATGGCTTCGTCGCGGACTTGAATATCGCTCATGCCGGCTCCGTCGCCCTCGTCGTCCTGCGCCAGGAGCAACATCGACAACAGATCGCCCGTATCGCGCTTGTCTCTACGGCGCTCTTCGATCAACCCATAGATGGTGGCGTCGAGCCTTGCCCGCGCCTTCTCGAATCGCCGCACCGGCGGCAGCGGCAGCTTTTCCAGATATTCGGCGAACGGCAGCATCAGTAGCCGGAACATTTTCAGCACAGCCGTAAGCGCTTCGCCGATCTCTGGCGCTTCCGATTCGATATCGGCGCTGAACAGAGTTCGCGCAACGATATCGAGCGTCAGACGCATCATTTCGTCAGAGACGTTGAGCGTCGCGCCATGACGCCAATGCCCGCAGGCGCGCGCTGCGCATCCGGTCATGACTAGCGCGTATGCGTTGAGCCGCTCGCGATGGAATGCGGGCTGCGCCAAACGGCGCTGGCGGCGATGAAAGTCCCCTTCGCTGGTAAGGAGTCCTTCTCCAAGCAGAATTCGCGCCCGCTGCAGTGCCAAACTCTTTATGAACTTGTTCTGCTGCGTGACGAGAACCTCGCGCACTAAATCGGGATGATTCAGCAGATAGGCCGGATACGACAGGAGTTGGAATTGAGGCAGGTCGCCATACTCGCGCGCCAGCCGCATCAGAAACGGGATCGGCCTGGCCCGGAAAGCATGGACGTGCCCTAGGATGGGCAGGCCCTTAGGTCCGCGCGCGACAGAGAGCGGAACGGAGGCGGTCACATCACCAATTCTAGCTCTCGCGCTAGCGCGGACCGGCGAAACAACAGAACAGTCAGAACTTACTTCGCACCGGCAGCCGAGCCGGATGCGGCGGAGCCAAACACGATTTTGGTGGTCGTACCGCCCAAATCGATTTCCTGGATCTTTTTGTCCACCGACTGGTAAGTGGTCAGAGCATACTTATGCTCAGACTTCTCGACTGTGGCCGGAACTTCCACGACGGTTTTGCCGCTTTTGAAAATCGCCTTGTCGCCGGCCAGTTCAACCCTGTACTCGCCGGGCTTAAGTTCTTTGTCGCCGGCGAATTGCGTGCTGTCGAGGTTCAAGCTGTAATGTGAAGCTGCACTGGCCGCGGCGAGTGCAAGCGTAGCTATAGCGAGTGTCTTGATAGACTTCATGACTTGATAACTCCTGAACTTAGAATTAGTGTTTTTACGACGGGGTAATTACCGCAATCTTTCGGGCTACGCTGCCCTACGCTAAATCGATGCGCTCCGGTGAATCGAGGATGCGAGAATCTGACCGGTTGAAATAACTTTAGCATAGTTCGGCCCCACCGAATAGTGGGGGATTCACTTAGCCGTTCCCCTCAAATGTGGTTTGCGCAACGGGATCGCCGCAAGTTCGTCAAAATGAGAAGCAGTGTCCCGCGATGTAGTTTGGAGACTTGCGCTAACTTGCGCCCTCGGACTGGCTGCGCTGTCTTGCACTTCATGCCAGGAGATTGCGCTGGCCATCTCGGCGAATATTCAGGGGCGGCACATGCCTTTTGGCACGGTGGTCGATCCGATCTTCGCTTCTTCCTATAGCGACACAATTGTTGGCTATACGCGCTGCGGAGACTCGGCCATCTGGACCGGTCACTATCTCGCGGCAGAATCGTTTCGTTATGCTGTCACCGCCGATTCCGTCGCGCTCACAAACGTCCGCGCGGCATTGGCGGGCTTGAAGTCACTGGTTGATGTCACCGGAACCGATGTGCTGGCGCGGTGTCTCGTGCCGATGAGTTCGCCTTTCGCGGCTGGAATCAACAGTGAGGAATCTGCCAACGGTATTCACGCGAGCGGCCAGAACTTCTGGGCCGGGAACACGTCGCGTGACCAATACCTGGGAGTCTTCTTCGGGCTTGGCGTTGCGTACAGTTTCGTCAACCAAGCTGACGTCCGCACAAACGTTCAGGCGCTGGCTACGCGAATGCTCGATTTTTTGACGGCACATGCGTGGTCAGTGGTGATGCCGGACGGGACAGTCAGCACTACATTTGTCATCCGGCCAGAGGAACAGTTGGCGCTGATGCAAGTGGGCAAGCAGGTGAACCCGTCGGCGTTCGTAAGCGCGTACCAGAGCATGGCGTCCAACCTCGCCGGGCTCACGGCCCTGCCCGTGATTGTCGATGCTGGTGATGTGCGCGATTCTTATTTCAAGTTCAATCTTGACGCGATAACGTTTTACAATTTGATTCGCCTAGAGGCCGACAAATCGCTGCTTGCGCAGTATACCGCTGCGTACGCGGTCTATTGGAACGCGATCAAGACACACATGAACCCGCATTTCAATATGATCGATCGTGCGCTTATCGGCCCGAATGGAACTAGGGATGCGCAGACGGCGGCTTACTTGAATCAATTTCTCGAGCGCCCCCGACGCGATGTGTACGTGAACCTCGAAGGCCGGTTTCGGTCGTGCGTGAGCGCAGATCAATCCTGCAATCCGATTCCGATCCCGCAGCGGGTCACCACGGATTTTCTGTGGCAGCGCAATCCGTTTCAATTGGTGGGCGGAGGGTCTGGCACCATCGAAGGCGCCGGAATCGATTACATTCTGCCTTATTGGATGGGGCGTTACTACAAAGTTGTGGGCGATGAAGACCGGCGAGCGAGCGATCATCGCTGAGCGGACTCCAGGGGAGGCGCGCGCTACCCACGTGTGTCAAGATAGTTCTGTCATGACGCCTCAAGTACCACCGAAACTCCAGTTGGTGAACACTCCCGACTATCGCGAAAGCTACGCCAACAGCGTCCAGATCCGCGTCAACCTCTGGGATTTTTTTCTGATGTTCGGCACTGTCAATCAAGCCGCGCCAGACAGCGTCATGATTCAAAACTTTCAAGGCATCTACATCAGCCCGCAGCAGGCCAAGGCGCTCCTGAATGTTTTGACGCAGAACCTCAGTCAATACGAGGCGACGTTCGGCGAGATTAAATTGGAGCCCCACACCCAAGTCAGCGCAATTCAGTGATCCGCGGCGCGGCGCTTTTTGTCCTGATCGCGCTGGTTCTTCTCGCGGCACACTCGCCGTATCTGGCACTTCCTTACTTCTGGGATGAAATGGGCCAGTTCGTCCCGGCCGCGCTCGACATTTATCATGACGCCGCGTGGGTGCCGCACTCCACCGTGCCGAACTCGCACCCGCCGGGTGTCATGGCATCCCTGGCGCTGGTATGGAAAGTCTTCGGATATTCGATCCCGGCGACTCGGGCTGCGATGTTGCTGCTTGCGAGTATCGCGGCCTTCGTAACGTGGCGGCTCGCGAGAGTACTCTTGCCGGCGTGGACCTTAGTTCCGGTGATTCTTTTGTTGCTCGATCCGCTGTTTTACACGCAATCGATGATGGCGCAGCTCGACATGCCGGCGATGGTGTTCACGCTAATCGCACTGCTATTGTTCTTCGAGGACCGGCACGTGCTCGCCGCGGCTGCGTGTGTTGCGCTGGTTCTGACAAAAGAAACCGGGGCACTTTTGCCACTAATCTTGGGCGGCGCGTTGTGGTTCGATCGGCGCCGGAGAAAAGAGGCGTTTTATTACGTTGTGCCGTTTCCGATTCTCGCCGTCTGGTTTTTCGTGCTGTGGCGGACGACGGGACACCTGTTCGGCGATGCCGGCTTCACGCACTACAACATCGGATACGCGCTGAATCCGGTCCGCGCGAGCCTTTCGTTATTGCGCCGATTCTACTATCTTTGCCTGGCCGATTGCCGCTGGATCGGGTTTCTGGCCATCGCATTGGCTTGGCGCCGCACCAAGCTTTTCTCTACGCGTGCCTGGAAGATCACGTGGCTGTTCATCGGCGCGCACACGATCCTGGTCAGCGTGCTGGGCGGCGCGGAACTGGAGCGGTATCTTCTGCCGGTGATTCCGCTGGTTTACAGCGCTATGGTTGCGGCGTGGTCAACGGTTCCGTTGTTTGCGCGAATCCTGGGCTTCGCGGCCCTGGCAGCGAGCTTAGTCCTCTCACTCTTCACGAATCCGCCGTTTCCGTTTCCTTACGAAAACAATCTCGCGATGGCCGATTTTGTCGTTCTTCATCACGACGCTGCGCAATATTTGGAGCGCAACTATCCAACGGAGACGGTTTACACTGCCTGGCCGTTAACACAAGCGCTGCGGAATCCGGTGTTCGGTTATGTCGATAAGAAACTGGCGGTCGCTGAGACCGTCGACTTGCGGAGCTCCACACTTCATGCATTGAATCCGCAAAACGTCAGAGTACTCGTGCTGTACTCGCGGACCTGGGAGCCTGAGTGGGGAGTGTTGCGATACCCGGCGGTCGAGCAATTCTTGAAGCGCTACTACGAATACGATCGGCAGATGAACTCGGATGAAGTGCTTCGCCGCTTCGGGCTCGTTCCTGTTCGCCGCTGGGAGCGCCGTGGCCAGTGGGTCGAAATTTACTCGCGCTAGAACATGGGAAGGCGCGGTAGGGATGCCGTCGCAAGCCGTTCCTCGCGATCGGGATCGTTCACCTGCTTCCATTCGTTGTCGATGTGCATCACGGGACGGTCGTTCGCATTGTAGGCCGACCATTTCGGAATCCCGGAGTGATTCGGATTACCCGTACGCGCGAACGCGACCCACGCGCCGCTGGTTTTGTCGGCGAGCGGTTGCAACTCGGGTCCGGTGCCGACCATCTCGGGAAGCTGACAGTGATTCTGCATCGCGAACGGAATCTCGATGCAGTGCGGCGCCAGACGCCGTCCGCCTTCCACCGGCGTACGCCAACGGATCTGATATACGTAGGCAGGCGCTTTCGCGAGAGCGGCCTTGCGCTCGGCCTGAATATGCGCGTTGCTCGGGAATGCTGAAATCGTGAAGTACAGCTCGCTCGGGGTCGCGTTGGGGCGATTTTTGAGGAACAGATCGTAGATGCGGTCGCCGTCCTCGTGCAAGCGCTCGCGCAGGCGTGCCCGGACGGCGGTTTCCTCGAGCGAAAGCAGTTCGGGCGGTGCGAAATAGGATCCTTCGGTTTCCGCGGTCCCAATAATCATCGGAACGCCGGCAGATACGTCAGGTGCAGTGGGATCGAACGGATCGCACGGGAGCGAATGCCCGTCGACAATCGGCGCAAGGCGCATTCCAGCGCCGCCGCCCATCGCGGCGAGCAGCTTGACCACAGGCATCTGTTGCAGCTCGCGCGCCTGGCCTGGTTTCAGGCTAAGCTTCGCCATGAACGCCTCAGTACTCTTTGCGGCTTCCTCCTTGGTGCCCTGCTTCAACGTGGAACCACTCTCGACGATCGCCTTGTGGAACAGGCCTTTGGCTGCCGGCATCGCAAGCAAGGTGCTGACTTTTCCACCGCCGCCCGATTGGCCGAAGATAGTCACGTTGCCGGGGTCGCCTCCAAAGCGCGCGATATTGTCGCGCACCCATTCGAGCGACGCGACGATATCGAGCAGGCCAACGTTGCCGGAGTCGATGAAGTCGCTGCCAGCCCCGCCAAGATACAAATGTCCAAAAAGATTGAGCCGATGATTGATTGAGACCACGGTGACGTCGCCAGTGCGAGCGAGATTACCGCCGTCATATCCGAGCGACGAGCCCGAGCCGTAAGTGTAACCGCCGCCGTGAATCCAAACCATGACGGGGCGCTTGCGGCCGTCGTTCACGCCGTTGCTGAAGACGTTGAGCACTAGGCAGTCCTCGCCTTGAAGAGCATTGCCACGCAAACCCCAGCCGATGGCGCCGGGCGCAGGAGAGTTCTGCGGTGAGGAATGGCCGTTCTGAAAAGCGTCGCGCACGCCGGTCCAGGATTCCGGTTTGTGAGGCGGCATGAAACGATTGGCGCCTTCGGTGGATGCGCCGTACGGAATGCCGCGGTAGACGTGCACGCGGTTGACAACCACGCCGCGCACTTTTCCACAGTTCGTGTCGACGACTGAGGAGATGGATTTGGATTCGATCGTCGCGCCGACAGCAGGCATCGCGACCGCGGCGACGGAGGAATTCAACAGAGAACGGCGGCTAAAACGCATGTTCATGGATTCGGCTCCTCAATGGCAACCAGTCTAGTTCCCGCAAGTATGCTTCAACCTGAGATCGCGTGCAAGGGTGACTGGCGGCTGGCTAATGGCTGGTATATGCTTTCAAACATGCGCCCTTCCCTGCTGCTTGCCTTCCTCCTAGCGAGCACCGCTTGCGCCGCTCCAAAAGCCGAAATTCTGTGGGATCGCTACGGTGTTCCACACATCTTCGCCGCCGACCGCGAGTCCATGTTTTATGCCGACGGCTGGGCTCAGGCCCACGCGCAGGGCAATCTTCTGCTGAGGCTTTACGGCGAATCGCGCGGCCGGGCAGCTGAATATTGGGGGGCATCGCACTTAGATCTCGATCGCTGGGTACAGGTCAACGGCGTGCCGGAGCGAGCTCAGTCCTGGTATGCGGCGCAGGACCCGACATTCCGCACCTACTTGGACGCATTCGCGCGCGGGATCAACGACTACGCGAAGGCGCATCCTGACACGATCGCTCCGGAATATCGCGTGGTGCTACCGGTGTCGGGCGTCGACGTCGTTGGGCACACGCTGCGCGCGGTCCACTACATGTATATGGCGTCGATGCAACGGATGGAGCGTGAAGTCAACGCCTATATCAAAGGACGCAAGCAATCGCGCCGCATCGTGCCCGAGGAGCCTGAACTGACGGCAGGGTCGAACACTTGGGCTATCGGGCCGCCCCACTCGGCCAGCGGGAAATCCATGCTGATCGTGAATCCGCACCTGGCTTGGGGCGACACGTTCTACCGCTACATGGAAATGCATCTGGTAGGCCCGGGTTACGATCTTTACGGCGCGCCGCAGATCGGATTTCCGACGCCAGTGGTCGGGTTCAACCAGCGCGCCGGTTGGAGCCGAACGGTGAACACCATCGACACGGTGGATTTTTTCGCGCTCAAGGAGCGCGATGGCCAGTATCAATACGATGGAGCGCTGCGCAATTACGAGCGGGAAGCGAAAATCATCAAAATCAAACAGCCGGATGGATCGCTGAAAGAGGAGCGGTTGGAGATTCGCCGTGCGGTGCAAGGTCCGGTGGTGTACGACAAAGACGGCGTCGTGATCGCGATGCGCGTGGCGGGGTTAGATCGGCCGAAGATGCTCGAACAGTGGTTCCGCATGGGCGAGGCAACTAACCTCGAACAGTTCAAGGACGCGCTGCGCCTGATGTCCGTCCCGATGTGGAATGCTAACTACGCCGATGCCGACGGGCACATCATGATGGTGTTCGATGGACTGGTGGCGAAACGCAAGAGCGGCGATCAGGCATATTGGGCTGGGGTCGTTCCTGGCGACACATCGAACACGATGTGGACGGACTATCTCAGCTTCGACGAGCTGCCGAAGTCGATCGACCCGCCGTCCGGTTTCAACCAGAACACCAACGAGCCGCCGTGGTGGATGACCCTACCGCCGCTTGACGCGTCGAAATATCCAGCTTATGTTTCGCCGCCCAAGATGGGGAGCACGCTGTTCCGGACCAAGCGATCGCTGCATATGATCACAGCCGAGCCGAAGATCAGCTATGAAACGTTGGTGGCCGACAAGCTTTCGACGCGAGTGGAGCTGGCCGATGCCGTGCTGCCGGACTTGCTCAAGGCAGTGGAGGGGTTCAAGAGCTTAACTGATTCGCCGATCGGAGAAGCGGCCGCGGTGCTGGAGCGGTGGGATCACGAGACGAACGTGAACAGCCGGGGCGCGGTGCTGTTCAAGATTTTCACTGATAAATACTTTGGCACTAGCAACAATGCCGACATCAACTCGCAACTGCGTGTGAAGTTCGATCCGATGCATCCGGTGGAATCGGCGAACGGACTGGCGGACCCCGCCCGTGCTCTACAGGCGCTCGTACAGGCCGCCGAGGAGTGCCGCAAGACTTATGGCTCCTTGGACGTGCAGTGGGGCGTCGTGAATCGTTTCGGCGCGGGCACCGCCGACATGCCCGGCGATGGCGGCGCGGGACGCATGGGCATCTTCCGCACCATCGATTTCTCGAAGAAAGTGGGCGACAGATTCTACGCGACGCACGGCGAGACCATCGTTTGTGCTATCGAGTTCGCCGAGAAGCAGCGCGCGCAGTGCGCATTGAGCTACGGAAACTCGTCGCAGCCTAGAAGCGTTCACCAGGAAGACCAATTGCCGCTCCTGGTGGAGAAGCGGCTGCACCCGGTCTGGCGTGAGCGCGGCGAGATCGAAAAGAATCTCGAAGAGCGCGAAGCCTTCTAGTTGGCGAAAGTCGCGCTCAGCGGAACAGAGCAGGCAGTTAAGACATCGGTCTCGATTGGATCGCCGGCCACCCGGCTCCGGCCGTCCGGCATGCTGACGCGAATCTCATTAGTCTCAGGAAAAACCGTCCAGACTTCTTTCGATCCGTAGGCGAAGAACAGCTTCTGCTTGCGCTCAAGCTTGGAGGGCGTATTCGATTCCGAGGCGACTTCGATCGCGATCGCGGGTGCGCCTTCGATGTATCCGCGCGGCTGCGCTTTCTCGAGATGAGCCGTCCGGATGAAGCTGACGTCGGGCTGGAGCCAGTTGTTCGCGCCCAGCTTGAATCCAGCCTCGATTCGAACATCGCCCAGCTTTTGTTGCGACGTGGGCGAACACAATTCGGAGCAGATTGTACGAAATCGTGTTGTGTCTGAGATTGGACGGCGGCACCTCGACGCGCTCTCCTTCGAGAAGTTCGTGCTTGAGTCCATCGCCCTGGATCTGCTCGAATTGCTCGAAGGTCTCCAGCGTTCTACTCGCGACACAATGATATCCCCGAACCGCCTAAGTCACGGACTGGTACTAAAACTGCTTTCGGTTATGACCTGCGGTACTCCCGACAGCCGCATCGTGATATACAATTCTTCCAATGAATCGCAGTATGTCTGTTATTCTGCCGTTAACTTGTTACTCACTATTAGCGTTTCAGCCTCCTGTCACTCCGATCTCTGCGTCCATCTCTCCCCATTTCAAGTCCGACACCGGCGAGGGCGCCTTTCGCATTCCTGAAGCGCGGTTGAGGGTGGATTCTGCGCTCGCTCAAATCCCCGTGCACGTTACTACCGTTGACGGCACGTCGGTGACGAACCTGAGGCGCGAGCATTTTAAGATCTTCGAGGATGGCGTCGAGCAACAGATCACGCACTTTTCAAAAGACGACGCGCCGGTATCGGTCGGCTTGTTGTTCGACACCAGCGGCAGCATGACCACGAAGATCCAGAAGTCATCGCAGGCGGCCGCAAAGTTCTTCAAGACCGCGAACAGCGAAGACGAGTTTTTCCTGATCGAGTTCAACGACCGGCCCAAGTTGATTGTGCCGTTCACACCGGATTCCGACTCGATCTATAGAAAGATTGCCCACACGCGTCCTTTCGGCAGAACGTCGTTGCTGGATGCAATCCATCTCGCTCTGGTCGAGATGAAAAACGCGCACAACCTGCGCAAAGCGATCGTGATCGTTTCTGACGGCGGCGACAACCGTAGCCGCTTCACAGCGCATGAGATTAAGAACGCGATGCTTGAATCGGACGTTCAGCTTTTCGCGATGGGAATTTTCGACCTGGACGACCTGCACAAGCATCCCATCGAAGAACAAAATGGACCGATATTGCTTTCGGACTTAGCGGAACAAACCGGCGGCGAAATGTTCACGGTGGATAGACTCGACAGGCTCGAGTCCGTAAGCGAGCGCATCAGCCGCGAGCTCCGCAACCAATACTTGCTGGGTTACTCACCAAGCGACGGCACGCGCGATGGAAAATACCGGCGCGTTGTAGTGAAGCTCAACGCGCCGGAAATGACCAACCTGAGGACCTACTTCAGACACGGATACTACGCGCCATCGCAATAGTCCGGCAGCGCTTACCAGCGGAATCCAAAAGTCACAGGCACGTAGTCCGTGTGGAATTGGCCCATGAAAATGCGGTTGCTTCAGCGAAAAACTTGCCGTGCCACTTGCTGCCGAGAGCGATGCCTGCGCCCGACATCGACGCCCGCCTTGTTCACGGTGTACGAAGAGAGCACATTGGTCACCGGCACGCCGACTGGAAACACGCCGAAAAATCCATTGGTCGCTGTGACTGTGGCCGCTCCGGGAGCCGTGAAATCCTGGCTATCGCGATGGATTCCACCGCCGCCGGTGAGATAAACATCGAGGCGGCCGTGCGGGTTTAGGTGCACAATTGGATCGAGTGTCGCGGAGAAAATGTGCACGCCTCCGCCCGGAAAACCGAGATTGCCGAGAATCGTGCTGTTAACTCCCATGGAGTTGTAATTCAGGTTGATCATCGCGCCGAAGTAAGGCGAGAAGTTGACGCCGGGCGTGGTAAAACCGGCGCCCAACCCTAAAGTGAAACGCTGATTTTCCTGGGCATTTTGCGCACTTAGAGAAACGGTCAAGAGAAGGCCGAATGTAGAAGCAAGAACAAAACTGTTCCTCATGTTTAGACCTCTGTGGAGGCGATTCCAGTATCAGCTTCGCGTTTCAACCTCGGAGTAAGCTCGAAGTTACTTGGCGATTAGGTCGGGTTGTGGGCGCGAACTTACTAGCGACGAGTTTCGAGGGAATGCGACCATTCGCGAGCATGAGGCTTGGCCGCGAGCGGTGGCTCGTAGGAAACTTGAAGCGCGCGAGCCAGATCGTCAAGTTTGACTGGCTTCGCGATGAAATCGTCCATGCCCGCGCTTAGACACTGCTCGCGGCAACCTGCCATAACGTCGGCGGTCATCGCAATGATATTCACGCCCCGGTTCGAGCCTGCCATTTTCCGGATGGCGGCTGTGGCTTCGTAGCCGTTCATCTCCGGCATTTGACAATCCATGAGCACGACATCGTAGGGAAGAAGCTTGAGCATATTCACCGACTCGGACTCCGTTACCTACTACATCTGCTCGAATTCCCAGCCCCGCGAGCATCATCAGCGCTACCCTTTGATTTACGGCGTTGTCCTCAACTACAAGAACACGTGGATCTGCATTTGCCGCCTCACGGCGTAAGTGAACGGCCAGAGGTTGCACCGAACTCGCCTCCGAGATTCGAAACCGCACTCCTGTCCCTGTCGCCGATGCCGTTGCAGGCTCCATTCCGTTCAACAGCGAAACGACAGGCGACTTCTTTTGACCAGATGGTAACGAGCGTGTCCATCAGCCTTGAATTCCGGACCGGTTTCACTAGGCAGGCATCGATGCTGCCGGCAGTCGCACCTCCGAACTGCCGCCAGTTGCCGACCGAGGTCAGCATTATGAAGACTACGTCGCGCATGGAGGGGTTGGCGCGCACCACGGTGGCCAGCGAGGCGCCGTCGATACCGGGCATCTGATAGTCCGCGATCACGAAGTGAAAAGGATCGTTAGGCGCTTGCGCCGTCTGGAGCGCTTCCAGCGCTTCGCTCGCCGAGGCGTAGCTTCCGCTGCACATTCCCCAACTGGAAATTTGTTCGTGAACGACCCGTCGGTTCACTTCGTTATCGTCGGACGATCAGAACCCGGAGACCCTGCAGGACATTCGCGGTCGGAACCACTTCGGGCTGCGAATCCACCGGGAGCCGAAGCGTCACGCTGAAAGTTGAGCCTTCTCCAACCTTGCTCTCGACATGAATGGAGCCGCCCATAAGTTCGGTGAGTCTCTTGGAGATGCTCAGACCGAGACCCGTCCCGCCGTATTTTCTTGTGGTAGACGAATCCGCCTGAGTGAACTTCTCGAACAAAAATTCGATTTTGCCGCTCGCAATGCCGATCCCGGTGTCGCTGACCGAGATTTTCATTTCGGCGAGACCTTCGTTTTGACCCAGGCACTCGGCGGCGATCAACACCTGGCCTTTGTGAGTGAACTTGATCGCGTTTCCGACGAAGTTGGTGATGACCTGACGGATCCGCTCTGCGTCGCCGGTAAAATGCTACGGTGTTCCGGATGGGTATCGCAGAACTAGATCGAGCCTCTTCAGTTCGGCCTGCGGAGCCAGCATCTCGGCGACTTCTTCCAGCACCGCGCGGAGGTCGAATGGGAAAGTGTTGATCTCCAGTTTTCCGGCCTCGATTTTCGAGAAGTCCAGAAATCTTTGACGATCGCAAGCAAAGCTTCCCCCGAGTTGCGAACTGTCTCGGCAAAGTCGCGCTGCTCGGAGCTCAGAGGCGTATCGAGAAGCAAGCCAGTCATTCCGATAATTCCGTTCATCGGCGTCCGGATCTCGTGGCTCATGTTCGCGAGAAATTCGCTCTTGGCGCGGCTGGCCTGTTGTGCTTGCTCAAACAACGGCTCGATGTCGCGGGTTTGAAGGTCGGCGCGCGCCTTCTCGAATTCCGCGCGGCTCTTTTCCGCGCGCAGACGGACGTTGATGTACCGCAGCCATGCAAAACTGACGCAGGTGAGGCCCAACAGCCAGAGCAGCTCTGTCGCGGCCCGATGGAACAGATCAGCGCTCGCCGTGGCTTCCTGGGCAGCGCGCTTCTCGATGGCAGCCTTCAGATCCTTGATGACTGCTTCTGCGTCCTCAAAACGGGTCTCGCCGGTCTCGCGTTCCAGTTTCAGCGCGTCGTCCTTGCGAGCGGCCAGCACAAGGGCGATAATGTCGTCGCGAATCTCCTGATAGGCTGTCCACTTCGCGGAGAATTCGCGAATGTGGCGGTCTTCTTCCTTGCCCATCCCAAGCATGGCCGTTTTCCCCGCCAGTAGACTTACCGACAGGTCGGCTTTGCGAACGCCGTCGATGTAGGCGAGTTGGGCTTGCTTGTCGTCCGTCGGTGAGAACGTAGAGAAATGTGCGGCGGCTTTCCTGCGTCGCGTACTGCAAATCACCCTGCAGACTCAGACCAACGACGCGCTTCGAATATAAGGCCTGGAAACTGGACCCGGTCTGCCGTAAGTCGCGCTCCGAGAGCAGAACGAAGTAGAACATCATGCCGCATACCGCCGCCGCGAGGGCCAGAATACGCTTGGACCAGCGGGACTGTAGTTGCATCGCTCCTCTCGGCGCCACGTGCGGCGTATGTCAACCGACTGGCCGAAGTTGTTATATCGAAAGATCTCACTGACTTCCTTAGACCACGCTCTGTTACAGAAACATGACGCGCGGCACTCTCGTGGAGGCGAGAGATCATCCGGCGCCTGTTCCTGTATACTTTGATCTGCTTGGGAGATTCAAAATGCGCTCTTCGATTCGCAAACACTTGCTGTTTTTCGCCATCGGCGCAGGCCTAGCCTGCGCGCAGCCGAATCCTTACCGTGAGGAGGAGAAATGGGCGAAGCTTGCCGACGGAACACAGTGGGGTCAGGTGATCTCAGTGTGCCCGCTTCCGAACGGAAACATTTTGGCCTTCCAGCGTGCGGACCCGCCGCTTTTGATTTTCGACCGGTCAGGAAAGTTAGTGAAGACCTTCGGCGAGGGGATGTTCATGCAGGCACACGGCCTGACGGTAGACAAACAAGGCTTCATCTGGGCGTCGGACGCCGCTGCCCGAAATGGAAAAGGCGAGCAAGTGTTCAAGTTTTCGCCGGACGGTAAAGTCGTCATGACGCTTGGCACGGCCGGAGTGGCGGGCGAGAGCGAAACCACGTTCAACGGTCCCACCGACATCGCGATCGCCCCAAACGGTGACATCTTCGTCAGCGATGGCCACGTGAACAATCGCGTGGTGAAATTTTCCAAAGACGGGAAATTCGTCAAGGCTTGGGGCAAGAAAGGCTCCGGACCGGGCGAATTCAACGTCCCGCACACCTTGGCGTTCGATTCACAGGGCCGGCTCTTTGTCGGCGACCGCTCGAATAGCCGCATCCAGATTTTCGATCAAGACGGTAAGTTCCTGGACGAGTGGAAGCAATTTAGCCGCCCGAGCGGAATCTTCATCACTCCCAACGATACGATCCTGGTGGCCGATTCAGATTCGAACACGGCCACCAATCCCGGCTGGAAGCGCGGCATTCGAATCGGCAGCGTCAAGGATGGAAAAGTGACGGCGCTGATACCGGAAGTGGGAGTCGATCCGGACAGCAAGGAGCGCTGGTATCCAGGAGGGCCGGTGATCGCAACCACCAGCGGTCCAGAAGGCGTCGCCATGGATACAGAAGGTAACGTTTACGGAGCCGAAGTCGGGCCGCGAGCTCTGAAAAAATACATAAGAAAGTAGTTATCTCGCGCGAAACTCTTCGACCGGGACTCCGCCCGCTAAAATTTCCTCCAATCAGCGTCTACAGGGTGAGGACTTTTTTTTGCTTAAGGAGAATGCATATGTCGAGAGCAGCAGTTTTCGGAGCGTGTCTGGCAATTTCAGCCTCGCTGATGTGGGGCCAGGAAGAGACCCCCGACAAAAGACTCAGGCATTCCGCCGATGTTTTGCAGGAAGTTATGTCCGCGCCGGATAGGGGTGTTCCCCACGACCTGTTGCGGCGCGCTGAATGCGTGATTGTGATTCCAGGGATGAAGAAGGGCGCGTTGGTGTTCGGCGGAGACTATGGCCGCGGATTTGCCGTCTGCCGCACTGGAGGCGGCTGGAGTGGTCCCGCTGCAGTCCGTATCGGCGGCGGTAGTTTTGGCGCGCAGATTGGTGTCGATTCCACCGATGTGGTCATGCTGGTGATGAATCAGCGCGGAATGCAACATCTCATGTCGAGCAAATTCACGGTTGGCGCAGATGCATCCGCAGCCGCCGGACCCGTAGGGCGAACCGCCACGGCGGATACGGATGCTTCGCTGCACGCTGAACTTTTGAGCTATTCCAGAACGCGCGGTGCCTTCGCTGGCGTAGCGTTGGATGGGGCAGCGATCACTGAGGATCACGAAGAAAATCGCAAACTGTATGGACACGATCTGAGCAATCGCGCCATCATCCGCGGCGAGGCCCGGCCGCCCGAGGCCGGCGATCCGATCGTGGCAGTCCTGGACGAATACTCGCGTTAAAGCGGAAATCGGGCGCCGCTCGTCGAGAACGGCGCCCGGCTACTCCGCCTCTTCACCTATGCCAGCCGAACGCTGCGTTCGTTGGCTGCCGCTAGTTCAGCGTCGCAGGCGTCGTCTTCCAGAAAGCAGCTCTCGAAAGCACGATTCAGCAGGTCTTCCGTAAGTTCAAATCGCTGGCGCTCAAAGTGAAT
>Ga0126371_10001571_pt1 | contig 19382 bp, 17 predicted proteins | sample PanSoiMetaPlot_4_FD_110145 | JGI IMG/M metagenome (GOLD analysis project Ga0126371, IMG submission 110145) | Tropical forest soil microbial communities from Panama - MetaG Plot_4 | ecosystem: Environmental > Terrestrial > Soil > Tropical forest > Bulk soil | place: Panama | collected 2016-02-17 | reverse complement strand
GTATTGCCGTGCTGTTCACGCACCGCCTGCGATGTCACCACGCGGTTGCCAAAAGCGGCAGTGAGTTCGGTGACTACTTTTCTGATCGCCGCCGGATTTCGGGCGTTTTGTTCGGCGGCGATGTGCGCAACGGCCATACGATTGTCCTCTGCTTGTTCGTCGAACCGACGTTAGCAGAGGACACGTTGACGTGAAACGAGGCCGGCGGAGACGGGGTTGCGGGGACAACCGCCATGATTGGCTTGCACCGTCGCGCGCCGGCCGCGCCTCTCAAGATCTGCCGAGAAACGGGACGATCATTGCCACCCGTTGCCGATAACGCCGATACTCGTCGCCAAAGATTGCGATCAGGTCATGTTCCTCGAGTGCGATCCCGACAAAAATGTAGGCCGTCGTCACCGCGGCAAACAGCAGATGCCCGGCCGTCATGACGGGCGCTGACCAAAACGCAATGATAAAGCCAAGATAGATCGGGTGGCGCACCAGATTATAGAGTAACGGTGTCCTGAAAGTCGCCTTCGGCATCGGCCTGCCCACGAGATTGCTGGCGACCTGATGCAAACCGAACAGTTCGAAGTGGTTGATCAGGAACGTGCTGGCAAAAACCAGAACCCAGCCGAACAAGCCGAAGCCCGCGAGAAAGTCCGCGAGGTACGGGTTGTCGACCTGCCAGACCACTGTGGGGATTGGCTGCCATTGCCAGCACAGCAGGAGCAGAGCAAGACTGGCGAAGAGGACAAAAGTGCTGCGCTCGATCGCGGGCGGGACAAATTGTGTCCACCACTTCTTGAACTGCGGCCGCGCCATAACGCTGTGCTGGACCGCAAAAAGCGTCATTAGCAGCAGGTTGACAATGACGGCCGTCAGCGGCGATCCGACAGGACCGGAATCAATCGTTTTCGGCACGCCCAGGCCGCTGACGAATCCGATCGCGTAAATAACGGAAACAAAAAAAACAAGATACGCCACGAGGCCGTACAGGAGTCCGATGAATCTACCCATGACATTCTCTCCTCGAGTATTTCAGTGTGATTGAGGTGAAAGCGGATCGGCCGCTTTTCTGTAAAAGGCATAGTCGGCCGTGTACGGCACGCTGAGGAACGCACCAACCGAATCACAGGCCGTCGTGGTGACGGTGCCGCCTCGGGTATTGATCCTTTGAATTGTTGTAACGTTGCTGAACTGTCCGGCGCTGCGCCATGGCGTCGCTTCAAGTTTCAGGAGCGGAATGTCGTTGGGACCCGCGCCCGCCGCTTGCGCGACAACCTTTCCGCGCACAGCGCTGCCATCGCTCATTTCCCAGTTTGGGCCTGCGTAGTGTCTTCCAACCGTCTTGCCGGCCATGAACAAGGCCGCGATCGGCTCGCGAAATTGCCAAGTCAGATTTCTGGAGGGGTCGGGTTTGCATTCATAAATTTGCGCGCCGACGGCGTGCACAGTTGTGACCAGAACCTCGCCGCGCGCGGTGATGGCGTCAGGAACATCGGCGACCGCCGGCCCGGGGAACATCAGATGCAAGGCAAGTGCATAGGCGACGATGATCGCCATCCCCCCGATGAATGGGTGAACGGCTCGGCCTGCTTTTTTGAAGAATTCCGCTCGGGTCCGCTCACGCAGCGCACGTGCCTCCCGACGGTAGCTGTCAATGTCGAGAGTCCCGTTGCTCCTCCGCCGGACCGGTTCGATCTGCATTTCCTACTCCATTGGGTTTTCGGCCGGATGGATGCGCCTTGCGAAAGCTAAAGACTTTGAGCCACGCTTGATTTGTTCTTGAGGAAGTCTTGATTTCGCTTTAGATGGCGGGCCGGCATGATTACGGCCGACGGTTGCGGGGCGCAACGTGCTGTTTTTATTCGAGGATTTCGCACTCGACTGCGAGCGCCGGGAATTGCGCGCGGGCGGCGCCATAGTACCGGTCGAGCCGCAGGTCTTCGATATTTTGGTTCATCTTGTCGAAAACCGAAATCGCGTCGTCAGCAAGGACGATTTGATTGCGTCAATTTGGCGCGGGCGTATCGTGTCGGATTCGACGCTGGACAGCCGCATCAATGCCGTTCGCAAGGCGATCGGCGACAGCGGCGGACAGCAGCGACTCATCCGCACAATGTCGCGTAAAGGGCTCCGCTTTGTTGGTGAGGTGAAATCGGCGGCGAAGACTGGCAAGTCGCAGACTCATTCAACCGCGCCGCTGCAGCAGCAAGTTCACTTTTGCACCGCGTCCGATGGCGTCCGCATCGCCTACGCCGTAGCTGGACAAGGACCGCCTCTGGTCAAGGCGGCCAATTGGCTCAACCATCTCGAATATGATTGGCAAAGCCCCATCTGGAGCGGACTGCTTCACGAACTTGCCACAGATCACCAGCTGGTCCGGTATGATGAGCGCGGCAACGGACTCTCGGACTGGGTCGTCGAGGATATATCGTTCGAGGCATTTGTCCGCGATCTTGAAAGCGTGGTCCAGGCGGCCAGATTGAACCGGTTTGCTTTATTCGGAATTTCGCAAGGCTGCGCGGTGTCGATCGTTTACGCCATCCGTCATCCAGAGCGCGTCACCCATCTCGTTCTATATGGTGGATTTGCACGTGGAAGGGCGAAGCGTGACCCGGAGCATGCACGTACGCTCCTTTCACTCGTGCGCCAGGGTTGGGGACAGGAAAATCCAGCTTTCCGACAATTTTTTACTTCACTTTTCCTTCCCGAGGGCACGCCCGAACAGATGCAATGGTTCAATGACCTGCAACGCATCACGACCTCACCGGAGAATGCCGTCCGCATCATGCAAGCGACGGGGGAAGTCGATATCTCCGATCTGCTTCCGCAAGTGAGGGTTCCTACACTCGTTCTTCATTGTCGCAACGACGCGGGCGTGGTTTTAGATGAAGGACGCCGACTCGCGGCCGGCATCCCGGGCGCCAAATTTGTCGCGCTTGAGAGCCGCAATCATCTCGTGCTGAAAAGTGAGCCGGCGTGGGAAAAATTTATCGGCGAGATAAAGAGTTTTCTCGCAACCTGACGCGCGCCCATAGCTTTCGGCTGCGCGAGGCGGCGTCAGGTATATATAAACCAAATCTGTGGAGTGTCTTGCGACTCAGCCGGGATTTCCTTTCCGACCGAAACCGCCCAGGCAATGATCATCGCCCCGACAACGAGCACATACGTGCCTCGCGCCACCCTGCCAATCATTGTTCGCCTCCAAATTTTTTTGTCAGGATAGTCCAAGGGCGCGCCTGCGCGTAGACGTCGTTAATTTTTGGTTAATCCAGCTAACCCATTGAAAACGCGGGTGCCCACGCCTTAACCCGATGGACGGGCTCGCGCCGCTGTCGTAGTTTCCGCCGCGTTCCAATTGTACGGAGTGTGTGATGGCCGGCCCTGTGATTGCTGTGACCGATAGCGTCTTCCCCTCGCTTGATCCCGCCAAGGCGGCCCTGGCGCGTCTCAATCCGACCTACCGCATGTCGAAAAGCGTCAATGCCGACGATATCGTCGCGGTTGCGAAGGATGCGGACGCCGTGCTTGTGACCTATGCAAAACTCACGCGCGAAGTGCTCACGCAATTCACCCGCTGTAAGGCCATCGGCCGTTTCGGTCTCGGCGTCGACAACATCGATCTGGTCGCCGCCAAGGAAAAAGGCATCGCGGTCAACTATGTGCCGGACTATTGCGTTCGCGAAGTCTCCGACCATGCGATGGCACTCCTGCTCGCGCTGATCCGAAAAATTCCGCTTTCCAACAAGCTGGTGCAGAGTGGACGCTGGGAAATGCCGGCGGTGGTGCCGATCCGCCGTATCGAGGGCACGGTGCTCGGTCTTGTCGGCTTTGGGCACATTCCGCGCCTGGTCGCCCCGAAAGCGCAGGCCTTCGGCATGAAAGTGATCGCCTACGATCCATTCGCCAAGCCAGACATCTTCAAGTCGGCTGGGGTCGAAAGCGTGGATCTCGACACGCTTTTCCAGTCATCCGACTACGTATCCGTGCACGCACCGTTGCTGCCGGCGACGCGCGGGATGATGAATACTGCCGCGTTCGCCAAGATGAAAAAGGGCGCCTACATCGTGAACACGGCACGCGGGCCGTTGATCGACGAGGCGGCGCTGATTGCGGCCCTCGATACCGGACAGATCGGCGGTGCCGGGCTCGACGTCGTGGCAACCGAGCCACTTGCCAAAGATTCACCCTTGCTAGGGCGTGACAATGTCATCATCTCGCCGCACACTGCATTCTATTCGATCGAAGCACTTAACGAACTGCAGACGAAATGCGCCACCGACGTTGCCCGTGTATTGAGTGGTGAAAAGGCGGTTTACCCGATTAGTGCGTGATCCCATGCTTGACCGTGCCGACCTTGAACCGGTCTTCTTTGCACCGTTTGTCTCTTCCCTGATGCGGGTTGAACCGCAATGGATCGATTACAATGGCCATCTCAACATGGCCTACTACAATGTCCTTTTCGATCGAGCGGTCGACGAGGTCTACGAGCTGCTCGGGATCGGCGCCGTCTACCTGAAGGACAACAAGCACTCGACCTTCACCGCGGAAGTGCATGTGCGCTACGTCCGCGAGCTTCGTGAAAATGATCCGGTCCGTGTGACGTTTCAACTGCTCGACTATGACACAAAGCGCATTCACTATTTCGAACAGCTTTTTCACGCGACCGAAGGTTGGGTTTCGGCAACTTCGGAAAATATGACACTACACGTGGATATGACCGCCAAAAAGGTCGCGCCATTTCCAGCGAAAATCATGCGTACCATTGGACGCATGAAGGCCGCGCATGCACGCCTACCTCGCCCGGAAGCGGCTGGGCGGCGGATCGCAATGCCGCAAAAAGAATAATTCGCTTAATTTCCTGCGAGCTTGGCCGCGTCGTCGCGCACGCTGGCGTCGATGAGTGAACCTGTCGGCACGGTCTTTGGAATAACGCCGGCTTTGACGAACAGCTCCTGCATCCAGTCGATGCGATCGGCCGGAATCGCCAGTGTCGGATCGATCTGCTTGTCGCGAATGGCCTGATCCGAAATGAATTCGGCCCGTTTGTCGTCTGGCTTGGCATTCGTGAGTTCATGAGCGACCCTGACGGTCTCGTCGCGGTGTGCAGCGGCAAACTTGTAGGCGTCCATTTCTGCCGCAACGAATTTGACCAAGTCGCCACGACGCTCGGCCAGCACCTTGCTGCTGGTGGCCACGCACAGACGGATGAACTTCGGCACGGCGCTGCCACCTTTTGCCAGCACTTTAATAGTGGGTGGCATCACTGGTTCGAATTCATTCGACACCACGGCTGCATCGGTAATGCCGGCAACAAGCGACTTATAGCGGTCGAGATCGGCACCCTGCGTTGCCAGCTTCACATCGGAGAAAGGGATGTTTGCGGCATCAAGCATTCCGCGAAACAGAAGATCGGGCAGCGAGCCCGGCGAAGAAATGGCAACGGTTTTTCCCTTGAGATCAGCGAGCGTCTTAATTTCCGCTTTTGCCAACACGACCTGCGGCACACCCGGCCAGGTGCAACCGACAATCTTGACGCCGGTTCCACGCACACCTGCGACGATTGATTCCGCGGCGCCCATGTCTACGCTGTCGATCTCACCCGAGATCAGAGCCTTCATCAAAGTGGCGCCGGCCTTGATCTGGAGAAGCTCGACCTTCAAACCCCGCTTCGCGGCAAAACCGCCTTTGTCGACCATGGCGATGAAGCCCGCATCGCTCTTTGCCTCTAGGATGCCGTGCTTCCAGACTTTTTCCTGCGCGTTGGCGCCGGAAAGGCCGAAAGCAATTAGAGCCGCGATAAGCTTAAACGATTTTTTGTGCATGAACCCTCCGCCGTATTTTGTTTGCTCTACCGGCCTAAATCCGGAATTCGCCACCGCGTTTGCGACCCGTATCGACACTGAGAAACAGTTGTTCCGGCGTCGTGCGCTTTTTTATCAGGCCCTGCTCGTGGGAATAGCCGATAAGGGTCTCAAGGACTTTGCGGTTTTTGTCACTCAGGCCGTATTCCCATGGATCTGAGCCAAAAATGTGCTCCTGCTCTTCCCAGGCGTCGCGATACCAAACAAGGGGGACGATGCGCGGGTTCGTCATACGCCTCATGGCAATGGCTTTGGATTCATTGAAGGCCCGAAACAAATTGATGGCAAGCCAAGGATGCTCATCGATCAGCGACTTGCGAATGCTGAGGACATGCATGATTGGGAAAATGCCGGTGCGCTTGAAGTAGGCCATCTCTTCCGCCTTGTGATCGGGGAACAGCCGAGCCACGCGCGGGTCCCGGGCGACAAACGGCTTGATCAAATCGGAATGGAAAACCGCATCGAGTTCGCCTTCAGCCAGCATGCTTTCAACTGATTTGTCATTCGGTAGACAGGAATATTTGATGTCCTGAGGCAAGTTGACTTTGACATCGTCCTCGATCTCCGCGACCCATTCGATACTGTTCAGAGGCACGCCGTATTCGCTCTGAAGGATTCCGCGCATCCACAACACCGCGGTGGTCATCATCGTCTTCACGCCGACCTTGCGGCCTTTCAAATCGGCAGGCTTGCTGATGCCCTTGGACGTGTTGATGAACATAAAGCCGTGCCGGAACCGACGATGTAGGAATACCGGAATCGCGCGAACCGGCAGGTCGTTGTCGCGCGCCGCGAGATAGGAGGAGCCCGACAACTCCGCAACGTCGAATTCGCCGTTGTTCAGGAAACGCCAATGGCGTGTCGCCGAATCCATGTCGGTGAGGATGGTGAGATCGACGCCATCGACTTCGACTTTTTCACTGAGGAGCGGGCGGACTATTTCATAGTCACCGCAGGCAAGTGTTAGTGCAAGTTTCTTTGGCATTCACCTCTTTCCATTTCCTTCCATAGCGCCCACATCGCGGATGATGAGAGCACAATGAGCCTAACGGTTCCGCCGGCCGATCCTCACTCGCGCCAGATCGCGAGTTGATGGCATTCGCATGTCGGCGCCCTGCTCATCCCGCGCAAGATTTTCAATAATAGCGAACAAAACCGAGCGCGAGATCGTGATATCGGCCGGCCGCACACCGCGCACGGCAATTCGATTGACCTCCTCGGCGAGTGGCACCAGTTTGTCGCGCAGTTGGCGGCCCTTTGGGGTGAGAAACACGTAGACCTTTTTGCGATCACCGTCACGCCTGCGGCGGACGACATAGCCAAGGCGTTCCATTGCCTTGAGGGCCGAGAAAGTTGTCGGCTCCATGACGCCAGCCTGCTCACTCAATTCGCGTTGTGTTAGTCCGTCCGACTCCCACAGAATGCGCAGAAATGTCCAATGTCCGAACGAAACAGCATGCGCGGCGAGTCGCATTTGCAAAGCACGAACAAGCGCACGTGTGGCGTCCTTGACCAGATGCGCCAAGCGGTCATCGGGCACCGCTTCGCGCCAATGGCGCAGGATTGATTGCGTGCTCGGCTGCGGGCGCGTCATGGCAAAGCAACCTGATGGCCGAGGCGCACTTCGATCCCCTCACGGGCGGATCGGAGTATCGCGAGCAGGACTTCAACCGTTGCCATAGCCCAGACACCATTGTGGACAGGCTCTATTCCTTTGGCGACCGCCGCATAAAGCTCGTCGATAACCTCGACACGCGACACGTTCGGCGGCGGCAGCGCATCGAGCCGCGCCGAGCCATTTTGGTAGATCATGATGCCGTTCGGGAGAGCGCGCAGATCGGCGTGTTCGCAGCTCACCAGAAGGGTCCCGAAATGCTGATGCGCGGCGCCGTCCGTTGAGGGCTTCTTGAAATCAGAGCCTCCATAGTTGTGCGCATTCTTGAAGGCGACCTCTTCCTGCGCGCTATCGAAGCACCTTCGGATACGGCCGGGGTACGGCTTTTTCGGCTGCCCGATCTCGCCGATCCAGCCCTGAAATTCATCCGAATCGAAATGGCCATAGCCGTTATAGGTAAGCGAAGCGAAAGTCCCATTTTCGAACATTATCAACGCGGCATAGGCGCCCTCGGTCGGGCGGGCTTTGTCCCATGAGCCTGTAACGGCGCGCACACTGGAGACCTGTCCGCCCCCGATCAGCCGGACGATATCAACCTGATGCGCAGCCTGGTTAAAGACCGCACCGCCGCCTTGCATAGTATCAAGTTCTTCCGGCCGACGCGGGCGATAGAGATAGTCCGTGTAATTGATCGCGTTGATCATGCGCACGCGGCCAAATTCGCCGCTCTCAACGAGAGCGCGCAAGCGCATGACAGGCGCATCGAAGGAATGACTGTGACCGACGACGACCTGCACGCCGGCACGGCCGGCCGCATCGATGATCTTGGCGCATTCGTCGAGCGTAAGCGCCATTGGCTTTTCGATCAGCAGATGTTTGCCGCTTTGCGCGGCCAGCATCGCTTGTTGCGCGTGATATTGATGTGGTGTCGCTATGTAGATCGCCTCGACGGTAGGATCGGCGCACAATTCCTCGATCGTTGCGTAGCTGTTGGCGGAGAAATCCCCGGCGAACCGTTGCCGCGCTTCAGGGCGTGGATCGGCAGCGGCAACCAGCCTGACACGGGTGTCTTCCATAAATGTCGGCAACATAACGCTAAATGCGCGGCCGAGCCCGGCAACGCCAAGACGGAGCTTACGTTCGCTTGCGCTCACCATCGACAATGTCCGCCACTTTCCGTATCTTATCTTAGATATCTAAGAAAGAACGCGCGACAGGAATCTGCGGAGATCGCGCGATCAAGGAAACGCCCCGATGATGACCGCCGAGGAAAACGATCTGTTGTGCCGCGTTGAAGGCGATGCGCCCATGGGCCAGATCATGCGCCGCCACTGGATTGCAGCCTGCCTCTCCGAGGAAGTCGGGGAGCCCGATGGGACGCCGATCAAGGTGCGCCTTCTTGGCGAGGATCTCGTCGTTTTCCGCGACAGCAAGGGCCGTGTAGGCGTCCTCGATGAGTATTGCTCGCATCGGCGCGCATCGCTTCTGTTCGCGCGCAACGAGGAGTGCGGCCTGCGTTGCCTGTATCACGGCTGGAAGTTCGACGTGGATGGAAATGTGGTCGAAATGGCCTCCGAGCCGGCCAACAGCCTCATTCCGGAGCGGGTCAAGCACAAGGCCTATCCGACGCGCGAGGCTGCCGGGTTCGTGTGGGCATACATGGGCCCGCTCGATGAAATGCGTGAATTCGAGACTCCGGCCTTTGCGCCCACGCCGGAGGCACGCGTCAGCGCGACCAAAGTGCGGGTCCGTTGCAATTGGGCACAGATCCTCGAGGGACAGATCGACTCGGCACATTCCTCGAGCTTGCACTCCTCCGACATGGTGCCGGCGCAAGTCGACAGTGCAAAAGCGACGGAAGCAAACTGGCTGCGCCCGTCGACCGACAAGGCGCCACGCTTCCAGATCGAGCGTACGAGTTACGGATTCCGCTACGCGGCGATCCGACGTCCCATCAAGGACGAAGCGACGCATGATTATATCCGTACGACCGTTTACATCGCGCCGTTCACCGCGTTGATCCCTCCCAACAACGTGCATAATGTCGCGACTTTGCTGACCCCTGAGGACGATCACAACACCATCTTCTATTTCATCGCCTGGAACGGTGCGGATAAGCCGGGCATCGACGCTGATGCCTGGCGCAAGTTCAATGTCCTGCAATGGGGCGTCGATGTTGACCATAATTTCAATGGCGTGCGCACGCGCAGCAATCTCTACCGTCAGGATCGCGCCGCGATGAGGCAGGGCAATTTCACGGGCATCGGCGGCATACCTAACCAGGACATCGCCATGTGGGAATCGATGGGCCCGATCAGCGATCGCTCTAGAGAGCGTGTCGGTGCAAGCGACGTCGCGGTCGTCGCGTTTCGACGGCTGATGGTGGAAGCGGCCCGCGCTATGCGTAACAAGGAGCCGGCAATCGGGACCACTGAGCCGCACATCGCGCACGCTAGCATCAGCTCGTATGAGGGCGTCGTTCCAAAAACAACGAACTGGCGAGCCCTCGGCGGCGGCAGCGAAGCGCCGCTCGAACGCATCGCCAGACAGCCACAAGCCGCCAAGTAAAATCGCAAGAAACTCAGGGAGGATTCAAGATGAGAAGAACAACGTTCGCAGCCGCGCTTGCCGCGCTGACATTGCTTGGCGTTTCCGCCGCTGCGGCGCAGGACAAGGTCAAGCTGGCAATCGGCCAGCGCGGCAATTGGGACACCTCGGTATCGGAAGTTGGCCAGCTCGCCGGCATCTTCAAGAAGCACGGGCTCGAACTTGAGATCGTTTACACCAATGGTGCGGGCGAAACACAGCAGGCGGTGATCTCCGGCAGCGTCGATATTGGCATTGCCGCCGGCGTTATGGGCGTGCTCAGCGCCTATTCAAAGGGCGCGCCCGTACGTGTGATCGGCGCGGAAACGACCGGTGCCAATGACCTTTATTGGTATGTAAAGACGGATTCGCCAATCAAATCGTTGAAGGATACCGAGGACAAGATCCTTGCATACTCCACCAATGGATCCTCGACGCATGGCATCGTAACGGCCTTCATGAAGCAATACCAGCTCAAGGCGAAGCCGACCGCGATGGGCGGCCCCGCTGCGAATCTTACAGCGGTTATGTCGGGACAAATCGACGTTGGCTGGGCGGCGCCACCGTTCGGGCTTGATCAGCTCGATGAAAAAAAGATCCGCATTATCGCCACCGGCAACGATGCCGATGCCTTCAAGGGCCAAACAGTGCGGCTCAATATCGTCAACGCCAACTATCTGCAGGCGCACAAGGACATCGTCGATCGCTACATGAAAGCCTATCGAGAAACCGTAAATTACATGTACAGCGATCCGGCTGCGCTAAAGATCTATGCCGATTGGCTCAAGATCAGCGAGGCCAAAGCCAAACGCACCCGTGATGATTTCTTTCCGCGTGCAGCTGTTGAGCCGGACAAGATCGTTGGCCTTGATACGATCGTGAAGGACGCGGTCGCTCTGAAGTTTACGCCGACGGAAATGACCCAGGCCCAGCTTGACGATCTGATCCAGATTCCGCCGCGGTAGGTATAACCGACAGCAAGAACTCAATGCCCCGTCGCCACAGTGGCGAGCGCAGCTACATCGTTCGGCAACCGATTTCCGCGCCATACGACATGCAGATCCGGCCGAACCAGCAGCAGATCGTAACCGTAGACATCGCGCGGCTGGTCCTCGCGGATATCGAGGACCGCAAACGGCGCGCCATAAGCCCGAAAGGCTCGCGCGAGCATCGCAGTGTCGGCTTGCGCACCGGCGAGACGCAAAAATGTATAGCCCTCGCCGAGGCAATCATGCAGCGCAGTACCGCCGGATAGCCAGACGTGCGGTAGTCGCGCGCCCGGCCAACTGGTCGGCTCGTATTTCATAAAATTGGGCGCGGGCCCGTCCCCCGCTTCCGGCCAAATGACCGGTGAGCTTTCGTAGCGATAGCCGAGCTCGGCCCCGATCATCTCGTTGCTTTTGCGTTGCTCAACGTCTGCGATGCGCGCGAGATTGGCCCGTGTCGCAGCGCCTTCCGGCGTCTTGTGGCGGATGTCCGGCTTGTACGCCGCGCGCCAGGCGCGTCGCCCATGCGACGCGTGACGCGAGGCTTCTACATTCCGAGCGCCGACCTGTCGGCGTTCGATTTCGTAGGACCGCAACAACGCGGGCCCGCCCCATCCCCGCAGTGTCGCCGCGAGCTTCCACGACAGATCGATGGCGTCCCCGACGCCGCTATTCATGCCAAGCCCGCCGGTCGGAATGACCAGATGAACCGCATCACCTGCGAGAAAAACACGATCCTGTCCGTAATTATCGGCCAGCAACAGATTCTGTCGCCACGGTGCGCAGGACAACATCTCATATTCCACGGGCATGGCGACAGTCTGCTCGAACATCGTCTTCATCTCGTCGTCGCTATCGACTACCGAATGCAATGTGAAATGACGGGTGGAGTCCTGCACGATCAGGAAGGTCGAATGCGCGTCGGCTACGTGATAGTGCCGCCCTTTGCCGATCGGGATTCGTTCGAACAGATCGTCGCAACGATAGAGAGCCTGCCGCAACTGCAGGAGATTGGCCTCCCCTTGCAGCTTGATGCCGAGTTGGTGGCGCACGTTGCTCGAGCCGCCATCGCAGCCGACGAGATATTGCGCCTCCAGTTCTGATGTTGTGCCGCTGCGTTTGACGCGAACGCGCACGCCACCGCTGTCTTGCGTGAAGGAAACGAATTCAAAACCGTAGCGCACGTCCACGCTGGGCAAAGTCTCCGCCACCGACTTAAGCAACGGCTCCAACGTGTATTGCGAGATGAGTTGGTAGGGTTCGAGCGGCATCGACCCGTCGGTGCAGGAAGCGATTTCGGCCTGCGCCTGCGCCACCGACGGGTAAGGAAGGTGGAGAAGTGGCGACTCGACCAGTGACGTGATGATGAACACATCCATGGGCACATCGCGCGGGAAGCCTGCATCTCGGATTTTCTGTGCAATCCCGAGCCGCCGATAAATTTCCATGGTGCGCGCGTTGCATCGCTCCATCTTGGGCAAAAATTGCGGGGCGTCCTTCTGCTCCAGAAGGATGCAGCGCACACCACGCCGACCAAGATCGACAGCGAGCGTGAGGCCTACGGGACCGGCGCCGACAATGATGACTTGCGTATCCAAACCACAATTCCAGACCGAGCATGAATTCGCGGCTGTCTAGCACACAGACGCCTGACGGGGCTGAGCCTTTTCAATCAATCCTTCCACCGGAAAATCGTCGTCCAGGCACTGTGAGGAAATAGCCGACTGCTTGGCCGCCGTCGGCGCCGACGACGCTGCCGGTTGTGTATCGCGATTCATCACTCGCGAGAAACACCGCCGGCCCCGCTATGTCTTCGCCCGAGCCAACGCGTCCCATGGGCACGCCCTTGCGCCGGCCCTCATAGATTTCCGGATCGGCGTACATCGCCTCGGTGCCGGGCGTGCGGATGTAGCCGGGCGTGATGGCATTGACGCGGATGCCGTAAGGCGCCCACTCCATCGCCTGCAATTTCGTCAGCATGAGCAGACCCGCCTTCACGATGCTGTAGGCGCCCGCCCAGTTGTAAGGGAAGAGACCAGCAATCGAAGCAATGTTGACGATAATCCCGGATTTCTGGGCGATCATGTGTCTGGCGGCGGCCTGGCTCACCAGAAACGCTCCTTTCAGCCCGATGTTCATCGTCGTATCCCACGACTCTTCCGGAAGCGCTTCGAGCTTTCCCGGGACGATCTTCATCGCGTTATTTACAACGATGTCGATGCGGCCATGCTCCTTGATGATTGTTTCGACCAGCCGATTGATGTCTGCGGACTTGGCAACGTCGGCGACGACAGGGAGGCTCTTGCTACCCAGGGCCGCGGCATCCTTCGCGGTGGCCTCAGCGGTTGCCGGATCGACATCATTGACGATCACGTGGGCGCCATCACACGCATAAGCCAAGACAATATCGCGGCCGATGCCGCGGCCGCCGCCGGTGACCAGCGCCACCTTGTCCTTCAGTCGCACGGGAGTTCCCCTTTGAGTTGCCATTTTCCTCGGAAAAACAACGCTAAGACTGTGACGCGACGCCGACAAGGGCGGACCTGGCCTCGAAAATGGCGCGTGCGAGTGCCATCTTTGCTATGAAACGAATCGTTCGGCGGCCTTTGGCCGCCCTTACCGGACAACATGGCCGAGCCAAAGCGTAACGACCCTGCTCCATTGAGCCCGCAACCCGTGGCGGGCGGTATCGCCGCGCGCGCGCTTGGGGCACGTACCGCGCCCTACCTCGCTGATCTCAATCCCGAGCAGCGCGAGGCGGTGGAAACGCTCGACGGTCCGGTGCTCGTGCTTGCCGGAGCCGGAACCGGAAAGACGCGTGTGCTCACCACGCGCATCGCGCACATTCTCAATCTTGGGCGCGCTCATCCGGGCCAGATTCTCGCCGTCACCTTCACCAACAAGGCGGCGCGTGAGATGAAGGAGCGCGTCGGCCAGATGGTCGGGCAGATCGTCGAGGGTATGCCATGGCTCGGCACCTTCCACTCGATCGGGGTGAAAATTCTGCGCCGCCACGCCGAACTGGTTGGCCTGAAGAACAACTTCACGATTCTCGACGTCGACGATCAGATCCGCCTGATCAAGATGATCCTTGAAGCCGAGAAGCTCGACGAAAAGCGCTGGCCGGCACGCGTGCTCGCGATGCTCATCGACGGCTGGAAAAACCGCGGGCTCACTCCCGAGCAGGTTCCGTCCGGAGAGGCCGCGAGCTTCGCCAATGGCAAGGGCAAGAAGCTTTACATTGCCTACCAGGAGCGGCTGAAGACGCTCAACGCCGCCGACTTCGGCGATCTTCTGCTGGAGAACATCCGGCTGTTCCGCCAGAACACCGACGTGCTGCGAAATTTCCAAGGGCGTTTCAAATTCATATTGGTGGACGAGTATCAGGACACGAACGTCGCTCAGTATCTATGGCTGAAGTTGCTGGCGCAGACGAGTGGACCTAACACTGCCATCACCCCGTCGTCACCGGGCCCTGCCGAAAGTGCCAACGCCGGTGATCCACGGCTTGCTGACCTGCAAGAAGACGTGGGAACGGCTATACCTAGCCATGACGACTCCGAGAGTCCTGCGCGTCCTGTGGTCCGCGCCCCGAAAAACATCTGCTGCGTCGGCGATGACGATCAGTCGATCTATGGTTGGCGTGGAGCGGAGGTCGACAACATCCTGCGCTTCGAGCACGACTTTCCCGGGGCGAAGGTTATCCGCCTAGAGCGAAACTATCGCAGCACGGGCCACATTCTCGCAGCGGCCAGCCACCTCATCGCCCACAACGAAGGCCGCCTCGGCAAGACACTCCGCACCGAGGACGAGCTGGGTGAGAAGGTCCAGGTCACTGGCGCCTGGGATTCGGAAGAGGAAGCTCGCGCGATCGGCGAAGAAATCGAGCAACTCCAGCGCGCGGCACGCGAGCGCGGTGAGGACCACCCACTCGATGAAATAGCTATCCTTGTGCGCGCATCGTTCCAGATGCGCGAATTCGAAGACCGCTTCATCCAACTCGGCCTGCCCTATCGCGTCATCGGCGGACCTCGTTTTTATGAGCGGGCCGAAATCCGCGATGCGCTCGCCTATTTGAGGGTGATCGCGCAACCGGCCGACGATCTCGCTTTCGAGCGCATCGTCAACGTGCCTAAGCGCGGGTTGGGTGATGCTACACTCCAGATGCTGCACGACTATGCACGCAAGAAACGTATTCCGCTGACCGAAGCCGCCAGTCAGCTCTCCGCCACGGACGAGATGAAGCCGAAGCCGCGTCAGGCGCTGCGCGATCTGATGGTGGCGTTCGACGGCTGGCGCCTACGTAAAGATTCAATGCCGCACACCGAGCTGGCCGAAATCGTCCTCGATGAATCCGGCTACACCGACATGTGGCAAAAGGATCGTTCCGCCGACGCCGCGGGCCGCTTGGAAAACCTCAAGGAACTGGTGCGCTCGATGGAGGAGTTCGAGAACCTGCAGGGTTTTCTCGAACATATTTCGCTGGTGATGGACCGCGAAGGCGCGGAGGCCGAGCAGGCCGTTAACATTATGACGTTGCATTCGGCAAAGGGTCTCGAATTTGATTGCGTATTCCTACCGGGCTGGGAAGAAGGCCTGTTTCCGCATCAACGCTCTTTGGACGAGAGCGGCCGCGCCGGCCTGGAAGAAGAGCGGCGCCTCGCCCATGTCGGCCTCACGCGGGCACGAAAGCTTGCCAAAATTTATTTTGCCACCAACAGGCGCATCCACGGCATGTGGACCTCGACTGTGCCGTCCCGCTTTCTCGACGAACTGCCGGAGGCGCATGTTGAGGTGAAAGAGGCCGCGGGCGGCTTCGGCATGTCGGGTTACGGTGCTTCGCGCTTCGACGAGATGAATGCTTTCGGCTCAAGCTACACTACGCCCGGCTGGCAGCGCGCTCAGGCGCGCAAAGGCCGCGGCGGCTTCTATGACAATGGCCAGCCGCGCTACGTGCCGGACGGTGTCTTTGATGGTGCTGATGAAACCGGGGGCGATGATTCAAGCACTGATCTCCCCTCACAGCGCACGGGGAGAGGTCGACCGGGTTCGGCCCGTTCGGCCGAGGGGACCCGCCGAAATAAACCACCGATCATCGAAGGCGAACTCATAGCAAAATCCACCGGCACGACGTCATCATTCACTGTCGGTGAACGCGTATTTCACCAGAAATTCGGCAATGGCAATGTCGTGGCCGTCGACGGCAACAAGCTTACCATCGCCTTCGACAGGGCGGGTGAAAAACGGGTCGTGGATAGTTTTGTGGAGAGGGTGTGAGGCCCGCCTGGAACCCGCCCCAATTGATTGCTTGTCCCCCCACAACTGACCCTTTATGAAGCGGGACGAAGACGTCCATGCACTCGCCCGCGAAACCGCCCGCTCCCGTCGAAATGCCGCCGCGATTTCGCTCAGGGAGCGTGACCGGGCCGCAGGTCCTCGTGCTTTTTGCCGCGTTTACCCTGCTCATCTCGATCCCGATCTGGACGCACCAACTGCCGCCCCTGTCGGATTACGTCAATCACCTCGCCCGCATGCAGGTGATCGCGACCTTGCCGAAGAATGCGCAGCTTGCGCGATTCTACGAAATCAACTGGCAGGTCATTCCAAATCTGACGATGGACTTCATCGTGCCGCCGCTCGCGCGAGTGATGAATATCTATCTTGCTGGCCAGGCTTACATCGTTGCGATGTTTGCGCTCATCATTTCCGGAGTGCTGGTCCTCAACCGCGCGCTCATCGGCCGTTGGTCGGTGCTCCCGCTCTTCGCAATCCCCCTGCTCTACAACTATGTCTTCCTCGTCGGATTGATGAACTACATCTTCGGGATCGGCGTAGCCTTGTGGGCATTGGCCAGCTGGGTTGCGACGCGCGACCGGTCTTGGCCCCTGCGTTTTCTGCTGTCGACTTTTTCCGTTGTCGTCCTCTTCTTCTGCCATCTCTCGGCGCTGGGTATTTACGCGATCGGCATATTGTCGTTCGAAATCTTCCGGTTATGGACGCAGCGGGCGGAGGCATGGCCGCGGCGAATTGCAGAGTTCGTCGCCGGCGGGCTGCCATTCCTCGCCGTCGCGCCCCTCCTCTACGCCAGCCCCACCATGCAACTGGTGAATGATGTTTCGTGGGAGCAGCGCGGCAAGCTCGACGGCTTGATGTATGTTTTCAGCAATTACACCGACATCGCCGCTTTTGCGCTGATTGCAATCCTGGTCGCAAGCGCCATCTGGGCAGTTCGGCACCGCGTACTGCAGTTTCACCCATGGGCCATTGCGCTGCTTATCGTGGGAGGCACGGTCTATTTCGCATTGCCGCGGGTGATGTTCGACACCTACATGGCCGATCAGCGGGTGCCGATCGGCATTGCATTCATGCTTTTTGCGTGCGGTGAGCTGGATGTGCATCACCGCCTGGTATGGCGTGGGTTCCTCACTGTTCTCATTGTGCTGATCGGCGGCCGCGTTCTTGAAGTCGACTACAACTGGTCGCAATTGTCGGATTCGACAAGCGAGTTTCGCTCCTCGGTGCGCCGTATCGCGCCCGGCTCGAAGGTATTTGTCGCATACGCCAATGCGTCATCCGGTGAAGACGTCAGCGATCTTGGGCTCGTGCACGCCGCCTGTATCGCCACCATCGAGCGATCGTCTCTGGTAACGACTCTGTTCACTGTACAGGGCAAACAGGTCGTGCACGTTCGTCCAGATTTTCGCGATTTTGCCGATCTCCGCGACGGCACGCCGCCATCGACCGCGCAGCTTCTTCTCGCCGCCGAAAATCCACAGCCCAACACACCGGCTTTCTGGCTGAATTGGACGAAGTTCGACTATATCTACATCCTCTTTACGGAAGACGACGCCCCCAATCCGGATCCTTCGCGATTGCGTCTTGTTGCCGACGGAGACCGGTTTCAGCTGTACCGCATCAACAAGCCGCAGCAGGCGCCGCCGGGTGACGACGAGGCGAAGAAATAGCGCCCTCGTCTATGGCGTCTTCGCCCGATCGGCCGGCAGACGTATGGGCCGCTGTTGCAAGCCAGACCCGCCTTTTCAGGTCCAAATACGCTACTCTGCCCGCCAATGTCGCAGTCCCACAAACAGTTCCAAGCTCTTGATTTCTGGCTGGCGCGCGGCGCCGTCCTCGCTATCGTCATATTGCAAGTCGCCATCGTGAACGACCTCACGGTTGGGCCGCGCTGGCTCGCGCCCGCCATCGAGCTCGCACTTCTCATCCCGTTATCGATCGCAACTGCTTGGACGCAGCAACGTGCGCGCAAGGCATCGACGGATGAACAATGGAATTTTGTTGGCCGCCAGAGATTGTTCATGCGCCGTCTGGCGCTCTCACTCACGGCCGTCGTGACCCTGATGAACTTCGGCGCCCTGGCGCGACTGGTCGAAGCGATCCTCGCCGGTCATGCCGGCAGCGGCCGGACGCTACTTCTGGATGCGCTCAATATATGGGTGACCAACGTCATCATCTTTGCGCTGTGGTACTGGGCGTTGGACCGCGGCAGCCCTGCTTCGAAGGGATCCCGGCCGGATTTACGCAACGATTTTCTGTTCACGCAGCAGCAGCCGGCCGGCGAGTCGTGTCTTCATCCCGGCTGGTCGCCCGGCTTCATCGACTACCTGTTTCTGTCGTTTACAAACTCAACGGCATTCTCGCCCGCGGACACTTTTCCGCTGACCGTCAGGGCCAAGCTTCTCATGATGGCCGAGTCGGCGATATCGTTTGCGACCATCGCACTGGTGGCATCGCGCGCGGTCGGCATCCTGAACTGAGCGTTGAAGGTTGTGGAGCGGACTGCTTGGCCGCCGCTTCTTATTCGAGACCCATGTAATGCAGCCATTCGCTGCCCATGTTGTCGTCGGTGACAGACCGTTGGCCCGCCGTTCGCGCAAGGATTTCGGGACATGGCTCAATGGGTCGTCTGTCGGCATGGGCGCCAGGCGCAAGGCTTGTCTGCCAGGCCGCAAGTTCGTCGAGCTTGGCGCGATCCTCTCTGCGGGACTTGTCGAAAACCGGCTGCCCGTCGATGCGATAAGCTTCGAGCGTACGCCGCCAGCGCCGGAAGTCCCAGGCGATCGGCGCATCCGAAACGACCATGTGATTGGTCACGCGCGCGCCATGTGCGAAGGCGAGGCACGCCGTGCGCTGCACACGCTCTGAATCAGTCGTGTTGTAGAAGAAAACTCCGCCGGACTTGAGATGGTGACGGATCAGATCGAGAAACTCGACAGACAACAGATTGGTCACGCTCGCCCGGAAGTGCCAGGTTGTATTCGAGACGATGGCATCGAAATGCCTTGCCGGATTGGCTCGCAACCACCGGCGACCGTCATCCGTGAT
>Ga0126371_10001570_pt1 | contig 19400 bp, 15 predicted proteins | sample PanSoiMetaPlot_4_FD_110145 | JGI IMG/M metagenome (GOLD analysis project Ga0126371, IMG submission 110145) | Tropical forest soil microbial communities from Panama - MetaG Plot_4 | ecosystem: Environmental > Terrestrial > Soil > Tropical forest > Bulk soil | place: Panama | collected 2016-02-17 | reverse complement strand
TCGCGGTATCGACACTCGCGCGTCGGAGAGGCTGTCGTGAAACGGCAGGTCCACAAGCTCGGCGGCCGTGCGCACCACGCTGCCAGGGGAGATCACCAGAGCTACGGGAGCCTGGCCGAGCAGACGGTCGATCATCGCGAACCCGGCACTGTCGAAGTAGTCGACGGGGCTGAGGTCAACGATCAGTGCCGGGGAGGCCAGCTCGCGGAGAGCGTCGCTGAGGTCGGCCGAGTTGGTCGCGTCGACTTCGCCGTAAATCGCGACGGCCACGGTGCCGCCAGAGTCTGCGGGCGGGCCGACTGGCCGTAGCTGGAAGCTCATGTTGCGTGCGGCCTCCTCCTCATCAGGTGATGCGGACATGGCGGTAGGTCATGGTTACCTGGGTGCCGAGGATCGTGCGGGCCGTCTGGGCATCCTCCGTGAGGCCGTAAATCAGCTTGAGGCCGCGTCCGCGCTGATGGGCGCGGCTAGCCGCAGAGTCTTTCAGCCAGCGGCCCGAGTCTGTGACAGTCACCGAGATTTCGTCTCCAGTCGCGAAGGCTTCGACGCTGACGGTGCGGCGGGGATCTAGATCGCTTCCGTGCTCAATGGCGTTGCATAGCGCCTCGCCGGTGCCGAGCAGCACATCGTGGGTGGTGGCGCGGCTGGTGCCGAGATGTGCGAGCCAGTCCCGCATCCTGTCCCGCGCCGGCTGCAGCTCGCCGAAGCTGGCTGGCATCGCGTCGACGTGGCTGGTTGCCGTGGTCCCAGCTGGGCGCACCGCGATCATGGCGACGTCATCGGCGTAGCCATCCGCGGGTGTCATCTGGCTGATCAGGGTCTTGCACGCCTGGCCGGCTGGCATGGTCGCGCAGCCCTCGGCCGCTGCTCCTAGGCGAGTGAAGCCGTCGTCCAGCGGCTCTGACCGGCGCTCGATGAGGCCGTCGGTGTAGAGCAGCAGAAGCGAGCCCGGCGGCAGGGCCGCGGTGCCGGTGTTCGCCCCCAGACGGGATGCGAAGGATCTGACCGCCAGCGGCGGCCGCCTCCCGTCTCGCAGCCAGGTCACCGTTCCCTCCGAGCCGACGACGAGCGGGTAGGGATGCCCGGCGCATGCATAGCTGACGGTGCTGGTCGTGGTGTCGATGATCGCGTAGGCGACCGTTGCGAACGCGGCGCCGTCCAGTGTTCTGGCGTAACGGTCGAGCAGGTCGATCACAGCGGCTGGATCGTCTGTTGCCAGGGCGGCGGCTCCGAGCGCGCTGCGCAGCTGGCTCATGACTGTCGCGGCATGCAGGCCATGGCCCACGACGTCTCCGGCCGAGATGCCGATGCGCGCCGGGCCCAGCGGGGTCGCCGTGTACCAGTCGCCACCCACGCGCATGACCTCCCCGGCCGGCTGATAGGCGGCCGACACCGCGGCAGCGGCGGAGATCACCCCGAGGCCTAGCAGGCGCTCCTGCAGCGACAGCGCGATCTGATGCTCTCGCTCGGCCACCGAAATGCGCGTTACGGCCCGGGCCAGGATCGCGGCGACCCGCCTGGTCAGGTCGGTGTCGGCGGGGGTTATCTCGCGCGGACTCGGCCAGCCTAGGCCCAGGGCGCCGAGCACGCCGCCATCGTCGGTATGCAGTGGCTCCATGATCGTGGCGCGAACGGCCGGCGCCAGGTCAGCGGCTGATGCGCGGAACCGCGGATCAAGCGCGGCGGTGTCGGGAGTCACTATGCGCTGGTCTGTGCGGGCAGTCTCCGCCAGCAGAACGGGTGAGCGCAGGCTCACCAGGTGGTAGCGATCGGTGACCTCGCCAGGAATATCTCCGCCGACCGTGATGCGGAGCTTGGTACCCGTCTCGTCCAGTAGCCCGACAGCCGCCGCCGTAGCTCGCAGTGAGCAGACCGGTGACCTCAGCAGCACGTCAAGCGCCTGGCTCAGGGATTTGGCCGCTGCAATATCCGCACTCAGGCCGACGAGAGCGCGGTCGCGCCGCGAGGTCACCTCCTCGGGCGAAAGGGAACGGTCCCGCTCCGCCGCCTCGAGCCGTGCCGCGACGTGGCTGATCAGGTCCGCTGAGGTGAACGGCTTCACGAGGTAGTTGTCAGCCCCGGCGGCCAGCCCGCCGCCGACAGCCTCCTGCCCCGCGCGGGCCGACAACATAATCACTGGCATGGAGGCAAGGCCGGTGTCGGCGCGGATTGCGCTGATCAGCTCGAAACCGTCCATCTGCGGCATCATCACATCGGTGATGAGCAGATCGGGCCGATGGCGCCGCGCCAGTTCCAGCGCCTGCCGGCCGTCGCCAGCGACGACCACGTCCCACCGGCTGCCGAGCACCGCCGCCAGATGACGGCGCATGTCCGCGTTGTCGTCAGCGACCAGCACGAGCTTTCGCGAGGAGTATTGCCGCTCAACATCGGCTCCGGCGCCGGCACCGAGCCAGCTCATGGCTTCGTCGGCGTAGTCCTTTCCTCTGGTCGGCCGCGCGATGGTACAAGCCGCGCTCGGGGGAGGCCCGGCACGCGCGGCTGGCAGCCGTACCCGCACGGTGGTCCCCTGGCCGGGAGTGCTATCTACCTCGATGGTCCCGTGGTGCATCTCCACCAGGCTGCGCACTAGCGCCAGCCCGATCCCGCTACCCTCAGCTGTGCGGCCGCCGGCCTCGGCCGGGCGGTAGAACCGCTCGAACAGCCGCGGCAGATGCTCGGCGGCGATGCCCGTGCCGGTATCTGACACCGTCATCGACATCCCGTCGTCGGGGCACGTGCCGACCGCCACGGTGATTGACCCGGTCAGGGTGTACTTGAACGCGTTGGAGACGAGGTTCAGCACGATCGTCTCCCACATCGCCGCGTCCGCCTCTGCCCAGGCGGTCTGGCAATCAAGCACCAGCTCGATGCCGGCGATCTTGCACACATCGGCGAACGACGATGCGATCCCGGCCGTCAGCGCGCCGAGGTCCACATCGGCCAGCTGCGGCTGGCTCTGGCCCGCTTCGATGCGCGAGAAGTCCAGCAGCGCGTTGACCAGCCGCAGCAGACGCCGGCCATTGCGCTGCACGATCCCCAGCCGGTCCGCCAGCGCGTCGTCGCCGCTCATCGACGCGATGGCATCATCAAGGGGCCCGAGCATCAGCGTCAGCGGCGTGCGGAACTCATGGCTGACGTTGGCGAGGAAGGTCGTCTTGGCCTGGTCAAGCTGCGCCAGCGACTCTGCCCGGCGTCGTTCGCCTTGGTACGCCATGGCATTAGCCATGGTGGCCGACACCTGGTCAGCGAGCAGGTGGCAGAAGCCGCGGTACTGGTCATCGAGGGGCGTGTAGCGGCTCAAGCCAAGCACCAGCGCAGCGGGCGCTGACGAACCATGCGGCATGGCATCAGCCGGACCGCCGAGCGTGATCACCAGGCCCTGCTCTGGGCTGTCCGAGCCTAGGCGGGTGGCGAGGGAGGGGAGGAGGGCAGGAAGCTCTGGCACGAGCCGCAGACCATCCGCATCGACGGAGCCGCGATCAGTGAAAGGCGCGAGCAGGTGGGGCATGAGTCCAGCCGCGCCCGGTGTGGCACCGCGCAGGCGCACGCGGCTGTCCGCCTCGTCGCTGGCGTACACCGCCGCGAACGGGAGATCGGCGGGATGGTGCGCGCACACGTCGATGGTGATGTCCAGCGCCGCCTCCAGCGACTGCGCGTCCATCAGCGCGGCTGCCAACGTGCTCAGCATCCGGAGCCGCCGCTCGCTGAGCACCCGCTCGGTCGTCTCGGCGACGGCGCAGAACAGACCTTCTATCGCGCCGCCTGCCCCGACGATCGGGCTGTAGCTGAACGTGAAGTAGCGCTCCCGGCGGCGGCCATCATTCACCAGCATCAGCTTCAGGTCATCGAACCATGTGGCCTTGCCCGTGGTCACGACCCCGTCAAGAAGCGGCTCGATGACGTCCCAGATATCCCACCACACGTCGGCGACCGCGGAGCCCAAGGCCGCGGGGTGCTTATCACCGAGCATCGGGATATAGGCGTCGTTGTAGATCAGCCTCATCTGATCGCCCAGGAACAGGACGGTCGGGAACCGGCACGCCAGCGCGGTGGCGACCGTCGTCCGCGAGGCAGCTGGCCACTCTGCCGGAACGCCTAGCGGGTGGGCCGGCCACTCGTAGGACAAGATCCGGCTGCCCATCTCGCCACCGAGCGAGGCCGCCATCCGCAAGTCAGCCGGAAAGCTGCCCATTTCACGAGAGTAGTCCGGGCCGTGTTCCCTCCGGCCGGCCACCCGCTGCTCAGTTCGTCGGAAGCGGCCCGGTTAGGCTACTAGAGGCTAAGCAAATCTGGCTGTATCGGGATGGTCAGCTGAAGGGGCCCAGCTGTGTCCGATGATCTTGATGTGCAGCGGCCGGTGATCGTGACGATGCCCGAGGGAATCGACGCCGGGAACGCAAGTGCCGTCGGTGGCACGTTGGACGCCGCCTTCGCCCGGGGCGCCTCGGTAGTAGTCGCGGACTGCACGGCTACGACATTCTGCGACTCGATCGGCTTCAACACCTTGCTGATGACAAATGAGAAAGCTCGCGAGGCGAAGGCTGAACTGCTATTCGTGATCACTCCCCACGGTCAGCTGCGCAGGGTGCTGGAACTCTTGGAGATGCAGGACGCGCTCGCGGTGTACCCGACCGTCGATGCGGCCGTCGCCGCAGGCCGGTCGTTACCGCTGACCCGCTGAGCGCCCGCCTCAGCTCATTCGTGCGGGTGGGTCCATTGCGCGCCGGTCTGGGCTCGGAAGGCGGCGATGGCGGCTTCGAGTGTCGGATAGAAGTGCTGCGGGTTGATCGTGCGGGTGAGGCCGTAGCGTTCGATCTTGGCCCTGACTGGGTCCTTGAGCTCGGCGAACACGAGGTTGATGCCGCGGCCATTGAGGTCTTCGTCTAGTTCGGTGAGCATGTCGGATGCGGTGGTGTCGACGTCGGTGATGGGTTCGGCGGCGATGAGGATCCACGTCGCCGGCCGGTCGCCGCCCGCCAGCTTCTTGACCTCGTCGCGGAATGTCTTGGCGTTGGCGAAGAACAACGGACCGTCGAATCGGTAGATCACCAATCCGGCCAGCAGGCTGGCGTGCGGGTAGGACCGCGTGTCGTGGTAGCCCTCGAGTCCGTCTACCCGGCCAAGCACGGTGTCGTAAGGTCGCCAGGCGCGCCGGAACACGTTGAGGATAGACAGGGCGACGGCGACAGCGATTCCTGGCAGGACGCCGAGCAGCGCCACACCGAGGAAGGCCGCGATCGACAGGCTGAACTCGGTCTTGCGCTGCCGCCACAGCCGCGTTGTTCCCTGGACGTCGGCCAGCGATAGCGCCGCGGTGATCACCACGGCGGCAAGGGCGGGGGTCGGCAGGTTGCGGAACAGGCCAGGGATCAGGACGATCATCAGGATGATCAGGCCCGCCCCGGTGATCCCGGTGAGCTGAGTTTTCGAGCCGGCCCGCTCCGCGACCGCGGTCCGGGATCCGCTGGTGCTGACCGGGAAACCCTGGAAGAAGCCGGCCGCCAGGTTGGCCGCTCCGATACCAATCAGTTCGGCGTTGCCGCTGACCTCCTGCCCGGTGCGGGCTGCGAATGCCGAGGCGGTGGAGATGGTGTCGGTGAGGGAGACCAGGACAATTCCGAGCGCCCCGGCGAAAAGCGGCCCGAGGTCGGCGACGGAGACATGCGGGAATGTCGGCGGCGGGAATCCCTTGGGGAGAACGCCGACGAGGCTGACGCCGTGATCGGCCAAGCTGAACACGCTGGTGGCAGCGATCGCGAGCACGACCATGACGAGCACCGCCGGCACCTTAGGCAGCCAGCGCTGCAAGGCCAGGATCACCGCGATCCCGGCTACCCCCACCGCGGCCGCCGCCGGGACGGCCAGCCCGCTGGCCAGACCGCGGACGAACCCGGTGAACTCGCCGATGAGGCCGCTGGCCTCGACCTTGAAGCCGAGTAGCTTCGGCAGCTGGCCGACCAGGATCGTCAGCGCGAGCCCGTTCAGGTATCCGATCATCGTCGGCTTGGAGATGAGGCTGGCGACGAAGCCGAGTTTCGCGACCGCGGCCAAGATCATGATCAGCGCGACCATGATGGCCAGCGCGGACGCGAGGCCGATGGCCTGCGCTGGGTGACCGGCGGAGGACAGCAGCGGCAGGATCGTGGCGGCGATCATCGGCCCGAGCGAGGAATCCGGGCCTAGCACCAGGAGGCGAGACGGGCCGAAGATCGCGTAGCCGAGCAGACACATGATCGTGGTGTACAGGCCGGTGATCGGCGGCAGGCCAGCGAGCTCGGCGTAGGCCATTCCCTGGGGGACCAGCAACGTGGTGAGCACGACTCCCGCGACGATATCGCTGGCCAGCCACGAGCGGCGGTACGAGGTGAGCTGGCGCAGGCCTGGCAGCCACTGCAGCGCCGATGTCACGGTCAGGGCGCCCCCGGCAGGGCCGGCTCCCGCTCCTGCGCGGCCAGCCTTCCGTCTTGGCGCCCCCGATCCTGGCGCCGCAACTGCACGATCTTGTCGATGCCGACAGCGGTCGGCATGATGAGCGACAGGCCGAGGACGACGAGCCACTGCCCGCCGGTGAGGGATGTGGTGTCGAGCAGTCGCTGGAGCATGTGCAGCTCGACGGCCGCCCAGGTCAGGACCCAGCCGAGGATGATCCATCCCAGGTAGGGGAAAACCGGCCGGGACCAGGCTGGTTCGCGCTCGCGCCGCATGACCAGGCCGAGGTTTACGGCGCTGAGCGAGACGATCGCGAAGGCCATGGTCATGTTGACCGAGCCGTGCGTCGTGGAGGGCGGGCCGGGCCCGAACGCGAGCACGCACAGCGCGGAGGCGGCGACCAGGAGGCCGCTGATGAACCAGCGGATGACCTGGGCGGCGTTGACGATCCTGGCGGCAGGGTCGCGCGGCGGCCGCCGCATCACCCCTGGGTCGGGGACGTCGACGATGAGGCCGATCACCACGGTGATGACGATGAAGAACTTGCAGAACAGCAGCTGCAGCGGGAACAGCGCTACACCTGAATTGATGTCCAGGATGGTGGCGTAGACCATTAGCTGGAGCACCGACGACAAGACGGTCAGCTGCAGCCTGACGTAGGTAGAGATCCGCCGGTAGATGTCGCGGCCCAGGTCCACGGCGCTCACCAGCGTCGCGAAGTTGTCGTCGGTCAGCACGATCTTGGCTGCCTGCTTGGACACCTCCGACCCGCTGCCCATCGCGACGCCCACGTCGGCCTGCTTGAGCGCGGCGGCGTCGTTGACGGCGTCGCCGGTCATCGCGACCACCTGCCCGGATTCCTGCATGAGCCGGACCAGGCGCAGCTTGTCCTGCGGCGCGACCCGGCCGAACACATGCAGCGCGCCGAGCCGGCTTTCCAGCTCAGCGTCGGGCAGGTGCTCCAGTTCGCTGCCGTTGATTACGCCTGGCGCCAGCCCGAGGTCGTCGGCGATCGCGCGGGCGGTGACCGTGTGGTCGCCGGTGATCATGCGAACGTCGATGCCGGCGTCCAGCGCGGTGCCCACGGCCTGCTTGGCCTCCGGCCGCAGCGGGTCCATGATCCCGATGAGGGCGACCAGGGTCAGGTCGGTGACCGATGACATCGGGTCAGCCAGCGCCGCGGTCATGTCGGCGTCGTCCAGGTCGCGGGCGGCGAACGCCAGGACCCGCAGGCCTCGCCGCGACAGCTCGCGATTGGCACCGATGACCTGCTCGCGCACCGTCTCGACCGGAACCTGGTCGCCGTGCCACAGGGCCTGCGAACACCGGCCGATGACGACATCGGGCGCCCCCTTGACGGTGGCGAAATGCGGCTGCCGCAAGATGCCGCCGGCCATCCACTCCGGACGGTCATGGAACGTGGCCATGAACTTGTACTCGGAGTCGAACGGCACCTCGGCCCGGCGGCGCAGCTGCTGTCTGGTCCGCGCGGCGTCGATCCCCATCTTCGCGGCCAGCACCACGAATGCCGCCTCGGTCGGGTCGCCGATCACCGACTCGTCGTCGCCGACGGTAGCGTCGGTGCACAGCACCAGACCCAGCGCTAGCCGGCGGAAGTCGGGCGGCGCGCCGCCGGCCGCGCCGAGGATCGCGCCCTCCTTCCTGTAGCCAGGACCCTCGATGGTGAACCAGTCGCCTCCGGCCAGCATCGTGGTCGCGGTCATAGCGTTCATCGTCAGCGTGCCGGTTTTGTCGGTGTTGATCGCGGTGGTCCCGCCAAGGGTCTCGACATCGCTGAGCGACTTGACCACGGCCCTCGAGTCGGCCAGCCGCCGCGCCCCCGAAGACAGCATGGTCTGCACGAACGTCGGCAGGCCTTCCGGGATCGAGGCGATCGCCGTCGCGATGCACAGCAGCAGCAACGTCGCGAGTTGCTGGCCGCGGACGATGCCGACGATGGCCATGACGACCACCGCGAGCCACGCGATCGTGCCGAACACCTTGGTCAGGCCATCAAGCTCGCGCTGCAGCGGGGAGCGCGGTCGTTTCGTCGCGGTCACCATGTCCGCGATCTGGCCCATCTGAGTTTCCTGGCCGGTGGCAGTGACCAGGAAGGTTGCAGCGCCGCGGGTGACCTGCGTGTTCTGGAACAGCAGGTTCGTGCGGTCGCCGAGCGGCACGTCGGCGGCCGGCAGCACGCCCCGGTCCTTGGCCACCGGCGTGCTCTCCCCGGTGAGCGCGGCCTCCTGTACCTCAAGCGACGAAGAGGCGAAGATCCGCCCGTCAGCCGGCACGACGTCGCCGGCCTCCAGCAGCCCCACGTCGCCAGGCACCACGTCGGTCGCCTGAATCTCGGCGACCTCGCCGTCGCGCCGGACGCGCACCTGGGGCACCTGCAACTGGGAGAGCGCCTCCACGCTCGCGCGGGCCTTCAGCTCCTGGTTGGAGCCCATGACAACGTTGAAGCTCACCAGCGCCAGTACCACGATGCCGGTCGCCACCTGACCGATGGCCAAGCTGGCCCCGCAGACGATCAGCAGCATGACGTTCATCGGATTGGCCAGCTGTCCCCGCGCGACAGCCCAGCGGCTGGGCGCCGGATCCGATGGCAGCTGGTTATGCCCATGCTCGGCCAGTCGGCGGCCCGCATCGTCGGCGTCAAGGCCCCGATCCGGGTCGACGCCTACCCGCCCCGCCGCTGCCTCAGCTGACAGTGCATGCCACGCGGTCGTCTCAGGCGGATGCCCGGTCGTGGTCATCTAGCTCAGCTCCCCCCGCAGCCCAAGCCGGACATGCCTCATCCTGCCCGCGCGGCGGGGAACAACTCAGGATGTGCGGCCAGGTGGGTGAGGAAAGGGCGGGCGGGATACCCATGACCTGTGAGACTGAATCCGATTCCGTGCGCGTGCTCGATGAGGGCGACGCGGTCGAGCTGCTGGTCTATCTGGTGACCGCCGCTCGTACCCAGCTGGACGAGGCGGCTGAGTACGCGCCGATGCGCCTGCTTACCGCGGCGGGTCGGCTAGCCGAGATGGCCGAGCCAAACGCCAGTGCCAGCCTGCGGCCCCTCTTGCGCGATATACGGCAGGGATTCTCGGAGACAGCGGTCCCGGCTGGCGACCCAGCGAGATATGTTGAGCGACTCGACGCCCTGTGCAGGGCCGTGGCCGAATGTCTGGTGCGCTCGCTGGACCTGGACCGGTCGCCGTGAACGACACTGTGCTCGACGCGATCCGCGCCCGACGCGTCGTGCGGGCCATGACCGACGTGCCTGTCGAGCGCGATCAGATCCGAACCGTACTCGACAGCGCTCGCTACGCTCCTCATGCCGGGAACCGGAGACTTCACCGATATGTCGTCGTCACCCGGGCTTCGCTCCTGCGCGCGGTGAGGATGGTCTCACCTGGGATGCTTCAGCGCCCGATGGCCGCGATTGTCGTCTGCGTCGACTGGGCTAAGGTGCACAGCTACGGCTTCCCGCCGGCCAGCCCAGGGCCCTACATCGACGTGGGCGCCGCGGCGGCGACCATGCTGCTCGCGGCGCACAGCATCGGGCTAGGGGCCGGGCCGGTCACCTCGTTCAGCCGCACGGCCCTCGCCACGGTACTCAACCTGCCCGCCGGGATGCGCCCGGAGCTGATCATCTGTCTCGGCCACGCGGCAACCGAGCAGCCACCCGCCATGCGACGCCAGGGCGCGCCTCGATGGGACGACCTCATCCAGTGGGAGCGTGGCAAAGTGGAGGGGTGACTGGGCAGCGGACCACGTGCTGCGTGGTGGGCGGCGGGCCGGCCGGGATGGTCCTTGGGCTTCTGCTAGCCCGGTCGGGTGTGGACGTCGTGGTCTTGGAGAAGCACGGGGACTTTCTGCGTGACTTCCGTGGTGACACCGTGCATCCCAGCACGCTCTCGCTCCTGGATGAGCTTGGGCTTGGCGCCCGGTTCGCTGCGTTGCCCCAGCGGAGGGTCAGCACTATCCAGCTGCCGGCCGGGCCCGGTGGCCCGCTGATCACCGTGGGCGACCTGAGCGTGCTGCGACCGCCGCACAATTACGTCGCCATGGTTCCGCAGTGGGATCTGCTCGACTTGCTCGCGGACGAGGCGCAGCGGGAGCCGACGTTCAGCCTGCGAATGAATACCGAGGCGGTCGGGTTCCTTGAGGAACACGGCCGGGTGACCGGGGTGCGTTACCGTACCGCCGACGGCACGGCCGGCCAGGTGCGGGCCACTCTCACCGTGGCCTGCGACGGCCGAGGCTCGCTGGCCCGGGCGCTGCCGGAGTTGCGGCTCCGGCGCTTCGCGTGCCCGATGGATGCGTGGTGGTTCCGGCTGCCCCGGCGCGAGGACGACCCGCAGGGCCTGGTGGGGACTGCGGGAGACCGGCTCATCACGGTCATGATCGACCGTGGTAGTTACTGGCAGTGTGCCGTGCTCATCCCCAAGGGAACGGACGCCCAGCGCCGCGCCGCTGGCCTTGAGCGCTTCATGGCTGAGTTCGCCGCAGCGGCACCGTGGCTGGCGGATCGTCACCAGGCGGTGCGGTCCTGGGACGAGGTCAAGCTGCTGGACGTGCAGCTCGACCGGCTGAGCCGCTGGCACCGCCCGGGCCTGCTGTGCATCGGCGACGCGGCGCACGCGATGTCGCCGGTCTTCGGGATCGGCATCAACCTCGCGGTCCAGGACGCCGTCGCTGCCGCCCGCTACCTCGCGCGGCCGCTGCGCGCGGGCACCGTCGGGCTACGGGAGGTACGCGCAATCCAGCGCCGCCGATGGCCGACCACTGCCGCGACGCAGGCGATGCAGCGGCTTGCCCACGCCCGGGTTGTCGAACCCGTGCTGGCGGGCCGCAGCCCGTTCAGTGCTGCTGGTGGCGCGACACGGCCGCCGCCGGTGGTACGGGTACTGACCACAGCGCCGTGGCTGAGGCGGGTTCCCGCCTACTTCCTCGCCTACGGCGCGCGGCGCGAACGTCCGCCGGCCGGATCGCTGCGGTAACTCTGACCTGGCGTTCGTCACTCTTTGCGGCGGCATCTCGTCCTGACCCGTGATGCCATCCAATCGCAAAGGAAGAGCCAGCCATGAACACGCCAACGATCCTGGTCACCGGAGCCACAGGCAACGTCGGCCGACCCCTGATCACCAGCCTGCTAGCCGCCGGCGCCAATGTCCGGGCGCTGACCCGCGATCCCGCGGCCGCTAACCTGCCGGCTGAGGTGGACGTGACCGGCGGCGACTACACCGCCTCAGCCGTATTCACAGGCGCCGTGCGGGGGGTCGACGCGGTGTTCGTCAACATCGGAGCGATCCCCACAGGCCTAGACGACCTGCTTGCCGCTGCCCGTAACGCCGACGTAAGCAAGATCGTGATGCTGTCATCAACGACGGCTCAAGACGATGGCGAGCAGACATTCGCGCTCGGCAGGCAGCACAAGATAGCGGAGGACGCCGTCAGGGCCTCCGGCATTGACTGGACGATCCTGCGCTGCGGCGGGTTTGCCACTAACACGCTGTCCTGGGCAGCCAGTGTCCGCGCTGACTCGGTGGTGCGGGCCCCGTACGGCGAGGCTGCCACCGCCATGCTGGCCGAGCAGGACATCGCCGCCGCGGCGGCCAGGGCACTGCTCGACCATGGACACGGCGGCCAGATTTACTATCTGACCGGCCAGGAATCACTCACGCAAATCCAGCAGGCTCACGCGATCGGATCTGCCATCGGGCGGCCGGTGCGGTTCGAGGAATTGTCCCCCGAGGCATTCAGGCAGTTCGCTGTCCAGCGGTTCCCCGAGCCTGTCGTCAACGACCTGCTTCGGTACTGGTCCAAGTCCGTCGGGCGCACCGCCTACATCGCACCCGATCTGGAGAAGCTCATCGGACGGCCGGCCACCACGTACGCGCAGTGGGCCGTACAGCACGCCGACGCCTACCGCTGATACAAGGGCAACCAACAAGCAGAGTAGGCATGCCCATCTGCGGGTACGCATCGCCAGCGAGTGGTCATGCGTGATGGACCAGCGCGAGACGCATTGCCGTCGCCAAGGCTCGGCTACCACAGGCGCCCGCCACCAGAAATAGGAGCGACGATGTCAACAGAGCACAACACACGCGACTACCGGCGATTGGAGGCAAACGAGACAGGCGAGCATATGCAAGACCCAGGCATGCAGGGCGCCTCCGCCGGGGAGATGGCGGCGGCCGGCGCGTCTGCAGGCTCGTCTTCGGAGCACGATCAGCGCTGGCATGATGTTCTGGCAAATTTCGTTGACGACCCGCGAGGCGCCGTGCTGGCCGCGACCGAGCTGGTCGTGAATGAAGTGTCGGCCTTCGTCGCAGTGCTCGACCAGCGGCGCAAAAGCATGCTTAATACCCCGCCCGAGGACTACCCGGTCTCTACCGAAAACTTGCGCCAGGTGGCCGCGGCCTACCGTGACATCAGCAGGCAACTCATCGCGAGCACTCAGGCGCTCACGGAGAGTCATCGCGAAGAGCTGGCGCGGGATGACCTCGAGGCGGCGCGACGCGAGGTGATCGGCGGGCGGTTCGACGCCGCCCGAGGGCGGCAGGTCATGCCGCAACGCGACGCGCCTCCCGCGCAAAGATCGCCCAGGGAGTCATCCAGCCAAGATCAACGACGGTGACAAAAGTCACCCCCGCGATCCGCGCCGGGTTACCTGCACTCGTCAGGAGCAGCGGCGGGTTCGTTCACGCGTCCTTGAAGACCATAATCGTGCCGGAGTAGCACGCCACCCAGATCTGGCGCCGGTCAGGGACGTAGGTAATGCCGATGGGAGCGGAGTTGGTCTGGACTGTCTGGATGACTGTCATATTCGAGGTGCGGATCTTGGTGACGGTGTTGGATCCATAGTTCACCACGTACAGCGACTGGCCGTCAGGAGCGATCGCCATACTCCGCGGCTGGCTGCCGGTTGACACCCGGGCCACTACCCGGCCGGTGCGCGGGTTGATCTTGGCGACGGTCCCGTCGGCGTTGAGGGTCGCGTACAGCCAGCGCCCCCTCGGGCTCATCACGAGATGGCGAGGGCTCGTGCCGACATCAGTGATCCAGCGCACTCTGAACGTTCGCAAGTTGATCTTGGCGATCTCGGTGCTGCCCATGATGGCCACGTAGGCGGTGGTCGAGCGGGGGTCGACGGCGATTCCGCGCGGGTATGGTCCGAGCGGAATCCGCCTGATCTCCTTGGCGGTGCGTACGTTCACGACGCTGAGCGCGTACGAGCACCAGTCGCTGACCAGCAGGTACTTGTCGTTCGGGGTGACGGCTACGAACTTGGGCACCGAGCCGACGTGTATGACCTGATCGATGCGCTTCGTGGCGACGCGGATCCGATACACGAAGCTGGAGTCGTAGTGATCCGATGGCGAGCAGACGTCGTGCCCCTGGCGCGTCAGCGCGGGACCATACATCGAGTAATTCGAGACGTAGACGTAGCGGCGGTCGGGGCTGAACGCGGCCTCCACCGGCCCGCCGAGGTATCTGCCCGGGTACTTGCGGTAGCCCCACCTGCTCAGCCTGACCGCGTCGGGGATGGTGGCGACCAGACGGTAACTGTGGTCGTTGTACACGGTCACCGTGTGCGTGTAGATCATGTTCTGCGCGAACACCAGGCCGGTGTCGGACGCGTCGACCGATTTCGGCGAGATGTGGCCGCCGATCGTCGTGACATATCGCAGGCGCAGCCTGGCCGACGGCGGCGACGGCGGCACAGTAATGACCGGCGCCTTGTGCGTGCTGCGCTCCGGCGCCGGTGTGCTCGCATCGGCTCGCTGGCGGGCTGTCGTGGTTGGGACTTTTTCAGCGCCGCGGGAGTTTTGACGGCCCAGTCCGAGCCAGGCGGCCAAGGCCGCAGCCACCACGATAACGACCGTCACCACCAGCAGGCGGGCCCGCATCGTCAGCGATCCTTATGAAGCGTGCACAAAAGCGTGACTACGCGCCTCAAGGCGGACGCATACAGAGCAGCCGTCAACCTTTTCACTTTCCCCCCCTAGGAACCGACCAGGCACCGCGATTCCGCTGCCGGCCTTTCAAGGCCGTGGCAAATCTCGAAGATATGACGGTACCTGGCTCACGCCGGCGCCGCAGTATTTCCCGCGAGTCGTCGCATGCTCGATGTCTATCATTAAAGACATAACGCTTTTTGCGTCCTGAACGAGTTCGGGCGGGCTACCGCTCCGGTCGCGCGACGCATGAAAGGGCCCCAGCCAGTGACCGACGCGCGAGCGAGCGAACGGGTGATCTTCGGGCTGCTGGTGTCGGCGTTCATCGCCGGGCTGGTGCTGCTCGCGGTGTTCGTGCCGGTCGGTCACGGATTCTCGCCGAAAGGCGGCGGCTGGTTCATCCCTGCGGTTGTCGGCGGTCAGTTCACGCTGCATCCGCTCATCGCGGTGCCGGCGGCGGCGTGCTTCGTGCTCGGCCTGGCCGACTGGCATCGCCCATGGCGATGGGAGCATCTGGACTTGCTCGCGCTCGCTGGCTTCTTCCCCGTGGCAATGCTCCTCAGCGACGACATCTCCCAGCCTGGCCTGTGGCTCGCGGCAGTCTGTATGGCCTGGCTGTTCGTCCGCATGCTCGGCGCCTGGTTCGGAAGGTGGCCGATGCCGCAACTGCGGCCATCCGTCAGTTCCCGGCGGTTGCGCACGGCACTAGCGATATTGCTTATTGTCCGGCTCGCAAGCATCCCCGCGGGCAACATCCTGGACGTCGGGCAGGCGAGTTCGCTCGGCGCGTGGCGCCTGCTGCACGGCCTGCATCTCTACGGAGCGCTGTCCTGGAAGGGCCCAGGCGGGATGACAATCTACCGCCCTGACTCCTACGGGCCATTCGCCTACTACGCCTACATCCCGTTCGTGGCAATCTTCCCGCCGGCGCCAGCCGAGATAGCGACCCTGCTGCCGGCGGTGTGCTTCGACCTGCTCACGCTCGCGGGATTGTACAAGCTCGGCTGCCGGCTCGGAGGCCGGCCGCTCGCGCAGGCGTTCACGTTCGCGTACCTGCTCTACGCATTCACCGACCTGTCCTTGATAAGCGAAACCAACGATGCGCTGATCGCCGCCTTGTGCGTATGGGCGATCGTGGCAGCGCACCGGCCGGTCAGCCGCGGGCTACTCATCGCAGCCGCCGCGCTGACCAAGTTCGTCCCCTCGCTGCTCGCGCTCCAATTCCTTGGCGTCAAGCAGGGCCGCTCACGCTATGTGCTGACACTCATCGTCTCGCTCGCCGCGATGCTCGCGTGGCCGCTCATCACGGCAGGGGCTGCGCGGTTCGTTGGCTCGACGTTCGGCTACCAGCTGACGCAGCGAGGCGGCGGCACCCAGTACAGCATCTGGACCTTTATGCCGGACGTGGCGACCCTGGCTAGGCCCGCACTCGCCGCCGCACTGGTACTGCTCGCCATCTCACCGGTGTGGCGCCCTGCGGTGCAGGACGTCCGGCAGCACGCGGCTCTCGCCGCCGCGCTTCTCATCGGCGCGCAGCTACTGCTCGGCTACTGGTTCTACAACTACGTCATCTGGTTCTATCCACTGCTCGTCGTCGCCGTCATCCAACCCCCGCGGGATCACCCAGACGCGCGAAGCTTGTGTTCTTCCTCGTCGTGCATGAGTCTTGATGCCGCGAGCAGCTCCAGCAGGTCGCTCACCCGTGTCGGGTCCAGCCCGGTAAGCTCGGCGATCCGACGGAGCCGGTAGCGCAGCGAGTTCGGGTGCAGGTGCAGCCGCGAGGCCGCCTCGGCGATGTTGAGGTTCGCGTCGACGTACGCAGCGAGCGACAGGCGGGTCTCCGGCTGGGTCAGTGTCGCCCGGACCGCGACCGGGATGAGATCGGCTGCGTCGTCGCGACCGACCATAAGCTCGTCGAAGAGGCGCAGATCCTCGGGGGACACGACAGGATGGCCGTCTTTCGCATGCCGGAGCGCGCGCCGCGCATCGCGGTAGCTCGCCTGCATTTCCGCAAGGCCCACAAACGCCCGCCCGATGCCTGCATGAGGCCGCAGGCCCCTCGAAGCGAACGCTTCGGTCGCCTCGTCGACCACGACCTGAGCCCGGTGCGGCCCGTCCGCATCGAGTATCGCGAGGACTTCCTCATCTCTAAGAATGACGAACGCGGCTCGCTCAGGCCGACCGCTCGCACGCGCGATGGCGCGGGCGACGTCGCCGAGACCGTCGGCCGAACTGGCCAGCCGGATGACAGCCAAGGCACAGCGGCGGTCGGGCGGGAATCCCAGGGCCGCCGCGCGCCGCGTCAGCTCTGGTAGCCCAGCCGCTCCGGCAATGGCCGCGTCAACGATGGCGCGGCGGGCCACGTTGAGATCAAGCATGTCACCCTGGACGACGTCGAGGTAGGCATCAACAGTCGCCGAGGTGACCGCGATGTTGTAGTCGAAGGTCCGCGCGATCAGCTCGAGCGCGATGCCACGTGATTCGGCGTCGTGGTCGGCAGCGCTCGTCAGCGCGGCCGAGATGACACGCTGGGCGATCAGGTGCGAGTGCAGCATCGCCGAAAGCGGCACCATCTGCCGGGCGCGCATGACAGCGCGCTCGCGAGCCGCTGTCAGCACGTCGGCGGGCGGCCGGCCGGTGCGAGCGGCCTGCGCAAACGCCAGGACGTGCTGCGCGGCCAAAGCCCGGATCTCGTTCTGCAGCCGGAGGTCGCCCATCGCCTCGAACGCCGGAACCTCTCGCATGCTGGCTTGGGCGATCTCGTCTGCGACGTCGTCGGCGGCGGCTTCGAACCTCTCCAGGAGTACTGCTGCGCGCCCGTCCACTCGCTGACGATAACTCAGTGTTGTCGCCGGAGCAGAAGGTGCCGGCGGCTCGGCTCTATTGTCCGGCCTTACAAGGCGCCCTCGGTGAAGACTGTCGCCCAGAACGTTTCGCATCGGCCGCCACACCGGAACAATCGCCTGCGGCGAGAGGAAACCGGCAGCTCGGAGGGACCATGATCAACCACGCAGTCGTCAGCCACGACGAATGGCTTCAGGCCCGGCGCGAGTTCCTTGGCCAGGAGAAAGCGTTCACGCGTGAACGCGACCGCATCAGCGCAGCCCGGGTAGCGCTGCCGTGGGAGCGCGTCGAGCAGGAGTACGTGTTCTGCGGCCCGCATGGCGAGGTGACCCTCGCCGACCTGTTTAACGGCTGCCGCCAGCTGATCGTCTACCACTTCATGTTCCCGCCGGAGTGGGATGCCGGCTGCCCGCACTGCTCGTTCTGGGCGGACAATTTCGATGGCAACGCCGCTCACCTTCGCGCCCGCGACATCAGTTTCGTCGCCGTGTCCCGTGCGCCGTTCGACCAACTCGCCGCTTACCGGGCCAGGATGGGATGGTCGTTCCAGTGGTTCTCCAGCGGCGACAGCACCTTCAACTACGACTTCGGCGTGTCGTTCACGGCGGACCAGCAGGACGAGCCTGTCTTTAACTACGGCAACGCGGTCCCGGGGATGCCCGACCGCGAGGCCGCCAGCGCCTTCTTCCATGACAACGGCGCCATCTACCACACCTACTCGACCTACGGACGCGGCATCGACTTGCTCAACGGCACCTACAACTTCATCGACATCAGTCCGCTCGGGCGCAACGAGGACCCCGATGACACCCAGTCGTGGGTGCGCCGCCACGACGAGTACGACGACCCGGATTCATGACGCACCGTTCGGGAAGATTGATCAAGCCGGGCCTCCCGGCCGGGGGACGGAGGACAGTGATGGAGAAGTCTTTGCTGGCGGTCCTCAATGATGATGAGCGATTGCTGGTTGATCAGACCGAGCGGACGGAGCTGGCTGCGCTGGACGAGGACGCGGCCATTGAGCTCGAAGCCCGGATCAGGCGGGCGCGTAACAAGTACGTCGGCCAATACCGCCGGGCCGCCAGTGCCGCTGTGGCAGAACACGGCGGGCGTGGCAAGGCACGGCCGGAGAACACACGGGCGGCATTGAAGGCCGAGTCGTTCGAAGAGGCCTTGTCGCGGGCGAGCCGCCGCGTCGCCGCTCTGGCGCGGCAGTCCGCGGCAGCGCTGCGGGGGGAGCGGATCGCGAAAGCCAGGGCCGCCAAGCAGCGCCAGGTTCCCGCCCCACGGGCAGCGGCACCGGCCGCTGCCCGCAAGGGCCCGGCGGTCAGCGGTGCGCCAGCCGGTGACCGGGCGCTGCGCTCGCCGGCTCTGGCGAAACGCCGGGCCAGCACCCGTGCTGAGGGTGCCCGCCGTCAGGCCAAGCGGGACAGCCGCTGAGCGTCGGCCGGCTACCGCCGGTCACCTTCCGCGCGTGCCGTCGGCGAGCTCCCTGAGGATGTCGATGTGGCCGTTGTGCCTGGCCGTCTCCTCGGTCAGGTGAAACAGGATCCAGCGCAGTGTTACCGGCTCGGTCCGCCAGCCAAGGGCGCCCCGCGATGGAGTGTCCAGGGACAGGGACGCCACCAAGTCGCGGTGCCGGGCGCAGGTAGCCCGGTACTCGGCCAGCAGCTGAGTGAGCGGCACCTCGACCGCGATGCGGAACTCGCGATCGGGATCATCATCGGTCCACGGTGCGTCGATCGCGCCGCCGAGCAGCTTGTTCTCGATCCACGAGCTCTCGACCCAGCGCAGGTGGCTGACCAGCCCGGAAATCGTCATCAGCGGCGAGCCCGGTAGCGGCGCCCGGCGGGCGTCCACATCCGACAGGCCCGCGCACTTGGCGTGCACGGTGTCGCGGGCGTAGTCCAAGAACGTCGTCAGGATCGTGCGCTCGTCCCAGCTGGGCGGGATGTCATCTGCCCGGCCAACCGAGATTGACTGTGAAGCTGATTCTGAAGTCATGTCATTCCTCTGCTGAGCAGAGGCACGACCGGGACTGCTATCGGCCAGTCTCCGGAGGCGCCTGAAGGTATACGGACATCGCGCCTCCTTTCCCGCCAGCGGCGCCGCAGCCTGCGGCGACCCGCCGAAACTACCGCGCCAGGGCGGGCCAGGCAACGGATTTCTTCG
>Ga0126371_10001569_pt1 | contig 19406 bp, 17 predicted proteins | sample PanSoiMetaPlot_4_FD_110145 | JGI IMG/M metagenome (GOLD analysis project Ga0126371, IMG submission 110145) | Tropical forest soil microbial communities from Panama - MetaG Plot_4 | ecosystem: Environmental > Terrestrial > Soil > Tropical forest > Bulk soil | place: Panama | collected 2016-02-17 | reverse complement strand
CACGAGATCGGAATTCGCATGGCGTTGGGCGCGAAGAACCGCGACGTGCTGGGGCTCGTCATGAAAGACGGCGCGGTGTTGATTGCGTCCGGGATGGCGCTGGGAATCGGCGCGGCCTGGGCGGTATCGCGCGTGCTGGCAGCTGTCAACGCGACCTCCGGCCAAATAACCTCAACCAGCACCTCAGACCCGATGGTTCTCTACGGAGCGCCCACGATGCTGGCCGTGCTGGCTCTGATTGCCTGCTACGTGCCCGCGCGGCGCTCGCTGCGCATCGACCCGATCGCGACGCTTCGACAGGAATAAACATGCGGGAGTGGATGCGCGAAACACATGGAGCTTTTTTCGAGCTGCTGCGCCATTTTTTGGGCCGGTTCTTTGACAGTGAACTCATCACCTCGCCGGGCCATGCCAGCGCGGCGTTGATCGCCGTGGTCTCGCTGTGCCTCCCCTGGTTTCAGGTGCTGATCGGGCCATTGCGGCAAAAGTACGTTCACCTGGCGAGCCTGCCGGTGCCCGGCCCTTATCGCGAAGCCGTGCGGGGGGACGAGCTGTGGCTGCTCACGCTGATGATGTCGCTTATCGGCCTGCTGACGGCCTTCCGCTGGCAGGCCTTATTCCCGGACCTTCGCGATTATCGGGCGTTGGGCGCGCTCCCGCTGCGCGCGCGGCAGATCTTCGCCGCGAAGCTGGCGGCGCTGTTGATCGTAGCCGCGGCCGCGTTGATGCTGCTGAACGCCATTCCGAGCACTGGATTTCCAGTGCTGTCCGCCGGCCGTTGGGCCTTTCACGGCGCGCGTGTCCGCGCCTACGCCACGGCTTCCGTGGCGGCCTGCGCCTTTTCTTTTTTCGGGCTCGTGGCCTTGCAAGGCGTTCTGCTGAATCTGCTGCGCCCGCGGGCGTTCGGGCGCGTCACGGGTTCCGTGCAAGGCCTTCTAGTGGGGCTCACGCTCGGTATGGCCGTTTTGAGCTTTTCGATCCAGCCCCAGTTCACGAATGCAGCCCTCCGCCCGGAATGGTCGCGCTGGCTTCCGCCCGTGTGGTTCCTGGGACTGTGCCAGAACTGGTCAGGCGATCCCGACCCGGCGATGCGTGCTCTCGGAGACCGCGCCATAATCGGCTTGCTTGCCGCGACGACTCTGGCGCTGTTGACCTATCTGGTCAGCTATCAGCGGCACCGCGCCCTGCTGCTGGAAAGCCCTGCCGGCCCGGCGAGGGACCGCCACCCGAGACTGATTCTCGACCGGCTGCTGCCGGACGCCCGCCAACAGGGCGTGGTCGTGTTCATGCTCCAGACCCTGACGCGCAGCAGCCACCATCGGATGATTGTGATGGGTTATGGCGGCCTCGCCCTCGCGGCTGTGCTCAACGGACTCCCCGGCCTGGGGAGTTTCGTGACGCGCGACCGTGTAGTCACTGGAGGCTTCCTGTATTTCCACCTGCTCGGGCTGCTGTTCCTGCTGATCGGAGCTCGGCACCTGTTCTCTTTACCAGTGGAACTGAAAGCCAACTGGCTGTTCCAGATCACCGAAGCCGAAGGCCGCGCTGCGTGGCTGCAGGCGGTGGATCGCTTCGTCCTCTTCTGGGCCGCGCTGCTGTTCCTGTTGCCGCTTGCACTGGAGATCCGCTGGCTTGGCTGGCGCGGAATCGCCGAACCAGTCCTGCTGTCGGCGGTAGGTCTGCTTGCCTTTCACTGCTTCTTCGCTTCCTGGAACAAGCTTCCGTTTACCTGCTCACACCTGCCGGGGAAGACGCCCGGCTGGATTCTGGCGCTCCAGTTTTTCGGCGTGATCACGTTAGTACCCGTCCTACAAGCAGTTTTGCTCGCGGCGCTCTACAGTCGCATCGCATACCCGGTGGTTCTGGCCGCGTTGATCTTCGCCTGGACGCATGCCCGCGCGGCGCGACGCGAAGGCCGTACCGATTTGCGGCTGAAGTACGAGGAATTGGCCGATCCTGCCATCCATGGACTCAACCTGTTGCGGTAGCTCGTCTCATTACGCCATCCGTCCCGCATCCAGCTACTATAAAAAGGGTGGTGACGTATGAAACTGCTGGCAAAATCCGCCGCGGTTCTCGCGGCCCTGTTTCTGGCGGCCTGCTCGGAAACTCCCAAGACCACCGAAGCGAAGACTGAGACGGCTCCGCAGAGAGAAACTCCGGCGGGGCCCATCACGGCCAAAACGGCGTTCTTCGAAATGTACAAGGCGGCGCGCGCCTGGGCGGCTGACTTTAGTCTGCTCACGATGACCAGCAACGACGTTCCTGGCATCGCTAGCGAAGGCGGCAAATTCGGCATGTGGACTGCCGTCCTTGTATCTCCGAGCCGCAATGAAGCTCGGACCTTCACCTATGCAGTGAAGGACTCGGGCACCGACATTCACAAAGGGGTCGACGTGACTCCAGCGCAGGCCTGGAGCGGCCCAACGGCCGCCGCCGCACCGTTTCAGACCATGGATTTCGCGACGGATTCCGATGCCGCCTATCAGACAGCATTCCAGAAGGCGGAGTCGTGGGTGAAAGGACATCCCGGGACGAAGGCCGCGTTCACGCTTGGAAACGCGTCGCGCTTTCCAACTCCGGTGTGGTACATCCTTTGGGGAACTAGGGCCTCGGGCTATAGCGTTCTGATCAGCGCCACAACCGGGGCTGAAGTCAAAGCGAAGAAATAGATGGCTGAAGCCGGGGACCGGCGCTGGCCGCTCCCGCTGCTGGTGGCGTTGTGCATCGCCCGGTTCTGGCTCATGCCGTTACCTTCGAGCTTCTGGCTCGATGAGACGGCGTCGATCTTCGTCGCGCGCTACGGAGCGCAACACCTCTCTCTTGCCATCGCCGCGCCGCCAGCGTGGCATTCCTGGTATTACCCGCTGATTCGCTGGCAAGCCAGTATGCTCGGTTACTCGGAGATCGCGACCCGCTTGATCTCCGTAGTGGCGATGGGCGCGTTTCTGGTGCTCTTCGCGCGCCTGGCGGCGCGGCTGATCCGGCCCGAGGCGGCGTGGTTCGCCGTGTTCGCGTGTCTTGCGTTGCCGGGTCTCAATTATCAGGCGGCCAATGCACGTCCGTACGCGGTCGGGATGTGCGTTTTCGCGGCTGCCCTGCTGTTTCTCATTCGCTGGCTCGATTCGGGACGCTGGGCTGGCGGGCTGCTGTTTGCCGCCGCGGCTGCTTCGGTTGTTTATGTTCACCTGCTGTTTTGGCCCTCGTGCCTGGTGTTTCTTCTCTACGCGGCGGCGCGGTTGGCCCGGTGCGAAACGCCAGTTTCCTGGCGCCGCGCCGTTGTGGTGTTTAGTCTGTACGGCGTTTTGGCAGTGCCCGTGTTTCTGGAAACACTGGGACTACTGCGCGAGGCCGGCGCGCATGTCATTGCCCCTCTGCCTTTGTGGGCGCAGTTCTTCCGCTCTTTGGAACTGACGCTGGTGGTTACGTGCGGCCTGGGCGCCTGGCTGCTCGCGCACGCCCGGAGCTGGCCTGCTGTGACGGGGAAAGTCTCTCGTTCGGCGCTCGTCCTCGCCGGAGCCTGGTGGCTGTGCCAGCCCGTACTCCTTTTTGCCTTTTCGAGGGTTACCGGCGATGGCGTCTTCGTGCCGCGCTATCTACAACTGGCGCTTCCCGGCGCTGCCCTTGCCGCCACTGCGGCGGCCGCGCTCTTCATCCCCCCGGGCTCCTGGAACCGTCTCGCGATTGTGATGGCGTTCGGAGCGCTGGCGCTCGGTGGTAACTGGCGCACGCTTTGGCCGCGCCACCACAACTCGGATTGGCGCGCCGCCGCGCTGGCTGTCAATCAAATCGAACGGAACAGCGCGATGCCGGTGATTTGTCCCAGCCCGTTCATCGAGGCGCGCCCGCCCGCCTGGCACGGCGATTATCCGTTGCCTGGATTTCTTTACTCGCACCTGGACGTGTATCCGATTCAGGCGAAGCCCAACTTGTTTCCGTTCGAGACCTCGCCTCAGGCCGAGTTGTTGGCCGTGACTCTGGCCCGCGAAACGCTTGCCCCTGCGCACCACTTCCTGATTTACGGCTGGGAACCACAGGTCCACTTCTGGCGCGATTGGTTCGCGCTGCGGCCGGAATTCGCCGGCTGGCGGCAGCGCCGGGTAGGGCCTTTCGCCGATGTCGATGTCATTGTTTTTGAACGCTGACTTCCGTTTCTGCACTAATTGACTAGAGAAGTTAAAGATCTTAAAATCCCTAGTGGTTACTAATTTTGGGAAAATCCTATGAAGAACACTTGTGCAGTTGCTGCAGGGGCTATTGGAGTGGTTCTTCTCACAGCCGCCGTTGGCTGTCAGAAGAAAGTGGCGGTCGCGCCGCCCCCTGTCCCGATAGTGGAAGCACCGGAGGCTCCGAAGCTGATACCACCGTCGATCGTCGCGTTTGCGGTCGAGCCCGGAACCATTGAGCGCGGCCAATCCGCGAATCTGCGTTGGGAGGTGAAGGACGCGACGCGCGTGGAAATCGACCATGGCATCGGCGTGGTCGCTGCCTCCGCGCAACGCCGCGTCGCTCCGGACGAAGCCACCACGTACTTAATTATTGCCACCGGTCCTGGCGGACAAGCGAGTGCGACCACCACGCTCGCCGTCAATCTGCCGCCTCCACCGCCTCTCCCGCCACCGGTGACGCCGCCGACCACCATCAGCGAGCGTCTTTCGAAAGAAATCGACGACGTCTATTTCGATTTTGATCGCAGCGACGTTCGTCCGGATGCGCTTGCCCGGCTGACCGAGAACGCCACCGCACTCAAATCCATCATGGCCGAGTTCCCAACCACGACAGTGATTCTCGAAGGGCACTGCGATGAACGAGGATCGGCGGAGTACAATCTCGGCTTGGGCGACCGGCGCGGCTCAGCGGTCAGAAAGCTTTTGAGCGACCTCGGCCTGGCGGAGCGCTTACTCGTGATCAGCTACGGCAAAGAGCGGCCGCAATGCTTGGAATCGACCGAGGAATGTTGGCAGAAGAATCGCCGCGTGCATTTCGCACCGGGCGAGGACCAGGTAAAGCGCGTCCTTCACGGCGCGGAGTAGGCGTCCAGTAATTCGACTGTAAGCAGGATGGTCCGGCCGACCACTTCCAGGCTGCGCTGCGACACTTTGTCCATGGTGTCGGCGTTACTGTGGTGGAACTCGCCCATGCCGTCGAGTCCCGGTCCCATGCGACCGAACCGGGCGTCCACCACATCCACCGCCGGAATGCCGGCGCGAATGAACGGCACGTGGTCGTCAATGATGCCGGCTTCGTAGCGAAAGAAGTACTGGCTATACCCGAGTTGTGCGGCAGCCTTGGCTATCACGTCTTGCAAGGGCCGGTTGGAACCGGTTTCGCGGGCGACACCCAGGTCTTTGTCGCCGATCATATCGAGTAGGAAGAAGCCGCGGACGCGCGGGGCCGTGCCGTTGGCCGCCAGTTTCTGCGCCAGGTGGCGGCTGCCATAGAGGCCGTCATCGTCAGTGAACGATTGCAGCGCCTCCTCGAGATCGGTCCACACCAGCCAGATCTGCATCTTGGTTTTCTGCGCGGCCAGGGCATCGGCGAAGGCGAGCAGGATCGCGGTGCTCGAGCCGCCATCGTTGGCCCCGATGAATCCCGGCTGGAAGAGCGTGTCGTAGTGCCCGGCCAGAATGAAGATCGGCTGTTTGGGATCGGCGCTCACGTGGAATTTGCCGATAATGTTGTGCACGGAGATGGCGCCGCGCGGCGTCATGGCGGTGAAATCGTCCGCTTCGATGCGCGCCCCATCCTTCTGCAATACCTGGCGGATGAGAGCTTCGGTTTTCTTGTGTCCCGGCGAGCCCGGCCAGCGCTCCCCGAAGCCCGCGATCTGGGCGGTATAACCGTAAGCGCCGAAGGAGTTGAAGCTGTCGTGCAGGGCCGCCGACCCGGTGCGCGCCAGCAGAACCGCAGCCGCCAATACGATGGGACGCGCGCCTGTCACTTGAGCTCGATCTGGATTTCGACTGCCGTGTGGTCGCCGATGTTTTCCGTCTGGTGCTGGTAGGCCTCGCGGAACGCCACTTCGCCCGGCTTCCGGGGGTTATCCACCATGCGCCCGTCGGCCAGCTTCATGGTGGTGTGCAGTTCGGTCAAATAGACCACGACATAAGAGGGATGCCGGTGCATCGGGCTTTTCAGATGCGGCTCAAGAATCGTGCGCAGCACCCGCACGCGATCGTTTTCCACTGGCACGAGATGATGCTCGGGATCCACTTGCACCGGGTCCGGCGCGGTCATGGGCGGAGGCGGAGCCTTCGGCGCGCCAGGTTTCAGTTCCACCACCACCGCCTCCAGCGGTTGATCTGCCAGGTTTTCCTCTGCGTGCTTCATCGATTCCCGGTACGCAACCTCGCCGGCCTTGCGTGTGATTTCCTGGGACTTGCCGTCCGGTCCGGTCATGCGCTCATGAATGGCGGTCAGGCACACCAGCACGGAAGCGGGATGCTGGTGCATCGCAATCTTTTCGTGTGGCCCGGCCTTCACACGTACGACCCGGACCCACGGATTCTCTATCTCGACCGTCTGCTGGGCCCCGGCGCTCATCGCCGCGAACGCCAATGCAATTCGCCATGCGTTCCAACTCATTTGCACGTGACTATAACACACCAGGGAGTCTGGCCTGACGCTCCTGACGCGCCTGCTCCTGGGTAAAGTACTCTAGTCTATTCAGCTGATGAATCTAATGTCTCGCTGCTCTCGCGCCGTTCTTCTACTCGCCGCGGCTTGCTGCTCTCACGCTCAATGGGTGAACCACCCCGCGCCTGGCACCCCGCGCTTGCCCAGTGGGGCGGCGAACCTTGCCGCGCCCGCGCCGCGTACTTCCGGCGGTAAGCCGGATCTCTCCGGTGTCTGGCAGATCGAACCGACTCCTCGCGAAGAGCTGACCAAGTTATTTGGCGACATCAGCACGCTCGACGTGCCCGGCGATGACGCCACCATTTTCTCCAAATATTTCCTGAACATTCTGGCCGATTTCAAGCCAGGCGAAGAGCCAATGCGGCCCGAGGCGGCGCGGCTCTTCCGCGAACGTGGCGAGCGTCAGGGAAAAGATCTTTCGACTACCCGCTGCCTGCCCGCCGGGGTGCCGCTCGCCGATTTGTACCCTTTCCCTTTCAAAATTGTGCAAACTCCGACGCTGCTGCTGGTGCTCTACGAAGGCGATGAAAGCCGACGCCAGATTTACACCGACGGGCGCAAGCCTCCCGCCGATGCCGATCCCTTGTGGCTCGGATATTCCATCGGGCACTGGGAAGGCGGCATGTTAGTCGTCAATTCCACCGGATTTAACGACAAAACCTGGCTCGACGCCTTTGGACACCCCCATAGCGAGGCCCTATACGTAGTGGAGCGCCTCCGGCGACGCGATTTCGGCCACCTGGACCTCGAAGTCACGGTCGACGACAGCAAAATGTACACACGCCCGTTTACGGTGAAATTCACCGAACGCCTGATCCCGGACAGCGACCTGCTCGAATATTTCTGCGCAGAAAACGAAAGGGACTGGAATCACATGTCTGGCCGTTAACCGGGCTGCCCCGCGCATCCGTGCCCCGTTTGTCGTAAAATCCTCCTCAGCACGCACGTCCGAAGGAGTTTGCCCATGTTCCGAAGATTGCGCTTCTTTGGGCCTCTTGTTCTTGCCGCAGCGCTTCCTGCGCTCGCCCAGAAAGCCGGCCCTGCCGCGTGGCAGAACGACCTGACCGCTATCGGCCCCGCGGATTGGAACGAGGACTTCGCCGCGCACCTGCTCGAGCGCGCCGGCTTCGGTGGAACTCCAGAGGAAATCCGGGCGCTGGCCAAGCTGACTCCCGCGAAGGCCGTCGCCCGCCTGGTCCGTTTCGAAGGAGCTGACGCTGGCAATTTGCCGCCGTTCGACGAATCGGGCATCCACGACGCGGGCCTGGAGCCGTTTCCCCCGACGCGCCCGGCCGTCACCGACCTGGCCAAGAAAAACGGCGAAGCACTCGGCATAAAAGTGAAGGCCAGCGGCAACCGCCGCTTGCAGCCGGTCGTCGACGAGTTCTTTTACTGGCTGCGCGCCAGCGTGCTCGAGACGAACCGCGTCGCCTACTGGTGGGCCAACCGGATGCTCGCCAGCCCGCGCCCTCTTCAAGAAAAGATGGCGCTGTTCTGGCACGGCCATTTCGCTTCCAATGAAGCCAAGGTTCGCGACTACCGCAAGCTTCTCGGGCAGTTGGAACTGTTCCAGAAGCAGGGTCTGGGCAATTTCCGCGATCTCACGTTGGCGGTGGCCCAAGGTCCGGCGATGCTCTCGTTCCTCGACGCCGGCGTGAACGTCAAAGGCGCTTCGAACGAAAACTTCGCGCGCGAAATCATGGAGCTGTTCACCATGGGCGTCGGCCACTACACGGAGAAAGATATCCGTGAGGCGGCGCGCGCCTTCACCGGCTGGAATTACGTCGACCTGAAGTTCGTAGTCAACAAAGACCAGCACGACGATGGCGAAAAGACCTTCCTCGGCCACACCGGCCGCTTTGACGGCGTGGAGGTGATTGACATCATCATGCAGCAGCCGGTCACGGCTGACTACATCGCCGGCAAGATCTACCGTTACTTCGTCCGCCAGGACCTCTCGCCCGAGTTCCAAACGCAGTTGGGCGCGGTGCTGCGGCAGAACAAGTACGAACTCCGGCCGCTGCTCGAAAAGATCTTCCTCTCGCGCGATTTCTATAGCCAGGCTTCGGTGGGCACGCGCATCCAGAGCCCGGTCGAGCTGGCCGTCACTACGTACAAGAAGCTGGGCCTGAAGAGCATTCCCGGCGTTCCCGACTTCAACCTCGTCACCGGAGCATTGGGGCAGCAGCTTTTCTCGCCGCCGACTGTGGCCGGTTGGGCGCAAGGCCAAGCCTGGGTCACACCGGGACTGCTGCTCGAGCGCGCCAACTTCGCGCGCGACGTCCTCTTTCCGGATATCAGCTTCCTGCCGCCCGACCGCTACACCGGTGGCGGCGAAGTTCGGCGGGTGGCCGAGCGCATCCGCGAAGGCATGGACATCTCGACCGCGACCAAGGACGATGCCAAGAGTGGCGACATCGCTGAATCGAACAAGAACGCCGACCGCGATGAGGAGTTCAATACACGCTACGGCAGTTTCCGGGGTTCGCAGATGGCCATCGAGCGCGTGAAGGCGATCCCGCGCGATACCGCGCAAGTTAATTTGTCGCGCATGGTGTTGAACGCCGACTTACAAAACACGACGCAGGTGGTCGATTATCTGATTCACCGTTTCATGCGGGTTCCGCCCGGCGCGGCGGCGCGGCAGAAGTTGATTGATTTTCTGAACAAAGACCTGGGCACGACGAATATCGCCGAGGCCCGAACGTACATGGAGCAGTCGTTGCGGCTGGTGCTGCATTTGATCATGAGCCAGCCCGAGTATCAATTGGGGTGAGGTGCGTATGACGAATCGTTTCTCCTTCTCCCGGTCCAGCCGCCGCGATCTGTTGCGCGCCGGCATGTGCGGCGTTTGCGTGACGGCGGGCGCCACGATTCCCGTGAAGGCGTTCGCGCAAGCCGCGGCCGCGCTCTCGACGCAAGGCAACGCCGACGGCAAGATTCTCGTCGTACTGGAACTTTCCGGCGGCAACGACGGCCTCAACACGGTCGTCCCCTATGGCGACGACGCTTATTACAAACTTCGCCCCAATCTCGGCATTCCGAAAAAAGAAGTGCGTCGCATCGACGAGCACTTCGGCTTCAGCGGCGGCATGGCCGGGTTCGAACGCCTCTATAAGGACGGCAAACTCGCTATTGTTCACGGCTGCGGCTACGAGAATCCGTCGTTCTCGCATTTCACTTCGATGGCCTACTGGCACACCGCCGCGCCCAATAGTGGCGAAGAATACGGCTGGGTCGGCCGGCTCGCCGACGCCATGGCCCCGCAAGCCCCGCCCAACTACCTGGTCAATATCGGCGCCCGGCAGTCGCTGGCGGTCCGCAGCCATCGGCATGTTCCCGTCGTTTTCGACGATCCCAACAAGTTCTCGCAGGAAAAATTCTACGAAGAGCGGGATGCCCTGGCGGCAGCGCCCGACAGCGGCAAAGTCGACAATCCCTCGCGCCGCTTCCTGTTGGACACGGCGAAAAGCGCCAAGGACGCTTCCGCCTTGGTGCGCGAGGCGTGGTCGAAATACCGGTCGCCCATAGATTACGGCATCGTGGGCCTCGACTTGCCGAAGGTAGTGGCGCTGATCGACGCGGGCATGCCGACGCGCCTGTATTACACCTCGTACCGCAACAATGCTTTTGACACGCACGTGTTCCAGAGCGACACGCACAAACGGCTGCTCACGTACGCCTCCGACGCCGTCTACGCGTTCATCCGCGATTTGCAGCGCATCAAGCGCGCCGACGATGTGGTGGTGATGGTGTTCTCCGAATTCGGCCGGCGCGTTCCCGAAAACGTCAACCTCGGCACCGACCACGGCACCGCGAACCTGATGTTCGTCGCCGGCACCAAGGTGAAAGGCGGCCAATACGGCCAGATTCCAAGCCTCACCAAGCTCGACCCAGGCGACAACCTGATCTACACCACCGATTTCCGCCGCGTCTACGCGACCATGATTTCCAGCTGGCTCGGCTACCGCGACACGCACACTCTGCTGAACGGCGACTTCCAGACGTTTGATATCTTTGCCTGAGAGGAGCGAACATGCGCACCCTGGTACTCTTTGTTGCCGCTGTTGGAGCGATCGCCCAATCCCATGATGTTCCCCGTATGCCCGATGGGAAGCCCGATTTCAACGGGGTGTGGGACCACCCGCGCGTAGTGGACGTCACTCGCAACGGGAAGGGATGCGGCGCGAATACACCCGGCTGCACGCAAACCGGGGCCGGCGAGCTTCCGTTCACCGAGTGGGGACTCGAGCAGTGGAAAACCAAGAACGAGCACTTCGACTACTCGGCTCACTGCCTCCCGTGGGGCTACACGCGCGCCTGGCAGGTGGAGTATCCGGTCGAGATCGTGCAGACGTCCAGCCGCCTCGCGCTATTGTTTGAATCCAACAATATTTTCCATGTGATCCACACCGACGGCAGCGGCCATCCCAAGGACCTGGATCCGACGTGGATGGGCCACTCAGTCGGCCATTACGACGGCGACACGCTGGTGATCGATACCACCGGCTTCAACGGCAAAACCTGGATCGACACCGCCGAGCACCCTTCGAGCGAGCAACTGCACGTCGCCGAGCGCATCCACTACATCGACCCGCAGCATCTCGCGTACGAGGTGACGTGGGAAGACCCGAAGACCTACACCAAGCCCATCAAGAACACGCGGGTTCTCGCGCGCATGAAGCCCGGCGACGAGCTGATGGAATACTGGTGCATGGAGAACAACAAGGACCTGCTGGAAGGCCATTTGTCGCGGTAGCCGGCGTTACTGCTTTCCTTCCGAGCCAGGTCCCGACCCACCGGAGAACAGCTCGCGGCCGTCGGGGAGAATGATCGACCGGCCGTTGCCCACGTTCTCGCCGCTCTTGGCGCGGAACCCGGTAATCGAGACCTCGAGCCCCGCCGGCACCGACTCTTTCCTCCACCCCAGCCGGATCATCGCGTTCGGCGCGCCTAGCTCAAAGCGCCAATTGATGACTTTGCCATCGTCGCCTTTCACATCGACGTAGAGCCACGCGTGCGGGTTCACCCACTCAACCTTGGTGATGGTGCCTTTCACCTTCACCGGCTGGTTGACGTCGAACTCGGCGGCGAATGCATGATGGGCCGCCAGCGGCACAGCTCCGAGCGCCACCGCCCCAATTCCAACTAAGATCTTCATCCGCATACGTGTGCTCCTTACCGCTCCGGCGGCTTCCCGAAAATGTTGACCAGCGTCTGGCTACCCTCGGCGCAGGCGAATTCCAGCGACTGCGTGTCTTTGGGAGACCGCGCGAAGTACCCGGCCACCTTCCATGGCTTGGTAAACAGGACCGGGTCGTCGATCGTCACCTCGTAGTCGATCGTGTTCGCATCCGCGATCGTAAACCGCTCGATGGTGTGCAATTGATCGCTCAGGTATGGAATCTCGCGCGAATAGGCGACTCTGCCGTTGAAATTCGTGGTGTCGGCGATAAGCGAATTGCCTTCCCAATGCCCGATCGAATCGCCCATGAACAGCCGGATGTTCTTGCCGACATGCGGTCGCCCGTCCAGTTGAATCACGCGCGAGGTGTGATTGTAGTCATAAATAATCAAGACCTCGCCCGCCCGTTGCAGGAACGTGTACGGGTTGTTGCCGTCCTCGCCCTGAAACGGCCCCGGCAGCGCGCACCGCGCGTTCAACTCGACGTGCCGCAGATCGGCCGGCGGATTCATGTGCAGCAGAAAATCGCGCCGCTTGGCCTCCTCTTCCGGACGCCACGGCAGCTTTTTGTCCTCGGGATCGACGATCCCGGTGCGCCGCTGCTGCCGCCCCTGACGGATGAGCCCGCCTCCCTGTTGAAAAATTTTCGGATACGGGCCCAAGCCATCGGCGCGGGCGGAAACCGAAAGCGGATTCTTCTCGCCCGGATCGATGGGATTTTCAGGCGGATTGGCTTCCAGCCCCACTACGCCATTGCGTGCGTACATGCCCTGCAGATCGGGCTGCCCGTCGGGCGTGCGCGGCGGCGTGTAGGTCTGCGCACCGGCGGCCGCGGCGAAAATCAGGCTGACGAAGAATCTGGTTCGCATAGGGTGCCTCACTTGAACGGAGCTTTCCTGAATCTCTCCTCCTGGAGGTAATACACGCATTCGTATTCCAGTAGCTTCGCGTTCTTATCCAAGATGCGATAGAGCGGCATGCTGATTTTCCACGGCCGCGTGAAGGTTTTCGCGTCTTCGATGGCCGCCTCGTACTGGATATGGTCGTGGTCGGCCAGCGTGTAGCGCTCCACCACGTGCAGCGCGTCGCTATGAAAATCTCCTGCGGCATCGAACCACGTCTGGTCGTTGAAATTGGTCACGTCGACCACCATAGTGTTTCCGTCCCAGTGCCCGCGCGAATCGCCCATCCAGGTATCGCCAAGGTCGGAATGCGCGCTGCCGTCCATCGGAATCGTGCGCAGTGCGTGGGCAAACTCGTAGGTGATCGCGACGAGCTTCGGCGTCTGCACGATTGCGAACGGATACGGCATGTACGTCGCGCGCGGCACGCCTGGCAGGAAGCAATTGGCTTCGGTCGGATCGAGCGCGTGCCGGTTCGTGAAATTCTGCTGTTTCTTCGCGGCGGCCGTGGGCTGATAGGGAATCGCACCGCCTTCGACCACGCCCTGTCCTGGGGGAAGGCCCAACGCACCTGTATGATCTTGCAGGTCCCACGCGGCGGTATTCACGGCCTGCCAAATCCCGCTGAAATCGGGTTTGTTCTGGGCCGCGCCGGCAACGGCTGCCAGGATGAGGATCAGCGCCAGTCTCACAACGACCATCGATCTTATCAAAATCGCCCTGGGCGGGCTCACCTCAGGCAGCCTGCTAAAATAAGGACTCATGCTGAAGCGCTTTATCCTCTGGGACTATAAGCGAACCAGTTGGCAGTACGACGTCATGGTTGGCATCATCCTGGCGTTTATTTTTTTCACGCCCAGGGATTGGTTCCGCGATCAGCCCCGGATTCCCACGGCCAGCAGCATCACTCCCATTCCCGCGGAAAGTGGCAGTTCGGTTTTCTTCGTCAACACCGAGTTGTTGGCGGGGGTTCCCGAGAATCAACGCGCCAGTCAACTGACGAAAATGCTGCGGCTTCGCGCCGGCAATTCCCGCCTCGAGGTCACGCGTATCGAACCCGTCCTGGATTCGGAAGGCGGCTTGCAGGGCTATATGGCGTTTGCGCGGCCATGATCTGCTGCTCCCGGCGCATTCTGTTCCTGGCCGGCGTGATGGCAAGTACGATTCCGTGTTTTGCGGCCGGGCCTCTGGACGCTGTGTTCGCCAAAATCGATCGCGCCGCTTCCGGGTTTACCGGCGTTACCGCCGATCTCCGCCGGCTCAATCACATGGCCTTGCTGAATGAAGACTCCGTCGAAACCGGCACTTTTAAGATGAAGCGCGTCAAGCGCGACCTGCACGTGTTGTTCGATATCAAACAGCCGGCGCCTAAAGCGTACGCGTTCGATGGCCACAAACTGGAAGAATACCTACCCAACGAGCAGGCCGTGGAAGAATACGACGCGGGGAAGTACAAGTCCCTGGCAGACCAGTTCTTGTTGTTGGGATTTGGCACTAGCTCCAAGGAGCTACAAGCCGATTACACTATCACCCTCGGTGGCCCTGATACCATTAACAACGAAAAAACGACGCGCTTGGAATTAATTCCGAAATCGAAAGAGTTGCTGGTGCATCTACCTAAAGTGGATCTGTGGATCTCCGATGTAATGGGTGTGCCCGTACAGCAGAAATTTTACAGCCCTGGCGGAAATTACAACCTTGCCACGTACAGCAGTGTCATGCTGAATCCCAATCTTCCTGATTCCGCAGTTCGCCTGAATCTGCCCAAAGGGGTTACGCGGGAGCATCCCCTCAAGTAGTCCTCGAATGAAGACCAAGACCAGCGCCGATAGGCTGCTATTCCTCGACTGGCTGCGCGGGTTGGGCGCAGTCATTATGCTCCAGGGACATGTATTCCACTCGTTTCTGAAGCCGGAATTACGGAGTGGCGGTCCCTTTATGATGTCCCAGTTTGTGGGCGGTATGCCGCCGGCCATTTTCCTGTTTCTCACCGGCGTGACCCTGGCGTTCTTGATGGACAGCACCGAGCGGAAGGGCCTTGCCGCCGAGGCGCGCTGGGGCGCCGCCTTACGCCGCGCCGGATATCTTTTTCTGCTGGCCTGCGCATTTCGACTGGAGATGTGGATCTCGGGTTGGCCGAAGTCTCCGGGGACGGATTTGCTGCGTGTCGACATTCTCAATGCGATGGGGTTTGCGGTCGCGGTTCTGTCGGTCATGGCGGTTTTCCGGACCGCGGAACGCGCGCGCCTCTGCGCGATCCTGGGCGTGATGATTGCTTTCGCCTCGCCCTGGATCACTCAAATCGACTGGTCGTGGGCGCCCGCTCTGGTCCGCAGCTACATCGTTCCCGATTACAACTCGTTCGGATTCTTCCCCTGGGCCGCGTACCTGGCCTTCGGCGTCAGCGCCGGGAGCCTCCTCCGCGTGATTCCGCACGAGTCTTCGGAACGCCTCATGCAGTGGGGCGCGCTCCTGGGCGGCGTGCTCATCCTCGCCTCTCAGTATTTCGCCAACCTGCCGTTTTCCATCTACGCTCGATCCGAATTCTGGCTGAACAGCCCGGCGCTGGTGCTGATCAAGCAGGGAGTCACGCTGCTGCTGGTGTCGTTCGCGTTTCTCTGGACGCGCTCGATGCCCTCCGGAGGCTGGAGCTGGGTGCGTCAGTTCGGCACCACTTCGCTGCTGGTCTACTGGGTGCACGTCGAGCTCGTCTACGGGCGCTGGTTGTGGTTTTTCAAAGACAACCTGTCTCTCGCGCAAACGCTGATCGCAGTAGTTGCGGTCGTCCTGCTCATGCTCGCCATCTCCGTTGCCAAGACCCGCCGCCATCGCATCGCCGCCGCTTTCGCCAACTGGGGTTGGGCCTTCCCGCCCCGGCCCGAACGCGTCCCCGGCGATTAACTATCGCCTCCATTGCCGCCGGACGCCGCGCTCCGTATAATCGGCCCATGAAGCGCTTGCTGCTTTTCTGTCTGATCGGGACTGCCATCCTTTTTGCGCAGGACCGGGGAGACCGCCCGGATCTCGCGATCGTCGGACGCATTAAGACCGAAGCATTCGACAACTCACGCGTCATGGACACGCTGGGGTATCTCACCGATGTGTATGGGCCGCGGCTCACCGCCTCTCCGGAGTTTCGCGAGGCCGCCGATTGGGTGGTCAAACGCCTCCAGGGATATGGACTGGAGAATGTCCGGCTCGAAAAATGGGGACCGATCGCCCGCAGCTGGTCGCTGAAGCAGGCGTCGCTCGAGATGCTCGAGCCGCGCTACGCCTCCCTCGATGCCGCCGCGCTCGCCTGGTCCGAAAGCACGAAAGGAGCGGTCACCGGCGAGCCGATCCTGACGCCCTTCGGCGACGGCCGCCCGTCTCAGGATCCCAAGAAATTCGAGGCCGACGTCAACCAATATATGACTGCCTGGAAAGGCAAGCTGCGCGGCAAAATCGTCATGTACGGCCCCCTGCGCGATGTCCGCCCCCAGACGCAGCCGCTGTTCTCGCGCTATACCGATCGCGAACTCAGCGATCTTGGCGTCGCGCCGCTTCCGGTGGCCAGACTCTCCGATGTGAGCAATCTGAAATTCCCGGAGGATCCCGATGCCGAGCGCCGCTTCGTGCAAAGCCTGCCCAGTTGGGTGCGCGAGCAATTCAACGAGCAGCGCCGCCAAACCACACAGAAGCGCGTGAAATTCTGGCGCGATGAAGGCGTGCTCGCGGTGGTCAACTCCAGCGATTCCTCGCGCGACGGTCTCGTCTTCGCCCAGGCCGCCGGCTCGTACGATGCGAAAGATCCGCTCGCTCCGCCCACTTTCGTCCTTTCGCACGAGCAGTATAACCGCATCCTGCGTCTGCTCGATAAAAAAATCCCGGTGAAGCTCCACCTCAACCTGCAGGCCGACTGCTCCGACCGCAATGCCGATTCGTATAATGTCGTCGGCGAAATCCCTGGCGGCGCCAAGAAAGACGAGCTCATCATGATCGGAGCGCATCTGGATTCCTGGCACTCGGGAACCGGCGCCACCGATAACGCCGCCGGCAGCGCCGTCATGATTGAAGTCATGCGCATCCTCAAGGCGCTCAATCTCAAACTCGACCGCACCGTGCGGATTGCCTTGTGGAGCGGCGAAGAGCAAGGCTTGTTCGGCTCCAAGGCCTACGTCAAGGAGCACTTCGGCGACCCCGAAACCATGAAACTCAGCGCCGCGCATGCCAACCTCTCCGGCTATTTCAACGTCGATAACGGCAGCGGCAAGATTCGCGGCGTCTACCTCCAAAACAACGATGCGATGCGCCCCATTTTCGAACAATGGCTCGCGCCCTTCCGCGATCAGGGTGTGAGCGAGGTCACAATCCGAAATACTGGCGGCACCGACCACCTGTCGTTCGATGACGTGGGCCTCCCGGGATTCCAGTTCATTCAGGATCCGCTCGAGTACGACACGGTTACCCACCATTCCGACATGGACACGCTCGACCATGTCCAGGCGGCTGACCTCATGCAGGCCGCCGCGGTGGTGGCCAGCGTCGTCTACAGCGCAGCCAATCGGTCCGACATGCTTCCGCGTAAGGAACTGCCCAAGCCACGACCCAAGCTCGACCTGAAGGGTGCGGCAGGACCCGCTTCCCAGTAAGCCCGTATTTCGGAGTAATCCATAGAAAGTAAACGAATAGAAACCTTTGCGGGGGTCCCTCCTGGCTCCAAATGGGTTTGACAGCAGCGGCGGGCTGGCGCTGTAATGGGTTTCAGTGTGGAGGGGAAGACCGAAGGGCTTGGGACTTTCGCTTCGCACCCCGTGGTTTCTGCAAGATGCGGTTACCTTGGCGGCCTCTGCTGACGTCTTTTCAGAAGGTCGGCAAATACTATTCCCAAACCATTGGAAGCAAAACGATTCATGAATAATCGATTCATCTGGGCCGGGGCTGTCGCGATCTCATCGATGGCGATTACCCTCTACGGCCAGACGGCTGGCTCCCCAAAACCGGCGGCATCCGCCGCCATCGCTTCTCCCACCGCGGAGACCGCTCTTTTCAAGCAGTATTGTTTCGGCTGCCACTCCGGCCGGGCACCCCAAGCCGGCCTGAACATCGACAAGCTTGACGCGGCCGACGTCGAAAAAGACGCGGAGAAGTGGGAACTGGTGGTCCGCAAACTCCGCGCCGGGATGATGCCTCCCTCAGGGATGCCGCGGCCTAACGCCGACGCGCGCGAGGCCATGATCGTCTGGCTGGAAAATGAACTCGACCGCCACCGTGTCGACCAGGTGCCGCCTCCGGGTCTGCACCGCCTCAACCGCACCGAATACGCCAACGTGATCAGAGATCTGCTGGCGATCGAAATCGATCCCGGCAAGTATCTGCCGTCCGACGATTCCACTCGTGGTTTTGACAATGTGGCCGGCGGATTGTCGCTCTCGCCCGCGTTATTGGAGGGCTATACCTCGGCTGCCGGCAAGATCAGTCGATTGGCGATCGGCGACGTGAACAGCCCGATGCAAGCCACGTTCCGCGTGCCAGAAGACACCTCGCAGGACTATCACATTGAAGGCATGCCCTTCGGAACCCGCGGCGGTCTCCTCGCCAAGTACGAATTTCCCGCCGACGGCGATTACTCCATCAAGATTACTCCCATCAGCAAAGGCAACATGGGGGACACCAACCCGTTCGGGGAAATCACCGGCGAGAAACTCGAGTTCCTGCTCGATGGCGAGCGTCTCAAGCTCTTCGACTGGGATAAAGAGCGCGTTCGCTCCGACGGCACCTTTAATCTCAAGTTCCCGGCCAAGGCGGGCTTGCACACGATCGTCGTCACGTTCATCGCGACGAACTACGCGCCCGGCAACGATCTCGATCAGCACTTCCTGCGCAGCACCATTGAGACCGGCGGTCTTCCGGGATTCAAGTTCTTCCCCCACGTCGGCAAAATCAGTGTCGATGGCCCGATGAATCCCAAGGGCGCAAGCGATTCGGAGAGCCGCCGCAAGGTTTTCGTCTGCAAGCCTGCCGGTCCGGCGCAGGAAACCGCTTGTGCGCGCCAGATCGTCAGCACGCTGGCCCGGCACGCTTTCCGCCGGCCCGTCGGCGCAGCCGACGTCGACATGCTGATGAGCTTCTACCAGCAAGGCCGGAAGGGCGCGAATTTTGATTCGGGCGTTGAGATGGCGCTACGGCGCATCTTGGTGGACCCGGAATTCATCTTCCGCCGGGAGATGGAGCCGCAGACCGTGAAGCCCGGGCAGCCGTACCATATCAGCGACCTGGAGCTGGCTTCCCGCCTGTCGTTTTTTTTGTGGAGCAGCATTCCCGACGACCAGTTGCTCGACCTTGCCAGCCAGAACAAGCTGCACGAGCCGGCCGTGCTCGAAAAGCAGGTGCGCCGCATGCTGGCCGATCCGCATTCCGACCAGCTCGTAATCAACGTCGCCGGCCAGTGGCTGCAGCTGCGCGGCCTGCAGACGCAGTCGCCGGTCACAGCCGACTTCCCGGATTTCGACGACAACCTTCGCAAGGCGATGCGCAAGGAGACGGAACTGTTTGTCGACAGCATCGTGCACGAGGATCACAGCGTGATCGAGCTGTTGGACGGCAACTTCACGTTCCTGAACGAGCGTCTGGCCAAGCACTACGGAATCCCCAACATTTATGGCAGCAATTTCCGCCGCGTGACGCTTCCGCCGGAGTTCGAT
>Ga0126371_10001568_pt1 | contig 19407 bp, 15 predicted proteins | sample PanSoiMetaPlot_4_FD_110145 | JGI IMG/M metagenome (GOLD analysis project Ga0126371, IMG submission 110145) | Tropical forest soil microbial communities from Panama - MetaG Plot_4 | ecosystem: Environmental > Terrestrial > Soil > Tropical forest > Bulk soil | place: Panama | collected 2016-02-17 | reverse complement strand
CGCCTGTTCCATACTCACACCGGCGAGCGCATCGACATAGTCTACCGGCGTGGCAATGTTTATCTCGACGACGCCCTCGCCAAGCTGGATCACTTTTTGCGTGACCACCGCACCGGCCAAGAGCTTCATTACGATCCTCATCTGTTCGATCTTCTGGCGGATCTTACTGACGCCGCGGGGAAACCCGATGCTGAGATAGCCGTCATCTGCGGGTATCGCTCGCCTTGGAGCAACGAATTCCTGCGGGCCCACACCTCGGGCGTTGCCAAGCACAGTCTCCATATGCAAGCGAGGGCAATCGATATTCGCCTCCCAGGGGTCTCCACAGTCGATCTCCGAAGTGCTGCTCTGTCGCTTCACCGCGGAGGGGTCGGATACTATCCTCGCTCAGGATTCATTCATGTGGATACGGGCCGCGTCACGCAATGGTGCTTCGGCTGTACTGACGGCCCCGCTCACGAGTGATCTCAAGCGATGTGGCCGGGCCGGTCCACAGCCCTTGCCCCTTATCGATGTCGCTTAGCAATGGCGGCCCAAGAGTCTGCCTACGGCTCACGCCGTACAGCTGGCAAACGGTCCGGCGCCTAGAGTGATTCACAGGAGGAGCGGCCTCCAGCGAGAGATTGACCGAACAACAGCCGTCGAAAGCGGGCGCAAGCCTGAGCGGGGAGGCTCGCTAATGATGAACACCGCTCCCGGTAACTCGAATATTCTAAGACCCATACATGGGTAGCTTGCAGAACTAACAGGATAGTCGCGCCTTAGCGAAGATGAGAAGCAGGTATGAAGATTTATCTTTGGACGCTGACTCTTCCTCACTCCAACGTTCAGGCTCGCCCAAAGACCGACTACTGCACTAGCCTGGCGCGAACACGCGCGAATTCATCGTCAGAGATGAATCCTGATTTCTTGAGCCGATCAAGCTTTTCGATTTCATCTGCGATGCTGAAGCCAATCGCTTGCCTAACCTCATCGCGTGCGCGCTGGGCTCGCGCCGCGCTACGCTCGTCCATTCCTCTGCCTTGAGAGATCATGTAGACAAATACACCGATGTAAGGAGCTAGGAGTACGAATATTACCCACAGTGCCTTACCCCAGCCGGAAATGTCCTGACGTCGAAACAGGTCGCTGACAATCGTAATAAGCAGCCAGAACCAAACCATGAACACGAACACCGTCAGGACATCCATCAAGAAATTCGCGAAACTAAAGCCCCCTTGGAAAAGCATTGCGGTCCTCCCAAAGTAGGTCCTGCTCAAACGCCCTGCGCCGATCACTGGGGCGCTACTGCGCGAACAGTAGCGGAAAGTTGGCTCAGCCAACACTGACAGTTTTGACAGTTGGAACGGTTCACCGACCGATTAGGCTTGATCACCTTGGCGCTCATTTGGCCTCGTGAATCCAACCACGGGAAGGCGACTCATTCGTGCACCGATCAAGCGTAACTAGTCATCGCGAGTTCAATTCAGCAGGACGAAGCTCCTAGTGATTTTGACAGGTGTGTGGGCACTGACGTTTGGTCTAAAAATGTGGCACAAGAGGTAGCAGAAACGTGAGCAAGCTTCTCCGTCGGCGATTCGGGTTGGTCACGGTCTTCCGGATCACGGAGTATCTTGTTTTCCTGCTTCTCTTCGGCACAGCGTGTCTCCCTAAGGCCGTTTTCGCGCAGTGGCCAGCGCCGAATTCTGGTCCGGCGAGCCGACGCGGTGCGGGCGATATACACATTTACGTGATGGGACCGGACGGCGGGCCCATCGATGTGCCGGCCGTGGTTAGTTTGGTTGCCCCAACAGGGCAAGTTCTCAGGCAAGGATCAACGATGGGTGGCAGCGTCGACTTCACCAGGGTTTCTGTCAGCACTTGTACCATTCAGGTGATTGCACCCGGCTATGAAACGGTTGCCAAACAATTCCGACTCTACGATTCGGGATCGTCGGCAATCATTATTGACATGCAGCCGGCGGTGAGTGGAAAAACCGGCGCGGGCTCCTTGGAGATGCTTCTTGCCCCGAAAGTCCAGAAGGAGTTGGGCAAGGCTCTGGAAGCATTGCGCATGAACAAGCCAGAGCAGGCCCGGAGTCACCTCGAAGCAGCCTACGCCAAGGCTCCGAATCATCCCGCGGTGAATTATCTTTACGGTGTTTATTTCATGGAAGTGAAGGATCAAGAGAAGGCTGAGTCCTATTGGTCAAAGGCCCTGGAATTTGATCCCAAATACGTTTCTGCGTTGCTGGCTTTGAGCGAGGCGCTCGTGCAGGAACAAAAACTCACCGAAGCAGAAACGTACGCTAAGCGGGCAGTGGAAGCGGACCCCAACTCTTGGCGTGCACATGCGATCCTCGCAGACGTTCTCTTGAAAGAGCATTTGCCGGAAAAGGCCACCCAGGAAGCAGGACACGCGCTGGAACTGGGACATGGGCAAGCCTTGATCGTGCAGCCGCTACTGGCGCGGGCGTTGGCGGAAGGGGGAAACCAACAACGTGCGGTTAGGGTTCTCGAAGAATACGTTAAGGACCATCCTAACGACGTTGCCGCCCGCACGCAGCTCGAGAGCTTGCGGGCCCCGGCCAAGCTCATCATCCCCGCCAAGGAAGCGGCCCCTGCCGACGTCAAACCAGCTGCGGCGACAGAGCCAGCAATTTCGCTGCCGCTGCCGTCGAACTGGCTGCCTCCGGATGTGGATGAGAAGATGCCGCCCGTTGAGCCGGGCGTCGCGTGTGCGTTGGATGAGGTAGTTGAGAAGGCGGGAGAGCGCGTCGAGGAGTTCCTCAGGAATGTGGACCGCTTCGCAGCCAGTGAATCGCTGAAACACGAATCCATCAATAAGTGGGGATTGCCGGACCTTCGGGAGACTCGCAAGTTCGACTACGAAGTGAGCATCGAGCAATACCGGCCGGGTTACTTCGACGTAATCGAGTATCGGACCAACAAGTATGCGCCTGTACAATTCCCAGACGGCATCGAAACACGTGGGCTGCCATCGATGGCACTAATTTTTCACCCCAATAGTGCCGGGAACTTTACGATGAGTTGCGAGGGATTGGGCCAATGGAATGGGATCCCGGCATGGCAAGTGCACTTCCGCCAGAGGCCCGACCGGCCGAACACCGTCCGCGCGTATAAGATCGGCGCGGATGGCCCTTCCTATCGAGTTGCGTTGCGAGGACGCGCGTGGATCGCGGCGGACAGTCATCAGATTCTGCGTATCGAAACAGATTTGGTGAGCACGCTGCCGGAAATCCGCCTCTTCGTCGATCACACCGTGGTTGAGTATGGCCCAGTGCGATTCAGAGACCGTGATGTGCAATTGTGGCTACCCCAGAGCGCCGAAGTGTATTCCGACTGGAGAGGAAAGCGTATGCACCGGCGCCACAGCTTCAGCGATTACCTGCTTTTCTCTGTGGATGAGAAGCAGCGCATCGCAGAACCCCAAACAGAAACGAAAAACCAAGCAAAGAATTGAGTCCATCGGGACGAGGCGAGTAGGTGGTTGCTGTCTTTCTGTTTCTCGCCGTGGGGCCTTAAATCCTGGTACATGCCCCCAGCCGACGCTGGCTTTTGTCATCCCCAAGCATTGGTTGTTTGCGCTGCTCCTTTTTGCGAGGCCGTTCGTATAGAGAGCGGAGCTCGATTCGATTCTCCTTATGGGCCTGGTGTAACGAGTCGTTTACGCGGGAGCCGTTTTTCCGTGGTATATTCCACCCCCATGGAAGAGCGAAGGACAGAAGCGAGTAGAACCGGTCACCAGCTTTTCTACGATGCTTTTGTGGCGAGTCCGATCGGGATTGCTGTGGAGGATCTTGAAGGGCGGCCTTTGTTCGTGAATCCGGCGCTTTGCGCGATGCTTGGATTCAGCGAAGAGGAAATGCGGAAGAAGCACTGTGTCGAGTTTTCGCCTCCCGAAGACGCACAAAAGGATTGGGCCTGTTTCGAGCGGTTGCGAGCAGGTTTGATAGACCGCTATCAGCTAGACAAGCGTTTTATCCGGCGCGACGGCTCCATGATTTGGGGCCGCCTGAGCATCTCTCTGTTGAACAATCGCCCTTCATCGCTCGTGGTCGCGATGGTGGAGGACATTACCGAGAGAAAAACGGCACAAGAAGACCTGTTACGGAACGCCGCGATTGTCGAGTCTTCCCAGGATGCCATCATCTCCAAAAGCCTGCAGGGTGTGATTAGAACCTGGAACAATGGCGCACGGCGGATGTTGGGGTATACGGAGCCTGAAGCGATTGGACAGTCGATCTTCATGATCATCCCTCCCGAGCTGCACGACGAGGAGAAGAACATTCTGAGACGGCTGGCGGCCGGTGAACGAATTGAAAACTACGAGACGGTAAGCGTGTCGAAAGACGGAAAGAGAATTGACGTTTCTCTCACCATTTCCCCGGTGACCGACACCGCGGGCACGATTATCGGCGCCTCGGTGATCGCACGGGACATTACTCAGCGCAAATTAGCCGATGATGCCCTTTCCAAGATGAGTCAAAGGTTGATCGAAGCGCATGAGGAAGAACGGAAATGGATTGCCCGCGAGCTTCATGACGACATCAATCAGCGCGTCGCGCTGCTGGCCGTGGAGCTGGAACGCATAAACCAAGATCCTTCGGGCACGGCGAAGCTCAGAGGCGAAATTGCACAGGGAATAAAAGAGCTGCACGACATTGCTGCCGATATTCAAGCGTTGTCACATCGCCTGCACTCTTCGAAACTGGAGTATTTGGGGCTTCGATCGGCAGCGGCTGTCTTCTGCAAAGAGCTTTCGGATCGACAAGAAGTGGAGATAGATTTCTGTTCAGAGAACATTCCGAATGACCTACCGGAGGAGATTTCTATTTGTGTCTTCCGCGTATTGCAAGAAGCGCTGAAGAATGCGATTAAGCATAGCGGCTCCTCACACATCCAGGTATCGCTCCGTGCCGAATTGAATGAGATCCGACTGACGGTACAGGATTCGGGCGCGGGCTTTGATCCCGGAGGGGCGATGGAGGCGCGGGGGATTGGCCTCATGAGCATGAAAGAACGACTGAAGTTGGTGGATGGGACTCTTTCGATTGACTCGCAACTGCACCGTGGAACAACGGTCCAGGCTCGCGTGCCCATCAGCAGCAGAACCAAGTGCGCGGGAACAGGCGGATAGACATTGCAACCGCTCATCAACGTCGCATACGCTACAAATCTGAAAGAGGGATTCGTGAACTCGGCACTTCTTTTCCAGTTGCATCGCGTTTCCATAAGCCCTGATACATTTTGCAGCATTTCCGCACGGCCCGCGCTTGGCTGAGGGCTCTGCCGAGCCTTCCTGCAGGTTCCGATGGTTGTCCGTATTTAACGAGGAAACCGAAGGGTTGGCTCTGCTCGGAAGATGGACGAACCGGTAAATTGAGTGCAGTCAGACTTGGGGCGGAGTCACGAAATCTTGGGAATTGCGTCGAGTCCGATTCAAAGGGCACTTGGCAGGCGCTGAAGACTTTCCTGTTTAGCTTCCACCCGAACAGAGCTGGTATTTCGGTGCGAAAGAGAGTGGGCGCATGCCAGAGTTGTCGCGCTCCGGCTCTGGCTGCGCCCACTCCCTGAGCGTCGCTTACGCTTTACCCCGTTCGTGCCACCCTTCTTGGCACTTATCGATTCTGAACTCGGGGAAGTTCCCGCGGACCTGTCAAAGTTAACAGGCCACATTTCCGAGGTAAGTTGTTGCAAGCATGAAGGCGTTTCCTGGTCGCCCGATCACCATGATGACGCTTCTCCGGATTTGCGATGCGTTCAAAGTTCGAATTGCCGCGCTTGTCCGAGGCACAGACAAAAAAATCTAGCGCGATTCACATTCATTCGAGCGTCTGTCGTGACGCGAAGGCACTCCTTCCAGTGACACTTGGCTGCGTATGGCCCCATCGTAGTTACTGAAGCTCGGTCCGCCCGTGAACGATTCATTCTTTGGGAGCCCGAAATCGCAAGGCTCTTTTGTGCCAACCTTCTTCGCGCAACCACTCCTCCAGAGTGTGCAGGTGAATCTCCGGGTAGCGTCGCCGAAGCCCAGCAATGTCCGCCTTGTAGCCCCCTTCGTTGAACCAGCGGAACATGGCATAGAACTCTTTGCCCAGAATGAGGCGCACGAGGGGCAAAGGGAGTTTGCGAAATCTCACCGGCTTTCCCAGGACCCTGCTGAACACTTCCGCGGCTTCGAGATTCGTCAATTCGCTGCCGGCAATCTCCAGTTCCAGCCCGAGGAAGTCCTTGGGACGCTCAAAGGCCAGCGCCACGAATGCTCCGATGTCGTCCGTCGCGATGGTCTGATACGGCTTGTCGCGGCGGATGGGATCCGCCAGCTTGCCTTTCAGGATTCCAACTTCTACTTCAAGAATGTGGTAGGTCTCCATGAACGAGACGGGCCGAAAGATCGTGGCGGGCAGGGTGAGCTGGCGAATGTACTTTTCGATCTCCCATTTGCTTTCCCAGTGGGGGATGCCCGTGTTGCGTTCAGCACCTCCCACCGAACTATAGACAAGGTGCTGCACGCCCGCCCTGCTTGCGGCGTCAGCAAGGTTCTTCCCCTGCTGAACCTCCCGCCTCGCGCCTACCCTCCAGAAATCCTGGACGCTGTAAATGCCGTAGACACCGCGACAAGCACGGTCAAGCGAAGGCCGATCTTCAAGGTCTCCTTGGATCACTTCGATGCCCTGGCGCGCAAGCGCCTTCGCAGCATGAGAGGCCGGGTTGCGCGTCAACGCCCGCAATCCCCAGCACTTCGGAAGCATATGGCGGATGACGGCTCCGCCCTGTCGGCCTGTAGCTCCGCTGATAAGCACGGTCTTGGCTGAATTGGACATAGCGCACTGCGACCCTTTCTGGACTCTCTCAGGTGCAGCGGCAAAACTTTACAGTACAGTAGTCTGTGCCCGGCAACTTGTGGATCCTACTACAAGCACGAATGCTGTTCGAGTTATTACCCTCACACCTAAGCTCCCGCGCCTATTTTCTTGAGAGCTTCGAGGATTTTGGGATTCTCGGATTGAATTCGGCCGTCCATGGCCACATTTTCAACGGGATACTCGCGAAGAAAGATCAGCGTGTCCCCGATATGGTAGGCCTCGTCGACGGCCTCGGTAATCTTTTGCATCATCACTCTCTTCTTCTCCGGCCGGATTCCCGGCGGCGCTTCAATAAACAGAACTGGCGTAAAGGCCTCCTTTGCTTGCGCGAGTGATTTGTTCCCGACTGCAGGGACTGCTGGCATCCTCTGGACTTTCCGGTACAATGTTGCTCGTCTGGAGTAACCGAGCACCAGCGCAGATCCCGGGGGGTCCACTGGATGCCCCTGCAAATCGCAAAGTGTAATAGTCAAACGCGTAGCAGAAATCAAGTACAACATAGAAAGTCTGCATCGCGCCGATGTGGAATGTCACCCCGGGACCTATTGTACCTAGGGGTACAATCGAAGGAGGCTTATGAAGAGCAAGTTCGTAAGGGGCGCAGAAACAAGGCTTCGCATCATCCGAACGGCTGCCGACCTGTTTCACAAACAGGGCGCTCGGGCCACCAGCCCCGATGAAATCATTGAAGCTTCGAGAACCGGGAAGGGGCAGTTCTACCACTACTTCAAAAGCAAGGAAGGCCTCATTCATGAGGTGCTTCAGGCCTATCTGGAGGAGATCAAGACACAGACTTCGCGGGTCAATTACGAGATCAATTCCTGGAAGGACTTGGAGAAGTGGTTCGCTGCCCAGGTCGAATTGCAAAAAGATTATGAGATGACTCGCGGCTGTCCGTTCGGAACCTTAGGCAACGAGGTGACCGAAAATGACGAGCTAATTCGGCAGGACCTAAGTCTCATCTTCGAAGTCATCAGGAGCAACTCGCGGCCTTCTTCTTGAAAGAGAAAACGAAGGGAAAGCTTGCCAAGCAGGCCAACGCCGAGCGCATGGCGGACTTCTGCATCGCAGCGATGCAAGGCGCCATGCTCATGGGCAAGATAAAGCGGAGCAGCCACACCGTTGAGACATCCGCCCAAGAAGCCTTGGCGCACCTCAAGGGCTATCTGATCAGAACCTGACGTTGCGCGCGTCCCTCGTCTGACACGCCGACCTGATGTCGCATCAGAGGACGCAAGGGGCTCAAGCGAGCGACGTTCTTCCAAATGAGCTTGGCTCGGAGCCTTTGCGATTTAGTTCGGCCGGAAATAGGAGTCGACGACGCGGGCGACCGCGACTTCAAAGCTTAGGCCGGCGGCCAGGAGCGGCTGAATCCAAAACTGACGAAAAGTTGCCGGGTCCACTTTAGCTTTCACTAAAATGCGATCCAGAGCTTCCAATCGCCATGAGTGCTCTTCACGGGAGCACTCGCGGAGTTCTTCGCGGAGTTCCTCTAACTCTTTGTCATTGAAGAGGGGGCGTTTTTTTTCGTAAATCATTTTCATTCTTATTCGAGCAATCTTGCTAGATGACTCTGATTCTTGCTGCGCACGCCAGGGCCACCAAACAGTTCTCTCGACACTTTATCGCGCGAATCGCTGCACACACGGCCCCAGCCACATCACCCCGCTGCGTCCTGACCTATTCCGCCGGACCACCTGAACCATATCAGGGCAGGGGCACAACTAGAATTAGCCAACGAAGTAGACCCCGTGTCGTTGCCCTGGAGCAACCATCGCGCATGCGCAACGCAACTCCAACACCTTGCGCCTCAATTTCGCCCCAGGTCCCAGAATTGCCCCAGGTGCGCTTTAGCGCTGGCCGCGAAGAGTCCTTGGACGTACCGTCACGTTGACAGCTTGGGGACCATGTGTGCCCTGCACAATCTCAAATTCGACCACATCGCCTTCACTCAAGGTCCTACGTCGCTCTCCCACTATCGCTGTGTAATGGACAAAAACATCTGGGCCGTCACTGCGCTCGATAAAACCATATCCGCCAACATCAGTGAACCATTTAACGTTGCCAAGCATTTGGTTTTCTTTCAAAGTCATCTGTACGGCTTTGCATACACGAGGAACTACACAGTGGTTCCTGGGATAAGCCTTATAAGTCACTACGTGCAAATAGGACCACGAGCAGATTAGCCGCTGCTGTTCCCTGGTTTCGCTACCCTTCCTTCAGGCGGTCCGGGTGTGAGCGGATAGTGCGTCGAGCTTTGGGCCCGACAAGTCACGCCTGGGCTTGGGAAGGCGGGACCAAGTACAAACGTGCCGTTCCATCCGAGTTCTAAGCTGGGACGAACAGGGGGTGTGCGTGAAGCTCTGCAGATATCGCTTGCACCCGTGGCGTGCCACTCGTGAAACTCCGCAAACGGACGCAACACTTCGCCCGCGGCACTCGCTTCTCGTTCCCGCCACGGACTGGCTCATCACCATGGCCTTCCATCATGAGCGTGGTTTTCCGTGATTGGAAGTGCGCTTACGGCCAATCGCAATTAGTCGCTCGGCACGAGGGCCGTATTCGTCTCCGTCAAGATTTCCGTACAACTTCACTCCAAGGAATCCTGCGCGTTCCATCCGGTCTCGCAGCTCTTGGCCCGAATAGACGGTGTGATGAAATTTGAAGCTCTTCATCCTATGGTTTCGAATGACGAGCCATTCGTTCCGAACGCGAGTCCAATCGTCAAAAATCTCATGCCGCTCGACCACCATGGTGCCGTCCGCCAGAACGGTGGATGTCGTCGGCTGAAAAATCTTTGCAAGATGTTCTTTCCCCAAGAGTTCGATCAAGCACACTCCTCCTGGTTCGAGCGACGCGAGTATGTTCTTCAAGACCATCAAATCCTCGCTCCGGTCGTCGAAGTAGCCGAAGGAAGTAAACATGCTGAGCACCAGTGCGAAGGCATCGCGGCGCACAAAATCTCGCATATCTTTCTGAAGCCACTCAATCTTGACCCCGGCGTCGGCGGCTTTCGCTCGCGCTTTGTCCAGGAGGTATTTCGTTCTGTCAACTCCCGTGACCGCGAACCCCCTCTTTGCCAGGGCCATGCTGCATCTGCCGGGGCCGCAGCAGAGGTCGAGGGCAGACTTGCCCATGGGTTTGGTTAGTGCGAGCGCCTTCTCGATTTGCTCCTCTGCAATTGCGAAGCGCTCTTCTGAAAACATGAATGAGTACAGCTCGCGCCAGAACGAGTCGTCATCGAACCATTCCTTTTTGCGTTTAGTAGCTTTCATTTCGTTTGACAATCGACCTCTCGGCTTCAGGAAAGACTCTCCATTTTCGCTGATTGTTTCAGAAACGCGAGAAACCAAGCTTGCCTCGGAGTCGTTAAGACACCGTGGACGCCTCCTCCCGAGTCGCTCTTCGAGGGACGCGCGTCCCAAGCGGGTTCGATCCACGATTCGAACCCATTTTGCCCCCATGGCAATGATACCGGCTTTACGCAGCCCGCCAAGCGCAGAGGTTACCGATTCTCGGTACAGGTGGAGACGCTCAGCAATCTCCTTATGGGTCACTTCCCTCACAGAATTCTCTTTTGCGTCGTTTAATAGAGTTTCGCGACCCTCGGAATCAAAGGCTGAAACGATGTCTCCTCTGGGTTAAGCGGCACCTGTACAAAGCGCCGACCTACGAGATCAAGCAGCCGCTGAATAACCTGCGGATATTTCTTCAGCCAGAGTCTCCATCTTGGCTTTCGATAGATGACGAATCTTGAACCTTCGTGGCTTGAGCTAAACAGTGATACATGTCCTGTCTGACTCAAGCGATCTCACCGCACAACGCCGGCGGCCTTAGGTCCGCGAAGGACCTTCTGGACCCGTTCAAGCAAAAGTTTGCACCGGTAAGCAAGGATTTGACACTGCGCGCGGAGTCACATGGGCTTCTATGAAACGGCCACCACGACGACGGTGGCGTCGTCCTCAAATTCGCCGTCGCAAAACTCGGCCACAATATCGAACAAGGAGTGGTGCAGCCCTTCGGCAGACAGTTGACGGCCGCGTAGGCAGGCTTCGACCAGCCGGCGGTCGCCGAACTCCTCCTCTTCTCCGTTTGCGGCCTCGGTGATCCCATCGGTGAACATCACTAGGCGGTCGCCGGGTCGCAAGTCGATCTGTCCGTGCCCGTACGCGCTGTCCTGGAATGCACCCACGATCAAGCCGCCTTCTTGCAGCCGCACCTGAGTACCATCCTGCCGCGTCAGAACAGGTGCGTTGTGTCCGGCATTGGTGAACTGCAGGATCCTGCGTTCCAAGTCAACCAGGCCGTAAAACAGCGTTATGAATTTGTCCTCGGTCGTGTTACGCCACATCACGCGGTTGGCCTTCGCCATCAGCGTCTCTGGCAGCGTGTCGTCGGTAGCCAGCGCTTTGACAACCGCCTGCAGATTGGACATTAACAGAGCTGCCGGCATGCCCTTGCCTGAAACGTCGCCTATGCAGAGACCAAGCTTGCCTTCAGCAAGTTTGAATACATCAAAGTAATCTCCGCCCACAATGCGCGCGGGACGCCAACCGCCGGAAATCTCAAGACCGGGCATTTGCGGAATCTGTTTGGGCAGCAGCCTCTCTTGAATTTCTCTGGCCTCCTCGTACTCCTGAGCTTGTTTTCGCAGTGCTAGGTTATAGATTGCTGAAGCTGTCTGGTCCGCCGCTCCGGCCAGGAATTCCATCTCATCCGGCTCGAATTCCTGATCGGAGAGCTTACGGCCTACGCTCATAAAACCGATGTTTTCCTCTCCTCGCCTTATTGGCACAATTAACGCCGTGCCCAGTTGCTTCACGGCGAGTCGTTCGAATTCCGGCAGTTGGCCTGGCGGTCGAAACGCGACACCGGCGGACGCAAGGAGGGGAGTGCTGCGCGCAAAGCGCAAGTCCTTGAGCAGAACGGTCGGTTCGATCCGATCGTGCAGGCCGACCTCCACCTCAGCCATGAAGGTCTGTTCCCTCAGGGACTTGCGGAAGATCACGGCATTGCGGACGTTCAGCACCTTCACGACGCTTTCGGCAACAATATTAAGCAGGGCGTGAAGGTTCGTGATTTCAGCGGTCTCGGCGTGCAGGGTTCGCAGGGCGCGAGGCAGGTCCTCTTTTCTGCGAAAGAAGCGCCTGTCAACGATGTTTTGGACCCTTTTGCGGACCGGAACGAAGACGGCAACTGTCGCGAGTGTCGCACTCACGGTGATCCAGGTGCTATGCACGCCTGCCCTGCTGATGAGCAGTCCTCCCACACCCCCCGCGAGGGCGAAATACACAAATGCCACGCATCCACTCACGATCGAGTAAGTCACGGTCTTCCGGATGAGGACATCGATCTCCATCAACCGATACTTGAGGATGGCAAATGCAAAAGACAGAGGGATGAAGATATAAAAGGCTTTGCTAACGACTTCGGCTACAACCATAGGCAGAAAGCGTTCTTGCAATCCGAGCCAACCGAGAAGGACCATTAAGCCGGTCAGCAGAAGCAAGCCCGAGAGACTGACAATGGTTCCCCACAACGGCCAGCGCACCTGTTTTCTTTCTTCAATACCGCTCTCGCGGTAGCTGCGATATAAGGCGACGCACGCAATCGTCGAATACATGAAGAAGAGGGCAATGTAGGCAAAGCCGAACGCAATCCCGCCAAACACCCAGCCGATGGTCTCGCGTGTAGCCTCCGACGGCGCAAGGGTGAGAAAGGTATCGACGGCCCCGATAATCAGGAGCGCCACCATGCCGATGACCGCGACCGGCCGGCTTCCTATCGCGCGCCTATGGCCCTGGTTCCGCCAGCACTTCGCTAGATACCCGAAGACCGCCAACAGCGAGACCCACAAACCAAGCAAAACCCCGTGAAGGACACGCATTGGCAGCCAGAGCAGCGCGAAGGTTGGAAACCCAACGAACGTCAGTAAAGGCGTCAGATATAACCAGCGCAATGATTGCGGGCTCTCCTCGAGAATCCGCCGCCGCTTGGGGAAAACCAACGCCAGATGAACAACCAAGACCTGCACGAGATATCCGACGATTGTGAAAACAAGATAGAGAATCACTTGATGGGGAGTCATCTGCGCAAGGGACCTGGCACCGCGCGACGGAAACTCATCGACATAGGCAAGCGGCTTTACCACAAACAGGACCGTCGACGTAATCGACAACAAATAGAAGATCAGCGCCCGTTCGTCTTCCGGTTTGCGGCGATAAACCAGCGTACCGAGGAAACAGAAAGCCAGCGCGACGGCTAAGCTGCTGATGGTGCTGATCTGGATCTGGCGCGACCGGAGCGGCGAGGTAAGCTGCACTCGCACAGTCGCCCGCAAGCCGTTCTTGTGCTCGACGTAATAAGTAATCTCATCGTGGATTCTAAGCTGATCGTCGAGCTTGACCAGTTGTTCCCAATCTGAAGTCGGAATGCCGTTAACGGTCAGGAGGATATCGCCCGCTACCAGTCCAGCGGCCTCCGCAGGGCCTCCCGAGAATACGTTAGACACACTACCAGGCTTGAAAAGCACCGTCTTTCCCTTGAATCCCTGAGGCATTGCGGGAGCGTAGTAGAAACCCGCCCAGCCCTCGTGCTGCCAGGCCACAAAACGCGCTGCTACCCAGGCTGCGGTGACAAGCAAGAGAGCATAGGTAAGCACCAAAATTGCATTTGGGCTTTTGTTGTCGGCCATGTGCGAATCAGATCTCCACGTGCGAACTTCAGCCCCGGGAAGTGGCTCACGATTGATTCGGCCTGTTTGGGCGCGAGCGAGTCGTCCCCTTGCTGCGTCATTGTATCTCAGCCTAACGTGAGGCAGGCCTTGAAGGGTTCGAGAGACAACGAGACAGCCGGTCAACGTCCAGATTGTCCGCTTGAGCAAGAACTTGAGAATCTAGCGCGATATCTTCGGGCTGGTCTCGGAAATTGCATTGCCAGCAGCGTCGCCGGTGAACACTTGTGCGTAACGCAGGCAATCCTCACGCTGCCTGGAACCGAGGTTTGGAAAGTCTGCAAATCCTGGCAAGAGGTCTTCGAGCACAAAACCGCATTTCTCCAGCACGTGGATTGACGCCCGATGATTCGCATGGCAAATCGCATACAATCGGCGCACCCCCAGTTGGCGCGCCACACCGACGACGGCGGCTAAGGCTTCGGTCGCGTAGCCGTGTCCCCAGGCATCTCGAGCGAGCACGTACCCCGTAGCGGCGACGGTTGGCGATTCGAAAGTCAGACCGGTACTCCCAAGCAATTTTCGATCGCTCTGACATTCGACCAAGTAGGGGCCTGCAGGCCATCGGTTCCATTCGGCTTCGCTGAAGGCTAGAAACGCTCTGGTTTCTTCGATGGACCGATGCATTGGCCATCCAACATATTTGGTAACTTCCGGATCGCTTGAATACCGCGCGTAGATCCTCCGAGCGTCCGCTGCTATCGGTCTCCGCAACACCAGTCGAGTTGTTTCAAGGAATTCCGGCCCATTCATGCTTCAAGAATACTATCCGGCGAACCGTATCAGGGGAACTGCCGGGCTCCGGCCATAGCGTTGACCAAACTGAAAATGAGATGATGGTTGGCAAACAGCAAGGAATTCAACTTCGTAATTGACGGTTCGCCCTTGCCCCGGGGATGACTCCATAATTCTCCAGGAGCTCGCAATGAAAGGTCAGAAAATAGCGGTCTGGATAGCTGTCGGCATCGGCGTCGGCGTAGCAATTGGTGCTGCGACACACGCGATAGCCGTCTGGATATGTATCGGCGTTGTGGCCGGCGCCGTCATTGGCGCGGCTGTCGCCAGGCGTTGAATGCCCAGGCCCGGAGGTCGGCGTCGCTGCGGTTCCTTGTTACAAATGCAGCTGCTGGTGTCGCCGCGGGAATCATGCAAGAGTAAGAAGCAAGCCGATGCTCAAACGTCTCTGGATTCGCTGGCTGCTTGCGGTGCTGGGCTGGACCGCCGTGGCCGTATTTTTCGCGAGCCAGACTTATTTGACTTACAAGTACTCCGGGGGACAGGCGCACCTTTGGCTCGTGTTGAAAATGAATTTGATCGAGTGGTATGCCTGGGGACTTCTTGCGCCTGGAATAGTCTGGCTGGCGCGCCGGTTTCCGCTCGAGCGCGAGCACTGGGGACGAAGTTTGGCAGTTCATTCAGTCGCGGGCGTTGGCGTCGCCTTGCTCGAATGGACTCTCAACAATCTGCTCCGGCGCTACCTTCTCGGATTCCCAAAGGGCATGTACTTGATCTACGTGTTCCATCAAAACTTGGTCACTTACTGGATCGTTGTGGCCGCAACGCAGGGTTATCTGTATTACTCGCGCTATCGAGAAGGCGAGCTGCGTACCGCGCAACTTTCCGCGCAACTGGCGCAAGCCCAGCTTCAAGCACTACGTATGCAGCTTCATCCACATTTTCTGTTCAACACCCTGAATGCCATTTCGACGCTTGTACACAAAGATCCCGAAATCGCCGACCGCATGATCGCTCGGCTAAGCGACTTGCTGCGGTTGACCCTCGAGAACATCGGCGTTCAGGAAGTACGGCTGGCCCAGGAATTGCAATTCCTCGAACGCTATCTCGAAATCGAGCGCATGCGTTTTCCCGACCGGTTGCAAGTCCGGATGCACATTGCCCCGGAAACCCTGGACGCCCGGGCTCCGTATCTAATTCTCCAGCCGATCGTCGAAAATGCCATCCGGCACGGGATCGCACCGCGTTCCACCCTGGGCACCGTCGAAATCCGTGCCGACTGCAAAAACGACAGGCTGATCCTGGAGGTCCGGGATGATGGCCCAGGTATCTCTCCGGATAGGACTCTTAAAGACGGGGTAGGAATTTCCAGCACGCGTGCGCGTCTTGAGAGGCTCTATGGGGCCGCTCATCAACTTGAATTGCGTAACGCCGCCGAGGGCGGACTCGTGGTCACGCTCGTAATGCCGTTCCGGTTGACGACCGGGGACTTAGGCGCGCAAAGCGGCGGTGGTGGCTCCTCGTGAAGATTCGAACTCTCATTGTGGACGACGAACCGCTTGGCCGCGAGCGCATTCGCGCTCTGCTCGCGCGCGATCCTGAAATCGAGGTGGTCGAAGAATGTCCCGATGGACGCCGCGCCGTCGCAGCTATCGAGCGCTCCCGCCCCGACTTGGTTTTTCTCGACGTGCAGATGCCGGAGATGGATGGGTTCGCCGTGCTAGAGGCCATCGCCGGGGACCGCATGCCGGCAATTATCTTCGTCACGGCCTATGATCGCTATGCCGTGCAAGCATTCGAAGTCCACGCTCTCGACTATTTACTTAAATCGTTTGACCGCGACCGATTTGAAGCCGCACTCGAGCGCGCCAAAGAGGAGATTCACCGTTTAAAAACAGGCGTGCTTAACGAAAGGCTTGCGGGATTGCTCGAAGATCTCCAGGCCAAGCAAAGACGCCTGACGCGGCTGGTGGTCAAATCGGGAGGACGCATCGTCTTTCTTCGCGTTGACGAGATCGACTGGGTCGAAGCGGCCGACAATTATGTGCGGATCCACGCCGGCCGCGAATCTCACCTGATTCGCGAAACGCTGCAATCTCTGGAAGGGCGGCTAAACCCGGAGAAATTTCTGCGCATCCATCGCTCCACGCTTGTCAATCTTGACCGCATTCGCGAGCTGCAACCTATTTTTCATGGAGACTATCTTGTCAAGCTGAACGACGGCACGGAATTGACTCTCAGCCGCAGCTATCGTGAAAAGTTGCTCGAGCCCCTTGGGCCGTTTTTCTGACTAATCGTCGCTTCCGCAAGCCATCCGTCCTTTCAATATCCGTCCCGCCCCACGCTCGGAGCGGTTCGCCCCAAATCCGTTGAAGTCGGTTCTCCGGCCGGTTACAAGACTCTGCAAGTTATGCTCGCTTACGACTGCCTTACGAAGGGCTTTAAGACCGTGCCGAGCTTTGCGGAAAAAACCCTGGGCATGATCACGCTGATAGTTTTCGCCGCTCTCCCCGCGCGAGGGCAAGAAAGCTGGTCGTGGCCGGAGAAGCCATCCAACCTCCAGGTGTTGCCCAAGGATTGGCCCGGCACTCGCCTACGGCCGGTGATGATCGGCTTCAGCCGAGCGCTCGGCGTCCGCTGTTCGTATTGCCACAAGGGTGAGGAGGGCAAGCCCCTCAGTACGTACGACTTTGCGTCCGACGACAACCCCAACAAGAACCGCGCGCGCGAAATGCTGAGAATGCTCAATGAAATTGGCGAGCATTTGAAGAAGATCGAGCCAAGTGGCGACCAGCGCGTAAACATGTGGTGTCACACCTGCCACCGTGGCCGTCCCCGGCCCATGACCCTTCCGGAGGAGCTCGGGGAACAATACCGGAAGAAAAATGTCAAGGCGGCGCTCGATTATTACGACGAACTGAAGAAGAAATACTACGGCAGAGGGGCGTATGACTTCGGCGAGGATTCCCTGAACAACTTCGGCTACGAAATCCTTGAAAAGAACGACGCAGCCTCCGCCATACAGGTCTTTCAGTTGAACGCGGAACTCTATCCGCAGTCAGCAAATGTTTGGGATAGCCTCGCAGAGGGCTATATGAAGTCGGGTGACATGAGAAAAGCCCGAGAGAACTATGAAAAGGCGCTGACCTTGGACCCGAAAGATAACAATGCAAAAGAGAGGCTGAAAGAGATCAACGAAACAAAAGACAAGTGAGTCCGCCAAACCGACGCAACGCCGCCGTGGAGCTTTGCTAAAGACTTTGGCAGTGCGACGAAGGGAATGAAGACAATGCGAAACGCTGCTTTTCTCTGCATTCTTTTCATAGCGGGCCCGTGCCCCACTATGGCACAGAAAAAGTACGATTTTGACGGTGCGCATTCCCTGGTCCGGTTCACCGTCGAACTCGCAGGTCTCACCGGCGTCGAGGGCCGGTTTGTGGATACGGACGCAACCATAAACTACAACGAAGCCGACTTGACAAAATCCTCGGTCACGGCCTTGATTCATACGGCCAGCATTGACACCGGCGAGAAGGAGCGAGACGAGCACCTGCGCACCGCCGACTTCTTTGACGCCGAGAAATTTCCCATTATTCGTTTTCAAAGCAAGCGAATCGAAAAGCGCGATGCGAACTGGGTCGCCGTCGGCGAATTGACCATCCATGGGGTGACACGCGAAATTGAATTGCCCTTCCGATGGGTCCAGAAGACTCATACGGATCCTTTTGGAAACGACCGCATCGGTTTCGAAGCTCACATGACCCTCAAACGCTCCGAATATGGCATCAAAGGCCCGCGTTTTTGGGGGGAAGTCATCGGCGATGATGTGGATGTACTGCTGCGGGTTTCCGCGCGCATCTACAACTGGGACCACATTGAAGCAACACCGGAAAAGGGGAAAAAATCGGTTGTCGCCGAAATCTTTCCGCTCTTCCAAACAGGAAACCCCGATGCGCTCAAGCGCCTCATCGAGATTCAATCATCTTCGCCTTGCGACTACGACCTTGGCGAGTGGCCATTCCACGTACTGGTGCGAAAGCTATCGCAGCACGGCAAGCTCAACGAAGCACTGGAGGTTTCCAAGATATTTTCCGAAGCCAATCCGCGGAGTTCACTCGCCCTCGACGATCTTGCGCAGAGCTACGAGGACGCCGGAGATCACCAACAGGCCCTCGCGCTCTATAAGACCTCGGTCGCCGTCAACCGCTTTGACTCCTACGCAGCCGAAGCCCTCAGAGCAGTTTCTCGCGTCCCCACCCCGTGAAGTTGTCCCCGCGTTCGTTGGATTTTTCCACCGGCGCGGGGACCCCCTGAGTAAGGCAATCATGTTCTCCTGAGTCGGGGAGACCCCCATAAACCGACGTGTGACAAGAGATGCCCGATTACCGCTGATTTCTGCCGGGCAGAATTCCGACGGAGTGGGAATCGAGCGCGTTATGGCAGGTAAACAATTCCGATTTTTGCTATAAGATTTAGCTTGAGATCCAGCCCCCAAAGAAACCTACATAGCTTGGTTGGAGGTTACGATGAATCACGCAGCATTCAGGGTGTCTCGCGAACGGGCGTGGACGTTAGATCTCATGTGGCGAACCATTATTGCAGGCGCAACGCTTGGCATCCTCTTCTTCCTTGCGTCGTGCGCGAACAAACAAGCTTCCGGGCAACATGCAACCATTTTGATGCGGGATGGCACAACGCTGACCGGCACGGTCACCGCGACCTCACCGTCGGAAGTCACTCTGGCTGGCGACGACAACGCGAAGCATACGATCCCGATGACCCAGGTGAAATCCATAGAATATGACGAGACGACGGCAGCATCAGCTACGGCCCCACAACCTGGTGCCGCGCCAACCCAGGGAACCTCAACGGCTCGGCGGGCGTCCGACGCTGTGCACGAACATCACTACCATCCGACGCGGGCGGAAATTCATACCAAGACCTACGTGGTGCCTGCCGGCACAAAGGTTTCCGTGCGAACCGAAGACACGATTGACTCCGCCACGGCCGCCGAAGGACAGACCTATCCGGCCGAAGTCGCCGACGACGTTGTCGACGCTGACGGCAATG
>Ga0126371_10001567_pt1 | contig 19408 bp, 15 predicted proteins | sample PanSoiMetaPlot_4_FD_110145 | JGI IMG/M metagenome (GOLD analysis project Ga0126371, IMG submission 110145) | Tropical forest soil microbial communities from Panama - MetaG Plot_4 | ecosystem: Environmental > Terrestrial > Soil > Tropical forest > Bulk soil | place: Panama | collected 2016-02-17 | reverse complement strand
GCCGCTCGCGCCTGAAGATTTGTTCTCTTCAAGGCCCCCTAGCCATGCCATTTCGTTGGCATTGACGTAGATAATCCCGGTGTCGGGATCGACCGCCGGACCGCCCCATTCCGCGCCGCCATCGTAACCGGGAAAAACGATGGTCGGCTTGTCCAGACTGAATGGAACGAACTGCCCCGCACTGCGAAACGTCCGGAACTCCTTCACCGCCCATGCATGGGCCTGCGGCGTGCGCCGGGTAAGCATGTCTTCCGTCAGCGCCTGTCGCGCGTAAGGAGCAGGCATGGTCGGCAGCGGCTGCATCGCCGCCGTGACTTCGCCGGGAACCGTGCTCGCCGGGTATCGCTTGTACTCGACGGGAAAAACCGGCTGTCCATCAACGCGATTAAAGAGATAGATCCATCCCTGCTTGGTGGTCTGTGCAACGGCGTCGATCTTCTCTCCCTGATGCTCGACCGTCACCAGCGCGGGCGGAGAAGGAAAGTCGCGGTCCCAAAGGTCGTGGCGCACGGCCTGAAAGTGCCATAGTCTCTTGCCGGTGTCAGCGTCGAGCGCAAGCAGCGTATTGGCAAAGAGATCATCGCCGAGTCGGTCGCCGCCGTAGAAGTCAAAAGCAGCCGAGCCGGTGGGCACATAGACAATGCCGCGCTTGGCATCAAGTGCCATGCCCGCCCAGTTGTTGGCCGCTCCGCTGCGCTTCCAGGCATCTTTGGGCCAAGAGTCGTAGCCGTACTCGCCCGGATGCGGGATGGTGTGAAACGACCATCGCAGCGCGCCGGTACGCACGTCGTAGGCGCGGATGTCTCCTGGCGGACAGGGCAGAGTTTCCGGGTCGCGGCCGCCGACAATGATGAGGTCCTTATAAACAATGCCTGGGCTGGTCAGCGCGATTGAAACCGTCGCAGGATCGCGCCCCAGGCCCTCGCGCAGGTCAACTCGTCCGTTCTCGCCGAACGATGGAATAGGTTGGCCGGTCTTGGCATCGAGCGCGTAGAGGTAGTTCATCACCCCGGCGAGAATGCGCGCGCTGGTGCCGTCTGACCAATACGCCAGCGCGCGCGCGGGCTGCGTTCCGGCAATGCCGCTGTCGAATTTCCATAACAGCTTGCCGGTCGTCGCGTCGAGCGCGATGACCTTCTGCGACGGAGTATAGGAGTAGAGAACGCTGCCAACAATGATAGGGCTCGGCTGAAACACGCCCTTCTCGCCGGTATCGTAAGTCCAGGCGACTTGCAGGTTCTTCACATTCGTCCGGTTGATCCGCGCCAGCGGCGAATAGTGGTCCTGCGCTGGCTGGCCTCCGTAAACGGGCCATTCAGATTGCGATGTGCTTTGAGCACCGGCAAACGCTATGGTTGCCGCAAACAGGGCTATAGCAGATATGGTTTTCGTCATCACAGGCGCATAGAGTCAGCAAATTCGATGAGTGCTGTTGGTGCGACCAGTAGACCGTTCGCACCTGTTGCTGTCAAGCATACCCGCCGCAAATAGCTCTTTCATTGGTCCCGCGAGCGGAGTAGCATGTTTGCCGCAATCTCCTTCATTGCTGAACCGCTTTTTGCCTGGAGGCTCGTCTATGCTAAGAACCCTGCTGCTTCCTGCGTCGCTGCTGGTTGCCGTGCTCGCCGCGGCGCAACAGGAACAGCCCCCCGCTCAACCGACTCCCGCTCAACCGCCCGCATCCGCCACAGCGCAGACAAATCCCGTCAAGCCCACACCAGAAGGGTTGGCGCACGCCAAGAAGGTCTGGGGCTATGATTGCGCCTTGTGCCACGGCGACAAAGGCGACGGCAAAGGCGATGTTGCCGCCTCCATGAATCTCACGCTGAAGGACTACACCAAACCGGACTCACTGAAGGACATGACCGACGGCCAGATATTCGACATCATCAAGAACGGCAAGGGCCAGATGCCGCCCGAAACGGGCCGCGCCAAACCCGATGACATCTGGAACCTCGTTACCTTGATTCGCAACATGTCAAAGAAGACAGATTAGAAATGTTTTTTTAGAAACGCCCCGATCCGCTCGATTTCCTGCTCGCTCAGGCGGAAAGTCATCGCAGGCATGGTTCCGTCTATCTGGTCAGGACGGCGGGCACCAACTATGGCGGCGGTAACCGCTGGATGACGCAGGGTCCAGGCAATGGCGACCACTCCCGGTTCGACACCGTGCTCATTCCCGATCTCGCGCAGCACCTCAACCAGCTTCAGATTCTTTGAGAGCTTCGGCTCGTTGAAGTTTGGACTGCGCTTACGCCAGTCGTCATCGGGAAGGTTCCGCACGCGTTCGGCGGTCATCTTGCCGGTAAGCATGCCCGAGAGCATGGGCGAATAGTTGATAACGCCAATACTGTGCTGGCGGCAGAAGGGCAGAATTTCGGATTCGATATCGCGGCGCAGCATGGAATAAGGCGGCTGTAGCGATGTAATAGGCGCAATTTTCTGTGCGCGCTTCATCTGCTTGACGCTGAAATTGGAAACCCCGATGTGGCGAACTTTGCCCTGTTCCTTGAATTTAGAAAGGGTCTCCCACCCCTCTTCGATCTCGTCTTCGGGATTTGGCCAGTGAATCTGGTACAGGTCAATTGCATCTACTCGCAGGCGCCGGAGCGAATCTTCTACTTCCTCCTGCAACGAGCCGGCCTTCAGGCTGCGATAGATTTTGCGGTCTGGAAACCAGCGCATTGAGCATTTGGTGAAGATATAAGGCTTATGCGAAGAATTCTTGACCGCTCTGCCGACGACTTCTTCCGAATGACCCAGGCCGTAGATGGCCGCAGTGTCGATCCAGTTGATGCCACGATCAAGCGCGCGCTCAATGGTGCTGACAGATTCAGTATCGTCCTGCGCGCCCCAACTGAACTCCCAATTGCCGCCGCCGATGGCCCAGGCGCCATAGCCGACAGGCGTAAGGCGCATACCGGAGTTGCCGAGTTCGCGTGTCTCAAATTTTGCCGTGGGAGAGGTTTCAGTAGCCATGCTCACTAGCATACTAACGCCTGTGAGCCGGCTTGATGAAATTACGGCTCTACCAGGAAACGACCGTCGTGCATGATCTGCTCTTCTTCCACCCAGATGTTGAAGCGCAGGCCCACTACGTCAATGTGCGTCGTCGATGTCCACGACGCACCGGTATGCTCGCCATAAGGATTGCCGAAAGCGATATGAATGCCGGGAAATTTCTCGTCCTGCAGAATATTGCCGATGACCTGCTTCACACCAATATTTGTGCCGATGGCGAACTCGCCGACGCGGTGAGAATTCTCATCGATGTGCGTGTAGGTCCAAAAGTCATCGCGCAGTTGCTTGTTCTCAGAATGGCAATCGACGATGCGGTTGCCTTTGATCTCAATCGTCAGCGGGGCAGTCTCAAGCAGTCCATAGCGGAAACAAAGATAGTCGCCGACAACCCCATCAACCACGAAGATTCCATTGACCTCTCCGGGAGTTGTGAAGATTTCGCCGCCGGGAAGATTGCCCCACTTCTCGCGGGATATGATGCCCGAGGTCTTGAGCCACTTGTACTCGGGATTCAGGTCAGCGCGAATGTCGGTTCCCGCAGCCGTCGTAGCGCGGATATAACTGGCGCGGCGCACCTTCTCAATCACCTTCTGGCTGAGACGGTCAACGAGCGCAAAGTCGGCGCGCATACCTTGGCACATAATCTGCGGCGTGATGTTGACCATGTGTGCGTGCCGCATACGACGGCGGTTGACGACTTCTGTCATCTGCATGCGCGAGCGCAGCTCGTTCTGCTGCACCTGCACGGCGAAGATGCTCACGTCTGATGTCTCCATGTCTTCGAGTACGGCAGCGGGCATGTTTTTCAGCGGACGCGGCGCGAGGTCTTCTAGCACGAAGGCGTTCCAGGCGCAGCCATTAACGGACAACTCGGCGGCAATGGCCGCGGCAATGGTCGCGGTCTCGCGGTCGGTAATCAGGGTGACTTTTTCGCCTGGTTCTATGCGAAGGCAGGTGAAAACGGCGGTGTGTGCTCCCGGTACGAATTCTTCAGGAAAAGGCGTGTCAAGGAGCGCCTGAGCTTGCGGTGTTACTGAATACGTCATTCTTGATAGGTCTTTTCATTAGCCTACCGGAAATCCGCTGAAACAGCACCTTATACTGCCATTTTTGCTCTACGGAGCACATGAAAATGAAGCAGCCAGATTCTTGTTTCCGGAGCCGTTGTACTTTGCCTCCTGCGGATAGACGCAGAGCGGGCGTGTTATCTCAACGTGCCGATCAGCGTTAGTCTTCGCGGTGTCGTCCTCGTCATATTTCATTGCAATGATTGTCGATGGGGCTTTGCCGTCTTCCACCCAGTCGACGAGCGCGGTAAAGATGTCATGCCCGGCGTCGCCTCGTGGCGCAGATTCATCCTGACCGAACACAGTCGCACCCGGTCCTCCTCCGCAGTGCTGCATGCCCGGAACCATATAGAGACGCAGCGACTGCTCCGCTGTCTGACCGCCAACGGTTTCGACGACACTGTTGTAATAGTTGACGGTATTCAGCGCCGCAATGCCGGGGTCGTTCCATCCGTGGTACAGGATCAGCTTGCTATGCGAGAGAAACGGTTTCAGGTCAGGATTCATGGCATCAAGAGCATCGCCGGTTTTCTCGAACGCAAGCCTAAGAGCGTCGTCGATGTTCGCGCTCTTGAAGTCCCAATCGGACTTGCCGTAGACCATGTTGGCAAAGTATCCGGTCACATAGAATGCGCCTGCGCTCTTGCCCTGCTCTGAACCAGTGATCCAGGTCGCCCAGCCTCCGCGACCCTCTTCAGCGCCCGGGAGCAGTCCGGGAAAGATCAGCTTGCCCGAGGCATCGTGCGCGCCGGCGTAGATGGTCTTGAGCGAACCAACCTGGGGCTCAGTAAGGCAGCTATCGGATTCCGTCCCCTTGCAGAGCAGCGTTGAAGGATCGAAGCGGCATTGCCGGGGGTCGTTAAGAACGCCGTCAGCCACTCCGTCCTGAGTATCACATGCAGCGTCTACCGCCTTGCCTATTGCAGGAATTTTGGCGGGTGGAATGTAACCGGCCGCGTCTGTGGTTTGCAGAAACTTCAGACCACCGGTAAGCATCGGCACCCAGTTATTGGCTGGAGCGCCCGCAATGATGCCGTCATAGTCATTGGGAAAACGCTGCGCCTCCATAAGCGCCTGGCGTCCGCCGTTGGAGCAACTGGCAAAGTATGAGCGTTTGGCATCATCGCCATAGAACGCTTTCACCATGCTCTTAGCGTCTACAGTCATCTCATGCACGCCGCGATAGCCGTAATCGACAATTTTCTCGGGGTGACCGAGAGCCCAGTCCGCGCCCGGCGTCGAGTGCCCGGTATCCGTGCTGGCCGCTGCGTATCCCTGGCTCACCGCTGCCGCAAGGCCGGAATAGGCGATATACCCGGCAAATCCGCCATTGCCTAAGCCGCGGAATTTCCCGTTCCAGCCGCGCTCGGGCATCCAGACCTCAACTTTAATGTCGGAGTCAGATGTCGGCTTGAGAGTGGCCAACACGCGGCAAAACGCTGGCACCGTTTTATACAGGCGCGGCGTCTTCTCGTCGGGCTTCATGTTGGGCGGTCTGAATGCGCCAGCCGTTACAACCTCGGAGCTCTCTATCGTGATATTGGGCAGTGACGACTGTTTAAGAGCGGCGCATTTTGAATCGGCGCCCCAAGCCAGCGTTGAGAAGGCAAAGGCGGCAGACAGAAGCAGCAGAACCGGACGATTTGGCATCGTCGCAAGCTTCGCAGAACCACTGCTGCCTGACAAGTGAATTTCGCGGCTATTTGTGACTGGGCAGAACGTTCCAGATCGACGGATCTTCCTGTCCAAGAACCCATGAACAGAAGCCTTCAAGTCCGCGTTGGCGCACTAGGTCGTAACGCTCGCGGAAGGTGCGCTCGTCAGTAAAGAATATCCACTCGCGCATGTCGTCACGGTAGAAGTACGTCCATGCGGTGCGGTCAACCGGATCCCACTCGATCTTGCCGCCGTACGATTTCGCCAGATCGAGCGCGTCCTGTCCGCCAATATATTCAGCGCTGGGATTCGGCTTGTCGTTCTGCGGCGGCCCGGCAAACCAGTGGTAGCCGTAGAGCGGAATGCCCAGCGAGAGCTTCTCCTTGGGAACGACTTTGAGCGCGTAGTCGAGATTTTCTGTCATCCATCCCCAGCCGGCAACGGGGCCCGGGGCCGTCCAACGCGTGTGCTGGTCGTAGGTCATCAGGCAGAGTAGATCGACTGATTTCGCCAGCGCTTCGACGTCATAAGCTCCGCGCCAGTTGGCATAGATCCATTTGGAGAACGCGCTTTGCCCCGGTGCGCCGGGAGCATTGGGCACGGTCGCAATGGATAGCTGCAGATTTTGCTGGTGGAATGCTGTTGCCGTTTCTGCTACAACCTGCGCCAGCAGATCGCGGTCGGTCCAGGCAATGTTTTCAAAATCAAACTGGAAACCGGAATAGCCCTTCTCTTTGCAGATGGCTATCAGTTGGGCGATCATCCTGCGATAGGCTTCTGGTGTGGTAATCAGCTTGTGAAATGGCTCCTGCTTGAATGCCTCGCTTGCCACAATCGGCATCACCTGGATGTGGTGCTGCTTCGCTGCTGCCAGCACCAATGGATCAGGGCCGCCGGAGACCAGGCCCGTCGCATCGACCTCGTACCAGACAGGCACAAGGATATCGATTTTGTCGGCGTGAGCATAAAAAGAGCGGACGCCATCAGGGCTGCGCGTGAGATAGAAAAGGGCTTTCGGCTGCTGGGCATAAAGAGTGAAAACAGAAAAGACCAGAGTGAGAAGGAGGACATGTGTTTTCTTCATTTTGCGGGCCTGATGCAACGATATTATTTCTTTTCTGGGACGGCATCCATCTCCGCCATGGGGCCCAGCATCTCTCTTCAGAGAAGTTGAAGGGAAACTGATTTCCCAGGGCCTCCCGTTCATCTGCAGATGAATGGGAAAAAGTATGGGCTGGCAGGGGGCGCGGGTTTTCGCGATTTCCTCCGCTCGCCGCCGGTGAAGGAGAATCGCGACAGCCGGTGGACTCTCCCAGCCCCTAATTTTCGAAGAGTCCCACTTGTGTCTCTTCCGCCATGTAATCAACGACAGCTTTCAGGTCATTTGTCTCGTCGAATTTGCGAATCTGACGGTCCGCCCCAGTCCCCATTTCCAGGATTTTGCGTATGTAAGCAATCTCTTCATGACTGTTGAGTTCATCTACAACATCACCGATGAGGTCAAGGTATTCGAGAACCAAGTCGCGTTCCGGCACTTCTATTTCTTTGCCAAAATCAATGAGCTTGCCATCTAGTCCATAACGCGCCGCCCGCCACTTATTTTCCATCACCAGCGCGCGGGAGTATTGCCGGTAATCCTGATTGCATGAATGCAGATGATAGAGTTTTGCCACAGTCGCCTGAATGAGCGCCGCTATCGCCAGCGTCTCTTCTGCCCGCATGGGAAGGTCGCAGATGCGGACTTCAACTGTGTTGAAAAATGGATGCGGGCGAACGTCCCACCAGATTTTCTTGGCGTTGTCGAGGCAATTGGTCTTGATGAGCAGGTTGACGAAAGCCTCGTATTCCGCATAGCTCGAGAAACTGTCAGGAATATTCGTGCGCGGAAATTTATCGAATACTTTCGCGCGGTAACTCTTGAGCCCGGTCTTCATGCCGCGCCAGAAGGGCGAGTTGGTCGAAAGCGCAAGAATATGCGGCAGGAAATACCGCAGCGAGTTCATGATCCGGATAGCCGCCTCGCGGTCTTCAACACCGATATGAACATGCAGCCCGAAGATCAGGTTGGCGCGCGCCACTAACTGCAAATCTTCGACGACGCGCTTATAACGGTCATCCGGGTAGATTTCCTGCGTGCGCCAGTCGGCGAACGGATGCGTTGCCCCTGCGACCAGAAGTAAATCGTGTTCACGCGCGAGAGCGATCATCTGCCGGCGCAAATCGAAGAGATCATCACGCGCTTCTTTAACGGTTTTGCAGATGCTGGTGCCTACTTCAACAACAGACTGGTGCATTTCCGCCTTAACGCGCTCGGCGAGGCGGCGCTTGCCCTTCGCTAGCATCTCCGTCGCAATGTGCGAACGCAGATCGCGCGTTTCGGGATCAACGGTCTGGTATTCCTCTTCAATGCCAATCGTGAATGAGGGCCTCATGGACTGGCCGTCCAGGCATTCCACTTCGCGCCTGTCGGACGGACTCCTTTCGCGTTCCTTCGTTGGTGGAAGTGTAGACCGTTTTGTCGAAAACTGACTTGTCTTTTAGGCGATTTTTATGTGGCGCTTCAGGTCTGCGAAACTTCCGCGGCTTTCTTCTTTGGCGCGCGCTTTTTTGCCGGCGCTTTCTTCGCGGGCTTGGCACCTGCGTTCAGAAATGCGCTCCATCGCAGCTCTGGGACCTTTGGCGCGAGTTTGGCATTCTTGACCGCAAGATCAGCCACGGCTCCCACAATCCAATTAAAATTCTTCTGACCGACAGAGTGCAGATCGGCGTCGGGCGCGGGATTCATGAAGTCGATCGCATACGGCACACCATCCTCCACGGCGAATTCGACCGTGTTCAGGTCATAGCCAAGAGCCTTGCAGAGCGTAAGCGCGTCTTTCTCCACGCGCTTTAACAATTTCTTGTCATACTCCGGGGGATTGAGCACATAACGCTGCGCGTGCGGCTGACGCGGATCATACGGCATGATATGGACTTTCTCCTGACCAACGACGTAACAGCGAAAGTATTCATTGAATTTCACCGCCCGCTGCAAGGTCATGCAGAGGTCGCGGCTCTGGTCGTAAGCCCGGAAAAATTCCTCACGGTTGTGCACATGATGCACGTCGCGCCAGCCGCCGCCATCGACCGGCTTGAGAAAGGATGGAAAGTCGACATAGTCAAAGATGCTGTCCCAGTCCAGCGGATACTCCAGATTGCGCATGGAGCGCTCGGTCGTTCCCTCCGGATAATGTTTATGCGGCAGGACCACAGTCGGGGGCACTGCCACCCCGAGTTTCGCGGCCAGCGAATAGTTGAAGAACTTGTCATCCGCCGACCACCAGAAGGGATTATTGATGACCACCGTTCCATTCAAAACGGCATGCTTTAAAAAGGCGCGATAGAACGGGATGTCATGCGAAATGCGGTCAACTATCACCGAATACGTTGGCAGTTTATCAAGATGGATGCCGCCGATCTGCACGAACTCTGCGGAAATGCCGTCCAGATTCATCGAGTTGATCCGCTCAACCAGCGCGCCGGGAAAAGTGTTTTCCATGCCGAAGAGAACACCGATTTTTTTCACAATGCCTTCCTCCCAGTGGAGATGCAATTCTCACACCGTCTCATCTGCTGAGGCAAGTTGTCAGAAGGGTTAGCAGAAAACGGGAACCGAACGAGATTGCCGCTTCCCGGGGTCAGGCATCCGTTTCGGCAGAGCGGACGTATTCGATAACGGCTTCGCTCCAGCCATCGATGTGCGTCCACGCGCCGTAACCTACTCCGTTGCAGTAGCTGGCTACGTTGATCATGTATCCGCGTCCATTCTTTGACGCGGGTACGCGGTCGTGCGACTGCTCATCTGTGATGACGATGATGCGGTCGCCGCGCTCGCGCAGCTCATTGAGCGCATGGCCAAGCTGCGTACCGCTGTGCGGCTGGCTATGCACAATGGCGTCGCGCAGGGCGAAGCCGCGACGCGCCGGGACAGCCGTGAGAGCATCCGAGAAGGCATAGATGCTTACCTCTTCCGCAATCTCACGCAACAACACGGCCAGACCCGCAGCCGCGTCCATGCGCAGCATCTCGGAACGCGCGGACAGCTTCGCATCCATGCTGCCGGATACGTCGACCAGCAAGACTGTCTTGCCCATCAGACGCAACTGGCCGCTGAGGCTCGCAAACATCGCCTGCTCGATCCACGGCTCCCACTGCGGGGCGTGACGTGCAGCAGCGATGAAGCGGAACGGCAGCACGCGCTCGACACGAATCACTTCAAGCGCGTAGCGGACCAGTTCCGGATCAACGCCCGCAGCCTGCATATTGCGCAGGTTGCATAGCAGAGCCAGAGCGCCGAGGCGGTTCTCGATCAGCACCGACTCCCACACTTCACGCTTCTGTTCGCCGCGCGACAAGCGCACCTCCCACGTTTCGGGAGAAGGCAGCGTGCCCTCAACCAACTGACGCCAGGTGAGGGATTGCTCGGCGGTCAACGGCTTGGCGTGCGTGAGAAAAAGCACGTCACGCAATTTAACCGCACCCGCGCGGTCGTACTTGGCAAGAGCATAAGCATCGAACCGTGTGAAGGCCGCAGCCAGACCCTTCTTCACCTGCGCTGACAAGGGCTGACGGCCATCCTTCCAGTAAATGGCTAGGAACTCCGCCAGCTCGTCAGCGCGCTGGATGACACAGGCCAGCGTTTCAGCGACCAGACTGCGATGCGTGGCGTAACGCGCCATCTCACGCACCAGCAATAGCGGTGCGTGGCGCAGCTTCATCTTTTCGCGCGCGTCGACAGCGAGCGCAGCCACCTTTTCCGCCTCGACCTGCGGAACCAGTGCGGCAATGCGTTCGGCGATGGTCGCGCCGTCCTCGTAGAACTGACTCTCCCACAACATGCAGGCCAACACGGAACGCCGCAACTGCGCTTCCGCGCTGATAGCAACAGCAGGCGCGCCCTCGTGCGTGCGCAAAGGTGCTGCACTGAATCCGAGTTGACTGAGTTTCAAAATATTCAGGCGCATGGAGCGCCTTCCTTTCAAGATGCCAGGTAATTGCAGCCCTGTTCTCAGCCGGCATCATGTTAAAACCGGAACAGAGTCAGACAATATGGCTACTCACTGTCGTCTTCGCTTTTGCTGGTGAGCCCAGTTGTGCCGCCGAAGCCTGCGCGCGGGTTCACCTTCTTCAGCTCGATGACGAAGGCCATCTTCTCCATCTCATAGAGAGTCGGCACGAGTTTGCTGAGGTAGTCGCTGCAACGGCTGACCGGAAACGGTACCAGGCGTGGCAACTCGTTAAAGTAGCCGCAGCGAATTTCCTCTTCATTCTCGGAGTAGCCCAGCAGGATGCTGGCGTAACGACAGGTGCGGCAGAGCGACTCCTTGCCAATTGCAGTGCCGTTACGCACAGTAATGCTGAAGGCCATAGCGTGTCTCCTTGCACACGGTTCGGGGTTCAAGGTTGAAAAACAAAACCGTAAACACAGTTAAAGGGTGCGTGCCGGGGAATATCCGGAACGGGTGTGTGCCGAATGTTCTCCCCAGAGAACTTGACCGCAAAGCGGCCGTGGGAATTGAACCCACCCCTTTCGATCCGAAGTAACCCATTCACTCGCCACCGGCACAGTGAGTGTTCACGCCAGGGAAAAGTCGTATGCGGCTATTGCGGTTTCGAACCGCACCCTTTCAGGTTCTGACCAAAGAAGTATCCGCACACTTCACCACTGGCGTATATCTGCATTCGCGAGGGAACGGTCGCTATTGCGGCGTGGTCGTGTCAAGAAGTATCCGCGTGCTACACCACTCGCTATTGCAGGTAAAGCTTTGCCCTAGATCGCGTTAAAGTCGGTTGTCCGGATTTAGCAGAGGAATACGCGGCGCTATGATTTTGCGGTCGCGAGCAGAGTCCATGACGAGCCGACGAGGCTATCTAGCCTTGGCTGCATCAAGTGTCCGAATTGGAAGATGGTAGTCATGTACAGCTTCCTCTGCCTGAAAGATGGTCGCACAGGTCACACGGAAATTTCAAGTGGAAATCAGAAATTTTTTTATTTGTAACGGTTTCAGATACGAATACAAATATCTACAGGTAAATATTCATCATTCGCCCCCACGTTGGCCAATCGTGGCTGTTCCATGAGTCCCAGATATAGAGGTTATGCGGAACTCCTTTTTCCCCTAACAGCCGTGCCATGAACTGGTTGTCGCCCAGGCACTGATCGTCCCATCCGGTAGCAAGAACATAGGCATTGTGACGATACCTATCGAGATACCACGAATCCCCCATGTTCGGGATGTAATGCGGCGGCGTGTTGAAGTACACATCGTTGTCGTAATAGCCATGCAAAAAGCTAGTCTGGTCGAAGGCTCCGCTCATCGAAAGGAAGCCAGTGAATCTATCGGGATGCCGCAGGGCGATATTCACCGCGTGATAGCCGCCGAAGCTGCATCCCAGGCTGATGAGGTGTGGAGCATGGTTTTTTAGCCGAACCAGAGGCAGCACCTCTTCCATCACGTAGTTCGCATACTGCACGTGCCGGGCAATTTTCCAGCGCGGAGGAACGTTACGGTTGTACCAGCTCTCGGCGTCCACGCTGTCTACGCAATAGAGTTGCAGCTCGCCGTTCTCAATCTTGTGCGCTATAGCGCCGACCATGCCGCGATCTTCAAACTCGTAGAAGCGCCCCTGCGACGTAGGAAAAACCACCGCAGGCACTCCGGCGTGTCCGAAGACCAGTAGTTCCATGTCGCGGTCCAAACGCCACGACCACCATTTGTGATATTCACGGTTCATCGTCGTTCACATTCCTGATACTGTAGCAGCAAGGCCCGCGCAAATACGCAGCAGCCGATGAGAAAACGTAGAGGAAACCGCGGCAAGTTGGCAACAGAGATTCAAGATATTTCCATTACCGCTCTAGCGCCCGGCGCTCCCATTTTGCCCGCGCGCGTCACACTTCACCCACAGTTTCACAGCCGCTTTTTGCCGGACGACCGCGACATCACGGTCTATGTCCCTCCACAGTATGAACAGCAGCCGGAACGCCATTTCCCGGTCCTCTATTTGCACGACGGTCAGAACCTCTTCGATCCAAGCACCTCGTTCATTCCCGGACGCACATGGCGCGTGGCCGAGACGGCTGATGAAGCCATTGACGCCGGCGAAGTAGAACCGCTGATCATCGTCGGCATCGCCAATACAGGCGACCACCGTCTCGCCGAATATACCTATGTACCGGACTGGAAAATGGGCGGCGGGGAAGCCGACAAATACGGCAGGCTCATCACCGAAGAGCTGATCCCCTTCATCAACGCCAACTACCGCACGATGCATGGCCTTCGACACACAGGAATGGGAGGTTCATCACTGGGTGGCCTGGCTACGCTTTATCTGGGCCTGAAATACGCCGACCGCTTCAGCAAGTTAGCCGTGCTTTCGCCCTCAGTATGGTGGAACCATAAGAGCATCATCGGATATGTGAATGAAGCCCGCCCGACCCACCATCCCCGCATGTGGCTTGATGTAGGCAAAGCGGAGGGCAGGCGCACCCTTTCTGACGCCGACCTGCTGGAACGGCGGCTGAAGGCCAATGGCTGGCGTCTGGAATCAGATCTGCATTATGAGCGCGTGGATGGTGGAACGCACGACGAAGCCTCATGGGCGGAACGTGTCAGGCCGATGTTGCGGTTTCTTTTCCCCGCCTCTAGACCTGACACGCTACTCTGACATTGTCGATAGCGCTCTCATGCAGCAAAATGAAGTGCAGTCGTTTTTCGTAAACCCTCATGCTGAAATGTTTTCGAGAGATTGCGGCAGCCTGCGTCTTTTTGCTGAGCGCTTTGAGTATCAGCGCCCAGAATGCGCCTTCCACTCCCGATAAAGTATGGCATGGCCCTGCAGAACAGTCTCTGAACAAGCAGCTTTCATCGCTGCCCGATACCAAATACAGTCTTGACCCGGCAAAGGCATACACGTTAGGGGAACTAGTCGATCTCGCGGAGCAGCACAATCCCGAAACCCGCCTCGCGTGGCAGCAGGCCAAGTCGCGCGCTGCTGCTCTGGGAATTGCCCGTGGCGCTCTCTTCCCTACACTCGCGGCGGTGGTCATTGGCAACACGGCCCGAATACAGATTCTGTTTAATTCAGATTACTTTCGGCAGACATACGGCACGTTTGAGCCGGAACTCCACGTTGAATATCTGATCTTCGACTTCGGCGGACGCGGCGGAGCAATCGACGCCGCCAAAGCCAATCTGCTGGCGGCCAACCTGTCCTTCAACAACACCCACCTGAAGATCATCTTCCAGGTCACTTCCGCTTACTACCGCTTATTGAATGCAATGGGGCAGATGGACGCCGCGGAAGCCAGCCTCAAGAACGCTCAGGCAGTCGAGGAAGATGCGCAGGACCGTCTTACCCACGGTCTTGCCACTAAACCCGACGTGCTGGAAGCAACGGCTGCGCGGGCTCAGGCGCAGTATGACCTGCAAACAGTCGTCGGCGCGGAAGACATTGCACACGGTGATCTTGCTACAGCAATGGGGCTGCCTCCGCAGACGCCTTATCATGTGCAGGCCGTCAACGAGCTTAAAATGCCGGGTGAACTGGCTGAATCGGTCGATGCGGCCATCGACCGCGCTTTCGAGCAGCGTCCGGACCTCAAAGCACAACTGGCTCAGTTGCGAGAAGCCAGCGCAGCTATCAAGCAGGCAAAGTCGCGCATCTATCCAACGCTCAGTTTCAACGGCGACGGCGGTCTGATCCATCAATATGGACAACAGGCGCAACTGCCTCCCGGCTATATCACCTCTGAAACATGGAATGTAACTCTGGGTCTCCAATGGACTATCTTTGACGGCGGGCGCCGCGAGCATGAAATTGCGCAGGCAAATGCTGAAAAGGCAGCGACGCTGGCGCAAATCAATTCGCTGCGAGATCAGATCGCGAACGAGGTGTGGACAGCTTATTCGAATGTGCAAACAGCACAGCGCCAGCAGCAGGCCGCTGCGGATTTGCTCGCCGCCGCCGACCAGTCGTATTCAGCAGCGCATGAATCATATGGTTATGGCGTACGTAACCTCCTGGATGTCGTCGCCGCGCAAAAGGCGCTGGCGCAGGCGCGTTCGGAAGACGTGACTGCACGCACACAGCTTTTGCTGCAAGTTGCCGCTCTGGCGTTCAAAACGGGCGACCTGCTGGCAGTACCGCCAAAGGCGGGTCCATGATGAAGAACGAAAAGGGAGGAAGCTGTCTCGTGCCCCTCGCTGAGAAAAAAATTAAAGGCTTGCCGGCGCTGAGTACCCTGGCTTTGCTTGTTGGTTGTGAGCGCGCACCGACTTTCAGCATCTTAGGGTCGTTCTTTCCGGCCTGGCTATTTTGCATTCTCGCGGGCATTCTGCTGGCATGGGGCGCGCACTGGCTTTTTGCCCGGATTGAAATCGAAAAGTATATCCAGCCGTCAATCCTTGTTTATCCCTGCATAGCGGCTTTTTGTTCCTTCGTTCTGTGGCTCGTCATTTTCAGTTGAATCGAGAAACTATGGCGCTCATCGAATCTGAAGAAAATCGCCGCCGCATCGGACGCATCATCAGCGTCGCCTCGATTTTGCTCGCCGCTATTACGGGCCTGCTGGTGCTACACACGGTTAGCGAAAACCCGCGCACTGACGACGCCGAAGTCTTTGCCAACTTTATCGGGGTCGCGCCAGTCGTCAGCGGCCCCATCGTCAAACTGAATGTGGTCGACAATCAATTGGTGAAGCAAGGCGACCTGCTCTTCGACATCGATGAGCGCCCCTACGCCTATGCTCTCGAGCAGGCAAAATCGCAGCGCGCTTCGCTTGAAGGCCAGATCGTCGATACGGGCCGCACCATCGCGTCACAAACCAGCGCGGTGGACGTGGCAAAGGCTAGCGTCAAAAGCGCCGAGGCCAACGTATCGCGGGCTGCCGCCGCCGTCGATGAAGCCAAAGCGGACGTGATCAATGCAAAAGCGGCGGTGGACCGCGCTGATGCCGAAACGGCATACGCCACCAACAACCTGCATCGTATTGAACCGCTGCTGGCCAAGCAGTTTGTCACCGTTGACCAGATCGACCAGGCAAAAACGCTGCAAACCACGCGCCAGCAGGCCTCCGCGCAGGCCCGCTCTCAACTCGCCCTGGCGCAGGCGCGGCTTGATTCGGCGCAGGCGCAATATAAGCAGGCTGAAGCACAGCTTGAGCAAAGCAACCAGCAGGTGCAACAGGCAACGCACGCCGTGACCACCCTCGAACCCCTTACCGCACAGCGCACGGGACGTACTTCCGCAATCGATCTGGCCCAATACAACCTCGACAACTGCAAGTTCATTGCACCCTTCAATGGCCGCGTTACCAACCTCACCATTTCAGAAGGGGCCTATGCGCATACAGGGCAAGAGATATTCACGCTTATTGATACGCGGACCTGGTGGGCCGTAGCCAATTTCCGTGAGACGCAATTGCACCACATTCATCCAGGCATGAAAGCAGATGTCTACGTTCTGTCGCGCCCCAACATCCGCTTCAATGGAGTTGTCGACAGTATCGGCTTTGGCGTCACACCCGACGCTGATGTCGTAGGACGCCTGACGCAAGGACTGCCCGACGTGCAGCGCACGCTCAACTGGGTGCATCTGGCGTCGCGCTTTCCCGTGCGCGTCCGTATCGAAGCTGCCCCCAATGATCTATTCCGTCTGAGCGAATCGGCAGTCGTTGTCATTCACGGCGAATCTTCACCGTCAAAAGCAAACTAGCTATGGCGACCGCGACCCTCACTGCTCCGGCGAACCAGGGCTTCACATCCTGGGCCTGGAGGTTCCTGAAAAACGAGCTCACTCCTTATCCGGGCCGCGGCGTCATGGTTGCACGCATTGTGATCTCCGTCACGATCACCATGCTCCTCATCATGACCTTTCGCGTGCCTGGCGGAGCAGCCGGCGCTCTGATTGCGTTCGTGATCTCTCGTGAAAATCTGGTCTCCACAGCAAAATCTGTCGTCGGAGTTGGGGCTGCCCTGATCATGGCCGTCGCCTTCGTGCCCATCGGCGCCAGGATGTTCGCGTCCATTCCCATCACTCACTTTTTCTGGGAATGCTTCAGCATCTTCCTCATCTTTTTTCTTATTCGCACGCTGGCGAACTTCGCCGTGGCCGGCATTATCGGGTTAATCGGCACGGGCGTCGTCGGCGTCTGGTATCTGCCCGGCCCGGCTGAACACAACATAGAGCAGACGCTGTGGCAGGTCCTTTCACCAGCCATCGCCGCAGCCGTCACCATCGTGGTCGAGGTGGTCTTCCATGCCTTCCAGAAACATGACCAGATTTTTATTGGATTGAATGCGCGCTTAGAGACACTGGAAGACCTACTCACCTGCTATGCCGCCGATAAGCCGATTCCTAAAGAAATCACGGGCCGGCTCACCCAGTTTGCAACCATAGGAGTGGGCACGCTGCGTCGTCTGCTGGCGCGCGCCCGCTATACACGCACTTATCGCGCGCAAATGTCGGCTGTGATTTCGCTCACTGGCCGGGCCATTGATTTCGCCGCGGCCATGACGCATACACTTCCCTATGTTTCCGCGTCTGACAGCAAGCTCGCGGCAAAACTGGCAACTGAACTTGCCGAAGTCCGGCGGTTTCTCATCTCCGGCGAGAAGCCGCCTATTCTTGAAACGGAGGCAACGTCCTCGCACGATTCCCTGCTGCGCGAGTTGGAAGGGATGATCGCCCTCATGCCTCGCGTCGTCGAAGGCTCGGCGTCGCTCGAAGCTTTTCGCGCCCAGGCTTATGAACCTGAGCCGCAACAAGGCATCCTGGTGCCGGACGCATTCACCAATCCTGACCACCTGCGTTTTGCCTTAAGCGGCTGCCTCGCAGGAACGCTGTGCTACATCGTGTATGTATCGCTGTCATGGCCAGGACTGGCTACGTCAGTGACCACCTGCGTCCTCACAGCGCTTTCCACCATTGGCGCGTCACGGCAGAAACAAGTGCTGCGCGTCGTAGGAGCGGTCATCGGCGGATTCATCTTCGGTCTCGGCGCGCAGATTTTCATCCTGCCCAACATCGATTCCATTACTGGATTCACGCTGCTCTTCGTTGCCGTTTCCACCGTCGCCGCCTGGGTGGGAACATCGAGTTCCCGTCTCTCCTACTGCGGACTGCAAATCGCCCTGGCCTTTTATCTGATTCATCTCAACGATTTCACCATCCAGCGCTCGCTTACTATAGCCCGCGACCGCACCTTGGGTGTGCTGCTGGGAATCGCCATGATGTGGCTGGCCTTCGAGCGGTTGCAGCCTACCAGCGCCACCGACGAAATGGTGAAAGCCTTCAACAAAAACCTGCGGTTGCTTGCCGAGTTGGCCGTCTACAGCATTCGCCCGCACGACGCCGAGGCCATTACCTCAGCGCGCCGCCTTCGCGACAAAATCTATGCGAATTTTTCTGCTGTCAATTCCCAGGCGGACGCCGTGCCCTTTGAATTGGGCGCACTTCGCGTGCAACATATGGCCGCGCGTGACCGCATCCGCCGCTGGCAGGCCGCCCTGCGGACGGCGTATCTGCTGCAACTCGCGCTACTGCAGTACCGTGTGTTCGGCTCGACAGAAAAACTGTCCGCCCAGGCCGAGGCTCTTCTGCAGGATTTCGACCAGTCATGCGCCCAGACACTGAACGACATGGCCACTTACCTTGATGCTCAACGATCAAAGCTGCCAATGCCGCCAGGGATCCAGGCTCCAGCGCTGCCCTCAGACCTGGCGGGCAAAACTGCAAGCCACATCCTGCCTGCCAACCTGCACTCTATCGCGCATGAGTTGCTCAAAATTCTGCAACGTCTGCGCGAACAGATGCTCGCGCAGCCTCTGTTCGCCGCGGAATAATGTCGCGTAAAATGAAATTGCAGTACGGCCCATGCGAAAGTGGCGGAATTGGCAGACGCACCAGACTTAGGATGTGTCCTCGCCCCTCGCAGACAGTTGCAACAGCCTGCAAGATCTCCCCAAGTTATTGAAAATTATCGATCGCGTTTCACTTGCCTCGCAGCGCCTCGCACCCAATTGCGAACGCAACTGACACCAGAATTGCACCATCAAGTAACGCAGTGACCTGGTGCTTCTTACGAGAATCCCGACATCTCCAAAAAAGAAATTGCCAGACGCTAGGGTGTTAGTCGGTATCTATCTTGGAAGACGGCGGTCGTCTCGGTCTCAGGTGTTTACTCTTGAGTTATTTCCGGGTGGGCGACCAACCGGGCGCAACTCGGTCGATGAACGCTATTGCCCTGTTGGCAACATCCGACAAATGCACTTGTCCAGAAAGTCGACGATACGGCCAAGTCGCAGAGGCCCGTGATGTAGACGAACCAGCGACGTGTGTAGAAGTCAGCAGGGTTAGCCGGTAACTCTTTGAGGATCGGCCTTCATATGGTCGTGCGGCTTCTTCGTCGCATACTTATTGGGTCCAATCCTTCAGAGAATGGATCGCTAGGCAATTGGGTCTATTTTGTCGCGACCATCGATCCATAGTGATGCGCCGAGAAAATGGGCGCTCCGCTTATCCGCAAAGCCATTCCGTTCCTACCCACAGTTGAGCTAGATCTCTGAGGTTGTGTTTGTATGTACGCGTGACCAAGTACTCCTTCCCGCCTCTTACACGCAGCT
>Ga0126371_10001564_pt1 | contig 19430 bp, 17 predicted proteins | sample PanSoiMetaPlot_4_FD_110145 | JGI IMG/M metagenome (GOLD analysis project Ga0126371, IMG submission 110145) | Tropical forest soil microbial communities from Panama - MetaG Plot_4 | ecosystem: Environmental > Terrestrial > Soil > Tropical forest > Bulk soil | place: Panama | collected 2016-02-17 | reverse complement strand
GGTCGTGATCGAAGATCACCGTCTCGGCGGGGCCCGAATGCACGAAGGCAGCAATCTCTTCGACTTTGCCCTGCCCTACGAGCGTCGCGGCTTCAGGCGCTACCCGCGACTGGATGATCCGGGCAGAGACCTCACCACCAGCGCTCACGGCCAACTCGCCTAATTCCTCGAGAGACTCCTCGGTGCGCTGCAGGCTGCGGAGGCCGGGCGTGCCGCGCGTTTTCAACTCCAGTCCGACAAGGATCACGCGCTCGCGGACAGGATTGCGGGTCGCCGTCGGCTAGCCCTCCGAGGATTCCTGATGCACCGCAACGGGTGCATTCCCACCGGCATTCGCCTGGCCGGCCTGAGAACTCCCGGCGTAAGCGTGGGCCACTTTCTGGGTCACTACGGTGGAGATCGCGTGCTTGAAGATCAACTGCTCCTGGTTGTTGGTCTCCAGTACGAGCGAGTACTTGTCAAAACTCTTGATACGCCCGGAAAGCTTTACGCCGCTCATCAGGTAGATGGTAAGAACAATCTTGTCCTTGCGTGCATTGTTTAAGAAACTGTCTTGAATATTTTGCGCCGGCTTGTCCATGCTGTCCCCCAAAACCCTTGCGGGAAGAAAACAGTTAAATCACCACTATGCCTAGTAAGCCCTAGTATTGTACACCCAATTCATAGCCCGGGGGGACCGTAATCCCCCTACGGCTTCAGCACTTTCACCACGTAGTAATTGACGGAAGGCGACACTTCTTTAAACCAGTGCGGCGTGCCTGCGGGAATCACGATAACGTCGCCTTTGCTGAGGTGGTGTGTTTCGCCGCCCTTGATGTCCTTGCCGAGCCACTGGTCGGGGCGAGTCTTCTTGCCATCTACCATCGTGCCGCCAGTGACGAAGGTGGCGCTGCCCTCGACCACATAGAAGACGTCTGTTTCCTTGTCGTGCACTTCCACCTGGCCGGGGCCCGCGCGATGAGAGCCGAGCACGGTCAGATCGGAGGCCTTCACCAGGTCCCCGCCTTTGCTGATCGCTTCCGCAACCTTGTCGTGGCCGACATAAGTGACTCCGGCCGCATTCATCGTGAGCGCCGTCGCCGCGCTGAGACCGAGCAGCGCCATCCACTGAATCCAGCTCCTCTGCATTTGTTTTGCTCCTTTACAAAATTTGTTGGCAGTATACAACACGGATACTGGGTGAGGGGGGACGTCCGCTTCTCGAGAATACGGACACTGGTCAATTCGAATCTCAAAATCCGGTACTGACCGAGGCGACGGAAACCACCTTCCCGTTTTGAACTTCCACCTGCACTTGCGTCTTCAACTTGGAGTACGAAAAGGTAGTCCGTGCCGGGCCGTCGACCACCTTCATCGAGGGCGGGCCAAAACGGCGCACCATTTCCACGTATTGAATACCGGTCGGAATCTTGCGCGGATCTTCAAACACGGGCACGTGAGGCTTTGGCGCCGGCCGCTTGGCGGAAGCCCGTTTCGCTGGTTCGGTTGACTCCGGCTCTACCTTCTTTAAAGGGATCATTTCGTTGGAAGGGTGCCTCGGCTCCTCGGCAACGGCAGGACGCTTGGGGCGGTCCACGCCGCAACCGGCGGAGACCAGCAGGCAGCCCGCCAGCATCGGAGTAATGTACTTCACCCAGCGATACCCTCCTACTCAGATTGTGAGGGCGGCGCTCGCGGACGGGAAGATTGGCGAACGTTAACATCGGTTTACTGCCGGCGCCCTGGCAGGCATACGCAACTTGGCTATAATCGCCCCCATGACCGCAACGAATCGAGCAGCCCGGCGTGCTCGTATAGGACTGTCCGCCGCGATCTTCCTCGGTTGCGCCGCCGCGTTCGCCCAGGATTCGAAAATGCTGCAAGCGGATGCCCAATTTGTGGATGCGGTTACCCGCGGCGATACGCACGCCGTGGAAACATTGCTCGATCCCGGCTTTATCTGGATTAATGCAGCCGGCCAGATTCACACGCAATCGCAGGTTTTAGAGAAACTGCCGGAAATGGTGATTGCGAAGGCACAGAAACCGGAAATGCAAGCGTACACGTATGGAGACCTCGGCGATGTTCAGGCAAACCTGGCTCGGGCGCATGTGATTCGAGTGTGGGGCAAGCGGTCCGGTGTTTGGAAAGCGCTCGCCTATCAGGAGGTGATGTCGCTCGCCGCGCCTCCCACCTTTACCCCAGGAGCCGGAAAAGACTGCGAGAATCCGTGCCGGGCCATTGCCTTTACTCCGAGAACTCAAACGGAGCGAGAGGTCGCCAAGGCGTATTCGACGCTCGAAACCGCGGCCCACGCGCGTAATTCCGGGGCGTTCGCGCCAATGGTGGCCGACGAATTCGTGGCTGCCAGTTCCAACAGCGACCGGCTGCAGAGTAAACGCAGCCGGATGGCCGAATTCGACCGCGCCAAAGATGCCGGTGTCGCGCCGACACCGCTGATTTCCGCACGGATGCGCGCCTTCGGCGATGCGGTGCTGATGCTCTCCGAGCATAGGCCCGACCGGGGACATCCGCTGCGGGTCACGCGGATTTGGGTGAAGCGATCCGGAACCTGGGTAGAAACCCTGAGCTACCAAACGGCTGTTACCGCGCCGTAACTCTCGCCAAACGGCGGCTCCGCTTGTGATATTCTTTCCCGAAAGGAGACTGCCGATGGAACCAACCAAATCGAAAGTGCCGCGCGCGGCCGTTCAACTGTACGACCTGTTCATTCATGGCGAAATCAGCCGCCGGAATTTCATGGACGGCTTGCAGAAATTCGCCGTCGGCGGGCTGACGGCCGCCGCGCTGGCCGAAGCCCTGATGCCGAACTACGCCCTCGGGCAACAGGTACGAAAGGACGACGACCGCATCAAGGCAACCTACGAGACCATTCCCTCGCCGCAAGGCAACGGGAGCATTCGCGGCTATCTGGTGCGGCCGTCCAGCGCCGATACGCGGAACGACAAACCCTCGAAACTGCCGGGCGTGATCGTGGTTCACGAAAACCGCGGGCTGAATCCGCACATCGAGGACATCGCGCGCCGGTTCGCAATGGAGAACTTCATGGCCTTCGCGCCCGACGGGCTGACTTCTCTCGGCGGCTATCCCGGCGACGATTACAAGGGCGGCCAGATGTTCATGAAGGTCGACGGCAAGAAGATGGCGGAAGATTTCGTGGCCGCAGCCAATTGGTTGAAATCCCGCGCGGACTGCACCGGCAAGGTCACCGCCACTGGATTCTGCTATGGCGGCGGAGTCGCCAACACACTGGCGGTCCGGCTGGGCGCCGATCTCGCTGCCGCGGCTCCTTACTACGGCGGTCCTCCGGCCAAGGATGACGTAGCTAAGATCAAGGGCGCGATTCTGGTGCATCACGGCGAACTTGACACGCGTCTGGCGATGTCGTGGCCGGCTTACGATGCCGCTCTTACAGCCGCTGGTGTGCCCCACGAAGGCTACATCTACCCGGGCGCGGTTCACGGTTTCAACTGTGACGCCACTCCAGAGCGATATAACAAAGCCGCATCTACTCTGGCTTGGGAGCGTACCATTAACTGGTTCAACAAATACGCGCGCACCGCGAACGCATAAACCGGCAGGCGCGTCCGCTCAGGGATTCAGCGGGCGCGTCTTCCATTCTGTGCGAAAACCCCGCGGCAGCTCCAGCCGGCTGCCTTTCCAGAAGAATGTCGCGACACCGGGCAGGTCGTACAAAGCGATCCGCTCCTGGTGCTGCCGGCTCGACATTCCCCCGAACCCGTTCTCAACCCGCTCCGTCGTGTTGCTTGTTGTCAAGAACCGCTCCACGCCCGGCGCCGGCTCGAGCGAAATCAGGTCGGCATAGAACAGGCGGCGGATCCCCTGCACTTCCACTTCGGTGAACTCGAGGCCCACTACGAAGTAAGGGAACGGCTCCGCGTAGCGCTCCAACCGCCGGATGCGCCCGCGCACGGGCGATCCCGCAGGCACCACCACGTCGCGCTTCATCCTCACGTTGTTTTCCACCACGCCCTCGATCAGCGAGCCGACCGTGGTGTCCGCGGAGATCTGGCTGCTCAACTTGACTGCGATCGGCAGCCCCGGAGGCAGCGGCCGCAGGGTTTCATCGACGGTGGCTGCTCCGAAACGCGGCGGCTGCTCCGGAGCATCCGGCGCGTTGAAATCAATCGTGCTCTCGGCCCCAAAAATGCGGCAGTGTGTGAATCCGACCCGGTTCTGGCTGATCTCACCCGACTGTTTCACCAGGCGTACATCCGCCGTGTCGGGCAGCAGAACCTCCAAACGGTCGCTCAGCACAGTCCGCGCGTAGGTGATGACCGTCTTCATTTCCGTAACCGGCAGCATGGGAGGAAAATCACCGGCATTCAATTCCAGGCGGACGACATCGTAATTTCGCGGATCGACCCAATAGGAGCCCTGCAGGCTCACGGTTCCCGATCCTTCCACCATATGAATCGTCTGGGCGCTGAAGAGCAGCGGGATCCGGTACTCGTAGCGCGCCAGAAGCCGCCCGCCTGCTTCCTCCTCTCCCTTGTACTCGCTAGCGACGATTTCGCTGACGAAAATGTCTTTCAGGTAGGGTCCAAAGAGGCCGTTGCCCAGAGTACCGCTGCCGGCGTAACTCATCGGATGATTCTCGGAAAATTTCCGGTCGCCCGGAGACGCAAACAGCTCCTTCTCGCCGTTCGTCAGTACCTCGAGGCGGATGGTATCCAGAGGGTGCAGCTTGCCCTTGGGCGGCTGGTGCTCGCGCTCCACGGTCTCCACGCAACTGATGGTGGCTAAGCGCTGCAACTCCTCCCTCATATGCGCTTTGACGCGCGATAGAAGCAGCACGCCGGGCGGCAGATCCTGCGCGATCGCCGGACCGGCCAGTATCACAACCGCCAGCACCAACGCGGCCTGTTTCATAGCGCGGCTTGTTGAACATCATAGCGCCGGCAAACTGGCGCCGCTTGCCGGCAGAGCGCGCACCCGCCTGGTTCGGCTCTCCGGTCTACGGAATTGACTCGGCCCGGCGAGTCCATTCCGCGCTGCATTCTCGCTGGCCCGTACGTTTGACTTGCGCGCTCGCGGGATGTATTGTCGTACGGGCGAAGTTGTGACGCGAAGCCTCTTGATTCGATCCGCGATGTTCATCTTGCCTCTCGTGGCGTGCGCGGCCTCGCCCAATACCCTCAGCGTCTGCGCCGATCCCGATTATCTTCCCTACTCGAATCGCGCCGGCGAAGGCTTTGAGAACAAGGCTGCCGCGGTTGTGGCCAAGGCCCTGGGCGAACCCATCGCTTACACTTGGGCGAGTTATCGCGGTCACGGCGGATTTCCACAGTTTCTGTCGTCCACTCTCGATGCCAAAAAGTGCGATGTCGTGATGAGTATTCCGTACGGAAGCCGCGATGAGCTCACTACGCGGCCTTACTATATTTCGTCCTATGTTTTCGTGTTTCCCAAGAGCAAGCACTACGCGCTGTCCAACATGGATTCGCCCGCACTGAAAGGGCTCCGCATCGGATTTGAGCGCGACACTCCCGCCGAGGAAGCCGTGAAACTGCGGGGCATGATTCCGAAAGCCGTGAGCTTCGATATTGCCGATAGCTCCGAGGAGTCTCCGGCGGCCATGTTGAAGGCTCTGACCAGCGGCAGAATCGATGTTCTGATCACTTGGCAGCCGTCCATCGGCATCTTCCTCCGCAATTACCCGAACCTCGAAGTGGTCGCGATTCCGAATACGCGAACTTTGGGAGGTCCCGAGCAGTTCTCGTTTCCGATGTCGATGGCGGTGCGGACGGGCGACAAGGTGCTGAAGGAAAAACTCGACGGCGTGATCGAAAAACACGGGCCGGAATTGGAATCCGCGCTCGGCAGGGCCGGCGTCAAATTGTTTGTTCCACAGGAAAAGTGATCGTGCGAATCCTGGTTTCCATGCTGGTGCTTTCGGTAGCCCTTACATCTCAACAACCGGCGGGCGAGAAGCTGGTAAATGAAAACGACTGCTCCTCCTGCCACACTCCGGACCGCAAGTCCGTCGGACCCTCGTATGCCGCCATCGCCAGGCGGTACGCCGGGCAAGCCGATGCCATCAGCAAGCTGACCGCGAGAGTTCGGGAAGGCGGTTCCGGAAATTGGGGCGACGTGGCCATGACGGCGCATCCCTCTCTCACCGATGCGCAAGCCAAACAGATGATCACTTGGATTCTCTCGGTGAAGGCCGCTCAGCCCGCTGCCGCCAAAGCCGCCGCCCAGGTCTATACGTACAAACTCAAGAACGGCTCCACGCGTCAACTGGATTTTCCGGTATACGCGGAAGGAAAGGCCCCGAAGGTCACTAAGGATCTTTTCAAAGGTTATGCCCTGTACAACTCCTATTGCTACCGCTGCCACGGTACCGATGCCACGGGCGGCGAGTTGGCGCCGGATCTGAGGATGTCGCTCAACTCGGGGATGAAGCAGCAGAATTTTATCGCTGTGGCGATGGCAGGCAAGGAAGCCAAAGGCATGCCCAGTTGGGCCGGCTTCCTCAGCCCCGAGGATATGGTCCGCATATACCAGTATGTCAAAGGCCGGAGCCTCGATCTGGTGCCTTCCGGCAGACCCCCATCTGAGCTGGAGTAAATGAGACGAAAAGGAGAACAAAGCAGATGATGCCCCGTTGCTATTTGCCTCTTTGCGTTTTGACGCTCGGTTGTTTCATGGCCGCGCTCTCGGGTTGTGGAACCTCTACCGCCGTCGCAGAGCCCAGCGATTGGACCATCCCGCTGGGAAGCTACAGCGCGGTCCGCCACAGCAATCTTAAGCAGATCGACACGAAGAACGTCGACAAACTGAAGATGGCCTGGTCCATGTCCACTGGCACGCTCCGGGGACAGGAGGGGCAGCCGCTCGTCGTTGGGAACATGATGTACTTCGAAAGCTCCTATCCCAACTATGTCTATGCCGTCGACCTCGACAACGTGGGGAAAATCGTCTGGAAATTCGCTCCGGAGCAGGATAAGTTCGCGCCATCCGTCGCCTGTTGCGACGTCGTGAACCGCGGTGTCGCCTACGCCGACGGAAAGATACTATCGGCCGCGCTCGATACGAAATTGTATGCTCTCGACGCCAAGACGGGCAAAGTGCTCTGGACCGCCGTCAACGGCGATCCGAAGGTGGGCCAAACCATGACGAGCGCGCCGCTGGTGGTGAAAGACAAGGTCATCGTCGGCATCGCCGGCGGAGAGTACGGCGTCCGGGGCTACATCACTGCATACGACGTTAATACAGGCAAACAGGTGTGGCGTGCGTATAATGTCGGGCCCGATCAGGACATTCTCGTCGATCCCCAGAAGACGATTGACGGCGCCACCGGACAGCCGGTCGGCGAGAATTCCAGTTTGAAAACCTGGCGCGGCGACGAGTGGAAACTCGGAGGCGGCACTACATGGGGATGGTCTACCTACGATCCTCAGCTCAACCTGCTCTATTACGGCAGCGGCAATCCCGGAACGTGGAATCCCACGCAGCGGCCGGGTGATAACAAGTGGTCGACCACCATCTTCGCGCGCAATCCCGACACCGGCGTGGCCGCATGGGCGTACCAAATGACGCCGCACGACGAATGGGACTATGACGGCATCAATGAAGGCGTTCTCAGCGACAGCGTCGTCGATGGCCAGACCATCCCGACCGTGACGCATTTCGATCGCAACGGCTTCGCCTATGTCCTGGACCGCCGCAACGGCAAGCTTCTGAGAGCCAACAAATTTGATCCATCCACGAATTGGGCCAAAGAGATCGATCTAAAGACGGGCCGCCCCGTCCTCAACCCCGACAAGGAAACGCACGAAGACGTCAACGTCAAGGAAATCTGTCCCGCCGCGCAGGGCGCCAAGAATCACCAGCCCGCGTCGTATGATCCACGGACGAAGCTCTTCTACGTCGGGACTAACCACATTTGCATGGACTATCAGGCGTTCGGCGTGAAGTACAAAGGCGGTTTCCCGTATGTGGGCGCCATCCTGAGCATGTATCCCGCCGATCACGGCAACGTTCGGGGCAGGCTCATCGCCTACGATTCCGTCTCGGGACAAACCAAGTGGTCGGTCGACGATACGTTCCAGGTTTACAGCGGACCGTTGACCACGGATGGCGATGTCATCTTCTACGGGACTCTGGACGGCTGGTTCAAAGCGGTGGATGAGGGAACCGGAAAAGAACTATACAAATTCCACGCGCCTTCAGGCATTATCGGCAACCCGATCACGTACACCCACGGCGGAAAGCAGTATGTCGCCGTCCTGTCGGGCGTTGGCGGATGGGCTGCGATCGGTCTGGCCGAGGGTCTCACCAAGGGCACCGAGGGACTCGGCGCGGTCGGGCTGACCACGTCCCTGGCCGACTATACCAATCTCGGCGGAACACTGCTGGTGTTCTCGTTAAACTAGTGGCCTGTCGCAGAGAGATCGTAAGCACCCGCTCCCATAAAGACGCGGGCACATAGAGTGAGTGCTGACGAATTCTCAGTGACAATCAACAGCTTCCATTCCGTTTGATAAAGGAGAAAATCTCATGGTTCATTTGGAAGACGCACGAAGAGTAATCGGGGCCGCCGAGAAGAAGGCGAAAGAAATTGGACAACCCATGAACATTGCCGTGGCCGACGAGGGCGGAAACCTGGTCGCCCATGTCCGGATGGACGGAGCCTGGATTGGCAGCGTCGACATCTCGATCAAGAAGGCGTACACGTCCCGCGCTTTCGATATCTCTACCAAGGACCTGTCCACGCATTCCCAGTCGGGGGGCCAGTTCTTTGGAATCCATGCCTCGAACAACGGCAAGATCATGATTTTCGCCGGCGGTGTTCCGTTGAAGCGCGACGGCAAAGTCGTTGGTGCAATCGGCGTTAGCGGCGGGTCCGGGGACCAGGACCACGCCGTAGCCGAAGCCGGCGCCGCGGCCTATTGATTCGCAACCCATCGAGATTGCTCTCCACGACGCCAAGCGAGTGTTCCTCGCCGGGAACCGCGAAGGGTTCGTGAGTTCTCACGCCGAAGCCGACTGGTTCTTCCCATCGTTCGGATTCACCTCACCCAAACTTGGCCGACTGGCGACCCCGAACTCACGCCAGCATTCGGGAAATCCCTTAGACTAGAACCCTCTCTGGAAGAATCTTCCACACCAGTTACAGTTCTCTCCGGTGTTTTCCGCCCGTAAAAGGAGGAAGGCGAATTCTGGTTTGGTGCCGCCGCGAATTATCAGGCCCAAACCCAACCAGATTCGAACATGGTTTGGAGGATACGCATGAAAAGGAAAAAATGGAAGACGCTGAGGATCGCCGTGATGCTGGCTCCCGTGGTTGGATTGGTAACTGCCTTTCCCGCTAAAGCCGACGTGGTCTATACAACGTTCGGCACAAGCATTTGCGGCGGCGACGCCACATGTATCGCAAACAACGGCATCAACCAGAATTATGATCCCATTGACGGCCCGTCGAATACAATTAGTCCCTTCGAAACTGAGATGATCGCGGACTCGTTTACGCCTACCGCCAATTTCACGTTGAGCGATGTGCAATTGGTCTTGCAAAACCTTGGGCAGGGCGACGCCAATGTCTATCTCACATCCGACGGTGGTGGTACGCCGGGCTGTGCTCGAAAGCTGGATTACACCAGGCGAGCCTTTCGCCTTGACCCAGCTCAACGCGCTGACACTCACCTCTCTGGCGACTCCCACGCTGACGGCGGGAACCCAGTATTGGTTGGTTGTGGCGCCAAACGCCAAGAACAGCGTCGTCGGCTATAACTACTCCTGGAATGTCGACATCTCGGGGTCGAGCCAGTTGTTTGATGGAACTCCGGGTCCGGGTGGGTTCGCGACTTTGGCCTCCGCTCCCGGGAACTGGTTCCCTGATGGGCCAGGTCTGGAGGCAGCTTTTCGAATTGACGGTACCCCAGTCACCAGCGGAGGAGGAGGTGGTGGGGGCGGCAGTGTACCTGAGACTTCCTCGTTGGGCTTCTTCGGTATCGGAGCGCTCGGTCTTCTCGCAATAGCAAACCGGAAAAGAAGTCCCGTCGAAGCGGCAGACTAGCTGCCAGAAACGCAGTACCGCCCGTCGATTCCGCGTGATTTCTGGAGGGACACCGGTGAATTGTGCCGGTGTCCGCCTTCGCGCCACGTTCCGGAACTGTTAGCCGTCTTGGCGCGCGCCTCGCGACAAACAAGTTTTCAGGCCGAAGCCGACGGGATCTCCTCGGTGTCGGAATTCGTTTTTCCAAACGGCGGGGTTTCCGTTCAGGAATTCTGAAATTAGCTTTTAGTAACAATCGATTGATTACGGCCAGGTTCTCAAACAGAATCATACTGCGTCAGCGGTCCTCGCGGTGTCCACCAGGGTAGGCGGCGGGTTTGCGCGGTGCGGAACTCGCGGAAAGCCGGCCGCTGCTCCGCGGGTAATCCTTCGCCCAGGAGGACCGGTGTGAGATTCCGTCTTGTCTGCACTCTACTGGCCGCCGCCATCGTGGCCGCGCCGCTTCGAGCCCAGAACCAGGCTCCCCCCCGATCGCATGCGTCGTTAACGGAGTCGCCCAAACCGTGACGTCCGCCGGCGACCGGACTATCGACACCACCAATATTCAGAGCGCGATTGACGCGTGCACCACGGTCGGCGCGTCCGCCGGCCGACCGGTCTACATCCAACTGCTGCCGGGAAATTTCGTAATCAAGCCGATCACCATGAAGTCGTGGGTGTATCTGCTGATGCCGGCCGGCGTGGTGCTGAACGCTTCCACGGTTACGACAGACTACCAGGTTGCGGGCTCGGGCACCTGCGGCGGCATCGCCTCTTCGAGCAGCGGCTGCAAGCCGCTGATCAGCGCGGGGACCGGTTCCGACAAAGCCGCAGCAACATCGGGATCATCGGCAGCCGGGCCGTCGGGATCATGGGAGGCGTCATCGAAGGCCACGGCTGGGATATCACGTCGAATGGCAGTTCGTGGTGGGCCATTGCCGACCAGGCGGATGCGCAGGGCAAGAAACAGATCTGTCCCCGGCTGATCGAGCTCGATAAGGGAACCAACATCCTGCTGCGCGACATCACCATTCAGAACTCCCCATACTTCCACGTGGTCTTCAGCCAGTCCTCGCAGATCACGGCAACGCACCTGACCATCCAATCGCCGACGCCGGATCATCCCAGCACGGCGCGGAACACCGACGGCATCGACCCGATCTCGTCAACATTCATTTCGATCACGAACAATCACATTATTTCGGGCGACGACAACATCGCGATCACGGCCGCGAACAAGGGTCCGAGCCACGACATCACCATCCAGAACAATCATTTCGGCGCGGGGCATGGGCTGAGCATTGGGAGCGGAACCGCTAGCGGCGTGTACAACGTGTTTGTGAAGTATATCTTCTTTAACGGCACCGATAATGGAATCCGGCTTAAATCCGACAGCTCGGGCGGCGGAGAAGTGCACGCGCTATACTACGACACGCTCTGCATGAAGGGCATCAACACGGCCTCAAAGAGCTCGAAGAACGGCGCGATCAATCTCGACACGCAGTACAGCAGCAGCACCGGGACGTTGTATCCCTACTACCACGACATCCACCTTCACGATGTCTACTCGGATACGGATTCGGCCACGGTGGGCGGCAAGGTGTGGGACAAGGTGAGGCTGAACGGGACCGGATCGCTCGGGACGCAGCCGATTTCGAACCTCTCGTTATTCAACGTCAATTTCACGGAGCCGGCCACAGCTTCGCCCGTGGCCAACATCGACCCGGCCACGATTTTTCTCTATTCGAATTCATTGAACCTCGCGATTCCGGGGGTGGTTCCGGCGCCGGCGCCGGCGATTGACCCTGGCTTTAACGAAGGCGCCAACCCGAATATCGCGGCTTATTGCCAGACCTACAACAATTGAGGGGAGACGACCATGAGGGTAAAGAAGCTGTTTCTGATAAGCGCAGCCGCGCTGGGTGCGGCGGTGAGCGCAGCCGCCGATCCGATCGGGGTGACCTACACGGCGACCGGAAGCGCGGGCAATTGGACACTCGATTTCACGGTGAACAACAACCTGTTCGGCGCGCCGGATCAAGCGCTGTATCTGTTCGGCGTGGTGGCGAGTGCTCCGGACGTGGTAGGCAGCCCGGCGGGATACGATCCGACGCTGATCGGCACGTGGGACAACAGCAGTTTCGGCGGGTCGAGCACGCTATACAACAACGTGTGGGAAGACCCGAGTATGTCGCAGCTGCTGCCGGCGTCGTCGCTCTCGGGGTTCGAAGTCCACCTGTCGGACGCGATTCTGCCGCAAACCGTGCAGTGGTTCGCGTTCACATTTGGGTCGACCCAGTATCTGGGCGGCGGGAACTTCAACGACAATTTCAACCCGGGGTTTGAAGGGACGGCGACGCTTGTGCCGGAGCCGGGGACGAGCGTGCTGCTGACGGTGGGGTTGGCGGGGCTTTGGTTCGCGAGAAAGCGGCTGCGGGCGTAGAGTTTCCGCTTTTCACCAGAAATTGGAGTTTGCCGGGCGGCCGATGCTGCGGGGCCAAACCAAGGTTCACGCCGAAGCCGACGGGGTTTCCTCGGTGTCGGAATTCGTCGTGCCCAACACTTCCCGTACTTTGCGGACGAGTCCATCCGCGGTAAATGGCTTCTGGATGTAGGCAAACTCGGAACCGTGTTGTCCCCCCATGCTTCCGGCGTATCCAGACATGAACAGGATCGGTGTCCGTCGAATGGTCTTTAATCGGTTCGCCAATTCCAGTCCTTGCATCCCGGGCATAATTACATCCGTTAACACCAGATGTAAGGGTCCCTCATAAGACGCGGCAAGCCGCAAGGCTTCGTCTCCCTGAGACGCTTCTAGGATCTGATACCCAAACTCTTTGAGAATCGCGCAGGTCAGCCTCCGGACGTGCGGTTGATCTTCCACCACCAGGACAGTCTCAGTCCCGCGGAGTTCTTGCGGAGCAGCTGCCTCCGTGTGCTCTCTCTTCTCCTGAGCTTGCCCGTCCACCTGCGGAAGATAGATCTGAAATGTCGTCCCGCTATGGAGTTTGCTCTTTACCTGGATCCACCCGCCTCGCTGAGAAACAATGCCATAGACCATGGCCAAACCTAGGCCGGTCCCTTTTCCTGCACTCTTGGTACTGAAGAAAGGCTCGAACAGATGTTTTTGGGTTTCCGTGTCCATGCCAACTCCCGTGTCGGTGACCGTCAGGAGCACGTACCAACCCGGGCGCGCGCCGGGGTGTCTCCGCGCTTCCCGTTCATCGACTTCCACACTGGAGAGGGCAAAAGTAAGAGTCCCTCCAACTGGCATCGCGTCCCGGGCGTTGGCGGCCACATTCAAAACCATCTGCGTGAGCTCCGTGCGATCGGCTTTGACCTGTCCGACACCGGCCTCGAAAACTGTAATCAGCTCGATGTCTTCCCCAATCATGCGCCGCAACATCTTCTCCATGTCTTCGATCACACCTTCGATGCTTAACACCTCGGTTGCGCGAACCTGGCTGCGGCTGAACGCTAGCATCTGGCTGGTTAGTTCCTGCGCGCGTAGCCCTGCGTTCTTGATTTCGGTCAGATCGGCGTAGACCGGGTCGCCGGCACTTACCTTACGCAGAAGCAGATCGGTTTGACCATTGATCACTGTGAGCAGATTATTGAAATCGTGAGCAACTCCTCCGGCCAATCGGCCAATCGCTTCCATCTTCTGTGCCTGATGCAGCCGCTCCTCCAGCCGTGACCGTTCGGTAATATCCGTGATGATTCCCAGCGAGCCGATGTAGCACCCGTCGCCATCCCGCAAAGGACACGTGCTGATCAGTCCTATCAGGCGGCTGCCATCCTTGGTTTGAAACGTGGAATCGTATTGTTCCACGATACCCTGCCGCCGGCGTTCGAGCTTCTCCAACGCGATGGGACCGGCTTCCTCATCTTTGAAGTCCAGAATATGACGCCCGAGCATTTCGTCCACTTCGTAACCAAGCATGGCCGCCATCTGCTGATTGACGAAGATGGTCCGCCCGTCCTGATCGAGAACCCACACGCCTTCCGTCATGGTCTCGACAATCCGCTGATACTTCTCCTCGCTCTCCCGTAATGCTTTGCTTAAAGCAAGCTCTTCCTCGGCGCGCTTGAAATCGGTGATGTCTTCAATCATGCCCAAACCATACCGGGGCTCGCCATCCCGATCGTGGATTACGGACGCGGTCAAATTGGCCCAAATGATTCCGCCGTCCTTTTTTATGTAGCGCTTCTGCAGCTTGAAGAAGGGCAGTTCACCTCGGAACAGCGCCTCCGCGAGCCCCAGGTCCGAAGCCAGGTCATCGGGATGCGTGATGTCGGGAAAAGACATTTCCAGAAGCGCCTCTTCGGAGTAGCCCACCATTTGACAAAGAGCGCGATTCACCTTCAAGAAGTGAAAATCTCTTCCCACGAGTGCGAGGCCGATCGGTCCTTCCTCAAACACCCTCCGAAAACGTTCCTCGCTTTCTCGCAGTTCCTCATCGACCCGTTTACGCTCCGTAACATCGAGGGTAACTCCGGACATGCGAACCGGGCGGCCCTTCTCCCCCAGGAAAACCCGGCCCTTTGCCAGCAACCAGCGGACGCTCCCATCAGGCCAGACCACGCGGAATTCCTCATCCCAAATATGCGTTCGCTCGATGCACTCCTGGAGGTCGGCCTCCACCCGTTCGCGGTCGTCGGGATGGATCATCGCCAGCCACTCCTCATGGGTAATCTGCGAACTGTCGGGCTGCAAGCCGCGCAACTGGGCATAGTGGCCGGCAGTTGCAGTAACGTCCGTCCGCAGGTCCCGGTCCCACACTCCGAGGCGCGCGGCACTCTGGACAAGCACCAACTGCTGCTCCCGTTCCCGAAGAGCCTGCTCCATCTGTACCTTGTCCGTGGTGTCCTCCACCACGGCAACGAAGTATTGCGCCACGTTTTCGTGATTCCGGATCAAAGATCGATGCAGTCTGCCCCAAAAGACGGTTCCGTCCTTGCGGAGGTAGCGCTTCTCCACGGAATGAGACGTGATCGCACCCGCCTGTAGCTGCTGGCATCCAGCCAGCACTTCGGTGCGGTCATCCGGCGGGTTGATGTCGCGCACCGTCTTGGTGAGCAGTTCAGCCTCGGAATACCCGAACATCTCGCAATACTTGCGGTTGACACGTAGGAAGGTGCCGTCGAGACTGATCTGGGCGATGCCGACCGCCGCGTGATCGAAAATTTCTTGAGGGATCTGATCTGAAGTTCCCATTGTTCCCTTCTAGTTTCCCATCAGTTTCCCTGGCTTGGCTCGCTCGGCATCGTGGTGGCAGAAGACCTGGCTCAGAGGGTGTTGGTTCTCTTATCGAAAACCGCTCTTGCGCTTCGCTGCAGAATTTCGACGCCTGGCCGCGGACTTCGACACGCGCGATGTCGTAGTGCTTACGAGCCGGAAAGCCTCGCGGATCAGTGCGCTCAGTCGCCCATCATCGATTCGCGAGAGTTCCACGCCGATCCAGCCGGCCACGCCAACATAAGGCGGCCGAAAATACGTATCGGGTTCCTCCTCGATGAGGGCAGCCTGCACTCCCGGGCCGGCCGGAACCAACACCGCTACGTGGCCGTCGCCATGATGATTGTCGTCAAACATGGCGAACACCCGTTTGGGAGTGAAGAACGTCGGCTCTCCGTGCGATATCTTCTCCGCCGTCCCTGGGATCGAACCGCAAATCTTGCGCACCCTCTCCAACTGCATTCCATCGTCTAGCTTCGGCGGCGCAACGGCCTTCGCCTGCGTGTGCTTCGTAGGCATTTCACTATTCTCGCGCAAGCTCAGAAGAATTGCGCCGGTAGGCCTTTCGTTTCCCTCGGGCCTTACCCGAAGGACAGGCGCTCACATTCGGACAGCCTGTTTGCTAGCTCCTCGGGATATCGCAAGCGGCCTGTGATAGATTGACGGCCATGCGATGGATCCGATCGCTTCCGGATCCCGCGCTCTTGATCTGCAACAGCCGCGACGGCGGCTTTGCCGTCTACCTCTCCTGCGACGGCCAATAGCTGTTGAAGGCTCTCGAGGGCCGCATCCCGGGGGCTCTCAGTTGCTGGAGAACGCAGGGTATTATGCAAACACCGTAAGGTGCTCCGGGTGAAGAAGGTTGGTTTTCAGGGCTTGCAAGAACCGGTCTTCATTGAGCCCCGGGAATAGATCAGCGGTTCCATACAACACGGGACGTCATCAAAGTCGAGGGTGATTATACCCTCGAGAAAGTCCACGGCTAAATTCATGGCATCGGGACTCGAGCGGCAAACAACGCAGGATTGTCGCTTCGGCCGCAATGGATCAAGATCCTCCAGCACCCGGTCGCGTTCATGCACCTCCATTTCCGTTTTGTTTTCGCGGATGACGTACAGCACCGATCGGCGCCCGTTTGTGCCGACATTGGTATAACTGCAGAACTGGCCATCCGAACCGGGTTGATAGCGGTTGGTCGCGAAAAAGAGCGCAACGTCGAGGTCGGATGTCAGATCGAGGACCGGTGACAAGAGCCCATAGTGCTGGAGGAGAGTCACTAGCGGAGTGGCAAGATTGAAATCCATTCCCATGATGATGTCGCGTTCAAAACGGCCGAGCTTAATTAGCAACGGGTCATTCGACTCTTCCAAGTCCTGGGAAGAGTTCATCCATCTTCCCGCGCCTCTGGCCGCCTCAATGCGCCGCTTGACTTCGTTGGGATCAAAAGTGCTCCGTATGACTCGCAGCCACTCCAGGATGTGCAGGTTCCTGAAGTTTTGGCGCGCTGGGGGCCGGGCGGCGATCATCCTGCGCCAGATCGATGGCAAAAGGGAGACCTCGCCGAAGCCTGCCACCTGGAAGAACGGGTTTGGGCGGGGACGCGTCACAGAGTACGCGGCGATCTGACCGCGGAAGAGCATCCTTCGACGCGTTGACGATTGCCACCGGTTCACGCAGTTTCGGAGATCCTCGATTGACTTGGCCGGGTAGACTGGCACATTGTTGGTCGCACCGGAAAAGGCTTGTCGGAATTCCTTGATCGCAAATCGGGTTCGGCCATCGACCGACTGCAAAAGACCCCCGTAATAGCGGTCGATCACCCTGCCGAAAAAGGCGCTGTATCCGGAAGACAGAAGCGCCTCCGTCTCCTCGGCGCTAAAGCCACCGTTCGCGAATTCTTCCTCCGAAAGCTCGCGTGAACCAATAAAGTCGGCAACGCCGTTGTCGTCATCCCAAGCGTAATCGGGATTGTAATATTGCCAGTAATCGGTGCGGCGGGAGCTTGGCAGCATGTCTCATCCCATCCTCGGCCAGTGTACATCGACGGCGCGGATCTCTGGCCTGTGATAGATTGACGGCCATGCGATGGATCCGCTCTTGTGCCGCGTTCCTCGGTCTGGCGGCGCTTGCTTCCCTGTTGACCCCTGTTCTCACCGCCGCAACCGGCGAAGAGGTCTATACCAAACGCTGTTCCGGCTGTCACGATCAAACCAACCCCCGCATTCCACCCCGCGATTCGCTCAAGAGAATGCCCGCGGCGCGGATCCTCAAGGTTCTGGACTTCGGTGTGATGATGCAGGTCGCCTATCAGATGACCCGCGAGGAGCGCGAAGCGGTCGCAAAATTCCTGGGCACCGGCGCTGCGGAAACCGCTTTGCCGGCTGAGGCGTTTTGCAAAGACCGAAAAGTCTCGATCAACGACAAATCCAAATTCATTTGGAATGGATGGAGTCCCAGAGGCGATAACGCCCGCTTTCAGACCGCGGAGGTCGCCGGCCTGACCATCGATCAGGTGAAGAAACTCCAGCTCAAATGGGCGTTCGGTTACGAGGGCGACGTGAACGCCTTCGCGCTCCCCGCCTTCTTCGACGGGCAGATCTTCGTCGGCAGTGCACGGGGAACCATCCACGCGTTGCGGGCGGAGAGCGGCTGCGTCCAGTGGACCTTCGACGCCAACGGCCCGGTGCGTTCCGCCATGATCGTGGTCCCCAACGGCGCGCGCCACGCCCTCCTGTTCGGCGATCAGATCGGCTGGTATTACGCGCTGGAAGCCGAGACCGGCAAGCTCCTCTGGAAGCGGCGGATCGAGGAGCACGATACCGCCCGCCTCACTGGCGCGGCCCTGGTCCGCAATGGTGTCGTGTATGTCCCGGTCGCGTCTTGGGAGGAAACGCGCTCGTCCGGGGCGGATTATCTCTGTTGTACGTTCCGCGGTGCGCTCGTCGCGTTACGGATCCGGGACGGCGGGCAAATCTGGAAAAGCTACATGGTCCCTGAACCTACGGTGCAGGGCAAAACGGAATCGGGGAAGGTCAAATGGGGTCCTTCCGGCGCCAGCATTTGGTCCACGCCGGTCTACGATGCCAGGCGCGACTTGATCTACGTGACCACGGGCGACAACTTCTCCGCCCCCGCGACGCTCACCAGTGACGCGCTAGTCGCCATCAGCCCCGCCGATGGCAAAATTGTGTGGGCTTCGCAAACCACTCCCAACGACGTTTCTCCTTCGGAACGGGGCCCCGATTTCGACTATGGTTCGCCAGCGCTTCTCATCAGAACTCCCGAAGGCCGTGAACTGATCCTGGCCGGCCAGAAGTCGGGACTGGTCTATGCGTTCGACCCCGACAACCAGGGCGCAGTCGTCTGGCAGACGCGCGTTGGGCGCGGTGCCGCCAACGGGGGCGTCCAATGGGGAATGTCTTACGACGGGCAAAACCTTTACGCCGCGGTTTCCGACGCTGCAGGAAAGCGGTCGACCGATGCCAATGGCGGCCCGGTCCGCATTTTCGACCCGGCCGTCGGCGGCGGCCTGACCGCCCTGAAAGTCTCCGATGGGGGCAAGCTTTGGTTTGCTCCTCCGCCGGACTGCGGAACCCGCCCTGGATGCAGCCCCGCGCAATCGGCCGCACTCACCTCCATCCCCGGCGCCGTCTTTTCCGGAACCCTCGGCGGCCTTCTTCGCGCCTATTCCACAGAGGATGGAAAGGTGCTCTGGGAGTACGATACAGTTCACGACTTTCAGACAGTAAACGGAGTGAGAGCCAAAGGCGGCGCCATCGATGGGCCAGGTCCCATGGTGATCAAGGGCATGGTATTTGTGAACTCCGGCTACTCTCGCTTCGGCGGCCTTCCCGGCAACGTCCTGCTAGCTTTCGCGCCGGAGAAGTAAGAGTGTAAGCCACCGGAATCCTCCCGTCTCTAATCACCACGCGATTCTTAGGTGGTGGTTCGGTCACGCACCAGCCGCACTCCTGGAAACCCATCCAGCCGCACTTGCAGTACTCCATTCCACTGGATAGTCAGCTATTTGAGAGACCTGAGCAACGCTCCCTGCTTCTAGTACAATGCACGACTCCTAGTATGTTAGTTTTCCTGTCCTAGTACAATTCTATTTGATGAGATAGGAAAACATGGATCACATTGCGGGAATAAGATGTATTCTCGGTT
>Ga0126371_10001563_pt1 | contig 19431 bp, 13 predicted proteins | sample PanSoiMetaPlot_4_FD_110145 | JGI IMG/M metagenome (GOLD analysis project Ga0126371, IMG submission 110145) | Tropical forest soil microbial communities from Panama - MetaG Plot_4 | ecosystem: Environmental > Terrestrial > Soil > Tropical forest > Bulk soil | place: Panama | collected 2016-02-17 | reverse complement strand
GAAAGTGGGGCAAGCGCTCATACCACGGTCCGGGCACGCCCATCTGCTCAGTGCAGTTTTCCGCTGACAGCGCTGCAATCGGGTGCAGGTTGCGGGTAGCAAGCTTCGCCCCGTAAAACTCGGCGCTCGCGTGAAATTCCTGCCCTTCTTCAATGCGGCTCTTGATCCACAGTTCGTTGATCTGCTGCTTTTGCCAGTCGGTGAACAGGCTTACGCTGTAGCCGCTGGATTCGATGGCATCGAAGTGTTCTTTCAACTCGCCGATGGAAAGATCTTCATACACATACTGGCGCATCATGAAACTAGGCTGAACGTCGAGAGTGACTTTTGTGATTACGCCGAGAGCGCCGAGTCCTACCACTGCCCCGTTAAATGTTTCGCCGTCTCGTTCGCGCGACAGGTTTACGACCGTGCCGTCCGCAGTCACTATTTCCAGTCCAGAGGCTGCTGTGGCCAGGTTGCCGTTTTTCTGACCTGATCCATGCGTCGCTGTGCTGCACGCGCCTGCCACGGAGATATGAGGCAGCGAGGCAAGGTTGTGAAGAGCAAAGCCCTTGCCGTCGAGATAGGGGCACAACTGTCCATACGTGATGCCCGCGGCGACGGTGACGGTGCGCTTCGCGGGATCGAGAGAAATCACTTCGTCCATCGGCTTCAGCGACAGGAATCTATCTTTACTGTCGGCAATGTTGTTGAAGCAATGCCGCGTGCCGAGCACTTTCAGCTTGGGTCGCGTCTTGACGTATTCTTGCACCTGCGCGAGCGAACTAGAAGTCTGAACCAGGTTGGTGCTGTACTTGATATTGCCGGCCCAGTTTCTGAGTGTCTTCTGTCCCGCCCAAGCCAGAAGACGCATGACCGGAGCAGATGCCAGCGCGGCAGCGAAGAGTTTGATAAAGGTCCTCTTGTTCATAAGGCGAAGCTCCAGAATTATTTCGGTGGGGCATTCTCGTACACTCACCGCGCGGAAAGATCCACGATTTTCCTAGGTTCATCCGGTTATAACCGAGCGATAGCCAATGATAAGTCCTTTATCGCAACTTATCTAAAATCGCGCATCATTTCCCACAAGCCGCCTTCTGGCCCGTCTAGTCCTTCTCGGTTCAACTTCCGATAGAGTCCTAACGCAACCGGGCAGGCACGGAGGGGCCAGACTCTGGTCCGCGTTAAAACGTGCCCTGTACGCAGCTAACGCTGCCAAGAGATTAGCGTCTATCGGAAATGAAGTAGTGAACATGAGAAATTGACTCGTATGAATACGCTGCGGTGCTTCTCGAGCGCGATTGCGCGACTGCTGACTCCACGGCCGGACCAGAATTCATAGGCCCCGCAAACCAGAAGTGAGGATGGTGCGATGGAAAGCTGGGAAGAGCGCAGGAAGCGTTTAGAGCACGGGATACAGGAGCACATCGAGCTGGAAGCGCAGGAGAACATCGAGGCGGGCATAGCGCCGCTCGAAGCCGGCAGGCAGCTATGAAGAAGTTCGGCAGCGTTGCGCTGGTCACCGACCAGTCGCGCGAAGCGAGGGGATGGCTGTGGCCGGCGCGGCTGTGGCAGGATGTGCGCTTTGCACTGCGCACTTTCCGCAACAATGCCGGCTTCAGCGTGGTGGCGCTGCTGTCGCTGACTCTGGGCATCGGGGCGAGCATCGCGCTGTTCAGTGTAGTTTATGGCGTCCTGATTGCGCCGTACCCCTACGCCAGGCCCAATCAGATCTGGGCGCCGGCGGTGCTGGGCCCCCACGATGCCGTCCACGGCTGGCATTGGTATTCGCAGCGGGAGATGGAGGAGATCGAGAAGCTTCCGGCGTTCGGCGATGTGATGGCCACCAGCGTGAAGCCGGTGATGCTGACGGGCGGCATCAACCCGGAGAACTTCTACGGCGTTTTCCTCACCGGCGGAGCCTTCAACTTCCTCGAAGTGAAGCCGCTCATCGGGCGGACGATCCAGCCCTTCGATATCGGAGCGGGCGGCGATCCGGCGCCGGTCGTGGTGCTCACGTATGGCTTCTGGCAGCGATTCTTCAGCGGCGATCCGCGCGCGATCGGCCGTACCATCACCCTGGATGACGTGCCGCGCACCATCATCGGCGTGATGCCGCCGCGCTTCGGCTGGTGGACCAACGAAGCCTTCTGGCTGCCGCTGCGGATGGATCCGAAGAATCCGAGCGGCCTCGCGGTCATCGTGCGGCTCGCCCCCGGCGTGAAGCCACACGCCGCCGAGCAGGAGCTGAACCAGCTCAATGTCCGGTTCGCCGCGGAGCGTCCGGACGACTATCCGAAGGGACAGTTGCGCACGATCCTGCTCAATTATATGGACATCACCGTGGCCAGCGGCGACATGAGCGCGAGCCTGCATTTGCTGCTCGCGGCCGTCGGCCTGCTGCTCCTCATCGCCTGCGTCAACGTCGCCAACCTGCAACTGGCGAGGACCACAGGTCGCGCCCGCGAGATTGCGATGCGCATCGCCATCGGCTCGGGACGCGGGCGCCTGGTGAGGCAGCTGCTCACCGAGAGCGTGCTGCTGTCGGTGGTGGGCGGCGTGCTGGGCGTGCTGTTCGCCCTGGGAGCGACGCGGCTGATCGTCGTGCTGATTCCGCCGGACTATGTGCCGAACGAAGCGCGCATCGCCATCAACGGCTATGTGCTGCTGTTTTCGCTGGGCGTCTCCATGCTCACCGGGATTTTGTTCGGCCTCGCGCCGGCGCTGCGTTCATTGCGACCCGACCTGGTGAGGACGCTGAAAGACGGGGGCGGGGCCACCGGCGGCGTGCGCGGGCGCGCCATGCGCAGCTGGCTGGTGGTGGCTGAGATCGCGTTGTCCGTGATCCTGCTCTCAGGGGCCAGCCTCGCGGTACGCCGCTTCGTCCATCTCCTACACGTCGATCCTGGCTTCCAGCCAGAGCAGATGTTGCGCATCGACGTGACGCTGGCGCCGAAGCGCTATCCAACCTGGACCCAGCGCAACGTACTCGATCGCAATCTGCTGGAAAGCGTGATGAACCTGCCCGGCGTACGGGCCGCGGAGCTCGGCAACGAAGGGCTGCCCTACAGCGGATGGCGTTCGTCTTTTACGATCGCCGGGCAACCGCGCGTGGACGGCCGCAAGGTGTCGATTGCTCTCATCAGCAGCCAGTATCCGCAGACGCTAGGGATTCCGCTGCGGCGGGGACGGGAATTTACCGAAGCGGAAGTCGAGAGCGGCACGCGCGTGGCGCTCATCAACGAGAGTGCCGCGCGGCTTTGGCCCGCGGGCGAGGACCCGGTGGGGCGGGCGATGCAAATCGACGATCTGGCGCAACCACCTGATAATCCGCAGGTGCTCGCGGCTCCGGGAATTGCAGCGGGCGTGACGATCGTGGGCGTGATCGGCGATATAAGAAATGATGGCCTCGGGGAGGTCCCGGCTCCCGCCGTCTACCTGCCTTACACGTTGTACGCGCCGCCCGATCGCCAGCTCGCGGTACGCACCACGGGCGATCCACTGGCCATTGTCAACGCCGTGCGTCTCAAAACGCGCGATCTCGACAAGGACCTCGCTCTCGGCAAGCCGAACACCCTCGACGAATTACTCAGCGAATCGACGCAGCAGCCCCGCTTCTTCATGGCGCTGTTCAGCGCATTCGCGGCGCTGGGGCTGGCGCTCGCGGCCATCGGCATCTACAGCGTGATTTCCTACAATGTAACGCAGCGCGTGCGGGAGATCGGCGTGCGCATGGCGCTGGGCGCCAAACGCGGCGACATTCTCAGACTGATCCTTCTCATGGTCGCGAAGTTCGCGTCCCTCGGCCTCGCTGTTGGGCTCGTTGGCAGCCTCCTCATTGAGCGCCTGGCGCGATTCCAGATGTTCACGAGGACGTCGTTCGGGTTCGCTCCGCTGGCGGCGATCGCGCTTCTCCTCGCCGCGGTCGCGCTGCTGGCCGCATGGCTGCCCGCCGCGAGAGCCGGGACTCTCGATCCGGTGACGGCGCTGCGGCACGAGGCCTGAACCTGCCCCTCGCCCATACCTGACCGGCAATCTGGGAGTTTTCAATCTCAACTGGGGACTCCAGCCAAATGCGCTCATTGAGGCAAATTTCCCGACTAATGTGAGGATTGTCGCTAGCCGACGATACGGACACTGGCCGGACTTCTGGGAAGTCACTGTTCGCGGGAAGGGTCGGCTTGAGCGCAGAGCCTGCGGAGCAAAAGAAAATAAAATGAGAGATCGGCGGTCCGGCCGGCACCGCCTTGCCTTCTCAAAAAGCTTGTGAGAAGCGAGCCTCCAACAACTCGCCCAATTTAGCCGTCGCCTTGAATTGCGGAATCGGCTCCAGTTCCTTGAACGCGGAAGTGAATGCGTTCGAGAGGCTCCAGATCGTTCGTGGACGGAACTCGTCGTATCTCGGCTCGAAGTACAAATCATGCACAGCCCGTGCAAGGTGCTTCGGAGACCGCCCGAGCCCAATACTGGCCCAAATTATCTTTTGCGTTCACACGGTCAACACACCTGACACAATGTTTCCAGATTCGAGCCCAGGGAGCTAGATTTCCGGGAGAGTTGACCCCGGCCAGCCCGGCTCTCCCTGCAATAACTTCCGGGTCGCTCGTTATGGTGGAACTGAACCGACCTGCTGTTTGACTGCGGCGGAGCTCCCAGTTTTATACGGCTACCGATGGCATTACCGGAGAACAGGATTGTAAGCGCGGGTTCTGCAGGTGTTGAGTCGCTCCTATTCGCAAAGGCCGAGCGGGCGCGGTTGGCATTGAGGTGCGTAGCGGTGGTTTTGGAGCCCCGAACACCGGCTCAGATGCAGTTTTCATAGAGTACGAATCGCATCCACAGGTTCGACACGCACCGCCTTAAGCGCGGGGAGGCGGCATGCCAGCATCGCCGCGAGCGCCAGTAGCGCCATCACGCAGATAATGGTCACCTGATCGGTCGCACTGATCCCGTACAGCAGACCGGCCATGAAGCGGGTGAGGCCGAGCGCCAGGAACAATCCGAGAACCAGTCCGGCGGCCGCGAGCCGCAATCCCGCATAAAGCAGCCGCAGCACATCCAGGCGCGATGCCCCAAGTGCTACGCGAATCCCGATCTCGTGTGACGCCCTGTTCAAGGAATACCAGAACTGTTCACATAGCCGCCGCAAATGATGACCACGCGCATGACGGCCGTCCACATCAGTCCAGCCATACTCGCTGCGAAGCAAAGGAGCGACCCACATTCCGCGGATATACGAAGCGAGAAGCCCGATCCGACCGGCGCAGAATGAACTGCGCCCGTCTTTATCACCTGCTTGGTCGTCTCTGCTGTTGTGACTCGATGATTGAGATGCGAAACAACTATTCCCAATGGGGAGCATTTAATTTCTTCAGACTCTTGATCGCATTTAAGTCATTGGGACTGAGTTCTAACGCCTTCCTAAAGCTCTTCAAGGCGCAGTCCTTGTCGCTGGCGGAGGTACACGCTTCGCCCAGGCTGTCGTAGGTGTAGGACGAAGGGTTCACTTCGACATTTAATTGCAGAATACGAAGGGCTTCCTTGATTTGCTTCTTTTCTTCCAGGCGCTCTGCCAGATCGCTCAGCGCTCCCTCACCGAAATCATAAGTGGTGGGCTCGACTTTCTTCAGGTCGTAGTACTGCTTGATCGCAGCTTCAACGTTTTGTTCTTGAATCGTTTTGAGCAGGATATCGCTGACAGATTTCCTGCTCGCGAGCCTTTCGATCTTTGCCAGCATTTCATCCAATGAAGCTTTTGGGAAGAACTTACCGCCAAAGACAACTGCGGAGATTTTTCTCGTGTTGCCTATATCATCCAGTGGGCTCGCATCCAGCAGGACAAGATCCGCGATTTTGCCCTTGTCAATTGTGCCGAAGTCGTTCTCGCGACCGAGAAAGCGCGCCGGGCTGAGGGTTGCCGCCTGCAGCGCTTGCAGCGGAGTCAGCCCTGCCTGAACCAGTAGGCCTAGTTCGTCGTGCAGGCTAAAACCTGGAAAGCAATAAGGATTCAGCGTATCCGTCCCAGCCATGATTTCCACGCCCGCGCGCTGCATTGCGCCCACTATCTCCAACTCCTTGCTGAAGACCTTCCGGCTTAGAACCCAGTCGTCGGCAGTCTTCGCTTTTAAGAAAATGTCTGCCTTGGGGTCCCAACTGGCGGCGATATCGCGCGGTATGTATTTCAGCCGGGGATCATTGGTGAAGGAGGGGTCGTCAGAATATGCCCAGCTTCGCAGCACCGTAAGTGTTGGGCATTGCCAGGTTTGATTCTTTTTCAATTCCCGGAACAGGGCTTCGGCTCTCTCCGGGCGATATGTGTCCAGGGACAATTCCTGCCGCTCACGATACTTTGGTCCCGCGAAGCGAGCGCTCGCCGGTTGATCTTCGGCTTCCTGCGCTGACCGTCGCAGCTCTGCTTCGCGACTCGAGCAGGCGGCAACTATCCCCGTGAGATGCTCGATCGTCTTTTGCCCGGCGCTCGATGCCTCTTCTACGGAAATCGAATCCGGTACATGCCCCTCGAACGGGATGCCCTGCTTCTTCGATTCATCCGCGATGGCGAAGTAGGCGTCACGGGAAAGAAGGGAATAGACCTTCACGAAGTCAGACCCACTCTGCTTGATCTCAACCACAGCCTGCCGTCCCTCGGACGCGTTCGACACCGCGATTGAGCCTGGCCAAACGGGCTTCGGCCCATCCACGATGGGGCTGGCTATCAGCATATGCGGCCCGACCAGCTGTCCTGCCTCAATTTCCTTTCTCCACTGGTAATGTTCGGGAGCGCCAAACATCTGCCGGACGCCTGTCACGCCATTGGCGATGAATAGTGGCAGGTAATCCTTGTCGTACCAATGAACATGCATGTCCCAGAGTCCAGGAATTAGAAACTTGCCGGCAGCATTCACGGTGTCCGCATTCTTCGGAGGGCGAACGGCCTTGCTCCTGCCGATCTCCGCAATGCGATCGCCGATTATCACGACTGTCATGTCCGGCTTGGTGGCAGCCCCTGTCGTGTCAATGATCGTGACATGAGTGAGGACGAGAGACGGCGGCGCGCTGGGCGCTTGATGATTACCCAGGCAGATCAACGGCGACAGAAGAAACAACAGGGTTAGGCTTCTTCTCATGCGGCCCGCTCTCCTCGACGACAACGCCGACCAACCCAAAGGACACGCTTCCTGGGATTATTCGGTTCCTGGCGCGTCCAACCCACCAATCGGTTTATAGCCAGGATCCGTGGCAGGATCGAGTTTCAGCTTACTGCGATCCAAGACTTTCCCTTCCTTCACAACTGCGACAATCTTCTTGGTATCGCTGATATTCTGATCGGGCTTCCCGTCCACAATCACAATGTTCGCAAGCTTGCCCGGCTCCAGAGTGCCCCATTCGGTCTCGGCATTCATAATCCTGGCCGCATTCTTTGTAGCTATTGTGATTGCTTCCAGTGGCGTTAATCCGGACTCGACGAGCAGCTCAAGTTCCCGGTGAATCCCCTCACCCTGAAAATCACCGGGGTAGGGCGCATCGGTGCCGGCCGCGACGAGGATGCCTGTCTGCATCAAGTGCTTGACGTTACTCTCGGCATTGGATAGCGCAGTCAGTGGGGGATGCTTCTTTAGTTCTTCGGGTGCGAGTTTACGCAGGTCGGCCAGCGCGAATGCTGGTGTCGTATCGGCTATCAGCGGCTGATCGAGGAAGGCCATATCCTGAAATCGACGCCACGTAAACGATTCGAAAACAGAAAGTGTGGTGATGAAGAACACCTGCTTGTCTTTTGCGATTGCAATCGCCTCATCGGACAGCTTGCGGCCCGGGAGATGCGCCCACCCTGCGATGCCCTCCAGCATCGGTTCGAGCGATCCATTGCGGCTGTGCACGTCGATAATCGTGCGCAACTTGTATTTCTTTGCCTCAGTGGAGACGGCCTGCACTTCGAGATCTGACAACCCGGCGTACAGCTTGATCAAGTCCACCTTCTCGTCTGCAAGTTGACGGACAAGTCCGGGAATCTGATCCTGCGACACAACAGGACGCGAAAGCTCGGGCCAAAACGCATCAGGGCCATCCACGAGCGGCCCGACGCAGTAGATGCGCGGCCCGAGAAGCCGGCCCGCAGCCGTTTCCGCCCGCAATTGCAAGACGTAAGATTCGACATTTCCCGTATCCAGGACAGTGGTGACGCCCGCGTATAAAAGAGCATTCATGTAACGCTGATAGCCCAACATGTCCGCGGAAACTCCATCCCAGCCACCAGTGAGGTGGACATGCATGTCAGCAAGGCCTGGCATGGCTGTCCTTCCGCCCTCGTCAATGGTGCGCGCTCCGGTTGGGATGGACATGTTTGAGGACGGGCCAACGGCCACGATTTTCCGCCCTTCGATGACGATCGTCCCATGTTCGATGGGCGCTCCTCCGTTGCCGTCCACAATGCGAACGTTGGTGAGTGCAATGGACTGTGCGCTCGCGAAGGTGCTCAACATGGCTGCGCAAGCGACAGCGAACAGGAACAAAAGTTGTATGCGCGCGACTCGGCGAATCAGGTCTAGGGTTTGTTTCATTCCACTTACCCGTTCCCTCGACTGCGAAAAATCTACGTTAGAAATAAATCTTCGCCGCGAGCTGCAGCAGGCGCGCGGGCCCAGCCGACAACACCTCACCGAACGTTCCATTCGGAGGGATGCCGTCGGTGAAACTGCCATCCGGATTGTTGAACTGGGCGTGGTTGAAGACATTGAACGCCTCAAGCCGCAGTTCCAACCGGCGAGACTCGCTGCCCAGCGGAATCCACTTGTGCAGCGCGAGGTCCGTCTGGTTTTCCCCTGGCCCGTGAAAGAAATTACGTCTTGCATTTCCAATCACGCCGAACGGCGGCTGCGAGAATGCTGCTGGGTTGAACCAGAGATTATCCGGGGACGTCCGGGGGTTGTGATAGATCTGTACCGGCCCGCTCACATTCGGGACGTCCCAGCAGCCATAAAACATAAAGGAGTCGCAGGTTAACGAAGTATAGGAGCCAGGGCTGGAGATGGTAATTGGAAATCCGCCTTGCAGCGTAGTAATCCCGGAAAACTCCCAACCCGTGGTCAGTAGCGAGATGAGCCTCCCGCCTGCTTTGCTGCCGGGAATTTGATAGCTGTAGTAGGCAACGAAGCGCTGACGGGCATCGAAGACCGAGTCCCCGTAGTTGGCGCGTGGATCAAACGGATTGAGAGCTCTGGTCGAGAGCCCAGTATCTTCGAAGTGGGAGCCGATATCCAGCGAATGACTCCAGGTATATGACGCGGAGAACGACAGCCCATGCGAAGGACTGTTCTTCAAGTTGACCTGAAGCGAGTTGTAGTTCGAATTTCCCGCCGTCGTCTGTTCTCCCACAGACCCAAAGGTAAGGCCGTCATATTGGAAGTTGCTTGGGAAAAGAAAATTCTGGATCGAGCGAAACTGCACACACGCGGGGCTGGCGGCGCATCCTTGTGGCTTAAGGCCAGGATTTAACTCCCTTTCCACCAGCAAGTGATGGCCAACGGCGCCGACGTAACTGAGGCTGAGAATTGTCTTTGCTGGAAGCTCCCGCTCGACCGTGAGGTTGTAATTCTCGGCGTACGGGACGTTAAAGCGAGGATCCGTGACAGTCATGGTGAGGGGTTCGAAGAGGGTGAAATCTGCAGTCGCGGCTGATGGTACCGTGTAGGGGAAAAGGTTCGGAATTGAAAATGAGCCGGTAACGTCCGTAAAGGGAGCGGCGAAACTGGGCGATCCGCCGACAGCACCTACACCAAAGGAAAATAGAGAGTAGGGAGCGGCGAAGATGCTTTGCAGGACAGGCTGATCTTCGGAGCGGTTGTAGTAGAGTCCGAAACCGGCGTGGATCGACAACTTGCCAGCGCCACCGGACAACAAGCCAGCGTCTGGGCTCCAGGCGAAACCGATGCGAGGACCTACGTGACCGTAATACCTTCCATAACCGGAGGGGGTGCAACCGGGGTCGCCCGGGAAGATAAGACCCGCTGGAGCCGTGGGGTATATGGAAGATTGCTGGCCCGGTCGAAAGCAGTTAATCGCTTGCGCGTGATTGGTGAGATTCGATAGCGGCGTATCGGTTTGCCACCCTACGCCGTAAGTAAGGGTCAGATTCTGGCGAATCCGGTATTGATCTTGTGCGAAGAAATAATACTCATATCCTCGGGCCCGGGTCGTGTTCGAGGAACCCTGGGCATAGCTGTCGGGTAGGCCTAAGAGAAAGTCCAATCCTGTATTGCCAGTGCTGTAAGCTCCTCCGCCGGAAAAGAAGAACTCCCCGTTGTTCGGGCCCACGAATTGATGGTTGTACTCGAAGCGCGTTAGCGCCACGCCGAACTTCAGGCTGTGCCGACCAAAAACCCGGCTGAGGTTATCCGTAATCTGATACGTATTGCCAACTTCGTCTTCGGGCCCCTGCGGAGTGTCCCCCATACCGAATCGACCACTGACAAAGATTGCCGGCACCCCGGCGTGCGCCGGGTCTTGCGGAATGATGCCGGTAAAGCCGAGCGACGATGGGAGCTGGGGGTGTATTGGAGAAGCGAAAGGCATATTCGTGCGCGTGTAAGAGATACGAAATTCGTTTAGCGTAGTAGCACTGAAAATATGGTTCCAGGCAGCGGCAGATTGGTACGCGTTACGGTTTGCCGTCCCTGCGAAGCCTGGAAGAGTTGCTCCAAAGAAGGGGAGGTCATTCACTCCCGCTGAACGTTCGATGAGTCCATAGCCCCAGATGGAGTCCTTCGGACTGATAGTGTGGTCGATCCGAAAGAGTCCCTGGTCATCGCTATCGGTGTGGACGGGATTGAAGGAGTACCCGCTCACTCCCGAATTGGCCGGAGGCACGTAGCGAGCCAGCAAGGTTGCGGCGACGCTATTAAAGTTCGTGGTTGGAACATTGCCATTTGGCCACAGGGTGCAGTATGGCGTGCCCGCCGGCTGAACAACGCCGTTCGAGTCTTTGAATGGAACCGGCGACGCATTGGAGCCAAAGGGACAACCAGAAATGCCTTCTGAGAAATTTCCTCCCAGCTCTGCGTTGGAGAAGACGTTCACAAATCCAAGCGGAGCGGAACCGCCGTAATCTGTGAAGTTTTCGGCGCGGTTCTCGCGCGTGCCCTGATAGGAAACGAAGAAGAACGTGTGATCCTTCCACACCGGGCCCCCAACGGTGCCGCCGAATTGATTTCTATGAAAGACATCCGGCTTCTGCAGGAACCAGCGCTTGGTATTGAGGCCGGTATCCCGATAAAACTCGAATACGCTTCCGTGAAGCTGGTTCGCGCCAGACTTGATGACGGCGTTCATGATGCCGCCCGAGTTTCGACCGAACTCCGGATTGATCGTGTTGGTGACCATCCGAAATTCAGCGATGGCGTCCGGACTCGGAATAATCGCCGGCGTATTCCCAAAGAAATTGTTCGAGTCTGCGCCGTTGATCAGAAAACTGTTCTGCTGGGCCTGGCTGCCGTTCGTGGCATAGGTGTCCGCTCTGCGGTCCGATTGCGACACCACGCCCGGCTGCAGCTGCTGCAGTTGAATCCAATCCCGGCCGTTTAACGGCAAATCGATAATGGCGTCACCATTTACAACAGCGCCCAGCTGCATCTGTGTGGTTTCCACTTGAACTGAATTTGCCTCGACGCGCACCACTTCCGTAATTCCCCCTGGGGCGAGGCGAATGTTCAGCACATAGATTTGGTTCACGGTGAGGAGAACGCCGGTGGTTTCGAATTTCTTAAATCCGTTTTTGCTCGCGCTAACCGTGTACGTGCCGATAGGAAGACTGATTAGTTCATACGAGCCATCTCCCTGAGAAGTGAGCTCGCGCGCAATGCCCGTGGCCGCATTCGTCGCCGTGATCTGCGCCCCGGACACGCTGGCCCCGGAGGGATCCGTAACGGTTCCACGAATGCGCGCATAGAGTTCGTCGGCGCTTGCAGGAATTGCGGCTAAGACGGCAGCGACACCTAGAGAAATGATCCAACTCGCGCAGAACGCCTTTTTCATGGCGGCTCCCTATTACACTTCAGGCTGATTCGAGTTCGGCTGAACTGCACGCCCCCAGGATGACTCCGTCTCCGGCTTGCGTCGAGTGCCCCCACTATACGACCAGGGGCTTGTCTTAACAAATAAGTCCTGCAAGTCTATTGACGTAGTGTAGTATTGTCGAGCAATCCGGCTCACGATGCTGCTCGTTTCCCTTCGCGCCAATCAAACCTCGTTCAGGTGAGAAGCGAACTCTGAATGAACACCATCACGGAGCTTGTGTTATATCGTAGAGTGCCGGAGCGGCCTTCGCTCGAGTCGTTTGCTACAGTACCCGCAGGCACTGGGTCTTTTGACACCTGGCGAGCTGAACCTGGAAATCAGATGAAAGCAATCGTCTTTCATGCCCATGGCGGCGTTGAAAACCTGAAGTACGAGGAGATCCCCGCTCCGACTCCTGCCCCAGATGAAGTCCTGATTCGCGTCAAGGCTGTTTCCTTAAACGGCTTTGACCCGATGATGCTCATGGGCACGACCTCGCTCAAGACGCCTTTTCCCATGAGCCCTGGAGGTGATTTTGCGGGAGAGATCGTTGCTTTGGGATCGTCGGGGGACAGCAGCACCTGGAAGGTTGGTGATCGAGTTTGTCCGTACCCCTACATTGAGGGCCGCGGAATGACGGGCGAGACTCTACCGGGAGCGTGCCGCGAACTGGTGACGATGCCAGTAACCAACCTGCTGCGAATGCCGGTCGGGCTCTCCTTTGTCGATGCAGCCGCGCTTCCGATTGCGTACGGTACCGCACTTCGTATGATGACGACGCGCGGAGCGATTCGAGCAGGCGAGAAAGTACTGATTCTTGGCGCAACAGGGGGTGTGGGGACTTGTTGTGTTCAACTGGCCGCCGCGGCCGGGGCTGAGGTGATCGCATGTGGAAGCGCGGACTGGAAGCTGAGCAAACTTAAGGAAATCGGAGCCACCCAGGTAATCGACACGTCAAAGGAAGACATTCTGAAGGCGGTCCGTGACCGGTTTGGAAGACCACGTTACCTGGGCGGTGGCGGCGTGGACGTCGTCGTGAATTACCTTGGTGGAGACACCTGGGTGCCTTCGCTCAAAACCTTGCGACATCAGGGGCGCCTGCTGGTCTGCGGTGCGACTGCCGGCTATGCACCTGCCGAGGACCTGCGTTACATCTGGAGTTTTGAGCTGCAGATCATCGGGTCTGACGGCTGGACCTATGAGGATCAGACGGCATTGATGAACATGGTCGTCGAAGGCAAGCTAAAGCCGGTCATACATTCGGCAAGACCGCTTTCCGAAACTCCGCAGGCGCTGCAGGAGTTGATTGACCGCAAGGTCTTTGGAAAATCAGTTCTGACCATACCCGATTGAGGATGCTTGAATGCCCTTACCCGAAAATCTTGGTCACCTATTTGATGTGCCCCTTCAAGTTCAGCCGACGGCCCCGGCTGTTCTGCAAGACGACGTTGTTCTCACGTTTAAAGAACTGGATGACCGGTGCAACCGGATGGCCAATGCGCTGGTGAGCCTTGGGATACGACCCGGCGACCGCGTTGCACTCATGTTCACCAACGATTACCGCTTCATCGAGTCGCTGCTGGGAGCGATGCGCATGGGCGCGGTCCCGGTCCCTCTGAATATTCGAATGGGAGATGAGGCGCTGATCTACGTTGTCGTCGACTCCGAGGCGGTGGCCCTTATCGCCAATTCGGAAATGGCCAGCCGTGCGCGGTTGTTAGTCCCGCAGGTTCCTGGGCTGCGGCACTTCATCGTAGACGGGGAGGCGACAGGCAATGCTCTGAACTATGACCAGACGCTCCAGGCTGCGTCTCCTTTGTTTGAGCGCATAAAGACGGCATTCGACGAAGTTTGCATGCAGCCATACACCTCGGGATCGACAGGCAAACCCAAGGGCGTTCTTCTAACACATGGCGGGCAGATCTGGAATATAGACTTGCTCTGCAAGCTCGAGGCGTTCGATGACAGGGAGCGAGCTTTGGTTGCGGTCCCGCTCTATCACAAGAACGCCATGCTCGGCGCCGTCAAACCCATGTTGCTGTGCGGAGGGTCGATGGTCATTTTGCCGGGCTTCGACCCGGTGGAGGTCATAAGATCCATCGCGCGCTACAAGGTGACCTACATGACCGGGGTACCGGCCATGTTTTCCAGGATTCTCTCGCAAAAAGAAGAGCTCCGCCGCAACGACGTGAAATCGCTGCGCTATGCGGTCTGCGGCTCCGCCGAGGTTTCCGAAGAGCTGGTGGCTGACTTCCAGAGAACCTTTCCCGACGCGATCATGGCAGAAAGCTATGGCTTGACCGAAGGCGGGCCCGACCCCGTTAGCAATTGCCGCTATGGACTGATCAAACGCGGAAGTTGCGGCCGGGAGATTCCCGGCTCGGATGTCAAAATCGTCGGCGAAGATGGCGTCACCGAGTTGGGACCTAACGAGATTGGTGAATTCATAACTCGCAATCCTGGGCTTGCAAAGGGTTACTGGAAGCTTCCCGAGGTCACCAAGAAGAAGTTCCGCGACGGATGGCTTTATACGGGAGACCTCATGCGTCGTGACGAGGACGGTTTCTTCTACTTCGTAGGACGCAAAGACGACATGATCAATGTATCCGGCGAAAACGTCTATCCCAAAGAGATCGTCGATATTCTGCTGCGGCATCCCGGTGTTCGCGAGGCCTATGTTATCCCCATCCGTCATCCGGTCAAGGGATCTGTTCCAGTTGCGTTCATCGTGCTATCGGGAACCGGCGCTTCGGCAGAGGAACTCAAGCAGTTCTACCTGCAATACGGCGCACCGTATGCCTACCCACGCCGCATCTACTTCCTCGACTCAATGCCGCTGGGCGGCACAGGAAAAATAGATCGCGCTCAGCTGGAGAAACTCGCGGCGGAATTCGAGGAGAAAGTTCAACATGAACCAGCCTGACCTTTCGGAGTCGCCATATCAACGGTTTTTGGGTTTGGAACTTGTACGATGCGAAGAGGGTCTGGTCGAGATTGGCATGCCGTTTCGCGAAGAGTTTCTGCGCGATGACGGCTCGGACTGGTTGCACGGGGGAATTCTCAGCGCGCTCATTGATATTGCGGGTGATTATGCAGTCTACTCAAAAACGGCGGGAGACGTCCCCACTGTCGATCTTCGGGTTGATTATTTGAGGCCTGCGAAGCGCGGCCGCCTCACTGCCCTTGCGCGGACGGTTAAAGTTGGCCGCAGGGTGAGCATTGCCGACGTAGAAGTCAAAGATGAGCAGGGTCAAGTCGTCGCTGTCGGTCGTGGTGTCTATGCAACGCCGTCGCCGCCCGCGGGATGACGCACTGTTGGGATGCAGTCATTCCATGTACGAAAGTACACAATAATTGAACATAGCCAGAGTTAAGGACCATTTGCCTCCACACAAAGAGAATCTCCGCTGGTTCGTCCTAGCGCTGGTACTGCTCACAACCGCCGGCGGACTCATGATGTTTGCGGCTCCGTTCCCACTCCTGACCCTATGGGAGAGGGACCTCGGCATCACAAGTACACAGGCAGGTGCCCTGACGGGACTTTGGTATTTGGTTTCTGCTGGCGTGTCCTTGCCAGCCGGCTGGCTTGCTGACCGCGTGCGCCTTCGTAGTTTGTTCCTCTCGCTTTGGGTGTTGGTCGTTGCAGGTATAGCGCTAATGGCTGGCGCAAAAGGTTTTTGGATGCTGTGCCTGGGACGAGTGATTTTCTCGACCGGGATGACCGGCCACCTGGTCGCAGGGCCGAAATTGCTCGCGGTATGGTTCGAGGGCCGAAGAGAGTTCGGCCTGATCATGGGCTTTTACAGCATGAGCATGACCGCGGGAGTGTACGCCTCACTTTTTGTGCTGGGCAGAATTGGGCAGCACTCCAGCTGGAAACCGGCAATGTTATTGCTGGTCGTTCTTGCGACCGTGGGCCTTTTTATGATGCTGACGGTTCCTTCCGGGTCCCCGGGTTCGAACCCGAGTGGCGCAGCGGTAGCTCTTCTGCCGCCGAATCGCAAGATGGCGGCTTGGATGTTAGGCCTCGTTTTTGCAGGCTATAACATTTCTACGGAAGCTTACTTGACCTTCACACCAGACTATCTGGTGCGATGGGGTTATGGCCTCGCCGCAGCATCAGCGATCGTCGGAATATACGCCTGGGTCGCTCTCAGCCTGAAACCGTTTATTTCTCCCTTCCTGCGTAAGAGCAACGCCGCGACTTACGTGGTGGTGGCGTCATCACTCTTCATCCTGTGCGTCCTTTTGCTGGTCACGCGCATTGTTCCGCCCGCAGTTTCTGCAAGCGTGTTTGGCATTTCCATGGCGATCGGGATGCCCGCCTTTTATGCCTTGCCGCCGCTCATGTTCGGCAATGAGCAGTCCGGATACGTTTACGGCTTGTGCTCGTTCCTGTACGGTCTGGGATTTCTCGTCCAGCTTCTGGTGGGTTACGCTGTTGATAAAACCGGAAGCTATACGATGGGCTACGGCCTCCTGTGTGCGGTCGCAGGCGTCGCGTTGGTCGGAGGGCTGTGGCTTCGCCGCGAGAACCACGAACACCCTGTGCCCGCAGAACTCCAGGAGCCGGCGTGACCAATCTGTAGACACTCCCTATGAAAACTCCTTCGCTGAACTCATTGCCGCAAGTCTCCCTCAACCATTTCTATATGGTCCTGGACTCTCCCACGTACAAGGCAATCGAAGAAGATGCGTTTCTACGCAAGCGTTTCGCTGTGAATGAAAAGCGGACCACTTCAAACGCGGAGATGACGTACACCGGTCTCTACTTCTACGGGATCAATACGTATTTCGAGTTTTTTGACATCGGCAATTCTCCCAAGGATTCCGTAGGAGACTCTGCGCTTGCGTTTGGAGTGGACCAACCTGGGGCCATCAGGATCCTCCATGAAAGACTTGGCTCGAGCCTCGAAGCAAACGTGAAGTTAGTCACTCGACTGTATCAGGGCAAGCAGGTTCCCTGGTTTTTTATGGCGACATCCAGCAGCCTTCCGTATGAAAGTGGATTGAGTTGCTGGTTGATGGAATACCACCCCGAGTTTTTAGGCAACTGGAACCCGCAACCGAAAGGAACAAACCGGCGCATCACGCGGGAAGAAATCCTGCGGCGCTACTCCGCCGTCCTTACGCCCGTCGATAAGCCAATCCTGGAAGACGTAGTCGGGCTTACGGTGGCGGTCGATGCCTCTGATAAGAGCAGCCTGATTGACCTCTGCCTTCATCTAGGCTACCAAATCGAGGGAAAGCAAAATGACGAGGCCGTAGCGCTATACGGACCTGATTTTGATTTGCATCTGGTCCCAGCCATCAAGAATGCCCGCGGCATACGAGAGATCAAAATGAGCACTCGAAATCTGCCGGATCGCGAGAAGGAATTGCAATTAGGTCAGTCAACCCTCAGGTTCGACGGGTCCTCGGCGATCTGGTCGTTTCGCTGATTAAAAGGGAATCACGGTTTCTTGCCAGCATCTGACCGCGCTTGCCGCAATAAAGTATCAGGCGCGTAGCTCTTCCCGCCTTGCACGACCAGGCGTATTTTCCTCAGGTTTTGAATCACCTGTAGTGGGTCTGCGTCCAGAACCACCATGTCCGCGAGCTTCCCCGGCTCGACTGATCCGAGCCGATCCTCCTTGCCCAACGCTTCTGCTGCGGTCACGGTTGCCGCGCGCAACGCTTCCAACGGGCTCAGCCCGGACGCCACCAGCAATTCCAGTTCCCGATGCAGTCCAAAACCCGGCAGTAGACTTCCTATTCCGGGTCCGTCCGTGCCTGCAATAATCTTGACACCGGCCCGGTTGCACATTCCCACAAACTTCTCCTGCTTTTCGAATGCTTGACGCCCGGCCGTCTGAAGGTCGGCAGGGAGCTCATACAGAGGACTTTTAAAGCTGACGTACCGCTCCACAACCTTCGCCGAAAGGTACTGGTTGTTGGGGTCATTTTTGTCCGCATCCAGATTCGGTACCTCGGTTTCTTCCGCAATGATGAGTGTCGGATCGAGGAATATTTTGCTTTGCGCGAGTCGCTGAACCAACGCGTGCATCTTTTCCGACTGTAAGTCGAACCGCTGCCATAGCAGTGGCTCTCGACTTCCAAGAGGCAAAGGATCGATCTTGTCTGCCTCGTCAGGGTTCAGCATTTCCCTCCCCGTGACGCGAATATGTTCGAGTCTGGTCATCCCCAGTTCGATGGCACGGGTCATGGTCATTGATCGCGGTATGTGTCCTGCCACCGGCAATCCCCGTTCCCTCGCCGTCTCAATGATCGCCTTGAGCTCCGGCTCTTTGACGTTGTTGTAGACCTTCACGAAGTCCACGCCCTGGTCGGCGATAAAATTCACGGCGCTCTTCGCTCGTGGCGGCGTATCAACCAGCATACTCATGTCCGGCCAGACCGGTGGAATTCCATCCAACAGGGGGCCGGAGAAAAACAAACGCGGTCCGATGATCTCGCTGTGCAGGAGTCGCTCCCGCGTCAGGCGCAATACCGTTATGTTTCCGCCCGGGTTGCGAATGGTAGTGACGCCATTCGCCAGGTACAAACTGAATGGAGTCTCATCGGGATTCTCCGCGTGCGCATGCGAATCGATGAGCCCGGGAATGATCCATTTCCCTTTCGCGTCAATGATCTGTGCACCCTCAGGAACGGCGGTGTTTCCTGAGCCAACCTGCTCGATCCGCTCGCCTCGGATCACAATGACGCTGTCGGAGATTTCCTTGCCTGTTGCCGCGTCGACCAGCGTCCCACCGCGAAGCACCAGCACCGTCGGACTGGTTTGCGCCCTCAAAAGCCCCGAAAGCACAAAAGCGATAGAAAGAAATAAGATGCGTTTCATGGGGACCCCGTTCCAGGTTGGCCAGTATAGCGCGGTGGCGTCACCCGTATATGCTGAAGGTACTACCTCCAAACCATAGGCTGTCACGCCAGAAGCCCAGCTTCAGCACGACTGACATTCCATCAGTCGTTCTGCGGAAGTTGAAAACGGTAACGCTAAAGATGCGTTCTGCGAGAAAAATGCCCTCGGTGTGATGGCGGAGTGCGCGATGGCGGAAGTCCGGGAGATGGGCTTTGGACTCGTCAACGCGCCAGGGACAATGTTTCCAGTTCGCGGCCCGCGAATACTGAATTTCCCGCAAGCCAACTCCCCCTAGCCTTGCTATCTGGCTCAACTTTCGCTTGCTCGTCAACCGGGCCACCACCACTCCCTTTAAGGGTGAAGTGCTGTAGAATCTCCCTTACCTAGTAGACAATCTACTACTATAGTGGTAGATTACCTTCCACTATGACGAAGCAGGCACCAGAAGACCGAATCGAACTTGTTTTTGGCTCGCTTGACATGCTGATCCTTCGCACCTTGCGCTGGGGTGCAGCTCACGGACATGGCATTGCGAAGTCCAT
>Ga0126371_10001562_pt1 | contig 19439 bp, 17 predicted proteins | sample PanSoiMetaPlot_4_FD_110145 | JGI IMG/M metagenome (GOLD analysis project Ga0126371, IMG submission 110145) | Tropical forest soil microbial communities from Panama - MetaG Plot_4 | ecosystem: Environmental > Terrestrial > Soil > Tropical forest > Bulk soil | place: Panama | collected 2016-02-17 | reverse complement strand
TCATGGACATTGCAACGGGCCTCGGCCTTCTCGCCGGCGCTGGCGTGCTCGCGACCCTGATCCTGATGGGTGGCGACCTGCGCATGTTCGTCGACAAGCACGCCTTCATCGTCATTTTCGGCGGCTCGTTCGCGGCCACCCTGATCCGCTTTCCGCTGGCGTCGATCTTTCACGGCCTGCCGCTCGGGGCCAAGTTCGCCTTCACGCTGCGTCGCACGACCCAGCGCGAGCTGGTGGACGAGATCGCCGGCCTCGCGGAGCTCGCGCGCAAGCAGGGCCCGATCGGGCTCGAAAAGGTCGAGATCGAGGATCCGTTCCTCGCCAAGGGTATCCGCTTCGTCGCCGACGGCTACGACGCCGACTTCATCCGCGACAATCTCGAGCGCGACCGCGACATCTTCCTCACCCACCTCGACGAAGGTCAGAAGATCTATCGCGCGGTCGGCGACTGCGCGCCCGCCTTCGGCATGATCGGCACCCTGATCGGCATGGTGCAGATGTTCGCCACCATGACCGATCCGTCCAAGCTCGGCCCCTACATGGCGGTGGCGCTGCTCGCGACCTTCTACGGCGCCGCGGTCGCGAATCTGTTTTGTCTGCCGATCGCCGACAAGCTGCACTTGAAGCTCGGCGACGAGGAGATCAACCGCACGCTGATCATCGACGGTGTGCTGATGATCCGCGATTCCAAGAGCCCGACGATGGTGCGCGAAATGCTGCTCGCCTACCTGCCCGAAAGGCACCGCGGCGAGGAGGAGGAGGGCGGCGAGACGGTGCCGGCCTGACGGCGGCGTCCTCCGGAGCAGCCCATGGCGAGACGCAAGGATGCGGGGCACGGCGGCGGTCACGGATGGTTCGTGACCTTCGCGGATCTGATGGGTCTGTTGGTTGCCTTCTTCGTCATGCTGGTCGCGTTCTCCAACCAGGACCAGCAGAAGCTGCAGATCGTCGCCGGCTCGATGCGCGATGCCTTCGGCGTGCAGATGAGCGTGCGCTATTCGGGCGTGATCGAGGTGCCCGGTCTGCCCACGCGGCCGAAGCTCAAGAACGCGGCACACATCCCGCCCGAGGAGGCGTCCGCCACCCCCACGCCCGACGAGCATGATCGCAAGCGCACCAACGGCGCGCGCCTGCAGGAGGACCGCGCCTTTGCGCTCGCCGCCGCCTCGCTGCGCCAGGCGCTGCAGGACATGCCCGAGCTCACCGAGATCTCGAAGCACATCATGGTCGAGGAGAGCAAAGAGGGCCTCAATGTCGAGATCGTCGACCAGGACGGCCGCTCGATGTTTCCCGAAGGCTCGCAGGAGCCCTATGAGCGCACCCGTCGCGTGATCGAGCGGCTGGCCGCTCCGCTCAAGAGCACGCCGTACCGGCTGTCCATCTCGGGCCACACGGCGGCAAGCAAGACGCCGCCGCGACCGGGCTACGGGCCGTGGGAGCTCTCGGCCGACCGCGCCAATGCGGTTCGCCGCATTCTCGAGGATCAGGGCGTGCCGTCCACGCAGTTCATGGAAGTGTCGGGAAAATCCGACACACAGCCGCTGTTTCCCGACGATCCCTATATCGCGGCAAACCGTCGCGTTACGATCACGCTCATGCGCGAAGAGCCGCCATTCCCCAAGGATTTCCAGCCGTAAGTCTCGATTACCGGTGACGGCATAGGCGTTTTCTTATAGCCCCAGAAGGCCATTCGATATTCTGCCTATGATCGGAATCGGCTACTATGTTCAATCTCGGCGTGTAAAGTTCCGCTCGATCGCGTGAAGGCCCCGTCCGGTGTCCATCCCCCCGCACCGACCGGCTTTCGGTAAAACCACTCCCGCCTTGTACAAGGATGAAATGGCACAACGAGGTGGTGACCCGCGCGACGCGGAGATCGGCAAGCGTGTCCGCACCCTGCGGCTGCAGCGCGGCCTGTCGCAGACCGAGCTCGGCGCGCTGATCGATGTGACCTTCCAGCAGGTGCAGAAATACGAGAAGGGGACGAACCGCATCTCGGCCGGGCGGCTGCAGCGCATCGCCGAAGTGATGAGCGTCCCGGTGTCGTTTTTCTTCGCCGGCTTCGACGAGAAGCCGAAAGTGGCGTCCGCATCGCAGCCCGTCGATGTCGAGTTCTCGTTCTTGCAGACCGAGGGCGCGCTGCGGCTCGCACGCGCCTATGCGCGAATCAAGCAACCAAGCGTGCGGCTGCAGTTGCTGCGGCTGACCGAGGCGATCGCGGGAGAGTGAGCCGGACTGGCCGCGCGCGCATGGGCGGCGGCGTCGCTGGATTGCGCGGGACGACAATCCTCACACATTCGGATTGCGCTCCCGCACGATTTGAACCATATACGCCGCCCCGTGCATGGCTGCGCCGCGGGCATGGATCGCGCGCCGGGCTGACGCGTTGAGGCCGGAATGCTATAAGCCCCCCAACCGCCTATGCTGCAATGCAGCATGCGGTCAAAGGACCCTTCGAAGGACGCATGGCCAACGGTACTGCGGTCCCCCAGGCCACCGAGATGGCCGCCGAGCCGACCGCTTCCCAGCCGATCGCGCCCCCAGCGACCGCCGCCGCGGAGGCCGCCACGGATGCCGCCCGGCCAGGCCGCCGATCGCGCGCCGGCCTGTGGGGGCTCGTGGTCGGCAGCATCGGCGTCGTCTACGGCGATATCGGCACGAGCCCGCTTTATGCCTTCCGCGTCGCCGTCACCACCGCGATGGGCGGCAACGCCGCGCCGGCGCCGGCAATCGTGCTCGGCATCCTGTCGCTGATCCTGTGGTCGCTGATCGTCATCGTCACCCTGAAATACGTCGTGATCCTGCTGCGCGCCGACAACAACGGGGAGGGCGGCACGCTCACGCTGATGGCGCTCGCCCAGCGCGCCATGGGGCAGGCCGCCGTCTGGGTGCCGCTCCTCGGCATCGTCGGCGCGGCGCTCTTCTACGGTGACGCGTTGATCACGCCGGCGGTCTCGGTGCTCTCCGCGATCGAGGGCTTGGAGGAGTACAACAAGTCCTTCGCGCCCTTCGTGGTGCCGCTCACCGCCCTGATCCTGATCGTGCTGTTCTCGGTGCAGATGCGCGGGACCGCGCGCGTCGCCGCGTTCTTCGGGCCGGTGATGTGCGTCTGGTTCGTCGCCATCGCGCTGCCGGGCGTCTACTACATCGCGGTCAATCCCGGCATCCTGCGGGCGCTCAATCCCTACTACGGCGTCGACTTCCTGGTCGAGCACGGCGCGGTCGGGCTTGCCACGCTGGGCGCGGTGTTTCTCGCCGTCACGGGCGCCGAGGCGCTCTATGCCGATCTCGGCCATTTCGGCAAGCAGCCGATCCAGGTCGCCTGGCTCTGCCTCGTTCTGCCCGCGCTCGCATTGAACTATCTCGGCCAGGGCGCCGCCGTGCTCGCCGATCCGAAAGTTCTCAGCAATCCGTTCTATCTGCTCTACCCCGACTGGGCGCTGCTGCCGATGGTGGTGCTCGCGGCCGCCGCGACGGTGATCGCGAGCCAGGCGGTGATCACCGGTGCCTATTCGCTCACCCGCCAGGCGATCCAGCTCGGCCTGCTGCCACGCATGGAGATCAAGCACACGTCGGAAAGCCATGAGGGGCAGATCTACATGCCACGGGTCAACGGCGTGCTGCTGATCGGCGTGCTGCTCCTGGTCGGCCTGTTTCGCTCCTCCGACGCGCTCGCCTCGGCCTACGGCATTGCGGTCACCGGCACCATGGTGGTGACGGCGCTGATGGCGTTCATCGTCATCTGGCGGGTCTGGTGCTGGTCGCCGCTCGCCGCCGCGGCGCTGATGGCGCCGTTCATCCTGGTCGATAGCACTTTCCTCGCCGCCAATATGCTGAAGGTCGTCGAGGGCGGCTGGGTGCCGCTCGCCATCGGCATCGTCATGATGGTGATCATGTACACGTGGCGGCGCGGCAGCCGGCTTCTGTTCGAGAAGACCCGCCGGCTCGAGACCCCGCTCGACGCGCTCGTTGCCATGCTGGAGAAGAAGCCGCCGCTGCGCGTGCCCGGCACGGCGGTGTTCCTCACCAGCGATCCGGAGAGCGCGCCGACCGCGCTGATGCACAGTCTCAAGCACTACAAGGTGCTGCACGAGAAGAACGTCATCCTGTCGCTCAAGACGTCGAACCGGCCGCGCGTGCCGGACGAGGACCGCGTGACCATCCAGGCGGTCGGCAAGACGTTCTCGCGCCTGACCATCCGCTTCGGCTACATGGAGACGCCGAACGTGCCGAAGGCGCTCGCGATCGCCCGCAAGCTCGGCTGGCAGTTCGATATCATGGCGACCTCGTTCTTCCTGTCGCGGCGCAAGCTCAAGCCGGCGGCGCGCTCCGGCATGCCGCCCTGGCAGGACCGCCTGTTCATCGCGCTCGCCCAGGCCGCCAACGACGCCACCGACTATTTTCAGATTCCGACCGGCCGCGTCGTCGAGGTCGGCACGCAAGTGACGATCTGATGCCGCGCCGAGGCGTGCCGCGGCGGCAGTCCGGGGGCTCTGCGCGGTATCCCGATGATAGATCGACCGGCGCCGCCGCTGCGACGGCCTCTTGATTCTGCGTCCGAATGGCTCACCTTGTCGCGGGTAGGCGGCGGAACTCCCTGGAGGCCCACCATGTACGGTCTGTTCGGCGGCGGCGAGGTTCGCAATCTCACGCCGGAAGACGTGGCGCGTGGCATCAAGGCCGGCGAGATCCTGCTGGTCGACGTGCGCGAGCCCAACGAGACGGCGCTCGAGCGCATTCCGGGCGCTCTCCTGGCGCCGCTCTCGACCTTCGATCCGGCCGAACTGCCGGACCCGGGCGGACGCGCCATCGTGTTCTCGTGCGGATCGGGCGTTCGCTCGCTCAAGGCGGCGGAGATTGCCCAGGCCGCCGGTCTGCCGCACAATGCGCACCTTGCCGGCGGGCTCAAAGCCTGGAAGGCAGCCGGGCTGCCGACCGAGCAGTAGGGGACGGCGATGACCGGGAGGAGGCGATTGATGCGGATGACATTCGTTGCAGGTGCGGCTCTGGTGACGGCGCTTCTCGGCGACGTGCGGCCGAGCGCGGCGCGCGCCTGGTTTCCCTGGTGCGCCCAATATGCCGACCGCAGCGGCATCACCGAGTGCTCGTTCGTCACCTTCGAGCAGTGCTTCGCGACGGTGAGCGGCATCGGCGGCTCCTGCGTGCAGAACTGGTACCCGCCGCCCGGCGCGTCGCGCCGCGACCGGAATTGGAAGAATTTCTATCGCTGAGGACGCCCTCGCGCGCTTGCCGGACGCGTGTTCGCGCGGGCCCGTCCGCGCGGCGCTTGAGGTCGCGCGGCGCCGCGACTATGAGCATGGCGGTGCGACGCTGTCCGCTCGGAGACGCCCCCGATGAGATGCCTGCTGCGTTTCGCCGCCGGTGCCCTGGCGCTCGGCCTCGCATGGCTCGCGCCGTGCGTCGCATCCGCACAGAGCGGCAAGGTCGTCAACGTCTACAACTGGTCCGACTACATCGACCCGGCCGTGCTCGATGCCTTCACCAAGGAGACCGGCATCACGGTGCGCTATGATACGTTCGATGCCAACGAAACGCTCGAGACCAAGCTGCTCGCCGGAAAATCCGGCTACGACGTGGTGGTGCCGACCGGCTACTTCCTGCAGCGCCAGATCGCCGCCGGCGTCTTCCAGAAGCTCGACAAATCGAAGCTGCCGAACCTCGTCAATGTCTGGCCGCAGATCGCCGAAAAGCTCGCCTTCTACGACCCCGGCAACCAGTATGCCGTCAACTATATGTGGGGCACGACCGGCATCGGCTACAACGTCAAGAAGATGCACGACCTCCTCGGCGCCGGCGCGACCATCGACAGCTGGGACGTGGTGTTCAAGCCGGAGATGCTCGCCAAGTTCAAGGACTGCGGCATCCACATGCTCGACTCGGTCGACGACATCGTGCCGGCGGCGCTGCATTATGTCGGGCTCGATCCCAACTCGACCCAGGAGAAGGATCTCGACAAGGCGGCGGCGCTGATCGCGAAGATCCGCCCCTATGTGCGCAAATTCCACTCGTCGGAATACCTCAACGCGCTTGCGAGCGGCGAGATCTGCTTCGTGGTCGGCTGGTCGGGCGACATCAAGCAGGCGCAGAAGCGCGCCGCTGAGGCGAAGAACGGCGTCGAGATCGGCTACGCGATCCCGAAGGAGGGCGCGCAGATGTTCTTCGACAATCTCGCGATCCCCAAGGACGCCCCGCACGTTGCCGAGGCGCACGCGCTGATCGATTATCTGCTGCGTCCGGACGTGGCGGCGAAGAACTCGAACCTGGTCCAATACGCCAATGGCAACCTGGCGAGCCAGAAGCTCATCGACAAGGCGGTGAGCGACGACAAGACCGTCTATCCGGACGCCGCCACCATGGCCAAGCTCTACACCATCTCGGCGCACGACCAGAAGACGCAGCGCGTCCTCAACCGGCTGTGGACCCGGATCAAGACCGGGCACTGAGCGGCATGGCGCTGTTCCCGGAACCACCCGATCGCGACGGGTTTGCGGGTATGACCGTCAACGAGCGGCTGTTCGCAGCCGGGATCTTGGATCAGTTCGACGAGGCCGTCGCGAGGCGGGGATCGCGCGAGGGCCGCCGAATTACTGCAAACAGTCAGCATCGATCGCCAGCAAACGGAAATGATTGCAGAAACAGCAATCGCGAGACGCCGTCGCTCCGGCGAGCGAGGACGCTGGATCAGGCCGTCTTGTTGACCTGATGGCCGGGCTGGCCAGCGGCAGGACGGTGCTTCTTGTGGTGGTGAGCGCTGGACGTTCCCGCCGTGAGAACGCTCGGCGCAGGTGCGGAAGCCGCCGCTTGCGCGGGAGCCGCCTGCGGGGAAGCGGAACTTGTCGCAGACGCCGTCGACTGCGATGCGGTGGTCGTGGCGACACCCGAAATGGCCATGATGTACCCCGAAGGTTGATCCGTGGCGTCAAGCTAGGCCCATCAGATTAATGACAACTGGAGGTTATCGACCGCGGGGCGGTGTTCCGACATTCGCGGCAAACAGGGTTACTGCCGCGTAACTCGGAACCGGCCGCATACCGCTGCTCACTCGGTGCCCGCCGTCATTCGCTAGTGCCGCAGCAGCAGCACCAGCACCAGCGCAAACGCGAGCAGGGCCGAGATGCCCTGCCAGAAGCGCAACGGATTGCGCTCGTAAAGCGTCACCGGCTGGCGCGCCGGAACGGCGGGGCGCGCCGGTCCGGTCTCCATCTCGAAGGCGAATTCCATCGCGTCCTGGTAGCGCTCGTCCGGATCGATCGCGAGCGCGCGCGCGAGCGCGCCCTGCACCCAGGCCGGCAGGTCGGGACGCAGCACCGCGAGCTCCTTCGGCCGGTCGCGCCGCGGCGGGCTCACCGCATCGGCATTGCCGTACGGGTACTCGCCCGTGAAGGCGCGAAAGATCGTGACGCCGAGCGCGTAGATGTCGGTCGCCTCGTTGCCGGGCTCGCCCTTGAGCATCTCGGGCGCCATGTAGGCGCGGGTTCCGGGAATATCCTGGGGTTGAAAATCCTCCATTCCGGGCACGCGCACGACGCCGAGGTCGATGAGCTTGAGCGATCCTTCCGCCTCCAGGATCACGTTGTCCGGCTTGATGTCGCGGTGGATGATGCCGGCGCGGTGCAGCGCCGCGATGCCGCGCGCGAGCTTGATCGCGATGTTGCGGCCCTCCTCGAGGCCCATCACGGGGCGCCGCCCGATCCGCGTCTCCAACAGCTCGCCCTGATAGAGCGGCATGACCGTGTAGAGGCAGGTCTGCCGGCCGGGCGGCAGCGCGATGGTGCGGCCCACATAGGGGCTGTTGATGCGCGCGCCCACCCAGGCCTCGCGCACGAAGGCGGCGTGGTAGGTCGCGACCGCCGCGACCTGGGGCTTGGGAAATTTCAGCACGACGTCGCCGCCTTCGACCTCGTCGACCGCGCCGAACAGGCGGGTGTAGCGGCCGTCCGAGACCAGCACCTTGAGCACGAAGCCGTCGACCGCCTCGCCGTCGACCGGCACCGGGATCAGCGGCAGCTGCATGACGGCGGCGCCGATGTCGACCGAATCCGCCGTCGGCAGGTCGACCACGTCGACCACGAGCGCGGTGCAATTGTCGGTGCTGCCGTGGTCGAGGGCGGCCGCCACGAGCGCGCGCGCCGTGTCCTCGGACGCCGAGCGCTCGCGCAGGATCTCGGCGATGGTGTCGTCGGTGAGAAATCCGTGCACCCCGTCGCTGCACAGCAGGAAGCGGTCGTGCCGCGCGACCGACTGGCTCACGTAGTCGAGGCGCACCTCGGTCTCGACGCCGAGCGCGCGGTTGAGGATGTTCGAGCGGCCGGTGCCGTCGTCGCGCACGTGGTCGCGGGTGAGCACCGTGAGGCGGTCCCCGCCGAGCCGATAGGCGCGGCTGTCGCCGACATGCAGCACATGGGCGACGCGCCCGCGCAGCACGAGCGCCGTGAAGGTGCAGCCGAGCCCTGCCGCCTCGGGGTTGCGCTTGCCCTCCGAATAGATCCAGCTATTGAGCGCGTTGAGCACGCGCGCGCCGGCGCGGCGGACCTCCATGGTTTCGGGCAGGTCGCAGAAGCCGTCGAGGAAGCCGCGCACCGCGGTCTCGGCCGCCACCCGGCCGCTCTTCGCGCCGCCGATGCCGTCGGCGACCGCTGCCACCACGTCGCCGCGCGGCTGCGGCAGCTCCGGACCGAACACGGCGCCGCCGAAATCCTCGTTGCGTTCGCGCGGCCCCTTGTCCGACGCAAATCCGATGCTGGCTTTGACCCCGGACACGCGCTCGCCCATCAGGACTGCTCCGACCGCCGTCAGGGGCGGGCCCATCCGGACGGGAATGCGTGACGAGCCCGGGCTTTCCGATTCCGTCGCGTCAGGGATTCAGACCGCAACGTGCATAGAAGAAAGCGCCCCCGGTGCTCGACGCAACAATCATGGTCAGATTGCCAGTTTTGCGGTCGAGCGTGTAGTTGCCGTTGTCGTTGGCGTCGTGCCAGGTGATTTCGCTCTCGCCGATGCGGGCTTGGTTTGAATCGACCGTCTTGCGATCGTAATCGACCCGGATCTGCCATTTCGCGCCGCTCGCCGGGTTGGTGCAGGTCATCGCGTGCTCGCCCTGCTCGGCGGCTGCGCTGCCGCAAAGAGCGACGAGACCGATTGCGAGCGCCCCGATACCGATGGCGACTGTGCGTGCAAGAGCGTCCGGCTGCATGGTCCTTCTGCCTATTTTCTAACCAAGCTGCGATTTTTTTGATCGAGTGGATCCGGTTTCGCTCTCAACCTTGATGGGAAAGCCGGTCCAGTCAATGCCCGATTGAGTGGCATGGTTCTTGCCAACTTTCTTGACGCTCTCCGGTGTCAGGCCGGCGGGCACGGGCATATTCGGGGGAAAACCAAATGGCACTCGTCCCATCACCGCAATGGCTGGATACTGGTGACAATGCGTGGCAGCTGGCCGCCGCGACGTTCGTTGGTCTGCAAAGCATTCCCGGGCTCACCATCCTTTATGGGGGCATCGTCAAGAAGAAGTGGGCGATCAACTCCGCCTTCATGTCCATCTACGCCTTCGCGTCGGTCCTCGTCGTGTGGGTCCTGTTCGACTACAACATGGCGTTCGGTCCACAGTGGCTCGCATTCGGGGATTACGGCTGGCTCGGAACGCCATCCTTGGCGACCTCGGCCGCCTATACGACCGGACAAGCGACCATCCCGGCGGCCGCGGCCGGCATGCCGCCGATGGCCTTCCCGATGGCGACCCTCATCTTCTTCCAGTTCGTGTTCGCGGCAATCACGGTCATCATCCTGGCCGGCTCGGTGCTTGGCCGCATGAACTTCACGGCCTGGATGATCTTCTGCCCGGTCTGGATGACCCTGGTCTACACGGTCGGCGCGTTCAGCCTGTGGGGCGGCGGTTGGCTCGCCAGCATGGGCGTCGCGGACTTTTCCGGCGGCTACGTCATCCATCTCGCGGCCGGCACGTCCGGTTTCGTCGCCGCCGCAATGGTCGGACCACGGCTGCAGGCGGATCGCGACCATTTCCCGCCCAACAGCCTCTTGATCACGTTGGCCGGCGCCGGCGTGCTCTGGCTCGGCTGGAACGGCTTCAACGGCGGCGACCCGTACTTCGCCAATGCTGACGCCGGCGCGGCGGTGCTCAACACCAACACCTGCACGGCGGTGGCGCTCCTCGTCTGGACGCTGCTCGACAAGCTCGCCTACGGCAAGCCGTCGGTGCTCGGCGCTGTCAACGGCATGATCGCCGGTCTCGTCGCCATCACGCCCGCCGCCGGCTATGTCGACGGCCTCGGCGCGATCGCGATCGGCGTGATCGCCGGCATCATTCCGTGGCTTGCCATGAACAAGCTGCAGAAGACGAGCTTCATGCAGAAGGTGGACGACACGCTGAGCGTGTTCTCGACCCACGGCGTCGCCGGCCTCACCGGCGGCCTGCTCACCGGCCTGTTCGCCAACCCGGACATGCTGATGTACATCGGCACCGACAAGGAAGCGCCGGGCGTCAACATCACGGGCCTGTTCTACGGCAACCCGAAGCAGCTCTGGCTGCAGTTCCTCGGCGCGGCCTTCATCATCGTCTACAACGTCATCGCGACCTCGATCATCCTCAAGGTCATCTCGTTCATCGTGCCGCTGCGCATGGACGAGGCGACGCTCAAGGTCGGCGACGATGCGGTGCACGGCGAGACCGCCTACGCGATCGGCGCCGAGGGCGAATAGTCGCGACACGGCTGCGGTGCGATCCTGGGGCGGCGCACCGCGGTAATCCTCCGCCGGCTTCGCGGGCTTGATGGCCGCCCGCGGGCCGGTCCCGCGCCTCCACTCTCCGGCGCGTGTTGCTTGGCGGCCCCGTACGGGGCCGCTCTTTTTTGTCTCGTTCAGAGGAGGGCGGCAAGGCGGCGCGGCCCGGCCGGTGCGCCTCGGCCGGTCGCTGCCCGCCCCGACTTTCTGCTAAGATTTGTCGGTCGCCCGGGCGGATCGGCCGCGCCGGGCCTGCTTCGCGGCTTCGGTTTCTGATCGGGAGGAGCCGAATGATGCGCAAACCGCGCAAGGCCCGCGGCCGGCGCCTTCCACCGCCGCGCCGGAGCGCCAAGGTTTCGCGGGTGCGGGCGGCGAATCCGCAGCCCTACGAGCCCTTGCCCGCGCTCCAGCTCATCTACGAGACCGCGCCGGTCGGCCTGGCGTTCCTCACGCCCGACTGCCGCTACCTGCAGATCAACAAGCATCTGACGGAAATCTGCGGCATCTCGGTCGCCGACCACATCGGGCGGACGGTGCGCGAGACCGTGCCGCAGGTCGCCGACGAGGTCGAGAAGCTCGTGCAGGCCATCGTGCGCAGCGGGGAGCCGGTCACCGGTGTCGAAGTCCGTGGCCAGCGTCCCGACCGAAGCAATGCCGACCGCGTCTGGGTGACCAGCTGGCATCCGTTGAAGGACTCGGACGGACGGATCGTCGGTATCAACGTGGTCGCCGAGGACGTCACCGAACGCAAGCGCGGCGAAGCGGTCCTTGCCGCCAAAGAGAAAGCGCTGCGCGAAAGCGAGGCGCGCTTCCGCGAGCTTGCCGACAACATCAGTCAGTTCGCCTGGACGACCGACGCGACCGGCTGGCGCTACTGGTACAACAAGCGCTGGCATGACTATACCGGGACGACACTCGAGGAGATGCAGGGCTGGGGCTGGCAAAAAGTCCATCATCCCGACCATGTCGAACGGGTGGTGCGCCACATCCGGCGAAGCTTTGAGACCGGCACGGCCTGGGAGGACACGTTCCCCCTGCGCGGGCGCGACGGCAGCTACCGCTGGTTCCTGTCGCGCGCCCTGCCGATCCGCAACGATGCGGGCCAGGTCGTCCGCTGGTTGGGCACCAACACGGACATCACCGAGCAGATCGAGGCCGAGAAGGCGCTGCGCGAGCTCAACGAGACCTTGGAGCAGCGCGTCGAGGCCGAGACCCGCGAGCGTCTGCAGATCTGGAACGTCACGCAGGAGCTCCTGGTGGTGACGGATTCGGAGGGCAAGTATCTCAGCGTCAATCCGGCGTGGACCGCGACGCTCGGATGGCCCGACGCCGATCTGATCGGGAAGACGTCCGAGTGGCTGCTGCACCCGGACGATCGCGAGAAGACCCGCGCCGAGATCCGCCATCTCGCCGCCGGCGGCCGGACGTCGCTGTTCGAGAACCGCTTCCGCCACCGGGACGGCTCCTACCGCTGGCTGTCGTGGAAATCGGCGATGGATCGCGGCCGCATCTACGCCATGGCGCGCGACGTCACCGAGCTCAAGGAAGCGGAAGACGACCTGCGCGAAGCACGGCAGGAGCTGGCGCAGACCGCGCGCCGTACGGCGCTGGCGGCGATGACGGCTTCGATCGCGCACGAGATCAAGCAGCCGCTGGCGGCGACCGTCACCAACGCCGGTGCGGCCCTGCGCTGGCTCGCCAGAACGCCGCCGGACCTCGATGAGGCGCGTGCCGCGTTGAGGCGGATCGTCGCCGACGGCCACCGGGCAAGCGAGGTGATCCAATCGGTACGGGCGATGTTCAGCAAGGACGAGCAGGACGGCTCCCCGCTCGACGCGAACAAGCTGATCGAGGAGACGATCGCGATCATCCGCGGCGAGCTGGACCGCGCCCGGATCGGGGTTCAGCTCGAGCTGGAGAGGCCGCTGCCTTTGCTCCCAGCGCGCCGCGGTCAGCTCCAGCAGGTCATTCTCAATCTCGTCACCAACGCGGCCGATGCGCTGCGCACCGTCGCGGACCGCGACCGCATCCTGCGGGTCAAATCGGAGGTGCTCGAAACCGATAGCGTTGCGGTCTCGGTGCACGATTCCGGACCCGGCATCGAGCCGGAACACATCGATCACGTCTTCGACGCGTTCTTCACCACCAAGTCCGGCGGCATGGGCATGGGCCTGGCGATTTCGCGCTCGATCGTCGAAGCCCACGGCGGACGCCTGTCGGTGTCCCCGGGCGTGCCGCACGGCTGCGTCTTTCGCGTCGTCCTGCCGTGTCACTGACGAGGCGCGTGCACCAGGAGCCGTGCGAGCGATGATCCTCCGACTCTTGTGCGCCGGCTAATCCCGCCACCGGCGGTGCAGCCATAGCCACTGCTCGGGATGCTCGCGCACCCAGCCTTCGACCACGCCGGTGATCGCCTGCATGGTGCCCTGGATGTCGACCTCGCCGGCGGCATTGCGCACCGGCGCCATCGCCTCGGTAACCTCGCCGCGGAAGCCGCCGCCCGGCTCGCGGATGATGCGCGTGCCGTAGATCGGCGCCTCGACGTGGGCCGCGAGCTTCGCCATCAGCGGGTTCGCCAGGCAGCGCCGGCCGAAGAAGGTGACCTCGACGCCCTTGCCGTAGTGCTGGTCGACCAGCATGGCGACGAGGCGGTTCTCCTGGAGCGCGCGCGCGAGGCGGATCGGCGCGTCGGCGCTCGTCGGCACCAGCGTGCCCATGCTGTCCTTGCGGATCGCGATCACTGCGTCGGCGATCGCGCCGACGTTCGGTCGGCGGTAGAGCACCATCGCGTCGAGCCCCCAGGCGGCCGCCATGATGGCGGGCAGCTCCCAGTTGGCGAGATGAGCCGCGAACACCAGCGCCGGCTTGCCCTCGTCGCGGATCCGGTTGAATCGCTCCTTGGCGATGGAATCGAACTTGAGATAGGGCAGGTTGAGCGGATCGCCGATCGTCAGCCGGTCGAGATGGGCGAACTCGGCCGCCACCCGTCCCAGATTGTCCCACACGCCGATGAGGATGCGCTCGATCTCGTCCGGCGATTTTTCCGGGAACGCCGCGCCGAGATTGGCGCGGCCGAGGCGATGCTCGGGCAGCCACGGACCGATCGTGCGCGTGATGCGCGCAAACACGTCGCTGATCCACAGGCGATCGGCGCGGCGCACGGCCTGGTGGGTGAGGGTCACGATCACGCGGGTGAGGGGATCGGTGGCGCCGCGCGCCGCCGACTTCGCCCGCGCGCCGAACCGCCGGCCCAAAGCTCGCCAATTCCTCATCGTCGCCGGACGGTTCGCTCTTCAAGCGTGATGACTTCTCTTCGCGCCGTCATCACGCTTTGGTTTGTGATGGAGCATGACCTTTTCCGAAAACCGGTATCCACTTTTCGGGATCATGCTCTAGAAATTCACGATGATCTTGCCGAACACTTGCCGGCTCTCGAGCCGCGCCAGCCCGCGCTCGATCTCGGCGAGCGGCACCTCGGTGTCGATCACCGGCAGGAGCCCGGCCGCCATCTTGGCGAGGCTGTCGCGGATGTTGCGCATCGAGGCGCCGAACGAGCCGAAGATCTTGTGCTGCTGCTGAAACAGCCGCATCAGGTCGAAGTCGACGGTCGCGCCCGAGGTCGCGCCGCACGTCACCAGGCGCCCGCCGCGCTTGAGCGCGAGCAGTGAGCCCGGAAAGGTGTCCTTGCCGGTGTGCTCGAACACCACGTCGACGCCCTTCTTGGCCGTGAGCTTGCGCACGATCGTCGTGAACCGCTCGGTGCGGTAGTTGATGACGTGATCGGCGCCGAGCGCTTTCGCCTTCTCGGCCTTGGCGTCATCGCCGACCGTCGTGATGACGGTGCAGCCGATGGCTTTCGCCATCTTGATCGCGGCGGTGCCGATGCCGGAGCCGCCGGCGTGCACCAGAATGGTCTCGCCCGGCTCGAGCTTGGCGTTGTCGAACAGCATGTGCTCGACCGTCGAGTAGGCGATCGGCGCGCAGGCGGCGTCGCGCAGCGAGACGCCGGCCGGCACCGGCATCACCAGCCGCGCCTCCATGTTGATGAGGTCGCGCGCAAAGCCGTCGACGTGGAAGCCCAGGATGCCCTTGACGTTCTCGCACAGATTATCGCGGCCCTCGCGGCACGCCTTGCAGGTGCCGCAGGTCAGCGCGCCGTACATCACGACCTTGTCGCCGGGCTTGAACGCGGTGACGCCGGGACCGACCGCCGCGACCTCGCCCGCCGCCTCCGCGCCGACGACGAGCGGCAGCTTGCGCTGCGCGAACGCCATGCCGCGAAAGCCCCACAGGTCGAGATGGTTGAGGCCGACCGCCTTGACGCGGATCTGCACCTCGCCGGCCTGCGGGGCAGGCGGATCCGGCACCTCGGCAAGCTCGATCTTGCGGTCGGCAACCAGGGTGAGCGCGCGCATCGTGTCTCCAACGCGGATACGGAACGAGGGGGATCAGCGCTGGATGCCTATCGCCGCCGAAAGCCCGCCGTCAACCGGAACAACCGCGCCGGTGACATAGCCGGCCACCGGCGAGGCGAGGAACGCGACGACGCCGGCGACGTCGTCGACCGACGCGAACCGCCGCGTCGGGATCTGCTCTTCCATCTTCTCGCGGAATTTGGCGTAGGGCTCGAGCATCGCGGTGTCGATGAAGCCCGGCGCCACGTAGTTGACCGTGACGCCGGTGCGCGCGACCTCGATCGCGAGCGTGCGCACGTAGCCGAGCAGCGCGGCCTTCGAGGCCGCGTAGGCGGCGTTGCCCTGGTTCGCCTGCAGCGCCGTCACCGAGCCGATCACGGCGACGCGGCCGTAGCGCGCGCGCATCATCGGCCGCACCACGGTGTTCACCAGCCGTGTGAACGACCAATAGTTCACCTGCATGGCGGCTTCCGCCTTCGCCTGGTCCATCATCACGGCGAGCACGTCGTAGCCCTGCCCGGCATTGTGCACGAAGATCGAGAACGGCTCGGCGGAGAGCGCGCCCGCGAACGCGTCGACCGCGGCCTTGTCGGCGAGATCGAGCGCGCGCGCCGCGAAGCTTTGCGCCGGATGCGCGGCGGCGAGCTCCTTGACGAGCGCGTCGGCCTCGCTCGCCGCCGAGCGATAGGTGAACACGACGTCGTCGCCCGCGGCCGCGAGGGCGCGCACGATCGCCGAGCCGAGCCCACGGCCGCCGCCGGTGACCAGCGCCCGGCGTCTCGTCGTCGCCTCGCTCATCAGGCCGGCTCCCGCGCCAGCACGAGCGAGACGTTCTGTCCGCCGAAGCCGAACGAGTTGGAGATCGCGCGCGCCATCGTGGCGTCGCGCGCCACGTTGGGCACCACGTCGAGCGTGATCGCCGGATCGGGGACGTTGTAGTTGATCGTCGGCGGAATGCGCTGATGCTCGAGCGTCATCAACGTCACCACCGCCTCGATCGCGCCGGCGGCCGAGAGCGTGTGGCCGATCATCGACTTGGTGGACGAGATCGGGATCTTCTTGGCGTGCTCGCCGAACACCGTGATCACGCACTGGCACTCCATCTTGTCGTTCTCCGGCGTGCTGGTGCCGTGCGCATTGATGTAGTCGATGTCCTGCGGGGTCAGCCCGGCGTCGGCGAGCGCGTTGCGCATGCAGCCGACGATCGGCTTGCCGTCCGGGCTCGAGCGGGTGCGATGGAAGCTGTCGGCGAGCTCGCCGCAGCCCGCCAGCACGCCGAGGATCGTCGCGCCGCGCGCTCTTGCGCCCTCGTAGCTCTCCAGCACCAGCGCGCCGGCGCCCTCCGACATCACGAAGCCGTCGCGGTTCTTGGAGAACGGTTTTGACGCGCCCTGCGGCGGGTCGTTCGACATCGACAGCGCGGAGAGGAGCGAGAAGCGGATCAGGCTCTCGACGTTGACCGAGCCGTCGGTCGCGACGCACAGCGCCGCATCGGTCTCGCCGCGGCGGATCGCCTCGAAGCCGAGCTGGATCGCGCTCGCACCCGACGCGCAGGCGGTCGAGAGCGACACCGGCGCGCCCTCGGTGCCGTACTTCTGCGCCAGGCCGTCGGCGACGGAGGCGAACATGAAGCGCTCGTGGTAGTGGCGGAACTGGCCGCTCGATGCCGCGCGGATCAGGTCCGTGTAGGTGACCTGCTCGTTCGCACCTGAAGCCTTGGCGATCTCCTGGCGCTGCGGCCACTCGACCTCGACGGGCGCGACCGCGAGAAACAGCGGCCCGGGAAAATGGCCCTTCGATCCGATGCCGGACTGTGCGACCGCTTCCTCGGCCGCCATGTCGGCGAGCCGGCCGGCGAGCGCCGGGGAGGTGAGGGGCTCGACCGGTACGAAGTCGACCGTGCCGGCGATGCGCGTCTTGAGACCGTCGGTCGGAAAACGGGTGATCGCGCGGATGCCGGACTGGCCGGCGGTGAGCTTGTCCCAATTGTCCTGCTTGCCGGCGCCGAGCGAGGTGACGACGCCCATGCCGGTCACCACGACCACCGGCCGGCCCGACTTGTCGCGAACGGATGCCATCGTCATCTCCTCGGCTTCGCGCAGCCCGGACGGAGGCGCGTCAGCGCCGCAATCCGGAACCGCGCACCCGGAATGCGCTTCGCGTCATCCGGGCTACGGAACCATCGATTCCCATCACGGCACGGCCTCGACCAGCGCCAAGCCTTCGCCGCGCCAATGTCCGACGCCGGTGACCACCGCCTGGCTGAGCGCGCCGTCCACCGGCCGCTCGAAGCCCGCGCCGTCGCTCGGCGGAAACAGTTTACCCCGGTTCACTGCCAGCGCCGCAAGCGCGACGTTCATCACCATTTGCGGCTCGATGCCGTGGCCGACCAGGGTGCCGGTCGCGCGCACCGGCAGCTCCGCATGGCTCGCCAGGAACGCCTTCTCCTCGGCGGTCGCCGGCGCGGCGCCGGTCGCGCCCGAAATGACGGCCGCCGAGCCGGCGCGCAGCGTACCGGCGACGCGCGGCCACAGCCGCGCGAGCTCCTCGTTGATCGCGCCCGCAGCGTCGCGCCGGGCATAGCCGGCCGCGACCGCAGCGAGCCGCGCGATCGGCGCCGCGCCGCGCGCCTGCGCGTGCGTCTTGCTTTCGAGCACCAGGAACGCGCCGAGCGAGCCGACCGCGAAACCCGGGCTCGCCTCGCGCTCCCACACCGGGCGGAATTCGCCCTTGAGGCAATAGCCGCCGAACTCGTAGAGCATCACCACGTCGGAGCGGTCGCCGTTGTAGGAGCCGCCCACCAGCGCGATCTCGCTCTGCCCGGCCGCGACGCGCGCGAGCGCGATCTGCAGCGCATCGACGCCGGCGAGCTCCTCGCCCATGAAGGTGCGCGAGGAGCCGGTGACGCCGTGCACGATCGAGATGTTGCCGGCGAGCAGGTTGGAGAGCTGGGCGAGAAACAAGGTCGGCCGCAGGTCGCTCATCAGCCGGTCGTTGAGGAAGCGGTCGGCGTTGTCCGCCTTGGGCAGCGCGGTCAGGATCGCGCTGTCGACCGCCTCGTCGCGCTCGCCGCCGCCGGCCGCGACGATCATATCCATGCGGCCGAGCAGATCCTTGTTGCCCTTGGCGCCCGCGCTGTCGAGCGCGAGCCCGGCCGCATAGGTGCCGATGCGCTGCCACGGCTCCATCTGCCGCTGGTCGCCCTTCTTCGGAATCTGCTTGTCGAAGTCGATCGGCGCGAGCGGGTGCACGAGGTAGGGTGCGAACGTCTCGGCGTCGATCACGCGCTTGCCTTCGGCCAAGCCCTGCCAGTGCGCGTCGAGGCCTTCGCCGAGGCAGGACACGATGCCGATCCCGGTGATCCAGGCCTCGCGCGGCGCCTGCGGCTCAGCCATGGGCGAGCGCCTGCTTGGGGAAGCCGATCCGCGCCGCCATCTCTTCCATGTTGACGCGCAGCCGCGGGTCGGGGAACGGCATCACGCGCAGCGTGAGCTCCGCCTCGCAGGTGGTCTTGCCGCCGACGCTGACCGAGGCCTTGGTCATCGCAAAACCCGAGCCGTCATGCAGCAGCTTGGCGGTGATCGACAGGAGCTGGCCCGGAATGACGAAGGAGCGCAGCTTCGCCTCCTTGACGGCGGCGAGGAACGGCATGCGCTCGAACTTGGTCGCCGCGATCACGAGCCAGCCCGAGGTCTGCGCCATCGCCTCGATCAGGAGCACGCCCGGCATCAGCGGATGGCCGGGGAAATGCCCTTCGAAGATCGTGCTTTGGTTCGGCACCTGGGCGTCGACGCGGATCGTCCGCCCATCGAGATCGAGGTCGGCGATACGGTCGATGAGCTGAAAATACTCGATCCGCATGACAAGGGCGGTGCGATCACGCTCCCTTGGCTGCGACCAGGCCGTCGATGCGGGCGCACAGATTCTTGAGCACGAAATACTGCTCGGTCGTCGCCTTGCCGTCGTTGACTTCCTGCGTCCATTGCTCGAGCGGGAGCTTGATGCCGAACGCCTTGTCGATCGCAAACGCGATGTCGAGGAAGTCGAGGCTGTCGATGCCGAGATCGTCGATCGCGTGGCTCTCCGGCTGGATCTTCTCGCGCGGGATGTCGCAGGTCTCGGCGATGATATTGGCGACGGTGTCGAAGGTTGAGGACATCATCAGCTCTCTGGAAAATCTCAGGCTTTGCCACGCGCGCCGAGGGAGGCGCGCAATCCCCCGGCCGGGCCTGGCGGCCCGTTGAACGGAACGTTCGCGTGCCCGCC
>Ga0126371_10001561_pt1 | contig 19447 bp, 18 predicted proteins | sample PanSoiMetaPlot_4_FD_110145 | JGI IMG/M metagenome (GOLD analysis project Ga0126371, IMG submission 110145) | Tropical forest soil microbial communities from Panama - MetaG Plot_4 | ecosystem: Environmental > Terrestrial > Soil > Tropical forest > Bulk soil | place: Panama | collected 2016-02-17 | reverse complement strand
GCGTCACTTCCAAGGGACGACGTAAACGCGGTTGCACTGCCGGCAATGGTACCGTCCATGAATAGGCCAGGTGGTGCTGCCGTGCATCAGCCCGCACCAGAACACCGAGAGCTTGCTGGCCCATGATGAGGGCAGGCTGGCTTGAGCGCTTATCACTTCGGAGGCCTCTGACAGAAATGGGCGGTTGAGTGAGTACGCTGGATGATCGTGAAACAGCGGCCGATTGTGACTCGTTGCTCCCATCTTCCTGTTTGGGTAGATGCGGGGTAGAGAGTGAAGGGTTCTTATCCGTGGGCCTCCCGCGAAGGAACCGCAAAATGAATAAACTCCGCTCCGAAGGTCGAATGCGCGTAGAACCTGGCTAGCGGTCAGCGTCACTCCCGGCTGCAGAGGAGTGCCGGCTTACATCACCGAAATCTTCCCGGGGCGCTCCTCTGGGATACACCTGTGGTTGGTTGCCAGCGCCAAATCGCTCCACTTCTACAAAGGCCCCCAGTATTCGACGAACGCTTTCGACGTCGGGCACGACAAACTCCGCGCAGGTATCACCGGTCCCGACATGTACAGTCCAGCCGTCCAGCGTACGCTTGAACAAGTCTTCATCCGTGCGATCATCGCCTACAGCGAGTGTGAAATCGGGCCGCGGCAAGTTTCGATGAAGGTATTCGAGAGCCCGGCCCTTACTGGCCTGGACCGGCCTTACTTCCACAATCTTTGCTCCACGAAAAACTCCGAAGCCCGGCTCGGTGAGCACCGCTTCCAGTTTCGGGACGAGTTCGTTCGCCAGCGTAGCCGCCAGCTCCGGCTCAACCATGCGGTAGTGCCAGACCAGCGAATGCTCTTTTTCTTCGATGAGGCTACCTGGGGCACGATCGACAAAATACTCCAAGATGGGCTGAACCCGACACTTCCAATCTTTTCCCATGGAAGGCATCAGGCACTCCCAGGAAGGAAACCCAGGTGGTCTCACTTCAGCACCATGCTCTGCGATGAGCCAGAGTCCCTGGATCATACCAAACCACTGATCCAAGTCTCCGGCGCGCCGGCCGGATGCAATGGCTACGCAATTATTCGGGTTGGCGGCAAGGGTGGCGAGAATGCTCAGAACCGCACCGGGTGGAACTGCCTGCTCCGGATGGTCCACAAAGGGGATAAGAGTCCCGTCGTAATCGAGAACCAGCATGTGGCTTCTGGCGCGAATATATGCACGCTGAATTTCAGTCAGCGACAGGCACTTCGTTTCGGTCCGAACATGGTGCCGACGGGCGGATACCGCCTCTTCTAGCGCGGCGAGAAAGCGATCCCCCCAATGGAACACGCTATTGACGGTGACCCGGCCGTGAAGAGCGCTCATGCGGGCCCGGCGCTCTCTTTCCTCCATATTGAGTGCGCGCGCCACGACGCCCGCAGTTCGTTCCTCATCAAATGGATTAATCAGGAGGGCCTCACGCAACTCCGCCGCAGCGCCTGCAAATTCACTTAAGATGAGCACGCCGCGGCCATCGGCGTGGCAGGCGACATATTCCTTGGCAACAAGGTTCATCCCGTCGCGCAGAGATCCAACCCAACAGATATCGGCCAGCCCATAAAGAGCGACGAGCTCTTCCCGATCAATGGCCCGATTGACGTAAAGAACCGGTGTCCAATCCAACGTACCGAACGCGCCGTTAACTTTGCCGACCAGTCCATTGACTTCGGCGCGGAGGTTCTGATAATCGCCGATGCCTTCCCTGGTTGGCACTGCGATTTGGACGAGGACCACTCTCTCCTTAAGCTCCGGTTCCGATTCGAGAAGCCGCTGGTAGGCCCGCAGCCGTTCAGGAATGCCCTTGGTGTAGTCCAAGCGATCGACTGCCAGAATGATTTTCTGACCGGCGTAACGTGCGGCCCAGTGCGAGTAGTGGCGCACAGCGGCCGGATCACCCGCCAGGAGTCCGGCGTACTCCTCCGTGGCCGTACCGATAGGGAGGGCTTCCATGCATATGTTGCGCCCCCGAAACGCGACTTCGGAAATTCGACCTTCGACGCCTAAAACCTTGAGCAGCGATGAGCGAAACTGCTGGAGGTGGCCATGGGTTTGAAAAGCCAGCAAGTCCGCCCCGAGAAGGCCTTGAAGAAGTTCCGCGCACCGCGGCAATACCGAAAACATTTCCGCCCCGGGAAAAGGGATGTGCAGGAAGAAGCCGATTGCAGCGTCCGGCAGTGCCTCGCGCAGCATTTGGGGAAGTAGCAATAAGTGATAATCGTGGATCCAAACCCTATCCTCTGGTTGATACTGATTGACGATGGCCTTGCAAAAAATGCGATTTGCCTCAACGTAGGCTTCCCAATTCTTCGGATCAAACCTCAGTTGCGAGGGAAAGTAATGGAAGACCGGCCATAGAGTCTGGTTGGAATACCCTTCGTAGAATCCAGCAGTCACGTGTGCAGGCAAATCAACGGCAAAGTGACAGTTCGTCTCGGCCCATTCGCGGAGAATCGCACGGCGCCGCTGATCACATTCATTGCCAGTGTCGCCCGGCCAGCCAATCCAGATACCGCTTGTCTTGCGAAGCAGCGCCCCTAAAGCACTAACCAGCCCGCCTGAATTCTCTTGTGTCGCCCAGTGACCTTCGTTTGTCTTACGGAGTGTAAGCGGCAGCCGATTAGAAACCACCACCAATCGAGAGTTCATACAATCCGGAAACGGTTTACAACCGCAGGCAGGCCGACATCGGCGCTCATGAACCGCGCCTGGCATCTGCGCAGACGGCGAATTCGTTATCGTTCATCCCTGGTCCAGGAGCAGGCCCTGGGTCACATCGCCACTCTCCTGGAGAAAAGATGCCACGCTTCGGCGCGGCGGTTGTAGCGGTGGGGATTCGGTGGGGCTGCCTCGTCACAGTTACGGCTGGACAAGCATTCTCTAAGAAGGATACGTGGAGACGCGTCCCGCCACACTCCCAGATGGGTTCGAATTCAATCCGCCGCAAGAATTGGCAGCTGCTTGTCCCGTGCCTTGCCTGACGCTGCTGTTCTTCGGCAAGGACCTAGGTCTTCCGGAAGCAGCAGAAACGGGGACCGCCGGAACAAGCAGGCTAGCTAGATCGATGCGGTTCTGATACTACTCGATGGAATTCCTAAGACCGCCGATGCCTGCTATAGGAGGCATGACGCGGCTTCCATTGCTCATAGTGCCGTAGGAAGAGAGTCACCCCGGCGCTGATGCTTACGGTTACGCTCTTTGGCAGCGATCCGGCACGATTCGCATCGTATGGTGTTCCGAGCCTTGGTTACGAACTCGACGCCACAATCTTTGCAGCGGACTATCCACTCCTCGTACCAGTTTCGCAAGAACACGGCTAATCACGTCCTCAAGGTCGTGGGTCGAGGGGCGCGGAGGACGATGAGAGGCTGGCCGCGCCCCGGGAAAGGAGCGGAGAGATGAACGGGAAGCTCGGATGGGTCGTCATTCTCTGCTCCTTTCCTGCCTACAAAGATGCCGGTTCGAAGGCAGTTGATGTAGGATTCTTAACTCCGTCAATTTTTTTGACGCCAAAGAAGGCGAGATGCATCCCCTGGTATCAGGGAGGTGTGCGTGGCCACTACATTTGAGCCGGCGTTGGGCCGCCAAAGGTCAGAGCAGGAGTGGCTGACGCGGCTGAGACGCGCCGAAGCAGCCTGGTTGGCTGCATGTCGAGACTACGAACTGGTATGTGAGTCCGAGGGCGAGGTCGACGCCGCCTATACAGCGAAGGTAGGTGCATTAGTTGAATACAAGCGGGTACTACGGATCTTTACGGATCTAGTCGTCGACCGGAAAGCGCCGCAGGAAAACACCTGAGCGCCGGCGATTCTTGCGAAGAAGCGCCTCAGAGGCGCGGGTGGTTACGGGAATGGGAAGCGAATCGAGAATCAATGTGTGATCAGGCCGGTTTGCCGGAACCGAGAGCAAACCCTGCGCACCAGACCGGCGGACGGTGGCTTAGTGTTCTCTAGCCCGTATTTGAGACCAAGAGTCTTCCATTTGAAACGCCCGAGTTGGTGAAAGGGTAAGACATCGACTCGCTCGACCACGCCAAGACCGGCGGCAAAATCGGCGATGTTGCCGATGTCTTCGAAATTGTCCGTCAATCCGGGAACAAGCACAAACCGTATCCAAACGGTTTTCCTATGTTGGGCGAGGCGGCCGGCGAACTCCAGGACGGGTTCGATATCCATTCCAGTGAGCCGGCGATGCCGGGCAGGATTCCAGCCTTTGATATCCAGAACGTAGATATCAATGGCATCGAGCTCTCCGTCACTTAAACGTTCACCTAGATATCCGTTTGTATCCAGGGCCGTATGAATACCCATTCCTCGAGCAGCGCTGAGAAACTTGACGGCAAACCGATCCTGCATGAGCGGCTCTCCACCGCTCAGAGTGAACCCCCCGGACATGACTTTGAGTTCATATCGATACTTCCGCAACGTCTCTAGGGCGTGGGTCAGTGTTACAGGAATACCGTTAGTCAAGGTCCACGTATCCGGGTTATGACAATAAAGACAACGCCAGAGACATCCGGTGGTAAATGCTACAACACGCACGCCCGGCCCATCGGCGGCAGATCCCGCCGCAAACGAATGAATGAAGCCGAGCTCGCCGGAGGCAAGAGCAGAGTGCACATCGGAATCCGCCACACTCCGGCCTAAGCGAACGCGGAGTTCGAAGGGGCTCTCGGCACGCAACTGAATCAGCCGCTGAACCGAGTGCTCAGACGGCACGGTCGCTCCCACGGAAGGTTCGATTGATCATTTCCATCTGCCATATACGCGTTCAGGCGCACAAAGCTGACGCCAGGCTCCCCCGATGGTTCCGATGTTCCTCGAGCAGTCTTCGACGCATTCTTTTGCAGGAGAAATATCCAGCGCGGACCGAATCGCGTCCGGTTTGGCTCATTCCAGGCAGTCAAGGACTTCCAACTCGAAATCCGCAACGGTGAAATCTACGGGCTGCTAGGCGCCAACGGAGCGGGAAAGACCACGGCCATCAAAATCATGTGCGGGCTGATCGCGCCCACTTCCGGCAGCGTCAACCTATTGGGAAAATCTGAGCGACTGCGTTCGGCCGCGGTGCGCTCCCGGATCGGCTATATGTCTCAGAAGTTCTCGCTTTACGATGATCTGACGATTGGCGAGAACCTGGACTTCTACGCGCGGCTTTACGGAGTGGATGAGCGCGTGCGCGAAAGACGAAAACAGTGGGTGCTTGCAACGGCGGAGCTCAGCGGCGAAGCCGGCATGATCACCAAATCTCTGCCGGGCGGATGGAAGCAGCGAGTAGCTTTCGGCGCGGCCGTGATGCACGAACCGGAGGCGATTTTTCTGGATGAACCCACATCGGGCATCGACCCGCTGGCGCGCCGGGCCATGTGGCGTATGATCAACGAATTCGCCGACCGGGGAGCAGGGATTCTTGTAGTAACCCACTACCTGGAGGAGGCGGAGCAATGCAACCGCCTGGGGTTCATGGTAGCGGGCGAAATTATCGCCGCGGGGTCGCCTGGTGAAGTGAAGGCCAACATGAAAGGGACGTTGTTTGAGATCGGGACGGATCGCCCGGATCGGGCGTTGGCTGAACTGAAGAGCAAGTTCGGCGCGTCACGGGTTTCCTTGTTCGGGGACAAGCTGCACCTGGTGGTGGAGGATGAGGCGCAGCGGGACGAAGCCGCCGCGAGGTTGGAGCAAGCCAGCGTGAAGGCCATCGCCTGGAATCCGATCCAGTTCAGCCTCGAAGATGTATTCATTTCTCTAATTGAATCGCGGCGATCGGCCATACCAGTATGAGAAAGACCCTGGCACAGGCCATGAAAGAGTGGCGGCTGTTCCGCCGTGACAAGCTGCTGATTGCGCTGGCGGTGGCCATGCCCCTTGCCCTGATGTCGTTAGCTGGCGGCACTCAGTCGTTGCGGCTGCGCAATGTACGGCTGATGGTCTACGACTATGACAACAGCGCGCTCAGCCGAATCTATCTGGAGACATATGGAGCAGCGCTCACTTTTCGTCTGACCGCGCATAAACAGGGGGCGTCACCGGAGCGTGAACTCGCCAGCGGGCGCGGGCGCGCGGCGTTGATCATTCCACAGAACTTCGAGCGAGATACGCGGCGTGGCGCTGAGCCGACCGTGCAATTCATGATCGATGCCACGGATTCGAACGCGGCCACCTCACTGGGCAATTTGGCAGCCGCACTCAATGCGGGCTTCGCTCAAGAAAGCGGCATCGCGCAACTGCCTCAACAAAAAGTCAGACTGCAGCAGAGGCTCTGGTACAATCCGGGGCTTTCGAACCCTGTCTACTTCGGCGCCGGCGCGCTGGGAATGATGTTGATTATCTTTCCGGCGCTATTGGGGGCACTGGCCACAGCAAAGGAGTATGAAGTCGGAACCATTATCCAGGCGTACGCATCCAGTCTTACGGCAAGCCAATGGGTCATGGGCAAAGCCTTGGTGTATGTTTTCATCGGTCTTGTAGATTTTGTTCTCTGCTTCACTCTGGGAGTGTTCGCATTTAGCTACCGTATTCCCAGCAACCCCAGCGTGCTGATCGTCGCCACCGTGCTTTACCTGATGGCGGGAGTGTTCTTCGGGATGATGATGGGCAACGCCACCGGCAGCCAGAGCGCCGCGATCCAGGGTGTGCAAATGGGTTCGTTCCTCCTCTCCTTGCTACTTTCCGGCTACCTATTCGCTGTGGCGAACATCCCGCCGCAGATCCGTTGGGTCTCCAGTTTTCTTCCTGCAACTCACTATATCCTCATCGTTCGAAACTCCATTCTGCGGAACGTGGGCTGGGAGACCTCACTGAAACCGATGGTCGCGTTGCTGCTGCTGTCCTTCGCATTCTTTGCCCTGAACGTCATCCAGATGCGGAAGATGCAGTTCAAAGGATAAGAACCGCCCGTGCACGAGTTCTCCAGACGTTACCTGGCACTGGCCACCAAGGAAGTCCAACAACTCTGTCGCAATCGTGGTTTGTTATTTCAGTTGCTGGTGCCTCCAACGATTGTGCTTGTCATTTTTGGATATGCATTGAATCCGAAGGTGAGGGGTCTGCGTCTCGGCGTGGTGGACCAGAGTTTCACCGCGGAAAGCCGGGACTTCATCAATGCGTTAACTGAGAACGTGAATTTCAAGGTGACGCACCGCTACACGCGCACGAAGGATGCCGAGGATGCTCTCAGGCGCCTGGAATTGGATCTGTTCCTGGTGATCCCCACCGACTTCTCGCGAAGCCTTAGCCGCGGCCAGGTGGCCAATGTGCAGGTCGTGATCGATGCGGTGGACGCGAATACGGCACAGATTGCACAGGGCTATCTGCGCCGGGCCTTGGACGAATATAACGCAGCCGGCGTGGCTATACCTATTCGGGAGGATCGGCGCGCGCGTCTCCTGGTCCGCAGCGCGCATCCCGCGCCGCCTCCAGGCATGCCTGACGTACAGTCGGCCTACCTATACAATCCGGGGCTTGTGACCTCGTGGCACTATGTCACCGGTGTGATGAGCATCATCATGTTCATCAACGCATCGTTAGTGGCCTCGGCGCTGGCAGTCAAGGAAAAGGAAACCGGTACCATCGAACAACTACTGATGACGCCAGCCCAGACGGGCGAGATGCTTCTCGCCAAAACGTCGCCGGTGTTCGTGCTGATGATGGTGGTTTTGATCGTCGCGCTCGGGGTCGGCATTCTCGTCTTCGGGGTACCGGTCCGAGGCGCCTTGTGGTTGTTTGTGGTGGCAGGGGCTGCTGCCGCGATGGCGGGGATCGGCATAGGGGTTATGGTCGCGACAGTCTCGAGATCACAACAACAGGCGCAGTTGTTGACGTTTTTCGTGAACCCGCCAATCACGCTTTTGTCCGGAGCGACATCGCCGCTCGAGAATATGCCTCAGTTCTTTCAAAAGCTGGCGTATCTGAACCCCTTACGGTATTTCGTGACGATTGTTCGGGGAGTCACATTGAAAGATGCTCCGTGGAGTGCGCTGTGGCCGAACCTTCTCGCCTTAATGGCGTTTGCGGCGGTTCTATTCTCTATCAGCGCCTGGCGGTTCCGTAAGCAATAAGAGCATGGGTGCGACGCCAACCGGCCCAGAGGGAGAATGATGAAAGATCGAGCTAGATCCATCGGCCGTGTCAAGCCGAGGATGCAGCGGAAGCAATACGATCAGGAACTGCGGCGGCTACAGGTCGAACTCTGCAGGCTGCAGGACTGGGTCAAGCACAAGAGTCTCCGAATAGTCATCGTTTTCGAAGGCCGGGACGGCGCGGGCAAAGGCGGGACCATCAAGGCCCTCACCGAGCGAGTCAGCCCGCGTGTCTTTCGGGTCGCGGCACTTCCTGCCCCGTCAGATCGCGAGAAGAACCAGCTGTATATGCAGCGCTATTTGGCTCATTTCCCGTCCGCGGGTGAGATCGTCATTTTCGACCGTAGTTGGTATAACCGAGCCGGTGTGGAATACGTAATGGGCTTCTGCACGAAGGAGCAGCATCGACGGTTTCTGCAACTCTGCCCGGAATTCGAAAGCTACATGACATCCAGCGGAATCATGCTCATCAAGTTCTGGCTTGAGGTGAGCAACGAAGAGCAGGAAAAACGGTTCAAGACACGTATCCATGATCCGCTACGCCAATGGAAGCTCAGTCCAACGGACCTGCCGTCACGGACCCGGTGGTATGCCTATTCGCGCGCACGCGATAGGATGCTGGAGGCAACCGACACCGCGGTAGCACCGTGGTACATCGTGCGATCTGACGACAAAAGACGGGCCCGCCTGAATTGCATTGCTCACTTTTTGAGCCTGATCCCATACAGGAAGGTGCCACGGAAAAAGGTAAAGTTGCCAAAGCGCTCGATGAAACAGGCGTACGATGATTGCATAACGCTAAAGGGCCGGCGATTTGTCGACGAGACATATTGAACTCGGGCGACCTACTGCCCGGCGAGTCGTCTCCGCCAAATTTTTGGCCTCTCCGTGATCCTCGATACGATCTACCAACTCCTGGTTCAGCGTGGGGTATTTCTATTGGAATTGCTAACTGTTGCAACAGTGTTGGCGATCGTTCCTTATGTTGTGATTCGCGGCCCCATCACTCGACTAGCAATGGCATTACGGCAACGAACCGGCCGAGGGGGCATGGCCGGAGATCATTCTGGATCGGCGGCCACCGGTCAAACTAGGACGGCAGGATGAGGGTTAAGAACTGAACGAAACCGCAGGCGATGGCAATCCGCGGTTCGCTGGGGCTTCAACTCTCGAGCGATCATGCAGTCGAGTTGCGCCGGATAGGACAAATTCGAATCAGTCCCCGCGGGGAGACTGGGCTTCTCTCAACCGCAGCCAGGCTGACTTTCACACCAAGATTTCCTGAGTCACTCAACTGCTGGACGCATCACTATTCAACGTCCAACTGCGGAAGGCGCGACATTCTTGTCCATTACGGGTCCAGTGCCCAGGCGATGTCGCGCCTTTTAACATCGTTAGCCAAAATCAGGAGCAGCATTTTCTCGGAGTGCCCAATTCGGTAATGCGCTGCTAGCAAGCCGCTGGCGACGCCAAAAGGCTACTCCTTATGAGGATTACGACCAACATTCAAGCGGTTGGGTATGGCTATCCGTTCGATTGTCTTTGCGTAGTTCGCGGAGGGTGCCTAGCCAAGTCCGGCCGGAAAGGAGGGGAAAGCCGCCGCTCGAGCAAACTGGAACGACGAGCAAAGCATGAGGGGGGTTCCCTCTCGCAGGTGTTTTCAACGGGCACGTTCGGGGCCACTACGCCCGGCGCCATCGGGGGTTGGCGAAGATCTCCTGGCAAGAGATCGGCAACACCCTCACGGCGGAACTGCCGTGAAACGTTCCGCGTCACCTCACCCGTGTGCAATGTGTATGACCTTCAGGACTTTGAATCGCATTATTACTCAAGCCTCGGCGCTTGCGATTATCGCCGCCGCGACATCAACTGGATATGCAGAAACCACCCTGCTGGACGTGGGCTACCGGCAGATGTATAACCTTCAATTTGACAAAGCCCACCGCACATTTTTGGAGTGGGGGCGCCTTCATCCCGAGGACCCCATGGCTCCCGTTTCCCAAGCGGCAACCTATCTGTTCACTGAGTTTGACCGTCTGCACATTTTGGAATTGCAGTTTCTTGTAGACGGCGAACGTGCGAAGACCGGCCGAAGGCTCACGCCGGATCCGCTCGTGAAGGAGAATTTCGAAATCGCGTTGAACCACGCAACCGAGTTAGCCTCACGCGCACCTCAAGGTCCGGATGCGGGACTCGCCACAGTGTTGTCTCATGGTTTGCTGGCAGAATACCTTGGCTTGATCGAGAAGCGCTATGTTGCTGCACTGAAAGAGATAAAGACCGCGCGCGTCCTTGCGCAACAACTCCTAGCCCTACATCCGGACAATTATGACGCGTGGATCGCGGTTGGCGTGGAAAACTATATATTGAGTGTCAAGCCTGCACCGGTGCGGTGGGCCCTCCGAGTGGGCGGCGCACAAACCGACCGGACACTTGGCATCGCGGAACTACAGCTCACGGCAGATAAGGGTCGCTATCTGGCGCCATTTGCCCGCTTGCTGCTTGCCGTTGCGGCGCTGCGAGACCGCAACACTAGCCGTGCCCATGAATTGCTTGTGGCACTGGCTCGTGAATTTCCAAACAACCCTCTGTATAAGGTAGAAGTAGCGGGTCTTTCAAACTAGGCTGTGGCAGATTCTCTACACCAACCCGGTGCTCTTATCGGTTCACAGCACGTGCGGCGCTGGAGCACTCTGATCTGCCCTCCGCGAACTCTACCGGCGAATACTTGAAGAGTTCCTGCCAAGAGAGGTGGACACGACGACACACCTCGCAATCACAAATTCGCCTTCGAAAGGAAACTGCTTCCCTGTGTAACCATTGAAAATTGGCGCCAAACTTCACAAACGGGGCGGTGCTGTTCCCGTGGCGCTGATTTTCACCACGTGAATCGTTTTCGCCCGTTTGTCTAGAATTCCCAAGACCGTGACCCGCTGGGCAGCGAAACGGATCGGCGTTTCCTGATCGTTCAGTTGGTATATTTCTTGCTGCACCGGATCGTAGAGAACCCACTTCGCGCCACTTCGTACACACTTCGTCGCACACTCCCTCTCGACATGCTCTGCGGTCCCCGCACAGGTGCCGTCCTGAATTTCACCGGTGAAGGCCCTTACCTTGGCGTTTGGACACGCTACTGTCACACCAACCAGCAAAAGCGCGGCGAGGGTCAGGCTTCCTATTGTAATGACCAGTCTTGGTCGGGTATTTCCAATCCTTACGATTCCTTCGATCGCTTTCGGTATAGCGATTCGGTCCATTCGGGCACCTCAATTTGATACTTGTAATTCTTGAAGTCCGCGTTTCGAAGGTAACGCATACTGCTGCGTAAATAGACTCCGTATCTATCAATTAACAGGCGGACAGTCCTGGAAAAACGCCCACAACCATCACTCTAGATCGGTACTTAGTTATCCGAGTCCTATTCTTGGGGTTACATCCCACTCCTTCACATTCATCAGTCACCGGCGCGCCTAGATGCCGGCTGCTTAACCACATAAGTTACGTTTCAGTGAACCCCAATACTTGGGCCTGGCCGAAACTCCCTGAATCTGAAAATACTGTGACTTTCGCATCAACAATCAGATTCACTATGTTGGCGGCGACGATAGCCGTGCCCTGCACACTGAACAGCGTGGAATCTCCTTCGGGCGAAGATCCAGAAACCGTGCTACAACGAATCCGAACGGGAGTTGAACACGACCTTTCACGTCTGCCAAACTATACTTGCCACGAAGTTATCGAACGTCTCATTCGTCCCCCAAATATGAGCAGCATCGTCCAACATGATCAGGTCGAAGTCGAAGTAGCGTTTATCGGAAACCGAGAACTATTCGCCCGCCCAGGCGAATCGAACTTTGCAGAAGAATCCCTCTCGAAGCTTGTGCCAATCGGAACCGTTGGCACGGGTAACTTCGGCTCTCATGCTCATAGTATTTTTGTCGGAGGCGCTGCTTCCTTCACATATGTCGGAAAATCCAGCAAAGATGGACATAACTCCTATCATTTTGATTTTCAGGTGCCGCAAGAAAAGAGTCAGTTTCTGGTGAAGCATAATGGCGCGCAGGCGATCGTTGCATACCACGGCTCATTTTGGGCTGACATCGATACCTATGATCTTGTCCGGCTAGAGATTAAGGCCGACCACATACCTTCCAGTGTCGGTGTCCGCTTCGTTACTACGAAAATGCGTTTTTCGAGGATGCAGTTCGACAATTCCGATTTTCTGCTGCCACTGCGCTCAGAATTAGAGGCATCTGACAGCAACGGAGTCTATAGTCTGAATGGCGTCACTCTGAAACAATGTCGAGAGTACCGAGGCGACTCTGTGGTTACCTATATGCCGGGTCCGGAGAACTCATCTGCCGACCGCCAGAGCCCGGTACAATAGGTGACTCAGTTGCAGCTAATCAATCCTCGCGAATAGTCTCGGCGACCGTTCCGGCACAAACCGTAGTCTCAGTTTGGACAGGCGAAAGAGGGACTTCCGTTGGATGCCGTTCGTGACACGGGAATAGGATCTCGAAGGTAGATCCCTCGCCCGGTGTGCTAGACACATTTATCAGCCCGTGGTGGGCACGCACGATTCCCTGCACCACGGCGAGTCCCAAGCCACGCCCAAGGAATTTCGTGGTATAGAAAGGGTCGAACACCTTCGCAAGTGTCTCATTTGCGATTCCGCACCCGGTATCTCTGACCGCTAGACGAACATAGTCTCCACTTTGGTGTGGTTCCGATGCTCTCCAGTTTGATTCAAAACCAGAGGAGATTCGGCTGGTGCTCACGACGATTGCCCCGGCTTGGCCTTCCAAAGCTTCTGACGCATTCGTGATGAGATTGACCATGACCTGCCGGATTTGTACGGGATTTGCCAGGACAGGTGGAACATCCTCGGACAATTCGGTATGCAACGCAGCCTTCTTGGAAATCGATGCCTTCAGTGGGAGAATCATTCCGGTTATGAGAGCTCCTAGATCAACAAGCTCGGCCTGCCCGCGATCGTGAGTTGCATATGTCATCAGCAGTCGAACGATCTCAGAGGCACGCATCGCGATTTCGTTGATCCGTTCGAGGTTGTTGCGCGCCGGTGACCTATCAGGTACCTCTGCCAGCGCCAGATCTGTCTCCCCAAGGATCGCGCTAACGAGGTTATTGAAGTCGTGGGCGATGCCACCTGCTAAAGCAGCCACACTCTCCATCTTCCGCGTCACCAGAACTTGTTCCTGCATCCTTTTCAAGACGGAAATGTCGATGACGATTCCGAGATGCCCAGCGAAACAGTTCTCGATAGTTCGGGGAACGCCGATACTGAAAGCTTGGCGATATGTCCCATCGGCGACCCGCAAACGATATTCCATTTGAAACGCTTCCCTATTCTTCAACGCCTCGACGTATATAGCGTCGCGCCGGGCCAGGTCTGCGGGGTGGATACTCGCTCGCCAGCCATCACGCCTGAGGTCCGCTGCCGTGCGACCCGTAAGAAGGGAGGCCTGCTTATTGAGAAACTCTGGCTCCTGTTTGGGACCGGCCGCCCAAATAATCACTGGAGCATCATCGGCGATATTGCGAAACCGCTCGTGGCTTTCACTCAAGAGCATTCTCGTACGCTCGCTTTCCGCGAGTTCCCGGCGTAACGCTTCATTCGCTGCTGTCAATGCCAGTGTTCGCTGGGCGACCAAGTGCTCTAGCCCCGTCTTAAGTGTCCGTAAGTTCATTTGTGTGCGGACGCGAGCCAGCAATTCCTCCCGACGCCACGGTGTTGTCATGTAGTCGGTCGCCTCAAACCGCAGACACTCGACAGTCTGATCCCTCTGATTAGGGCGGTTCAGCAGGATGATTGGGATGTGCCGAGTCAATGTGCCACACTTCAGCTGACTATAGATCTCTAGCCCATTGAGACGAGGCGCGGATATGTCGAGTAAGATTAGATCCGGAGGTTCGATGTTGACTATCGCCAGGGCCGCTTTCCCGCTATCAACCCGCCGCACCGCGTAACCTTCTCCGGTCAAGACACCGGTCAACAACTTTGAGTGGTGGGAGTTCTCGGTAACCGCCAATATGCTTCGGCCGCAATTCGTGATGATCGCCGACAATGGAGTCCGCGCGCCGTTTGGCAGCTGCTGACGGAACTTTTGCCATTGTATTCGCTCCGACCAGCAATGCAGCCTTCGGAGGATTCTCCACCGAATATGCCGGCAGCGGCTTTTCAAAACGGACCAAAGACCTAGCAAATTCAACCTTGACAACAATTTCCAAGAAGCAGCGCGCACTCCGAAAAACCACCCCCAGTTCGTTGAAACCGCGCCTCTGACCCGTTTCTAGCCCCTAGACCTCGCTAATCGAGAAGGATCCCGCGAGCCCCGAGGCCCTTTGCTCTGAACAAAGCACCCCATTTGGGAGCGCGTTCTGTCTTTTTTCGTACGACACCCGAGGAACTTATTCATCATCGAGATTCCCCCCTGCTCGCGAAGACTCAAAAAAAGTTTTCGGGAGCTCGGCCCGAGGGCAAAACCGGGGGGAGAGCCAGCTTCAATTTGCCTTCGACATCAAGGAAAACTTGAATCCGATCGCATTCAATACCCATCCTGACTCGGCAAGTGGCCTGCAAAAAGAGCGCCGGCCTTCTTGCGAGGAGTGAAACAGCCAGTGAAGTCGTGAGCCTGAAGCGAGCCTCGCTCATCGTTGCTGAAGTGGAGCCGCATTTAATATGGAACGAGCAGATATTCAACAATTCAGACGTACGCTGGAAACGCTCCTGAACGCCCTGGAGCAACCGCTAGGTAAGCGCGACCAGATTGCGATCGAGACCTCGGCGGACGCTCTCGACCAGGTACAGGGGGCGGCAAACCGGGAGATGGCCGTCCGGCAACTCGAATCCGAATCCGGCCGCCTGCGCGATGTCCGGCAAGCAATAAGACGGATCGACGACGGGATATATGGCACATGCCTCAGATGTGACTCGGACATAAGTCCTAAGCGCCTGAGCGCAGTGCCGTGGGCGGCATACTGCCTGAACTGTCAGGACCAGGCCGAACAGCTGCACGAACGAGCGTCGCGAGACGAGATCGTTTCGAAAGTTCGGTCCGAGGCGGAGGCCGCTTGACGCCGCACCGGTCTCTGACTTGAAACACCGCCACAGCCGTTCCAGCACCAGGGACCGACAAGGGAAAGCATCTGGCTCTACCGGTGGCGGCAGCGGCAACCTGTCTATCATAGGTAATCCAGTTTGCTTCGCACTCGGAATTCGCCGAACTCACCGTGGTTCATCCAGTACCCGGGCCACAAGACTATGCCTGGCAGCACTCCTCTTCGCCACTGCTGCCGCATTCGCGCAGCAAGAAAACGATGATGTGGGGGAGTTCTCACTCATGGCAGGTACTGCGTTCGGCCAAGTTGGCACTCGTCCCTCTCTGTCGGGCAGCGCAGGGATTTCGTTATCACGCTTCACCATGGTCTCGGTCGATTCCGGTATAACCCCTATTGGGAGCGCTACTTTACTACCATCCGGCCCGTATCCGGTGAAAGGTTCGGATCTGTTCGATTTTGGTATCGCCTTTCAAGGGCGGATTCCCGTGAAGCGTTGGGAACCCTACATACTCATCGACCCCTCTCTGTTGGTCAACTCCTATCTGGCACGTGAGCCAACCGAATCCGGAAGAGTAGACTGGCGAGGGAACAGGCACTCCCGGTTCGGCCTGCAGGGCGGTGCGGGTGTCCGTTATTACATAAAGTCGACATGGGGTGTGCGCGCAGAATACAGGTATATTTCCTCCACAAAAAACTTCAGTGAGATTAAAGCAGGCGTGTTCTATCAGGTCGAAGGATACTCCGGCTTTCACTTTCGCAACGACTCAAACAGACTAATCAAACACTTGAGCGATCGTAATCAGCCCCGTCCTACCCCGTAAGTATATACTCGCTAGAGCTTCGCGCGAGGTGTCCCCTTTGCTGCCACTGAGTCACTCGTGCCGTCAAAGTTCAGCATATATTCACATCACCGAATCCCTTCCCGCAAGAACTTTTCGACTGCCCGAACTGCAGAGGGGCGAGTATCCCCAGATCCTAGAACCCATTTCGTTTAAGGGCGTCAGACGTGGCATGTGTGAGATTCCACGAGGTGGGACGGACGAGGACCAAGCGACGTTCCATAAATGATCCGGATTGACGTTACACCCGAAGACTTACACGGAGGAAAGATGAAACATTCAGGAAAGCTTCTGTTATGGATGATAGCTTTACCCATCAGCTTATCGCTGGCCGTCAGCGGCTGCGCCACCAAGAAGTACGCACGGCAACAAGCAGCCGCCGTCAACCAGCGTTTAAGCAAGATGGAGAAGAAGACAAACGAGGAACTTGCCGCGCTGAATCATCAACAACGGACCGACATCTCGCAGGTTAATGAGCGCATATCGACCACCGATATGAAAGTTAGCCAGGCCGCAGCCGCAGCGCAGCAAGCAAACAGCGCCGCGATGGACGCTCAGCAGCAGGCGCAAACAAATAAGGATGCAATCAGCAAAACGTCTACTGATCTGAGTAATTTATCAAGCGGCGTTGCGAATGCTCTGAACTACCAGTTGGTTGAAAAGGGCGATGTGACCTTTGCGTTTAACAAGTCAAACCTTACACCTGCAGCCCGAACCGCACTTGACCAGATCGTTCAAAAGACACAATCGCTGCCGCGCATGGTGGTGGAATTGACAGGCTTTACGGACCGCATTGGCACCCAGAGCTACAACCTGGCCCTGAGCCGCCGTCGTGCTGAAGCCGTGCAACGGTACTTAGTCCGCCAAAAAGTTCCCCTGCGCTCGATTCACATCGTCGGGCTTGGCAAAGAAGCCCCGCCCCCAGGCCTCGAAGCCGATCTCGCGGCCGTCAATCCGAATCCGACCAAGGGCGAAATCGACCGCCTTGCTCGCCGGGTATCGATTCGCGTCTTTGGAGCGGGTGACATCACTCAGGGAACCGCCTCACGATCCGAGGATCCGGCCGCTCCAGATCCCGCCCCTCCAGATCAGGCTCCTCCAGACAACAAGAACTAAAGGCCAGACGAATGGCGGCTGCCCTGCCCGCAGATTGCGACGCCACTCTGCGGGCGGCGGCCGGCTATGAAAAGGATCTGCAGATGCTTACCATGCGCCCAACCCGCGCTCCCCGCGGCCGATTACGGCCTCCGACCATGCGTCGCCATGGTTTCGTTCACGGGCAGCATCGCCCCCTGCGGATTGAATGCGCGGCAGCCCAGGAGCCGGCGTTCCACGTCGGTGTCGACATGGTCCTGCTCACTTCCCATGTCTTGGATACGCAAAAAAGATTCTTGTGTGGATTGAATCCTCGGAGTCCAGTTCGACCAGTGCCACGCAAAATTTGGCAAAGCCTGCTTGGAATGCGCTGGTCGTCTCGCAGGAGAACCTTGGCAAGCCGAGAACTCGGGTTCTGAGATGAGTAATCGAGTAAATCCACACCTATCCGCCTATGCAGTCCGGCAGAACGGGATTATCATCATACCTGCCTCAATCCACCCCACAAACCAGCACCCATCCGATACACAGTATCGATCCAACCCACCGGCGCACAGCAACTCGGCGCTCCTGCCCTGCAACTGGCTCCCGCGAATCGCGGGAGCCAGCCCCGCCCTCACGCCCGGCCTATAGAGTAACTTCTCAGGAGGACCGGCGCCAGACATCGATCCCGGGCCTATCGGTAAGGCCAAAACTGGAATGCGCGGCGATGCCGTCAGCAGAACGATTCATTGTACTTTTGACATACCTGATGCAACTCTCGTCCTCGCCTGCAGTAATCAATTTAGGTGGCGAAATAGCGAGATAGTCTCTCAGCTTTATATGAGCCGCCTAAAAAGTGGTGCCCCTTCGGGCGGGCACCGTATGCAATTCTAAGGGAAGTTACTGGTCAGTTCGATACTTCCACCGCCAAGGTGGACTCAGAGAATTTCGACTTGGTGCTGGAGACGCGAAGAACGGCCGGACGATTCGGGAGATGTCAAAACCTGGCGGGAGCTTTAGAGTCTTCGTCGTCGGAGGCTGAGGGAACGTCACAAAATTGAAGAATCTTAACAGCTGCGTAATGGAGTCGCGGCTGATTTTGGGGACATGCAATTGACACGAACTCCAGCCTTCTGCGCACCCTATAACCCCCCTTCCGAAAGTTTAACGGCGCAAGGAAAGGCGCGAAGCCGCGGCGCTCAGCTGCTTTTCAAAATTCGCGTCCTCTCCGTAAATGTCTTCAGAGAAATTCACTTCGCCGCTTTCGAGTACCATCGCGGTGACGTAAATGGTCACGAGCTGAATCGGGTGCATCAGTTTCACGCCTACTGTCTGGGAGCCTTGCATCAATCGGGTGACGCGATCCCGCACCCACCCGCTCTGAAAACCCAGGATCCATTCCGCCAAGTCTTCGGCTTTTTCCACGCGGATACAGCCGTGACTGAAATCGCGACGTGGGTGCGAAAAGAGCCACTGTGCGGACGTGCCGTGCATGTAAACTCCGTATTCGTTCGGAAATACGAACTTGACGAGACCTAAGACGTTATTAGGTCCCGGCATCTGTCGCAAGCGAAATCTACCGGCGCGCAGCGACTCAATCACGTTGTCCTGGATGGCATCTCCAACGACGTTGCCTTGCGAACCGATTACCTCAAGGTGGTTATCCCGCAGAAAATGTTGGTCTTTGATGATTTCCGACATGAGTTCTTCGTGTTGAATGCTCAGCGGGACATTCCAGTACGGATGAAAGACAACCGTGTCCAACTGCGAGGATAGAAGTGGTGTTTTGCGGTCGGGAGCCTGCCCGATGATAATCTTCATTTCGAGTTCGAGATTGTTTGTCGAACCAAATGCACGCAAACGGAATTCCGGCAAGTTCAGAACGATGGCCGGTCGCGAGGGATCGTACGGATGGCGCCGCCAGCGCTCCAGGGCAACCTCCAACTGGTGAACGCGCGAGGTGAGCGGTACGTTGAGTTGTGCCAATGTGCCTTTGTCGATACGCCCGTCCGGTTCAAGTCCATGTCGGCTCTGAAACCGCTTGACAGCGGACACCAGCACGTCATCATAAACGCTGGACGGGGAAACATCGGTGTTTGTGGGAAGATCTCCAATTCGGTTCAGCAAACGGATCAAACGCGGAATTCCCTCGTATTGATCGCCGGGCTCTACGGGTTTGTCGGTTTCGGGTAACACCTCTCCGTCGTCCTCCGCCGCCCACAAGCGATACTGCTCCAATGCCTTGAGCGTGCGGACATATTCCTGCATTTGGTGGACGGACTCGATCCGTCCGTAATCCCGGATCGAACAAACGCAAGCCAGTGCGAAGATCCTCAACAACAGCCG
>Ga0126371_10001560_pt1 | contig 19474 bp, 21 predicted proteins | sample PanSoiMetaPlot_4_FD_110145 | JGI IMG/M metagenome (GOLD analysis project Ga0126371, IMG submission 110145) | Tropical forest soil microbial communities from Panama - MetaG Plot_4 | ecosystem: Environmental > Terrestrial > Soil > Tropical forest > Bulk soil | place: Panama | collected 2016-02-17 | reverse complement strand
GAGCTGGCGCGGATTCATGCCGAGCATGCGCGCATTGGCGAGCACGGTCGGGCTCACCTCGCGCACGCCCTGATAGACGTTGAAGAACACGATGAAGAAGACCAGCGTGACGCCGAGCACGACCTTCGACCAGATGCCGAGGCCGAACCACAGCGTGAAGATCGGCGCCAGCACGACGCGCGGCAGCGAGTTGATCATCTTCACATAAGGATCGAGCACCGCCGCGATGGGCGGGACATACGCGAACCCGAAGCCGACCAGAACGCCCAGCGCCGAGCCGATGCCGAAAGCGAGGATCGACTCGGTCAGGGTGTAGGCGAGATGCTTCCACACCGTGCCTTCCGCGAACCACGTATAGACGCGGATCGCGATCTCGACCGGCGAGGAGAAGAAGAAGGGCGGCAGCAGAATCTTGCCGAAGATCGGCACGCTGCCGAGGAGTTGCCACAGCCCGACCGCGACGACGCCGACGAGCAGCTGGAAGAGAAGGAGCTTGATGCGCGGCACGATCACGCTCCTTCGTCGTCAATCCGAACCGTGATCGTCAGGGATGCGTGAACAGGCCGACCAGGCCGGTCGCCGATTTCGTATGGCCCTTGATCGCCTCCATCACTTCCTCGCGGGTGAGGCCGGGCTTGAGCGCCTTGGGGTCGAGGTCGGTCGCGATCAGCGTGAACGTATAGTGGTGATAGCCGGTGCCGGTCGGCGTGCACGGGCCCGAATAGTTGCCGACGCCCATCAGGCTCTTGCCGCCGACATATTTGTCCGAGGCTTTGCTGACCTCGCCCTCGGCGAAACCCGTGACGGTCGGCGCAATGCCGTAGGCGACCCAATGCGACACGCCGAGGCCGCCGCGTCCTTCCGGATCGAACATCAGCAGCACGAAGCTCTTGGTGTCGGCCGGCGCGCCCGACCATTGCAGCGGCGGCGAGACATTCTGCCCGACGCAGTTCGGGCTGCGGGCTTTGTTGTCGCCCGCGTTCTTGACGGCGAGCTTGCCGCCGTCCTGGAAGGCCGGCGAGGTCAGCAGGAAATCCGCGGCGCCGGCCGATTGCGGCGCGCCGAATGCAAAGAGCGCGATACCGCTCGCGAGCGCGAGCTGTCCGAAATGCTTTCCGATCATGGGATACTCCCTTAGGGCTGGACGCGGCCGCGAGTGTATCGTCCACGGGTCTCAGATCAAGGCAGCAAAACCGGCACCCGTTCAGCCGCCGGTCTGCGCGTAGCCCTTGAGCACTTCTTCCTTGAGCGTGTGCCAGATCTCGCGATGAAGGTCGTGGAAGCCGCGATCGAGCTTGATCTCGGCGATTTCGCGCGGGCGCGGCAGCGCGACCTTCCAGTCGCCGATGATGCGGGCGGCCGGTCCCGCCGACATGATGACGACGCGATCGGAGAGCGCGATCGCCTCCTCGAGATCGTGGGTGACGAACAGCACCGCCTTGCGGTCGGCGCTCCACAGCTCGAGCAGCAGGTTGCCCATGATCTGCCGCGTCTGGGCGTCGAGCGGGCCGAAGGGCTCGTCCATCAGCAGGATCTTCGGATCGCGGATCAGCACCTGCGCGAGACCGATGCGTTTGCGCTGGCCGCCGGAGAGCATGTGCGGGTAGCGCGGCGCGAATCCGGCGAGGCCGACGCGGGCGAGCCATTCGCGGGCGCGCTCGCGCGCGGCGCCCGCCGCGACGCCCGCCACCTCGAGGCCGATGGCGACGTTGTCGAGGGCGGTCTTCCAGGGAAACAGCGCCTCGGCCTGGAAGAGATAGCCGGCCTGCGCGTTGCGTCCCTTGAGCGGCGCGCCGAAGATCGCGACCGTGCCGGCGCTCGGCGCGAGCAGGCCGGCCGCCACGTTCAGAAGGGTCGATTTGCCGCAGCCGGTCGGGCCGACGATCGAGACGAACTCGCCGTCCGCGGCCGCCAGCGTCGCCCGCTCGACCGCCGTGTAGGTCGTGCGGTCGGCGAGGCCGAACGACACCGTGACGCCGGCCAGCCCGACGGCCGGCGCGCGCGCTGCGGACGGCGCTGGCATTGACCCCTGCTCGTTCATGCATGCTCCTCTGGCGGCGCAAGCTATCGCGCTTTACGGCGGAACGAAATCGGGCGAAGGTCCGCGACCGCGGCGGCCGATTCATGCGATGATGGAGGGGATGATCGATTGTGAGGCAAGCACGGCGTTTGCGCTCCTTCTACCCGCTTGCGGGGAGAAGGAGCGCGGCGCGCAAATCCCTCACACGCGATAGATGAACCCGCCGATGTCACCCTCTCCCGTCATCAGCTTCGAGCGCGTCAGCAAGGTCTATGACGGCGCGCGCACGCTCGACAACATCACGCTCGCGGTCGGCGCCGGCGAGTTTCTGGCGATCGTCGGGGCGTCGGGCGCCGGCAAGAGCACCCTGCTGCGGCTGATCAACCGGCTCGCCGATCCGAGCGAGGGCGTGGTGCGGGTCGAGGGCGAGGACGTGCGCACGCTCGATCCGATCGCGCTGCGCCGGCGCGTCGGCTACGTCTTCCAGAACATCGGGCTCTTCCCGCACATGACGGTCGCCGAGAACATCGCGATCACGCCGCGGCTGATCGGCTGGGACGCGGGCAAGCGCGCCGCGCGCGTCGACGAGCTCATCGATCTCGTCCGCCTCGACCGCGCGCGCCACCGCGACCGCCTTCCGCACCAGCTCTCGGGCGGCGAGCGCCAACGCGTCGGCGTCGCGCGCGCGCTCGCGGCGCGGCCGCGCATCGTGCTGATGGACGAGCCGTTCGGCGCGCTCGATCCGATCACCCGCGACGCGCTCGGCCGCGACGTGCGCGGCCTGCACGATCGGCTCGGCCTCACCACCGTGATGATCACCCACGACGCGCTCGAGGCGGTGCTGCTGGCCGACCGCATCGTGGTGATGCGCGCCGGCAAGGCGATCGCCGACGGACCGCCGCGCGCGCTCTTCGCCGCCGACGCCGATCCTTACGTGCGCGAGCTGATGCAGACGCCGCGCCGCCAGGCCGAGCGGCTGCATGCGCTGATTGCGGGACAGGGCGCATGAGCGGCGGCCTCGACGCGCGGCTCGCCGATGCGCTGGCGCGCCTGCCGGACTATCTCGGCGGCCATGTGCGCGTGAGCATGACGGCGCTCGCGCTCGGCATCGCGCTCAGCATTCCGCTCGCGCTCGTCTCGATCCGCCGGCCGGCGTTCCGCGCGATCGTGCTCGCGCTGTCGAGCGTCGTGCAGACGATCCCCGGCCTCGCGCTGCTGGCGCTGTTCTACCCGCTGCTGCTCGGGCTCGCGGCGCTGTCGGCGCAGGCCTTCGGGGTGAGCTTCTCGGCGTTCGGCTTCCTGCCGGCGGTGCTCGCGCTCGCGCTCTACAGCCTGCTGCCGGTGCTGCGCAATGCGGTCACCGGGCTCACCGGCATCGATCCCGCGATCAACGAGGCGGCCCTCGGCGTCGGCATGACGCGGCGGCAGGCGCTGTGGATGGTCGAGCTGCCGCTCGCGCTGCCGGTCGTCATGGCCGGCATCCGCACCGCCGCCGTCTGGGTGATCGGCACCGCGACCCTGTCGACGCCGATCGGCCAGACAAGTCTGGGCAACTACATCTTCGCCGGGCTGCAGACGCAGAACTGGGTGTTCGTGCTGTTCGGCTGTGTCGCCGCGGCGCTGCTCGCGCTCGCGGTCGACCAGCTGCTTGCGCTGATCGAGCGCGGCCTCGGCACGCGCCGGCGCGGCAAGATTGCCGCCGGCATGCTCGGGCTCGTGCTGATCATCGTCGGCGCGCTCGCGCCGGGCTGGTCGGCGCCGCGCGCCCGCTACGTGGTCGGCGCCAAGACCTTCGCGGAGCAATACATCCTCGCGGCCCTGCTCGAGCAGCGGCTCGGCGCGGCCGGCCTTTCGGCGACGCGGCGCGAGGGGCTGGGGTCGAGCGTGATCCTCGATGCGCTCGCCGGCAACGAGGTCGACGTCTATGTCGACTACACCGGCACGATCTGGGCGAACGACCTGCATCGCAACGACTCGAAGCCCCGCGCCGAAGTCACCGCCGAGGTCGCGCGCTGGCTCGAGGAAAAGCGCGGGATCACGCTGCTCGGCGACCTCGGGTTCGAGAACGCCTATGCGCTGGCGATGTCGAGGAAGCGCGCGCAGTCGCTCGGCGTGCGCTCGATCGCCGATCTCGCGCGCGTCGCGCCGCAGCTCACCATCGCGGGCGACTACGAGTTCTTCAGCCGGCCCGAATGGGCGGCGATCCGCGATGCCTATGGGCTGTCGTTCCGCGCCCAGCGCACGATGCAGCCCGAATTCATGTACCCGGCGGCGGCGTCGGGCGACGTCGACGTGATCTCGGCCTACACCAGCGAGGGGCGCATCGCGCAATACGATCTCGTGGTGCTGGAGGACTCAAAGCACGTGATCCCTCCGTACGACGCCGTGATCCTGATCGCGCCGCGCAATGCGGACGACCACGCGCTCATCGACGCGCTGCGGCCGCTCGTCGGCGCAATCGACGTCGACCTGATGCGCGCCGCCAACCTGCGCGCGACCGGCGGCGCGGGCGACCGCTCGCCCGACGCGGTGGCGCGCTGGTTGGCGGAGCAGATCGGGCGAAGGCGCGAGAAGCGGTGAGCGCGATCCGCGCTCCGCGCCACAATTCGCCTTAATCGGCCACTGGAATCATTGCTGTTATCCCAGCTAGGTCATTCTGCCAAAATCGGGCACGCGGGCGGCCGATGATGCGCGCAGGGATCCTCAAACTGCTCGCCTTGTAAAATACAAGCGATTTACAAGGTCATCCTGCCAATTTGGGTTCGTTCGGGCAGATTGGGTTCGTTCGGTTACGTTGGCTTCGTTGGCCAAGGTCTCGCGCTTCCCGACCCAGAAAAAATTCAACGACCTCCATCCTCGTCTCGCGCCAGCATCGCGCGTGCGGGTCGAACCCGCAACCATGAACGGCATCTATCCCCCTCTATTCACGCTTGCGCGGCCAGGAAACTCCACGACGCCATGCGGGCCGTCATCGGCCGGCCGGAAGGTGCGAGAGTCATTGGGTGCCGGTTCGGACGACATCGACAGTTGAATGGTCGGTTCGCCCGTGCGCGCCATCTCGGCGCGCCCGCGCAGTTCGGAAAGGACGGATTCGAGTTGGCCGCTGACTTCAGCGGCAAGCGCATCGAGGAAGCCGCTCAGGTCGCCCGCCTTGGCGGCGACCACGCCGGCGGCCGCGGTTGCGTCGCGAAGACGGGCCACGGCCGGTGCAAACGTCCTGACCGCATCCGTCAGCCGCCTCGTGATCTGGTCGATTTCGGCCAGCGCGCGCTCACGCTCGCGCCGGTCCTTTTCCTCGGAAAGGCGGGCTTCGAGCTGGGCGATTTCGGCGGTGAGCGTCGTGACGTCGGACGCGAGCAATTCTCGTTTTGCGCGGGCACGATCGAGATATTGGCTGAGGTTGTCGACCACGTCCTTTTTTCCTTTGCCGAACATTCGTCATGCTCCTTGCTCGACGACAGGCATCGACCGACGAGGCTCATGCGGCCTTTCGCCTGAACAGCCTGCCGAACAGCCGCCAGGACTCGCCGGGGATCGTCAGCGGCACGTCTTCGCCGGCGAGACGCCGCGCCGCGTCGCGATAGGCGCGCGTCACCATGCTCGCCGGGTCGCTCAGGACGAGGGGTGCCCCCTCGTTGGAGGCCCGCAGGACGTCCTCACTTTCCGGCACGATTCCCACCAGGGGAACGGACAGGATTTCCAGCACGTCCGCGACGGCGAGCATCTCGCCCCGGCCGGCACGCGCCGCATCGTAGCGCGTGATCAGCAGATGTTTCGGCAGCTCTTCGCCCCTTTCAGCCTTCGCGGTCTTGGTATTGAGCAGGCTGACGATGCGGTCCGAATCCCGCACCGAGGAAACCTCCGGATTGACGACGACGACGGCGGCGTCGGCGTGCCGCATGCTGAGCATGGCGCCGCGTTCTATGCCCGCCGGACTGTCGCAGATCACCCAGTCGAACTTCTCACGCAGCTCATCCACGACCTTGGCGACGCCCTCGGCGGTCAGTGCATCCTTATCCTGGTTCAGCGAAGCCGCCAGCAGCGAGAGCGTCCCGATCCGCTTGTCCGGGATCAGCGCCTGGGCCAGCCTGGCATGGCCCCTGATGACGTCGACGAAGTCGAAGACCACCCGCCGCTCGGCGCCCAGCACGAGATCGAGATTGCGCAAGCCGATATCGAAATCGACCACGGCGACGCTCTTGCCCGATTGGGCGAGCGTCGCCCCGAGCGCCGCAGTCGACGTGGTCTTGCCAACGCCACCTTTTCCGGAAGTCACAACCAGGACAGTCCCCATTGTCCTTGTCCCCTGTTCATCGATTAAGTATCGCGTCCTCAGCCAAAACCCGCATGGGGCGAGGCGCCATCGGGATCCGATGCCGCCAGCAATTTCAGCGCGTCTTCCGCCGCAGCCGCGATGCAACGGCTTCGGTGACAGGCATCATCGGCAGCCGCGGATCGGCTGCCGACGCCCCGGGATTACCTGCAGGCCCTGCGGTCCGCCTTGACCACCGACGCGGTCAAGCGTCCGAGCCGCTTCGCCGACTGCTCCGCAAGGCTCCCCCAGAGCGCCGCAATCTCGTCCTCGTGCCGTACCGCCGTCTCCCTGGCCAGCAGAACCTCGTCGGTCAGCCTCGCCACATCGGCCGCAAGGCGGTCGGCGCGCTCGCGCTCGCGCTCGAACGCGGTGCGCTGCGTGGCCATGGTCGATGCGAGCTGCGCGATTTCCGCCAGCAAGGTCGCTACCTTCGCGGCGCTGCCGACGGCAGGCCGCCGCCGGTGCTTGAGCCTGTCGACATCGACGGCCACCAGGGCCATGCCGTCGCTCGATCGTGACCGCGGCAGGCGCAGCCGCCTCGCAATCGCGCGGGCGGCCTCCACCGAGATATCGAGGCGGTCCGCGAGGGCGCCATAGGTGAGCATCTCAACCGACATGAGCGCAGCCTCTTACCCTTACTCGCACGCGCAAACGAATCATCTGGGTACAAACATAAGCTCGATTGGAAAAAACAAGCGGTATGTAATGGTCGGGACAAGCGCGCCGGATAAAAAGATGCGCTGTTGTTTAATCGAGAAAGGTATGACGTTGACTCCATAGAACCCGCTCGCGGCGGGCACGAATGAGTCTTCCTCCCGCGTTACCTTCGCGGCCGGCCGACACCCTTCTTGATCGAGCTCGCTTCTCGTGCCGCCCGCTTGCCGGGTCGAGATTGCTTCGTCGCGCTTTGCGCTCCTCGCAATGATAGGGATTCGGCGGTAAAAGGTGGACGGTGCAGGCTCCGCTCGTGCCGCATTTACCTCCCGCGACGCGCCCTGTAGCATCGACTGGCATACATCAGCGGGGTGCCATGAACTTTCGACGCAGAAATTTCCTTCGCCTGGCCGCGGGCGCGGCGGTACTGCCGGCCTTGCCGCGATCGGCCCGCGCAGACACATATCCGTCGCGGCCCGTTCACCTCATCATCGGCTATCCGCCCGGCGGATCGGCCGACATGACGGCCCGGCTGTTCGGCCAGTGGCTGTCGGAGCGGCTGGGGCAGCAGTTCGTCATTGAAAGCCGGCCCGGCGCCGGCACGAATCTCGCGACCCAATCCGTCATTCGCGCGGCGCCGGATGGCTACACGCTGCTCCTCGCGGCGCCCGCGAACGCCACCAACCCGGCGCTGTTCGCCAAGCTCAATTTCGACTTCATCCACGACACCACGCCGGTGGCCGGCCTGATCCGTTTCCCCGACGTGGTCGACGTCAACCTGTCGCTCCCGATCCACTCGATTCCGGAGCTGATCGCCTACGCCAAGGCCAATCCCGGCAAGCTGAACTTCGCCTCGTCCGGCGTCGGCTCGACGCTGCATGTCGCCGGCGAGCTGTTCAAGATGATGACCGGCGTCGACATCGTGCACGTGCCGTATCGCGGCGGCGGCCCCGCGCTGATCGACCTGATGAGCGGGCGCGTGCAGCTGATGTTCGACAACCTGCCGACCTCGCTGCAATACATCAAGACGGGAAAGCTGCGCGCGATGGCGGTGACCTCGGCGGAACGCGCGGCCGTCGTGCCGGAGTTGCCCGTCGTGGCCGATTTCGTGCCGGGCTACGAGGCGAGCGCGTGGTACGGCCTCGCCGCGCCGAAGGGCACGCCGGCCGAGATCGTCGAGCGGCTCAATCGCGAGGTCAACGCCATCCTGGCCCAGCCCGACAAGAAGAAGCAGCTCGCCGACCTCGGCGCTTCCCTGCTGCCGGGCTCGGCCGGCGACTTCGGCAAGCTCATCGTCGATGAGACGGCGAAGTGGGGCAAGGTGATCAAGTTCGCGGGCATCAAGCCCGAATGAGATTCTGAGCGGAGGAAAGACGAATGTTCTCACACGTCATGGTCGGCGCCAAGGACGTCGCCGCATCGAAGAAATTCTACGACGCCGTGCTCGGCGCGATCGGCCAGCCGGAAGGCCAGGCCGATCCGAAGGGACGCATCTTCTATCGCTCGAAGTCCGGCGTGTTCGGCATCACCAAGCCGCTCGATGGGAACGACGCGACGTGCGCCAATGGCGGCACCATCGGCTTCGCGTGCGCCACGCCCGAACTGGTCAAGGCTTTCCATGACGCCGGCGTCGCCAATGGCGGCACGAGCATCGAGGATCCGCCGGGCTGGCGCGAAGGGGCCTCGGGCAGGTTCTATCTTGCCTACCTGCGCGATCCCTGCGGCAACAAGATCTGCGCGGTGCATCGCGGGTGAAGATTTCGGCGGTCCCGTCTGTAACTTCGACAAGGGATCAGGCCGCCTCGGGTGGCCGGCCCAGCATCCTTCCGGTGCCGCCGCCGACGGCCAGGCTTCTGTCGGAAGCCGAAATGTGAAAGCGCAATAACGTCTCGCGCCGCATCTCCGCTACAGCAAGGAAATGGATCAGGTTCGCAAACAGATCCGCCGACAGGGTCGGATCATCCCCGAGCCACGCCGACTTCAGCAGACGCTTGCGCTGTTCTTCGATCCGGCGCTTGCAAGCAGCAATATGCCGGTCGGCCTGCTCCAACGCGGCATCTGCATGTTCAAGCATATTCAATAATGTCGGCAAGGCGGCGCCGGTTCCAATGATACATGCCCGCTGCAGCGCGCAGGCGCGTCAACGCTCCAGAAACGCCCTGATCTTGTCCGCCGCCTGGCCGACAGCGAGCACGCCGTTGAGGTGCCCGTTCGGACCGGCAAGCTGCATGGTCTCCACGTGCGTCCCCGACGCGGCGATCGCCCGCGCGGTCGCCTCGATCGACGGGGGATAGAAGACGAGGTCGGTCGGCGTGTAGAGGATCAGCGTCGGGACCTTGATCTTGCCGGGGTCGGTGTCGGCGAGCTGGTTCGCCTTCACGAGATAGAGCAGGCTGTTGGCGTCCGAGGTGGCCGCACGGCTCGTCGCGGCCGCGTCGAGCGCCGCCTCGACCTTGAAGCGGTTGCCGAAGGCCTGCGCCGGATCCTTGCTCGCCTCCGCCGGCGCGGTGCCGAAGGTCTTCGCCGCCCACTCCCACTGCTGCGCCTGCAGCGTGATCAGCTCGAGCGAGAGCTTGAGCCCGGCGAGCGGCGGCTCCTTGTCGTAATAGTCGCCGCCGTTCCATTTCGGATCGAGGCGGATCGGCTGCGCCCAGGCATCGAGCCAGCCGATGAGGAACGCATCGCCGCCGGTCGACGCGATGATCGGAATGATGCGCTCGACGCTGTCGGGATAGCTCGCCGCCCATTCATAGGCCTGCAGGCCGCCCATCGACGCGCCCATCACGGCCTTGAGCTTCTTGATGCCGAGGCTGTCGATCAGCGCCTTCTGCACGCGCACGAAGTCGCGGATGCTGACCACGGGAAAACGCATACCGTACGGCTTGCCGGTGTCGGGATCGATGCTCGCCGGGCCGGTGGTGACGACATTCGGGGCCTTGGCGTTGAGGTTCACCAGCGTGTCGGAGGAGATCACGTAGTACTTGTTGGTGTCGATGAGCCGGCCGGGCCCGATCAGGCTGTCCCAGTAGCCGGCCGCCTTGTCGGCTGCCGCGTATCTGCCGAAGGCATGGCTGGTCCCCGAGAAGAAATGCGTGATCAGGATCGCGTTCGACCGCTCGGCGTTGAGCGTGCCCGCCGCCTCCCAGCCGATCCGCACGTTCTTGATGGTGGCGCCCGCAACCGTCGTGTAGCTCGGCAGCTCGAACACCTTCTTCTCGACGATGAGCCCGGTCGACTGGGCGTCAGCCGGCGCGCTGGCAGCCAGCGTCAGCAGCGCGAGCAGCAGGCAGGCGAATGCGCGATGGACGGATACGCGCTTGAGCAATGCCATTCGATACCCCCGGATGAAGCCTGGATTCGAGACACATGGTAGTGCTGATCCGGACTTCCCGGAAGGACCGCCTGCACTTGGCGCGTAGCCCGGATGAGGCGCGGAAGCGCCGATATCCGGGAAGGACGCTCCCGGATATCGCTTCGCGCATCCGGCTACGGAGTGCGCCATGTGTCGAGCGGCGGATCGCTAATCCAGTAACGGCAGGTTGGCGCAAGGCATCTTGCCGGTGCTCGGATGGATGGCGAGATAGCCGTCGATCACGCCGTTGTTGAATTTGTCCTTGTCGGCCGTCACCACCACGACGTGGAATTCCCATGCGGTAGTCTTGCGGCCGCATGCCGGGCTCTCCGCGTTCTGCACCAGCCGGGCCGCCTTGATGTGGCCGGCGACCTCGGCGTTCGTCTTGCCGTACGGATCGCCCTTGAGGATCGCGACCGCCTTGGCACGGGCCTGCTGCTCCGACATGGTCGAGGCCGCGTGGGCACAATCGCAGGACAGCGCGACGATCGCGGCCGCGGCGACAATGGATTTCATGTGAGCCCCCTCCTCCAGGCGCGCAGATCCGCGGGCGCCCTCGCGACCGCAAACCGAATGGCCGATCGTAGCACCGGGCCGGAATGGGGACTGGACAACTTTGCGCCTATTTGCCGCCGCGCGCGAAGCCTGCTGTCGGGCAGAGCCCGAAAGAAAAGAAGATCAGGCGTGTCTTCGCATTCGTGGGGATGAAGGCGGAGGCTACTGCGCGTCTCAGCTCGACTTGCTCGCGGACGTGGGCGGCGGGTTCTTCGCGGCGCGCTCCAACCTCGTATACTCTGCCAGCTTGAGATAGTCGTTCGCGATGCGGAGCATGATTTCCCTTGCGTACCCGTCCTTCATTCCGTCGGCGAACGCACGTATTTCATCGGCGCAAGCAAGCCAGTGCTTGGGATCTAATTTGCATGCCTCTGCAGGGGGCAACATGATCGGTTTCCATAATTGGCCTTGCCTCCAAATATGATACCCGGGGAACCGCCACGGGCGACCTAGCGGATCCGCTAGTAGCCCGGCGCGACTTCCCCAAGGCCCGTTCGTGGCGTTTTCGATCTCGCCGGCCCTCTCGTCCAGGGCCGCGCGTCGCGACGGGTGCGGCATACGTCGCGAGGCAGAACCGCAAACCTGGTGGTGTCCTTATCGATTCCGAAGTCCGCTCAGAGCGCGCTGAAAAATCTGCGAACTTCGGAATCGGGAGACTAGCGCGTGACGGTGACCGCCGCGACGCCGGTGACGCCAAGCGCGCGGGCAGCCCCGCGGCTCAGATCGATGATGCGGCCACGGACGAACGGTCCGCGATCATTGATCGTCACCGTCACCGAGCGGCCGTTGCGGTGATTGGTGACGCGAACACGCGAGCCGAACGGCAGCGTCCGGTGCGCCGCGGTCATCGCGCTCGAGCTTCCATAAAAAGAGGCCATCCCATCCTGCGCGCGCGAGGGGCATGCGATCAACGCGATGGTCGCAAGCGCGGCGGCGGAAAGAGCAGCAAATCGATTCGACATCGTCATGGGTGGTCCCCTTCCAGAGAGCCTCCCAGCCTGCCGTCCATCAAACGCCAGATTGCGGCCATTTCGCGAGGCTCGATGGCCGCGCGCTCGCGCTTCGCCGCTTATGACCGGAAGCCGACCTGACGTGGCGACGAAGCTTTACCTGCGCACCGCTGCCGGGGTCACGCTGCCGGGTCACTCCGCCGCGGCGGGGGCGACAAGCACGCCGATCTCGTGCCGGCTTTCGGTCGCCGAGGATTGCCCGATCGCGATGCCGCAGCTCCGGGCCGGTGCATCCATCCAGCCTTCGCGTTCGATCGCGGCGATGAGAACCTCGGTGGCGGCCCGGATATCACCGGGCAAGCCCCTTTCCCCGGCCGCGACGAGGATCTTGCCCACCGCGGCCCAACGCGGCCGTTTCAACCAGCCCTTGGGAAGGTCCTGGGTGAGTGCGCGGTTGGCGTCGAGCAATGTTTGCATGGCGCGCAACGGTCCGCTCTTGGGCGTGATGCGATACGCCAATTCCGCGAGCCAATGCATGCCGCCTTGCCCCGAAAAGAACGACGTCGACGCTATTTGCGTGCCGGCCCAACGCAACTATCCAAAGGTTTAGGCGCTTTTGCGCGCGCGCCGGTGTAATCCGGTTTCGACGAATCGCGCCGGCGGGGGCCACGGGCGCATGCCCGTGCCGCGGCGCGCAGCCGACGAGGCGGGAGCATGGCGAAGCAGCAGCAGCGCCGGCGCGATGTGCGTCGGCGCACCGATAATGTGCGGCCGTTCGGCAAGGGCGTGAAGACGCTGCTGCGGCGGCATGCCGAGGCCGGCGACAAACTCGCGGCGGCAGCGCTCGCCGACGCCGAGCGCAATGACAATACGATCGTCAATGCGGTGGCGGCACTCATCGGCCGCTGATCAAATCACATATCCACGTTGGAATATCCACACGCGACGTGAACGTCGCGACGACGGAACGCGAACGCGGCTGCGATCTTACTTTCTATTCAGATAATTTTTTTCGAGAAACTCCGACCTGAACTTCTGCGGCGGCGTGGGAATGTCGGGCCGCCCCTCCGGCGTGAAGTCCATGAGATTCCAGTAGGGCCATACGGTGTCGACATGATTGCCGCGCAATTCAGTCGCCCAGAAATGGCGGATCTGACCGTCGCGCTTGCTGAAGACGTGCATGACCGGCCATTGCATGTCGTCGTCGTCCTGGCATCTGTAGTCGGCCTGAAACGGAGACGCGTAGCCGGACAGCAGATCGATCTGCGACCAGCCGCGTTCCTTCGCCCAGGCGTTGATGCGCTCGGGCGGCGCCTTGGCGATGCCGGCGAAGGCCGCGTGGCGCGTGACCTGGTACCAGGCGCGGTCGAACCCATCCATCAGCGACGTGCAGGAGGGACACGGCTTGTCCCAGTTGGGGCCGAACATGAACGAGTAGAGCAGCAGCGTGCTCTTGTCGCCGAACAGCTCGGAGAACCTGACGTTCTTGCCCACCCTCCCGTCGCTGGCCCACGCAAAGACGTAGTCCTCCTTCAGCCGGCCGCCTGGCGGGAGCCTGCGGCGCTTCTCGGCCAGCGCCTTCACCTTGTCGACGAGCTCCTGCTCGTCCGCGAGCAATGATGCGCGCGCATCGCGATATTCCTGGGTCTCGTTCGGATATCGTCGCTCGCTCATGTTCGCCTCCGCGAATTCTGCTTCCGCCAAAAAAGACCGGGACTCGGACGTTACCCGAGTCCCGGCAGCATTTGCGCGCCACGCCGTGGCGCTTGCTCGGTCGCCCGCTACGCCAGCTGGTTGCCGATCGGCAGGCGGCGGATGCGCTTGCCGGTGGCGGCGAAGATGGCGTTGCACAGCGCCGGCGCGAACGGCGGCACGCCCGGCTCACCCACGCCGCTCGACGGCACATCGAGGCCGTGCTCGACGATGTGGGTGTTGGTCACGGCCGGCGCCTCGTCATGGCGGACCACCTGGTAGTCGTTGAAATTGCTCTGCTCGACGGCGCCGTTCTTGAGCGTGATCTCGCCGTACTTGGCGAGCGCGAGCCCCATCACGGCGGCGCCTTCGATCTGCGAGCGGACGCGCTCGGGATTGACGCAGAAGCCGCAGTCGATCGCGGTGTCGACGCGCGGCACCGCGATGTTGCCCTTGTCGTCCACCGCGACCTCGACCACCGTCGCCATGTAGGTGACGAAGCTGCGGTGCGCCGCGATGCCGAGGCCGCGGCCTTTCGGCAGCTGCCGGCCCCAGCCCGCCTTCTCGGCCGCGAGCTCGGCCACCTTGCGCAGCCGGCCGGTGTCGACCGGATAGACGTCATGCGGCTCGCCGTAGTCCCACCACGCCGTGGTGGCCTTCTCGGGCGCCGGCACGATGCGCGGCGGACCGATCAGCTCCAGCAGCATGTCCTTGGGGTCGCGGCCGAGCTCGTGCGCGATCTCGGCGACGAAGGACTGGATCGCCCACGCATGGGCGACGTTGTTGACCGAGCGGAACCAGCCGACGCGCACGTGCGACTGCGCCTCGCCGCTCTCCAGGCGGATGTTCGGCACGTTGAACGGCGTATCGACGAATCCCATCCCGAGCTCGATCTCGCCCGGGAATTTCGGATCGGGCTTGAAGTTCGCCATGAAGCTCGGCGCCGCGCTGCGGTGACGCCAGGCCACGACCTTGTTGTCCTTGTCGAGACCGGCCTCGAGGCGCTCCGCCGTCACGGTGTGGTAGAAGTCGTGGCGGATGTCGTCCTCGCGGGTCCACACGACCTTCACGGGCGCGCCGTCCATGGCTTTGGACAGGAGCACCGCCTCGATCGCGAAGTCCCACTTCGACTTGCGGCCGAAGCCGCCGCCGAGCAGCGCGTTGTGCAGCGTCACGTTCTTCGCATCGACGTTGAGACGCTTGGCGATGTCGTCGCGGGCGCCGCCCGGGCTCTGCACCGAGGTCCAGATCTCCCACTTGCCGTCGTTGCGGCGCGCCGTGGCGGCCGGCGGCTCCATGGTGGCGTGCGCGATGTGCGGCGAATAGTACTCCGCCGTGACCTTCTTCGCGGCCGAAGCGAGCGCCGCCTCCGCGTCCCCCTCGTTGCGCTCGAGCCTGCCGGGCTTGCGCACGACCGCCTCGAGCTGCGCCTTGTAGGAAACGGAATCAAAATTCGCGTTGGGCCCGTTGTCCCACGTGATCTTGAGCGCCTCGCGGCCCTTCATCGCCGCCCAGGTGTTCTTGGCGATGACCGCGACGCCGCCGAGCGGCGAGAAGGCCGCAGGCGGAGGCGTCGGATCGATCTTCACGACCTTCACGACGCCCGGGACCTTCATGGTCGCGGTGGCGTCGTAGGTCATGACCTTGCCCTCGACGACCGGCGAGCGCGCGATGACGGCGAACAGCATCCCCGGCAGCGTGATGTCCTGGCCATAGGTGGCCTTGCCGGTGGTGATGTCGTGCAGGTCGACGATGGTGACGCCGCCCTTGCCGATGTAGCGGAAGTCGGCCGCCTTCTTCATGCGCAGCGTGTCGGGCGCCGGCACCGCGAGCTTCGCCGCAATCTCGGCGACCTCGCCGTAGCCGAGCTTGCGGCCGGACGGCGTGTGCACGACCTCGTGGAATTGCGCGACCACGTCCTTGTCGTCGACGCCCAGCTGCTTCGCCGCCGCCTGCTCCAGCATCTTGCGCACGCTGGCGCCGATCTGGCGCATCGGCTGGATGAAGTGGCGGACGCTGCGCGAGCCGTCGGTGTCCTGGTTGCCGTAGGTCTCCTCGTCGCCGGGCGACTGGACGATGCGCACGCGCGTCCAGTCGGCATCCATCTCGTCGGCGACGATCATCGGCAGCGACGTGCGTGCCGCGCCGGTGCCCATCTCGGCGCGATGCGCCACGATCGAGACGGTGCCGTCCTTGGCGATGGCGACGAAGACGCTCGGGTTGGTGACGACGCCATGCGCCATCGCGCCGGCGCCGGTGGCGTAGGCCATGGCCTGGCGCACCGCCGGGAACTGGGCCGCGATGACGAAGGCGCCGGTGCCCGCGATGCCCTTGAGCAGCTTGCGGCGGCTGACGTTGGCGATCGCCACGTCGTGCTGATTGCGATGATGGGTCATGTCAGGCCCCCTTCGACGCGTTGCGGACCGCGACATGGATGCGCTGATAGCAGCCGCATCGACAGATGTTGCCGTACATGGCCTCGTCGATCTGCTTGTCGGTGGGCGCCGGCGTCTTCGCCAGCAGCGCCGCGGCCTGCATGATCTGGCCGGCCTGACAATAGCCGCATTGCGGCACGCTCACATTGCGCCATGCGACCTGAACCGGGTGCTCGCCCTTGGGGTCGAGGCCCTCGATGGTGACCACGGATTTGCCCGCGACGTCCGCCATCGCGATGCTGCAGGCGCGGATCGCCTCGCCGTCGAGATGCACCGTGCAGGCGCCGCAGAGCGCGACGCCGCAACCGAACTTCGTTCCGGTCAAGCCGAGCTCGTCGCGCAGGTACCACATGAGCGGCATCGACGGATCGCCGTCGAAGCTGCGCTCCTGTCCGTTCACACGTACGCTGACCATACTTTCCTCCTGTGGCGGATCTTTTGAATCACGGAGTGCCGCCCGCCAGCTGCCGTGACGTCGCCGGAGATTCGGCGGCCGCGCGAGAGACGTCGCCATGTGAGACGATCTCGGCCGGCCGGACTGTTTTTGTCGGTAGCGAACAGGTGCGGTGGGAGAAAAATGCGCCGCCCACCAGTGAGCTCGATGCTAGACCGTTGCCGTGGACGAGCAAGGCTGGAGCGCTGCCGCGCGCTCGTTTTACCTCTGCCCACGAGAGCGCCGGTGGGCAGGCAATTCGCGTGAAGAATCAATTGCGCGCCGACTGCGATGACGCGAAACGCGTGGGATGCCAGACGGCGAGCCAGCACTCGCCACGCGACCTCACGAAAATGTTACGGCCGCGATCGGCGTGCGCCGAGGCGGCGACAAAGAGCGCGTCGATCGCCTGGATGAGCAATCAGCTGCAAACGTGGTGGCGGATGATTTCCTCGTTGCCCCACCGATTGATCGTCCGCGTCTCGACGACGCGGCAGTAAGGCCCGTCGTGATCGTTGCGATAGACCTCGATTTCGCCCGCCTGTGCGGGCGACGCTCCTGCGAGGCCGAGCAGGGCCGCCACTCCGAATACTGCCGCTGCGACTGCGCGATTCATGCAATGCCTCCTCGTTAGGGCATCCGCATGCTGGTCGAACAGCCCACGTCGCTGTTCCGTTCCCGGATAGGCTCAGTGGAACCCGTCCAGCGAACGCCTGACGATGTCCCGGAACACTGGATGCTTCGCTTTCCGGCGGCGATCGCGCAAATGCGGTCGGCATCACCGGTCAATATTGCCCCTTCGGCTCCAGCCCGAGCAGATGCTGCCCGTACATGCTGCCGGTCGAGTCCCAGTTGAGGCTGATGTGCGAGGCGGCGGCGTGCGCGTCGCGCCAGAAGCGCTGCAGCGGGTGATCGAGGAAGAGCCCCTGCCCGCCCGCGGCGAGAAAGAGCGCGTCGATCGCCTGGATGAGCAGCCGCACGCAGAACGCCTGGTCGCGGCGGTTGCGCAGGCGCATGTCGATGCCGATCGGATCGCCGCGTGCCGCGAACGCGGCCGCCTCGGCGAGGTCGCGAAACATCATCAGCCGCGCGGCGTCGATGCAGGCGGAGGCCTCGGCGACGCGCAGCTGCACGGTCGCGAGCTCCGCCATGTGGCGCCGGCCGCCCGCGACCGCGCCGCGAGTGACGCGGACTTTCGCCTCGTCGAGAAAAACGCTCAGCGCACCCTCCGCCATGCCGAGCACGGGCGACACGATGGTGACCGGCAGCACGGCGAGAAAGGATTGCTTGTAGAGCGGGTTCGCGTGCGCGCGCATGCCGGGCGCACTCGCGTCGCTGAGCTCCGCGAAACTCACGGCGCGATGCGCCGGCACGAAGGCGCGCCGCGCGACGATGCGCTTGGAGCCGGTGCCGGCGAGCCCCATGGTGCGCCAATCGTCGTCGATCGCGATGTCCTCGGTGCGCAGCAGGAAGAAGCCGGGCCGCGGCGGGCCGTCCGCTTGCGGGATCATGCCGCCCAGGAACTGCCACTGCGCATTGTCGCAGCCGCTGCAGAAGCCGCCTGATCCGGAGACGAGCCAGCCGCCCTCCGTGATCTCGGCCTGGGCGACCGGCGCATAGGTGCCGGCCGCGAGCGCATCGGGGTCGTGCCAGACCTCGTCCTGTGCTGCCTGCGCAAAGCACGCGACCAGCCACTGGTGCGAGGCGAGCAGGCCGTAGACCCAGCCGGTCGAGCCGCAGCCGCTCGCCAGCACGGCCTCGACCTGAGCAAAAACCTCGAAGCCGTATTCGAAGCCGCCATGGCTCTTCGGCTGCAGCACGCGAAAGAGATCGGCCGCGCGCATGCGCGCGATCATGTCCTCGCCGACGCGGCGCGCCGCCTCGGTCTCCTGCGCGCGCTCGCGCGCGACGCCGGCGATCTCGCGCGCGCGCGCAATGAGCTCGGGAATTTCGGGACGGGGATTTGGCACTACACCGTCATGCCCGGGCTTGTCCCGGGCATCCACGTCTTTCTTGCTGTCCCTCAGCAAGACGTGGATGGCCGGCACGAGGCCGGCCATGACGTGGAGACGTGGTGCGGGCCGGCCAAGAGCCGCCTCAGTTGCGGCTCTTGTCGACCAGCGCGCGCTGCTTGATCCAGGGCATCATGTCGCGCAGCTTGGCGCCGACCTGCTCGGCCGGGTGCTGCGCGAGCTTGGCGCGCGTCGCCTTGAACGAGGTCTGGTTGACCCTGTTCTCCAGCATCCAGTCGCGGGTGAAGCGGCCGGACTGGATGTCGCCGAGGATGCGCTTCATCTCGGCGCGCGTCTCCTGGGTGATCACGCGCGGGCCGGAGACATACTCTCCGTACTCGGCCGTGTTCGACACCGAGTAGTTCATGTTGGCGATGCCGCCCTCATAGATGAGGTCGACGATCAGCTTCATCTCGTGGATGCACTCGAAATAGGCCATCTCGGGTGCGTAGCCGGCCTCGCACAGGGTGTCGAAGCCCGCCTTCATCAGCTCGACGACGCCGCCGCACAGCACGGTCTGCTCGCCGAAGAGATCGGTCTCGCACTCCTCCTTGAAGGTCGTCTCGATGATGCCGGCGCGGCCGCCGCCGATCGCCGAGCCGTAGGAGAGGCCGAGGTCGTGCGCATTGCCCGACGCGTCGCGATGCACCGCGAGCAGGCACGGCACGCCGGCGCCGCGCTGATACTCCGAGCGCACCGTGTGGCCGGGACCCTTGGGGGCGATCATCAGCACGTCGAGATCGGCGCGCGGCTCGATCAGGTTGAAGTGGACGTTGAGGCCGTGCGCGAACATGAGCGCCGCGCCCTGCTTCATGTTGGCGTGCAGGTGGTCGCGATAGATGTCGCCCTGCAGCTCGTCGGGGGTGAGCATCATCATCACGTCGGCCCACTTGGCGGCCTCGGCGACCTCGAACACCTTGAACTTCTCGTTCTCGGCCTTCTTGACGCCGGCCGAGCCCTTGCGCAGCGCGACCGCGACCTCCTTCACGCCGGAGTCGCGCAGGTTGAGCGCGTGGGCGTGGCCCTGGCTGCCGTAGCCGATGATGGCGACCTTCT
>Ga0126371_10001559_pt1 | contig 19475 bp, 20 predicted proteins | sample PanSoiMetaPlot_4_FD_110145 | JGI IMG/M metagenome (GOLD analysis project Ga0126371, IMG submission 110145) | Tropical forest soil microbial communities from Panama - MetaG Plot_4 | ecosystem: Environmental > Terrestrial > Soil > Tropical forest > Bulk soil | place: Panama | collected 2016-02-17 | reverse complement strand
TACTCGGCGTGTGTCCTCGCGTGGTGCGGCTTCGCGTGATGCGCGCTCGGCGCGTAGGCGAGGATGTCTCGTGCGGGAAGGAAAGGATCGCGGAAGCAATCGCCGCCGCGGCCGGACGACATCGCCTGGCATTGCTCCATGGTGTCGAAGCTGCAGGAAGTCACGGCCGAGGTGACATCCTTGCGACAATATTCCGCTGCGCTCGCCGGCGTCGCGAAGGCCACGTATCCCAGGGCGAACAACGCAGTGGCGGGTGCCGCGGTCATTCTCAAAAACTGCTTCATCTCGTTCTCTCTATTCTTCTACTCTGTTCTTGCAATTTCAGTGTTGTGGTCGGCCTTTCAGCCTCGCGCGCCCGAGATGGGATGTCGTGCTTCGGCGCGCCACTCGTGCATGGCTGATGTGCTCTCACACCTGTTATCGTTGTCGAGCAGCTTCGATTGTGACCGCGCGGTTTGATAAATCGACACGGAGCAGGAGGCTGTTCGCGGGAAGACTGCTGGATCATGAGCAAGCGAAATAAATTCTTCCAATCGGCTCGCCGCGACTTAAAGATTCGTAGCATTGCGGCTTTTGAAGGATGATCATCATGCAAATTGGGGCGCGCGATCGATGACCGCAACGGGATGATAGCTGGAGGGCGCTGTCGCCTGCGGTGCTCGTTGTGAGCCGGCCGTCATTGCGCAAGCGTCGATCGGCATATTGATGTCCGGTCACGATTCCGTGCGGAAGGCGCGATGGCGAGGCGACCGATGTGACCACGCAGAATCCCGCTCACGGCGCAGTTGCTTGCGCCGCAAAGGCCGCCAGAGCAGAGGCATTATGATACAGTTGCAAGCAGCAATCGCGCGGTGCCGCGCTATGGCTTGAGAACGCTACGACAGCGCAAACACCTTTGGCATTCGTCCCAAAAACCGATGCGCTCGCATTTCCGCGTTGATGCGCGAGCAGCCTGACCGGGCGGTTCGGGAGCCCTGAAACGTTTCACTTACAGAATGCTCGTATCGGATGTATCGGGATGAACCGGCTCGCGGTGGATTTCGATGCCAGATTCATCGACGACAACGACCGAAAGGGCTCGATCTCTGATCCGAGGATCGTGCCGGAGCCGCCGCGCAAGGTCCTTGCAATGCTCGATTGCATCGCCGGTCGTAGGAAATTCCAGCCCTCTTCTATCTCTGATTGGTATGCCGTTCTTCATATCAAAGTAGAAAGTTCGCATCACGTTCCTGCGGCCAAATCGTCCCCGACGAATGGAAGGGCGAAGCGAGTTGTCCGCTCAAACCCCGCCTTCGCGGTTCCACCCAATCGCCAAGATCACGGATCGGAGGAAATAGGCCGAGGCTGATCAAAAATGCGGCAAATCGTTCCGATGACCGATCGAGACGATTCTCATACAAGGCATATGAGCGCCACGCCGCTCAAATTCCGCCAGCTGGCAGATTATGAACGGCTCTTGGACGATTGTACGATCAGTTTGGCTTGCTGTGCGAGTTGTTCCTTGGCATACTTTCAACCTCGTCGGGTTCGGCCCTGTCAATCTCCAGGCGTGCCATACGTAGTATCAACGTCGCCGTCGTCAGGCCGAGACGCTCAGCCTCAATCGCTGCCGTATCGACTTTTCGAGCCAGGCCTTCACGTTTGCTGAGAAATGCCATTTCCGTCCCCTATCGAAGGTGCGAGATGAAGAATCCCACGATCATTGCGGAGCTGCACAAGAAGCTCGGAGCTCCATCGAGCGATGCGGTCGAAAGTCTTCGGCTGCTGAAGGCCTTCCTCAGATTGGCACCCAGGGCACGATTTGAAGTCATCGAACTGGTCGAGCGGCTGGCAGCCGAAGCCTCGTCTCCCCCCGACCATCCCTTGTCCTGATAACCTGGAATTTCAGCCGCCGTTCAAAAGCGTGGCCGGAGGACGCGTCGCGATCGCATAGATGGCGCCCCCATCAAGAGCCTCCGACTGATGAAGCGTGCCGGCGGGCAACAGAATGGTGTCGCCCGCGCCGCAGACGCGCTCGCCACCTTCCCACATGAAGTTCAGCCTCCCGCTGATAATGACGAGGATCTCGTCGACGGCATGGGTGTGGAAGTGATGTACCTTGCCCGCGGCATCGCGCTGCAACTCGACGCAGCCCTGCTCCGGAAGCAGATCAAGGATGACGGGATCGATCGCAAATTCGGTCTTCGTTCCAGTGATGATCTGGGTCATGCGGCTTGCTCCGTGCCTTCGATTTGCGAAGTCTTGTTTTGGGCGAGCCTGGAGAATGGGCATCCCAAGGCCTGATGGTTCTCGTCATGCAGAAAGTATTGCTGGTGCTCGCGCCCGTCGTGATTTCCGTATCGCCCGAGAAGCGGCGACGGGCTCGTGCTGTCGTAGGGAATGAGCCTTTTGCGCACCTCGGCGAACGCCGCGTCTGCCGCTCTCTCGGAGGCGAGGATTTTCTCGAATACCCAGCGCGGCTGGAACGTCATCATGAATGTGCTGGAGCGGCGGCTCTGCCGCATCACATGGGCAGGCGTGCTGCACACAACGAAGATGGGTTCGCCCGCGAATGAGAACTCCCACATCGGATGGTCGATCTGGTCCGGGATGTCCCGAGGCCACAGGCTTTTGTCGAGTCTCGCCAGTTGATCGAGCAGGTGCCAAAACTTCCTGTGATAGGATTCAATCGTTTGCACAGGCCCCGGCCGGGTAAAGACAACGAGCGATGTGTTCGGGCCGTAGCCGCGGGATTCGGCGATGAACTGGGCGAGCTGGTCGCCCAGGACCTCGGCGTCGAGGGGATCGAGAAACAGATAGCGCAGCTGGTCCTGACGGTGGCCTGCGACGCCGAACACGCAGGGAAAAGGCCGCGCCTCGCTGCTCATCTGCGCATCGAACTCGGAGAACATCACGCTTTGCCACGTGCTGACTGCAAAATTCAAAGCTACTTCGCTCTTCCCGATATACAAACGTGACATACGCTCCCCTTCTTTCTTAGCGCCATTGCTCAGACTATTAATTTGCGCCCCATCAATTTCGGCCCGACAATTCCGGGCAGCGACATCAGCAACAGAATCCCGATGAGCGCCGCATAGCCGGAGTCGGTAACGGCGGTCGGGTCGATTTTTTCGCCGCTTCCCGCAAATTGGGAGAAAGCAATCATCGCGAACCCGATGACGGGCTGCAGGAGGCCCGCGCATATGCCGGCGGCGGTCGTATTGACGGACGCGCCAACGCCGATCAGCTCCGCGGTGTAGAGCCGCTTGGTGCATTTGAGCACGAGCGGAACTGTGCCACCCGCGACCAGGCCAAGCCCGGCAAAGACCGCTCCGACGTAGAGCAAGCCCAACGCATGCGCGATCGGGGGCAACAGCATCGCAATCAGCAGCATTCGCAACAGGCAGATCCGAATGAGCGCGGTGTCGAGGGCGGCCACGCGGTCGGCGGTATGACCGAGAAAGATCGAGCCGACGGCGTTGCCGATCATGAAGGCGAGCAGGGGAGCGCCCGCGGTCGACGGCGATATGTTGAAGATATGCGCCACCATCGGTATGCCCCACACACCCGACAGCGTCGTCACGACGGCGAAATGCGAGGCGAAGCTCATGGCGCAGCCCCAGTTCTCGATCCGCCCGAGTGCCTGCCGGCTTGCGAGAAAGACACTTCTAAGTGTCTTGTCGCCGTGCGGTGCAGGCGCCGGCTTGAGCGCCAACGTGGCGAAGGCGAGGTTCGCGGCCCCGACGCATGCGATGAAGATGAAACAGGCGCGCCAGCCGAATCCGCTGACCGCGGCGGCGAGCGGCGTTGTCGCCATGACGCCGCCGAGATAGCCCGACACCTGCGAGATGCCCGACATGAATCCGAACCGCTCGTCGGAAAAGTTCTGAGCCACGAGCTTCAGCAGCGCGGTGAAAACCAACGCGTCACCGCAGGCCACGATCAAGCGCGCGATGAAAACATCAAGCAGGTTCGGCGCCAGAGCGAATGCGGCGCTTCCGAGAGAAGACGCGGCCATGCTGCACAGCACCACGCGCTTGACGCCGTAGCGGTCGACCAGGACGCCCGCCGGGATCTGCATCAATGTGTAGCCCCAGAAGTAGCTCGAGGCGAGCATCGCGACCCCGGCGGCGTCGGTGCCGAAATCCTGCATGAAATTCAAGCTGAAGGATTGCGGCGAGACGCGTTGCAGGAAAGCGATTGCGTAGGCGGTCGCGACCGTTGCCCATGCCAGATAGGCGCGATCGCCGAAGCGGACGGGTGAAGCGACCACGGCCTGTTGTCCGGACATCGACATCACAGCCTCGCATAACCGACTGAAAACAGCGCGTCGGCCGAATCCGGAATGATCCGTGACATGGCCGCGTCCACCAACGATGCCATGCCATGGTAGGTCTGCCGATGATGCTTGATGTGACCGTAGACTCCGCGCATGATCATGCTGGGCACTTCGAGCGCTTTTCCGGGATAGAGCGACGAGCACATCTCCACGCACGCTTCCTGCAACGCCTGATCCTGGGTATCGCCAAGCAGGCTCGGCATCACCTTTTCACAGATCTTGGCGTTCGCCGCCCACACAATGGGATTGCGTGTCCGCCAGCCATACAGGATGCCTGCGTTAAGATTGGCGGCGCCGGAGCGCTTGAGGATTTCCGAGGTGAAAAAGCCGTAAAGGCCGCGGCCTTGATGAACGGGAAGGACCTCTGTGCCGCTGCGGTAGACGGCAAGATGGCCTGCGAGCTTGAGAACGCGATAGACCGAGAACGCAACCAGACCGGAGCGATCGCATACCAGGATGAGGCTGTATTTGCTGTCGAATGGGGAAGATGCCGTGGTCCAGTGCGGTTCGGTCGCCTTCCAGTTGACCGCGATGATGCCGTTCATCGCATCCATCACGGCCTGCCGGTCGGCTTCGCCGACGGATGACGCATCTGGAAAACCAAAAACTGCGTAGTCAACCCATGGCGACGGGATGACGTGGCGCTGGTTTCCCAAATTTCGCAACATCGCGCAGCTCCAGCTCTCCGAAGCCTGACCTATACAGGCGAGCCTGAATTGGCTTAAAGGACAATATGCCCTCGAAATCTGCCAAACCCCGGCGGCCTGAGGCGCGCGAGAAATTGCCCGCGCGGCGGATCGCGATCGTCGCCTTTCCAGGCGTGACCCTGCTCGATATCTCGGGTCCCGCGCAGGTATTCGCTGAATTGCAGGAGATCGAGCTGCCGGCCGCGGGCTATGAACTGTCTTATCTTTCGACCACGGGCGGCCTGGTGCCGACGGATGTCGGAATGATGATCGACACCGCACCCATTTCGAGTGTCAAGCCGCCGCAAGTGGACACGCTTGTCATCCCAGGCGGCCCCGGCATATGGGCGCTGCGTCAGGACGCTGTCCTGATGAAGTGGATCACGCAGACGCTGCCCAGGGCGCGGCGGATTGCATCAATATGTCTCGGAGCTTTCGCGCTGGCCTGGACGGGCTCGCTGGACGGAAAACGTGCAGCGACCCATTGGCGCTACTGCCCGAGACTGCAGGACAGCTTTCCCAAGGTCCGCGTCGAGCCCAATGCGATTTTCGTTCAGGACGGGCATGTCTGGTCTTCGGCAGGGGTCAGCGCCGGCATCGACCTCGCCCTCGCGATGATCGAGGAGGATTTCGGTCATACCATCGCGCTGGACATTGCACGGCGCCTGGTCGTATTTCTGAAGCGTCCCGGCGGCCAAAGCCAGTTCTCGACCGTGCTTGCCGCGCAAGCATCCGATGTCGAGGGACGTTTCAGCGCGCTGCACGCCTGGATCATCGAAAATATTGCGAGCGAGCTCAAGGTTGAGACCCTGGCCGAGCGGGCCGGAATGACGCCACGGACATTCGCCCGCACTTATGTCAGCCGCACCGGCATGACACCGGCGAACGGGGTGGAGGCGTTGCGGGTGGAGACGGCGCGGCTGTTGCTGGAGAGCCGCCAGATCGGCGGCGTCGTCGAGGTGGCGAAACGGGCCGGCTTCGGCGATGACGAGCGAATGCGCCGCGCCTTCCTGAGGCACCTCGGTGTTACGCCTTCGGAGTACCGCAGGCGCTTTTCCGGTTGAGAGGAGCATTTTCGACTGGAAGCCGGTATCGCAAAAGACGCCGCTCCGGAAATGTGATAACTGACCTCACATACGGGAGGAACGCCGTCATGATGGAACCAAAACTGGAAGTGCCGGCCGAATTACGTGATCTGGCCGAAAAGACCATTGAGCAGGCGGAAAAGGCATTCGGCATGTTCTTCGACGCTGCAAGCAAGTCGATAGCATCGGTCCCCGGCGGGGGAGCGGAAATCTCGAAACAGGCTTTGTCGTTTACCGAGCAGAACATGAAAGCCGCGTTCGAGCACGCGCGGAAGCTGGTCCATGCGACCGACCTCCAGGAGGCCATGCGCATTCAGTCGGAATTCCTCAGAAGCCAGTTCACCAACGCCGGGGAACACATGCGGCACATCACGGGCGAAGTCATGTCGGCCACCAAGGATGCGATGAAAGGCAAGTCCTGAGCGCTTCGTCATCCTTTCTGCTGATCCCTGTCGGTTGGAAGCCGGCAGGGATTTGCATTTGGGGCTAACGTCTACTTTGTCCGCAGCGAGCTGATATAGGCCGCTATGTCGGCAGCCTCCGTCCTGTTCAGCGGAAAGCTCGGCATCTTCGGGTGCGGGTCGAGCAGGAAGTAAGCCACTTTTTCCGCGGAGAAATCCGATTTCGCCGCGACCGCGGCGAAGGATGGAACGTCGGCATTGGCCTGCTTCTGACTACCCTCGACGAGGTGGCAGGTGGCGCACCAGCGCCTGGCGAGATCGCCGCCATGGGCGGCATCGGCTGCCTTGCCCGGCAAACCGCCGAGCTCCATGACGGCCACCATCAGGAGCGGAATCCGCTTGAGCGCCACGTGCATGAGGTCCCCTTTCAAAACTGTGTAACGGGCCAAGCCGCAGCACGATGGCGCGCTCGCAGGAGCGGCGCTTTGATCTGTCGCAAGAACGATGCGGGAGCGTTCTCGAGCGAAAGCCTGCGCCGCGCTTGGATTGCAGGCGGGGTGCCGGTTCGCGTGATGGAAGCGCGTCAGACCAGAGTCGAGAGCCTCAGTAGTCGCCGGGATTGGCGATCATCGGCTGTTGGGTGTCGGCCGGCGCAAGATCGCTGGAGGCGCTATCGCGCAAGAACTGATCGAGGGTGGCCTGAATCTTGTCTTTCACCGATTCCGGACCGCGGTCGCTCAAGTCCGTATGCAGCGCACCGGTATTGACGATATCAATGCCGTCGGCCTTGGCTTTGTCCTGGGTGGGCAGGACGCCGGGATCGGTCCTGAAGTTCGGGTCCTTGGAGCGGAACGAAAGAATCTTCATCCGATCGCTCAGCACGAACGGCACGCGCAGATTATCCAGCGTAATGACCTTCGACACCAGTTCGGGATGCTGTTTGGCGACATACATGGAGACATCGCCGCCGTTGGAATGTCCTACCAGCGTCAGATGGTCGTACTCGGCATTCGGCTGACGCTTTTGCAGCTCGCCGAGCACAAAGAGAATGTTGGATTCGCAGCGCATGTAAACGTTCCGCCGGCCGACATATGGCTCGCCAACCTTGGTCATCAGCGGCGGATCGCTTGGCAAATCCTGCTGGATGCTGGCGACAAGGTAACCCCGCGCCGCCAGCACATTGGCAAGGAACGAATATTCGGTGTTCTTGACGGTATTGCCGTTGCTGATGATGGCGATCGGGAGCTTCCACAAGCCGTTGTCGGCCTTCATCTCGTAGTCGCGGCGCACGGCCAGATCGATGGAGACCGGGCGCTGCCGCGTTGCGTCAAACAAGTCCAGCGTCTCGTGCCGAATAGCCCATTTGCTGATGGAAAAATATTCGGCCCCCGCAAGAACGCAGAGGCAGGCCAATATTGCGATCGCTCTTTTCATGTCCTCCAGCCCAATCAATCCTTATCAAAATATGGTGTTCTTACGTTTGAAGGGCCGGTTAGGATCGCTCATGCAAAGATTAAATTTGCGCAAGTTGTCGCAATTGCGACGGTTTCTTGCCGCTGCAATCAGTTCTGTTGATCGGGGGAGGGCGCTCTCGCCGCGCGGAGGGCGGCGTCGATCTTCGCTTGGACGCGCCGCGCTGCAAGCGCAGCCAGCCGCGTCTGCGTTTTTCCTGTCTTCACCTTGTCGCCAATCTGGAACCGCCATTCCCAGATATCCGGTTCGGCAGTCTCGACGACGGTGTATTCGACGCCTTTGTAGATCACGGAATGTCCCTGTTCCCAAAAGCAGGGGAGGACAACGTTTTCGACAGTCCAGGAAATTCGGGCAATTACGGGAACCGAATTCCCGTGGATAGGGTCAGCGTCAGCCGGCTGCAGATTGATACAAGCATCGCGAGCCGCAGAACGCGGGCGCCGCCTCAGGAAATAAACTACCCGAGCGCTTCAAGAAAGCCTTTGCTTGAAGCCGACCTGTAAAGACACCGGTCGGGACTACTTATTCCTCTGTTCCCACCGGAACGATAATGCAACGATGCGGAGGAAGGGCGCCTTCGTCCAGGTTCAATTAGATCAGAAAGTGCTGGTATTTCGATAGGGCGCCGACGATCTCGTCAGATACGAAACGGGACGCTACAGGCAGCGCGCGACGCCTTTCTCCGGGCAGAGCCTGAGCGCGCTCGATAGCGAGAACAAAAGTCTCGCGTTGCGCATGTCGTTATCCGGTGCGCGGTAGCCGAGCGGAAACGCGACGCCGATATCGGCGCGCAGATCGTCCCACAGGAAAAAGCGCACGCCGCCGCCGGCGGAGGTGAGTGAAACGCCGTCGCCAATCCGGTAGCCGTCATTCCACACGGCGCCAGCGTCGACAAAGGCGTAGAGCTGATAGCCGGACAGATAGCGGAGATCGAGTCTCTGATCGAAACGCAATTCGAAGGAGCCCGCAATGCCGTTGTCGCCGCTGACTTCGGCGCTGCCATAGCCGCGCCCGAAGGCCAGGCCCCCAAGATAGAATTGTTGCGAGGTGAACAGCGGCCCGGAAGCGACCTGGCCCGCCGTCGACACCCTGATCGACCAGGCGTCCGACAGCGTTTGATAGCGCGTCAACCAAAAGCCCAGGACCGAGAAATTGCTGGATGCGCCGTCGCGGGACAGCAGATCATCGCCGGAATGCGAGGCACCGAGGATATCGAGACCCTGCCGCAACGTCAGTGTGGCGAAGTTTCCGCCGCCAAAGGCGTCCTGGAGCCGGTAGTCGGCGGTGAGACTGACCGTGCGGATACGATCATTGTAAATCGGGCCGAACACGTCGTTTTCGGAGACGTTGCTCAATCCCGCCGCCACGGTGATCGTCAGCGCCGAACGCTGCGACTGCAGAGGTGTGATGCTGCCATGAAGTTCGATGGCCTCGGTCGTGGTTCGATCGTTGAAGAGGCGCCTGTCGTCGCCGGGGCGAACATCGCTATAGAGCGCCGACATGCCGGCCCGAAGGCCGTCGGTTCCGACCGGCACATCATAGGCTAGTCGGCCAAAGCCGAGCTCGCGCGGATCGTTGGCGACGGTCGAAAGATTGATCGCCAGCGTATCGCCCGGCATCAAATAGGAATTGAAGGCGCCGGTGGCGTAACCCTGCCAGGGGCCGACCGACGAAGCGCCGAAATTGTCAATGCCGAACGACGTATAGACGTGCCAGACTTTCAGATTGAGCACGAGACGGAAGCGGCCCGTCGGCCCACCGATTTCTTCGAGCGCGGAATCGGTGATCCGGACGCCCGGTAGGCCGTTGACCAGAAGCAATTGCCGCTCAAGCGTCGAAAGGCGCGATGGATGTTCCGCCAGCACCGCGTTGAGCAGCGGCCGGACGCCGAAGGCTCCCGCGCCTTCACCCTGCAGCGTCACGTCTGTGACGCTGCCCTCGACGACTTGGATGCGGATCGTGCCGCCCCGAATATCCTGTGGCGGAATGATCGCGCGGCTCAAATGAAAACCGCTCGAACGATAGGTCTCGCTGACGGCCGATGCGATTGACGCGAGGTCGGTTTGCGAGACCATTTTTCCTAAATAAGATCGATAGGCCGTCGCAATCCGATCCTCGGATATCGCCGTCGCTCCAACAAGCGATACGCCCCGGAGGACGAACAGGGGCTTGCCGTCGGCCTCGGGCGCCGCCCGCGCGAGCGATGGCACCCGCAGCTTCGACCGGGTCCGCGGCTGCTGCTCCGACTGCAAATCGTCAAAGCGCCTTTCCGTTTGCTGTGGATCGAAAGAGGGTTTGCTCGCCTGCTGCGCGCGCACGGGAACCGTCGCTGAGAGCAACAGGGCCACGCAGGTGAGAGCAAGACTGACAGTCGCGCGCGGACGGACCATGGACGCCGACGATGCGGCGCCTCCGTAGTACCACTGAGGACACTCCGTGAACGTCCGACAGATCTCCACTCGCATGATTTTTCATAGGTTTTTATGGTCAATGAAGCGTTAAGCCCGCGCGCATGGACGCCGGTTCCTCCTAAGTCAATGTTGAGACATTTCGGCAATGCTGTTGCGCGGCTTCGAGCAGGCTGAGGCGAGCAAGCTGAGGAACGACATGCGCGGTATCATTCGACTCTGGTGCGCCATGACGATGGCGTTGGTGGTAAGCCCCGGTGCGGTCGCGGGCGAAAATGACGTCTGGTCCGTCGGCAAGTCTTCCGGCGAGGTATGGATCGCCTCGCGCGATGCGCAACAGGTCTCGCTGAAGCCGGACGAGAACCTCAAGCCCGGCGACACGATCCGGACCGGACGCAACGGGCGCGTCCTCCTGGTTCGGGGAGAAGAAACGATTCTCATTGCGCCGAACTCGGTGGTCGGCTTGCCGCTTGAGAAAAAAGATGGCCTCTCGACGACCATCCTGCAGCAGGCGGGCTCGATCCTCCTCGAGGTGGAGAAGCGCAACGTCAAGCATTTCGAGGTCGAGACCCCTTACCTGGCCGCAGTAGTCAAAGGAACGCAGTTCAGCGTCGCCGTGGGTCCGACCGGCACGCGCGTCGATGTGCGCAGGGGACAGGTCGAAGTATCTGATTTCAGATCAGGTCAGATCGCGCAGGTGATGCCGGGCCAAACCGCGACAAGTTTCGCGCATGGTAAACTTGGTCTTTCGCTCACCGGGTCGGGCGTCTTCAGTCCGCTTGAACAGGGCAGGCCGCGCGCCTCGTCGATTGAACGCATTCCCGTTCCAAGAGGAGGGCTTACTGCTCCTCACAGTGCCCCGGGCGCTAAATTCATCCACGCGCTCGGTCCCACCAACGCCGTCAATGCCAGCCGGTCTCCGACCGCGCTTCAGCACGGGGAGGCGGCGGACAAAACGCTGACGAAGCGGAATGCGATGCGGATCTCCGGCGCGCTCGGCGAAGTCAGGCTGAACGTCGGAAAGGCCACCCATGGCCTTGCCCACGGGGCGGCTCTGTCGGGTCCGCGAAATTCTTCCGCCAGAAACTCTCCCACTGGCGAGACGGTCTGGAGCGACACCAGGACGAACCAGAACGGCGGACTTGGCGCAGCGGGATTTGGCCAGAACAACTCGAACAGCGGTAGCGGCAACACTGCGGCCGGTGCTGGCGCGACGACCGTGTCAGGCGTCGCGACAGCCGTCGTCACTGCGCCGGCTGGCGGCAACGGCAATGGCAACGATAACGGCAATGGTTCGACCGGTAACGGCAAAGGTAATGGAAACGGGAACGGCAACGGCAACGGAAATGGCAATGGTGGCGGCAACGGGAATGGCAACGCCTACGGCCACAGCAAGCATTGATCATTGATCCCGCCTTCGCGCGGAATGGGGCGCCCGTCTAGGACGACGCGGCGTGAGGGGATGAATTGAAACATTATCGGTCGCATATTCTTGTGCTGATCGCGCTCGCAACCGTACTCTTGTCCGGCTGGCATGGTGCATTCCGCAGCGCTCTGGCTGATCTGCGGTTTGCCTGGGACGAGCGTCAAGCCAGCGGCGAGATCGTCGTCGTCGCGATCGATGCGACTTCGATCGAGAAGGTCGGAGTCTGGCCATGGCCGCGCCGGCTCCATGCCGATCTGCTCAGACGATTGGAAAGTGCGGGCGTGAGCGACATCGCGTTCGACATCGATTTCAGTGCGCCGTCTGATCCCGCCTCAGACCAAAGTTTTGTCGACGCACTTCGAAGCGCGGCTGGCTCCGTGATCTTGCCTTCGTTCAAGCAATCCGGAGCGGTTTCCGGCAGCCCGAGCGCACTTCATATCAATCGCCCGTTGAAGCGCTTCAGCGATCAGTCCTGGCCGGCCTTCGTCAATGTGATGGTCGAGCCCGATGGCTTGGTCCGGTACTATCCATTCGGCGACCGGCTCGGCGGCGAGTTCGTGCCGTCGATGGGGGCGGTGCTGGCGGGGCAGTTCACCGAAAGAGATGCGCCATTCCTGATCGACTTCGGCATTCGCGCGGCCTCGATCCCGCGTGTATCCTGTGTCGATGTGCTGCGCGGTGACGCGGAAACTTTGGCACGGCTCAAGGGCAAGAAGGTCATCATCGGCGGCACCGCGCTCGAACTCGGCGACCGCTTCAGCGTTCCGAATGGAGGAGTCGTTTCGGGCCCGATGCTGCAGACGCTCGCCGCCGAGTCGATCCTGCAAAATCGCGTCCTGCACTGGACGTCCGATCTCGTCACTGCGGCCGGGCTCTGCTTGATCGCGGCCATCATGGGCCTCTCCTGGCGTCGCCTCACCGCCGGTAAGAAGGTGCTCGTCCTCTCAGCAGCGTCCGTCGCCGCCGAGGCGTTGGCGGTTCTGCTGCAGGCCAAGTTGCCGCTCGTGCTCGACACGTCGCTGTTTCATGTCGCGACAGCCGTCTACATGGCCGCGATCGCGCTTGACGAAATCGACTTTCGCGGTGTGCTGGGTCGCATCGCCGAAAGCCGCTTTCAGCGCATCGCGATGTCGCTTGGCGACGGTCTGATATGTACGGATCAGGATCATCTGATCACGGTCTGGAATCCGGGTGCGGTAGCGATCTTCGGTTATGACTCCGCCGAAATGGTCGGCAAGCCGTTTGATCTCGTCTGCGCCGGCGGCTTTTCGATCCGCGACGCGGCGCAGCCTGCTTTGCTGCCTGGCGGTTCGGTCATGGAGTTCGAAGGCAAGCGAAAAAATGGCGAGGTGTTTCCGGCCGAAGCCTGCTTCTCCGGCTGGAAAGGCACGGACGGCTTCCAATATGGCGCGATCCTGCGCGACATATCGGTGCGCAAGCGCGAGGCCGAACGCATCAGCTATCTTGCAGCGCACGATTCTCTCACAGGCCTCGCCAACCGCGATACTCTGCGCAGCCGCCTCACAGCGATGATGATCGGCGCGGCGGCCTCGAATGAACGGGGCGAGGTCGTGCTGCTGGTCCTGGGGCTCGACGGCTTTCAGAACATCAACGACATGCTCGGCCAGGCCTGCGGCGATCTCGTGCTGCGCGGAGTGGCTGAGCGATTGACGGCCGAAGCCGGCCACGCCGCGCTGGTCGCTCGCCTGAGTGGCGATGAATTTGCCGTCGCCATCCCGAGCGCCGTGCTGAAGGAAACCGTTCCGCACTTTGTCGAACGCATGGTACGTGCGTTCGACAAACCATTGCTGACGAAAACGCGGCAGCACCGAGTCAAGGTCAGCGGCGGCGTCGCCGTCTATCCAGAGGGCGGCCGGACGGCTGACGAATTGCTGAGCAACAGTCATCTCGCCTTCTGCCGCGCCAAGGCGACCCGGCGCGGCGGCCATGTGATGTTCGAGAATTCCATCAGGCAGGAACTCGAATCCCGGCTTACGCTGGAAGCAGAGCTGGCGCGTTCTGTCGAGCACGGCGAGTTCGAGCTGTTCTACCAGCCGCAGGTTCGGTTGACGGATGGCGGCCTGATCGGCGCCGAAGCGCTGATTCGCTGGCGACATCCGACGCGTGGCTTGATCCCGCCGGCGCAGTTCATGCCGGTCGTCAACACGTCCGCGATGTCGGATCGCATCGGGGCATGGGTCTTGGAGACCGCCTGCCGACAGGCAAGGGCGTGGGAGTTGGCCGGACACCATGTTCGCGTCGGCATCAATCTCTCGCCCTCGCAATTGCAGGGCGATCTCGCCGGTTCGATTGCCGAGATGCTTCACGTGACCGGGCTGTCGCCGTCATTGCTCGAACTGGAAGTGACCGAGGATATTCTGCTGCTGGACGAGCAAAGGGTGCTCGACACCGTCCTGAAGATCCAGGAATTCGGCGTCCGGGTCGTGTTCGATGACTTCGGCACCGGCTATGCCAGCCTCAGCTATTTGAAGAAGTTCCCGCTCGACGGGCTCAAGATCGACAGGTCGTTCGTGTTCGGCTTGCTCGGCGATTCCGTCGACGCGGCCATCGTCGGTTCGACCATCGCGCTCGGCAGGCAGCTCGGCCTTTCCGTGATCGCCGAAGGCATCGAGAGCGAGGCCAGTGCGGATTTGCTCGTCCGCATGGGATGCGAAGAGGGGCAAGGTTATTTCTTCGGCCGGCCGATACCGGCCCAGGCCTTCGAAAGCCGGTTTCTGATGCCCCAAAATTCGACGAGCGGGGATTGGACGAGCAGGGCCGCGGCGGGCTGACGACCCCACCGCTTTGAGCGGCTGTTTTCCAGAAAATCTTGGATCGTCGTTACCGCCGGCGCGCGACGGCGATGCCGAGCAGGAAAGCGACGAACAGGCTTGCCAACGGCGCCTCGCGCGTGATGGCGGCAATTGTCGAAAGGGGTTGGCCGGGGCGCCGCGCATTCTCAACCGCGTCGGTCAAGCGATCGACCGCCACGCGCAACGCACCGGTCACTTCGCCGATCGTGCGAGATGCATCTGTCGCGGTATCAAACGCACGCGTGGCCATTCCGGGTTGGGATATCGGTTCCGGCTTCTCGATGCTCACTTGGCGTTCCTCCGGCGTATTCGGCTGTCCGCGGCAGGCACCGTGGTGAACGGCGGGCAACCGCCTCCAAGCATGAATGCGGGCGAACGAAGTTTGTTCCCGCGCTGGAAAAGGTTTGGGGACTGACAAACGCGGGCAGGGAATCTCTGATACCCTGGAAAACGGGATCGTTCCGGCAAAGGAGACCTTATGATCGACGCGTCAAGGCAAGAGGCGGCGAAGCGTATCGCGGTACTCGGCGCTCCCATCGACATGGGGGCCTCGCAACGCGGCACCCTCATGGGCCCCGCGGCCCTTCGCACGGCGGGCCTCTTGACGCTGCTTGAGACGCTTGGTTTCGACGTGGCCGATTACGGCGATCTCTCGGTTCGCGATATGGTCGACCTGGTCGATACGCCGCCGGAAAAGGCAAACCACTATCGGGAAATCCAGCGCTGGACCCGGGCGCTGTCGAGCCGCGGCTACGAGATTGCGCGGACGGGCGCGATCCCGATTTTTCTTGGCGGCGATCATTCGCTGTCGATGGGTTCGGTCAACGCGATGGCCCGCCATTGGCGGGAGGTCGGCCGGGAGCTGTTCGTGCTCTGGCTTGATGCGCATGCCGATTACAATACGCCGGCGACCACGCTGACGGCGAACCTGCATGGGATGGCGGCGGCATTTTTGTGCGGCGAAGGCGGTCTCGATGGTCTGCTGGGCGACGAACCGCGCGCGCCGATTGGTCCCGATCAACTCGAACTGTTCGGCACGCGCTCGATCGACAGGCTGGAGAAGGATTTGCTGCGCGAGCGGCGGGTCAGCGTGGCTGATATGCGGGAGATCGACGAGTTCGGCGTCGGCGTGTTGATCCGGCGCGTGATCGACAAGGTGCGGGGCCGTGGCGGCGTCCTTCATCTCAGCTTCGATGTCGATTTTCTCGATCCCGGCCTCGCGCCCGGTGTCGGCACGACTGTGCCGGGTGGCGCGACCTACCGCGAGGCGCATCTGGTGATGGAGATGCTGCATGATTCCGGACTCGTGCGGTCCGTGGACATCGTGGAGCTCAATCCGTTTCTGGACGAGCGAGGCCGGACCGCCCGTGCCGCGGTCGAACTGGTCGGCAGCCTGTTCGGGCAGAACATCATCGATCGGCCGACGCCGAGCAACGCGATCACGCCCCCGGATTGATCGCCGCGATCAGGCCGCACGCTTCAGCGCGGGCCTAGAGCATGATGTCATCATGCTCTAGCTTTTTGTTTGAGCATGATTTTTTCGGAAAACCGGTTTCCACCCATCGGGTCGTAGCCCGAGGGCATGCTTTTCCGAATCATGCTCGAATGCGGTGATCCGCGAAATAGCGCGCCAGCGGCTCTGCCGCGCCGCTGCTCTCGGCAAGCGCCACATAAGTATCCGGCCTCAGCAGATAGAGCGCATCGCGAGCAAGGCCCGCGGACTGATATTCGCTTCGCCAGCCGAAGACATGTAACGCCAGGTTTTGCCCGGCACACCATGCAGAGAGCTCCGGGCCAGCCGCGCCGTAGACGTGGACCTGCCAATTCATGCTCGCCAGCGGGCCGTAATTATCCGCGCCGTTGGTCGCGACCCATGGCAGCCGATCGCCGCCGTGCACAAGTCCGGCGACACCGCCGCTCAGCGGGCCCTTGCGATAATTGAGCATGGTCTGCGAGACGGTCCGGAACATGAATTCACGCACGCGATCGAAGCTGATGGCAAACGGAAACACCACCGGAGCGACACGGGTCCGCACGAGCTCGGCAAATCGTCCCTCGGCGGTCGCAAAATTGAACACGCGATCGGTCGTCGCAACAAGCCGCCGCGCGAATTCGATCCGTTCGGCCTCGTAGCTGTCAAGCAGCGTGTCTTCGGCGCAGCCGCCGATGACTGCCGCCAATTTCCAGGCGAGGTTGATCGCATCGCCGATGCCGGTGTTCATGCCCTGGCCTCCGGCCGGGCTGTGGATGTGCGCGGCATCGCCCACGAGGAAGGCTCGTCCTTTGCGGAAATGTCGCGTGACGCGGTGATGGACGTGATAGGTCGAAAACCAGTTGACCTTTTCCACCTCGACTTTCAGCGAACTGATCGCGCGGCCACTGATATCCTCGAATACCAGGGAGTCGGCGTGATCGGCCCGCTCGTCGCGGACCGTTCCGATCAGGCGGGCGCGTCCCGTCCCAGCCAAAGGAAAGACGGCAAGGAAATCGGCCTCGTCAAGATCAACGTGGAGTTCGCCATTGAGCGCCGGGCCCATGGCGTCGACGTCAGCGACATAGAAGACCTGCCGGTAGGTCCCGCCGGGAAATCCGGTGCCGATGATCTCGCGCGTGATCGAGCGCGCGCCATCGCAGCCGGCTACGAAGCGCGCTTCGCAGTCCTGCTCCGCGCCGTCGCCGCCGCGCAGACGCGCGACGACACCGCCGTCACGCTCGGTAAAGCCGATCAGTTCAGTTCTCCGCTCGACACTGATGCCGAGCGCCTCCAGCCGTTCGATCAGCAACCGCTCGTGCTGGTCCTGCGGAAAAATGTGCAGGAAAGGGTAGGGCGTCAGGTTCGAGCCGACGTTTTCGAATGCGAGACGCGCCTCCCGCTCACCTCTGACCCAGAGGTTGACGGCCGGAACCCGATGGCCCTGGCTGATGACGGCCTCGGTCAGATCCAATTGCCGGTAGAGCTCGAGCGTGCGCGCCTGGACCGCCAGCGCGCGTGAGGTGGTCCCGGGTTCAGCGGTCTTGTCGACAATGCGGACCTTGACGCCGAGCTTGGTCAACCAGAGTGCGAGCACAAGGCCCGTCGGGCCTGCGCCGGCGATCAGAACGTCAGTGGACATCGTCTTCTCCATCGAATGGCTCTGATGGGCGGAGAAACGCTGAGCGACCGATTTTGATCCTGATCCGTGGCGGACGCCAGCCCGCCATTGTGATCGTTCGATACGACGTCGCGAAGCAAAGAGGCCGCCCGATGGGGCGGCCTCGCGACATGAGCTATCTTCCCTCGTACCACCACCAGTCAGCATGCGCCCTGCGCCAGTCGGCGTGGCGCTGCTCGTTCCTGCCGATCAAAATGCCGAAGCGGATGCAGGCCTTGCGGTCGCCTTGCTGGCAAAGCTGATGAAAACCGACGATTTCTGCTTCGATGGCGCCCTGTGCGTGCGCGGGTGATGCGACCATCGCTGCCGTTCCCGACATTCCAGCCGCGATCATCGCGGCCACCATCAATGGCCTTAAAGTCATTTCGTCTCCTTTGAATTGCAGCCCCGCCGGCGAAGCTAAGTTCCATTATCTGAACGGAAACTGAACCCGGCATGCGAGCGCGCGCCTTTCGATACTCGTACCTCGCCTTTTTCCGCGCACGGGATGTGATAGTCTCTTATCGTGCTGCAATGCCACAGCGAAAAGCGCAACCAAAACAGGAAACGCCATGCGATATCGTCAGTGGTCGAGACGCGACGTGTTGAAGAGTTCGACCGCGTTCGCGGCCGGAGCACTGTTCGCGGAACCGATTCGCGCCGCCGCGCCGCCGCCAACGGAAGCGACCCCCGAATTGATCGAGGCCGCGCGCAAGGAGGGCAAGATCTCCTATTATTCCGCGCTGGAATTGAACGTCGCCGAGCGGCTCGGCAAGGCCTTCGAGGCCAAATATCCGGGCATCTCGGTCCGCGTCGAGCGCTCCGGTGCCGAACGGATCTTTCAGCGCATCGCGCAGGAGCAGGGCAGCGGCATCAACGCGGTCGACGTCGCCAACTCGACCGACCCCGCGCATTACCTCGACTGGAAGTCGAAGGATTGGCTCGCGCCATACGTGCCCGAGGATGTCGCAAAACACTTTCCCGCGGACCAGGTCGATCCGGACGGCCTCTATGCGACCTCGTGCGGCTGGATCGAGACCATCGGCTACAACACGAATCTGGTGAAGGCCGAAGATGCGCCGAAGGGCTATCTCGACCTGCTCGATCCGAAATGGCAGGGCAAGATCGTCAAGGCGCATCCGGGCTATAGCGGCGCGATCATGACCGCGACTTTCGTGCTCTCGCGTGAGCTCGGCTGGAGCTTCTTCGAGAAGCTCGCGCAGCAGAAGGTGCTGCAGGTGCAGTCGGCGGCCGATCCCCCAAAAAAGCTGCTGCTGGGTGAACGTGCCGTCATGGCCGATGGCAACGATTACAATCTTCTGCTGTTGAAAGAGCAGGGCAAGCCGGTCGAGGTCGTCTATGCGGCCGAAGGCGCGCCGCTGATCATCGTTCCGTCGGGTGTGTTCAAGAACGCGCCCAATCCGAACGCGGCGCGGCTGTTCCAAAGCTTCTTCTTCAGCATGGAGGGCCAGCAATTGCTGGTCGACAATTTCGCGCACCGATCCTTTCATGCGCAGATCAAGGAAAAGCCGGGTCGTCAGCCGTTGTCCGAATTGAAGCTGCTCAAATCCGATCCGGCCGCCGTGCTGGCACAGAGCGAGGAGATCAAGGCGCGCTATGCCAAGCTTTTCAAGGTGTGAGCCCCAAACTTGTCGATCTCTGGCGACTTTCTCTTGTAACTTTGCCGTCTTCTACGACGTCTTCCTTCCATAGTTCAGAAGTCCTCCGCTCGAC